>JAABUJ010001045.1_pt1 | contig 44453 bp, 46 predicted proteins | sample 5559131 | NCBI WGS metagenome assembly JAABUJ01 (sample SAMN10711875, study PRJNA513366) | rock metagenome | isolation source: Antarctica rocks | place: Antarctica: Victoria Land, Mt New Zealand nord | collected 2016-01-07
TACACATACAATTGCTTAACAATACATCTAAAAATTACAGATTTAATAGATTTATATAATTTATCATTCTACATACTCAGAATGTCTATATACACTGTGGTTGTGAAGTAATTACAGTATTTATGTGTTTTAAGGATTTTGAGCTTTCAAAAAAAAGTGGTGTTCACAAGCATTCTGAATGAACCAGAGTTTTTTCCGGCACTGTAACGTTATCCTCGTCAAGGTCTGTAAGAGTGGACGCCAGTGTGCTTGCTAACTGCATCAACGTACAGTCCTAGCAGAACAATGGCATCATTGTCAGGTCTTCTCATAAAGCATTCGCAATGTCTTTGGAGGGGATCTAATCTCCAAGCCTCTTTGTTTCAAATGCCCTAAGTCGCTTGTTCCTTTGTCATTAACAAATCGTCTTTATTTACGGTCCATGACAATGGGCATTGTCTCTCTACAGCAATATGCACTGTGTCAAGATACACATATATATTGGGTTCATCAACCACTTCTTGTACCATATCGGACCCGAAATCCAAGAAAAATCTTCAAATCAAAGCAAGCAGCCAACATGTGCTACTTAGTCGATCTCCCCGAGCGCCGCTACGAATCCGCCTACCTGCAGATAGTGGACGATCTTGAATATCGAAATGGTGAGCCTACAGAAGGCGCCCCTCCTCTCCCGGAGTTCATGGAATATAACACCCCTATGGCAGACGCTTCTCGGGACGTGCTCGACTACCGCTTCGCCCAGGACCTCGAATCGCTCTGGCCGGCAAGAGAAGGACATTGGCCGGAAACCGAAGAAGAAGGAGAAGAACGGTCGAGAAATTGGCTCATCAGGCACCTTGAGCGACACTTCGACAAAGCCGTTCGGGAATGGGCCCGCAATGACTCGGAATGGGCCCGCAATGACGACTACTCCCCGCAATACGACGACTACTTCCTCCGACGCTTCCTCCACCACCTGCCCCGGAAGATGGACTTTGACTCCTGGGTAGGCCAGGCCTTGATCTACCACGTGACGTGGAAATATGAACTCCCATTTCACAAGATTCACGTCTCAGAAGACAAGAAGACGCTGACATATCACGTAGGAGACTACTGGCCCCACAAGGGGGCCAAAATTCTCGTGGACATCGCCGAAGAACTCGATGCCATCCCGACGTTCCTCTTCGATCTCGCCCTCGAATACGCCGTATGGCTCCCTTACGAGATGCAGCTGATCAGTGGGGTTGTAAACGAAGACCATCGGCGCCGATACCGGCGAGGCCGCTACTCTGGGGCCCCGCAACTTTTGCGGCCGTATGACGAGAACGGATGCGGACATTTCTACCTGAACTGCCAGATGCATGCGCGGCGCGTCTTGGGATATGATTGGTTTGAGTTGCCGATCAATACTAGCTATGGTCTCCACTGGTGAGTGACCATTATTAGCCCCGTTAATACTATCTTTCTCAAACCGTACTATGCCATCATCAATCAGTAGTATAAGGTATCTCTTGTGCAAGTAATGTGACTGATTCAGCTTTCAACTCATAGGTCAGTCGCGGCAGATCATTTTAGACACAAAGTGAGGATGGAGTCTGGAGTAGTGTTTGGTCCGCTTCCCTACTTCCAGGTACGCTTGTTATATCTCAATGTTATTATAGAGATCTATGGTCATAAAGATCGTTAACCTAGTCGAAGCCACCATAAGGAGCACGCGAACCAACAAGTTCTTGCAACGCCACTCCTTCTGAGTCCCAGTACTCCAGGCTAACGCTCAATGGCTTATGTATTGGAACACGGCACTGACATCCTTCTCCGTCGTCTCCTGCCTCAGCAACAGGTCCTGAATCGCCCCCAATGGGCCCGTTCCACCATCATTGACAAAATGATTCCAAGAGCTCGTGTCTCCGTAAAGCATAGCCGGTGCCTTCAGGAACTGTCTCCCATCCGGCTTACACCTCTTGCATTTGAATGTGTCATGCGTGTCACTCGTAGTGCCCGGTTTGAACTGGAACAGCTCTCGCAGAGAGTCTAGCGTAAAGTGTCTTTCGACGTCTTCGGCCGAGTCCACCACACAGGACGACAGGGACTGTTTGTGTGACTGGCGCTGGAAGATTTTCTCTTCGATGGAGCCAGTAGTGATGAAACGGTACACGAAACAATCTTTCTTCTGCCCATCGCGCCATACACGCGCCAGAGCCTGCTGGTCTGCAGCAGGGTTCCAATCCGGGTCGAAGAGGACAAGTCGATTGGCGCCGATCAGGTTGAGACCGCACCCACCAGCCTTGCTGCTCAGCAAGAAGACAAACTCTGCTCCTTCGGGGTCGTTGAACTTGTCGACCAGTTTCTGCCGCTTGTTGACGTTCATCGTCCCATCGAGACGAAGACAGCCGTAACCTCGAGATCGACATAGCTTGTCGAAGATGTCGAGAGTTTGCGTATAGTTACTGATGAGAACAATCTTATCATTCGTGTCTTGTCGGATCCTGGCGAGCATCCTATCAAGGACCTGCATCTTTCCTGAGTACCATGGCTTGACGTCCCGGTCACGGCCTCTTGCGTCTTTCGGCACATAATCGTCGGGAAAGAACTTCTCACAGCCTGGCAGATCGGTTGAGAGATCCAGTAAGTCGGGATGGTTGCATAGTTTCTTGAGCATTCCAATAGCTTTCAGAGGTTGGCTTCCTTTTCCTCGGAGTAAGCTCTTGATGTCCGGGCTTTGAATAAAGTAGTTATAGAGATCCAGCTGAAAGGGTGCAAGATTACAAAACACGACATGCTCGTACTTGACCGGCAGGTATTTGGAGAGGATGTCGTTTGTGCGCCGGATGATGAACTTGTTGACCAACGTCAGCAACTCCGCTAGGCACTCGTCCCCTTTCTTGCGGTCTGCATCTGTGCCAGCGGCATCACGCCCTCGAAGGATGGGCAGCTCATACTTCTTGCGAAACTCCATCTGCGTACCGAGAAGATTTGGATTCGCGAAATTGAGAAGTGAGAAGTATTCAGACAAGTCATTCTGAATCGGTGTTCCTGATAGAATGACTCTTCTGTCGACGTTGAGAGCGTTCAGGGCTTTGAATGTTTGGCTATCGCTGTTCTTCAGTCTATGTCCTTCGTCACAGAGCAGAAGGCCAATAGGCGTATTGTTCAGCTCATCGACGTTCAGTCGTAATGTCTCATACGAGACAATGAGAACAGGTCTGACGACAGCTCGACCGCTGGCGATGGACCACTGCTTTAGTTGCGAGACCAGCTCCGCTTTCGAAGCCTTGCCGTCGATGGCGAAAGGAGTGATCGCGTCCTTTCCAAGCCACTTAACTGTCCACAGTCAATTAAAAGCACATAGCACTTGACCCGTCGCACACGTACCTAGTTCATTCGCCCAGTTCCTGACCAGACTTGAGGGGCAAGCAATCACACATTTCTGTATTGTGGATTTGCCTGCGTCTGGTGATTGCTTGAGCAAAGTCCACATCAATGCTATACATTGCAACTAGTGCGTTTTAGTAACGATGCCTTACGGACAGTTATTAGCACTCACTGTTTTACCCAACCCCATCTCATCAGCCATTATACAACCATTGGCATTCTTCTCGACCAGACCTGTTGTACATCGATAGAGAAACTATTCGGCTGCATTAGCATTCCGTATGCTATATGTGCCAAGGCTTTCAATGCCCTACCTTCACACCTTCAACTTGATGTGGCCTTAACACTTTGGTAAGCCTTGGATCAATGACCACTGGTATCCTAGGATGCTCGGCCACCTGCTTCTTCAAACCCAGTATATCCGCTAGACTTTTGTGCATAATAGGCACATCAAGCTTCGGCTTCTCCTCTTCATCCTCGTTCGCCGTCTTATCGTTTGATACCGGCTTATCATCAATGGTCGGATCATACAGCACAATTGCGAACTCCCCGCTTGGGTCGTGTAATGGTTTGGCTACAAAGACCGCACCCGTCCTCATCCCAAGTGTTGGCGCAGGCCGGAATGGATTGTAACTTCCAGTACTCTTGTTGATCAAGGGCACTGCAAAGCGTTGTCGAAATGTGGTGTCCTTATCCTTGACCTTGAAGACCGGAAATCTGTTGATGTCTCGATTGGCCAACGCAAGACGATCTTCGTTCGTCCAGGGCTTTTCTCCATCCTCGGCGTTGCCATCTGCACCCGCATAGTTGACTTTACGCCGTTTTCTGGCAGGCTTCTCAGATGCACGAGTCGGTGTGGCGGTACCGGGGCATCTGAAAGGTTTGATCAGATGATCTATAGACTGTGGTCCTCCGCCGTAGAGTCGAGCTGCTTTCTGTGAGGTTGGCGTCTTTTCACTATCGAGTCCAGCAACAAGCGGCTTTGGTCGGTGCCTATCTCAGGTAAGCTGGGGTGTTTCTACTTCTGCGTTGCACAAATTTACATCGATGAGATCACTCGATCGAATTCACCGATGGCTGTCCCTCAAATATCACTTTTGGTAATCTTTCGATCCCGAATATACGTGAGTTGGCCAAAGCCAAGAGTTGTTGTTTTCGTTGCGTATGGTACTCGGCCAGATCAGACATGACGCGAAGCTTTGCCACTCGGAACGCGTCGAAGACACCTGAGCACGTGACTTTTAGCGCTATTGAATTACCTCACCCTAGGTCGTAAGGATGCCCCACACCGGCAATTCACAAGCTATGAGTACCTTAGTTTCAAGTCACCTTCGTCCGCTGGCAAACATGTCGCAAGATTGACATCCAGATCAATTGGCGGGATACGATGATGCGCTATGAACTTTTGATCGAACCCAAAGGAGTTGCTCTATTTTCTAAGTTATGACCTCGGACTTTTGGGCGGGCTACATCAGCGGCGCCGCAGGCATTCTCATTGGGAATCCGCTGGACATATTAAAAGTCCGTTCGCAAGCCGGAGAAGCCATCGCAGCTTCGGTACCGCAGTCGGTCTCTGCCCAATTCGAGAACGCTTCGTCCCTGATCAAGGGTACGATGCTGCGATGAGAATGTAGTACTGCGCCTACCCAATGCTTATAGTTCGCAGGCGTGACAGCTCCTCTACTGGGCTATGGGGCTCTCAATGCTCTCCTCTTCGTATCATACAACCGTTCTTTGAGGCTCCTGGATCCTTCCCTGGAAGATGTGACCAATCTTTCAGGCGTCAGTCTCTCCAAGATATGGATTGCAGGTGCTGCAGGGGGCTTAGCTACTTGGGTAGTGTCAGCACCCACGGAGCTGATCAAGTGCCGGGCGCAGATGAGCGACAGTGGACATAGCTCGTGGACCATTACGAAGGACTTAATAAGAGCTACTGGTACCAGAGGCCTATACTGTGGTGGAAGTGTCACCAGTATCAGAGATGCTGTGGGTTACGGGTTTTAGTAGGTAATGACGAGACACAGATGTACTCTTGGTCCTGTAGCTGAGATTTCTAGTTTCTGGTCGTACGAACTAAGCAAACATTGGATGACGACTGAGAATGAAACAGAGAGACAGAAAGCCCTAAAGGTGCTATTGTGTGGTGGCCTCGCAGGCGTGGTTACGTGGGCATCTATCTTCCCTCTGGACGTGATCAAAACTAGAGTCCAGACGCAATCTATCCCGAATCACCAAGAGCAGCAGCTCCTATCTGGGTCAGCACAGCAAAAGCGGGTGGGCAATATGATGCAGCGCGGCGCCATAGAGATTGCCAAGGATGCTTATATGGTCGAAGGCATTCGTGTCTTCTTTCGCGGACTGGGCGTCTGCAGTGTCCGAGCCTTCATTGTAAACGCTGTTCAGGTACGTTGCAACATGAAAATTGATGCGGAACTTCCACTAAACAGCTTGGTAGTGGACTGTGTACGAGTGGATCATGCGAGCACTAAAGCCATCATGAGGTATACACTTGAGAATCATCAGCCAGGGTTTCCCGCGTGGCTGAAAGACACATAAAGTCTGGCAGACGTGTTCACAGGTTGCTGTTCAAGAGGTCAAGCTGCGATTAGACGAGCCATTGCTATAGACTCATGGCATGGAAAATGAAGCGTCGGCGTACGGCCCCATGCGGTTCATTAATTCAGTCTGATCAAATATTCAGTAATGGTGTTGAACCCCATCTATTCCGTGCTGGTATAAGAGCCAGACAGTCTTTCATTCGTTGGCCTCGAATCTTCTCCAGAATGTTCACGGTGGAACCGTACTATGCTGGCTCACTCAAAAAGCTGCTGTAGTTGGACAAAGAACAGCATAGATGCGGTAGCCGAACACGATGTCACCATGATGGTGATATCATATCATCTATTTCAATGTGATACTCAGCTTTCTGTGTTAGCACTGGAGTTTTAGGAGCCTCCATATATATGAGTTGACAAGTTTATGCTGACGGACATACGAAGTAGTCGTGACACATCTCCTCGAAGATCAAAGCAATTACAAAACCCTCTCATTATTGTGGCATCATAGTCGTTCCATCGTCGAGGTATACGGTGGCTGGATCTGAGGCTAGGCGGGTAATCCCGCTAGTCTGTCTGTTTTCGGTTTAGTCCATCGGACCGCAGCTCTGCCGATGACTCGTTGAAGGCGGAGCGTTGGTGCTTTTGCCCCTCTGATCTCAACTCTCTCTCTCTCATCCTTTTCGCCATTCTACACAATGTCTATCAATCATGGAAGTGATCAATGAGTGCTCTCGATTTTATCACAAATGAACATATGATTATCATTTGCGCTGCAAATCACCTCCCGAACCCGCCAAGGGTAGTCTCTTACCAAACCATACAACGAACTATTAGATCAGTCTCGCCACCGAAGGAGGCTGCATCCACCTTAGGCTTCAGTACATGCTCTCACAAGCGGTAGACCATTCGTGGGATCTCACACCTGTCATTGATCTTATTTACTCGTTATCGTCTAAGGATGATCCGTTCATAGCTTACAATGGCTCGTTACCGTCGACAATAACCCAGCCGACAGAGAATGGAGAAGCCAGAGGATGTAACGGCGAGCAGAGCCTCGGGAATTTTGATAAGCTGTGGGAGTTTCTTGGCCAATCGTCTGATACTCCACCTTTGAGTATAGCGCCTCCCAGTTTAGCAATCGGGGATAGTCTATCGGATGAAAGTCGGGGTAGTTCTGGCGATTTCCCCAGCGAGCAAGCACTCCACAAGCTTGTCGACCCACAAGACGGCCTCGAGGAAAAGGACACACCGAAAGATGAGGCCCTCCACGCAACTCCACAACCTAGCAACCGAACGAAGAAATCCAAAAGGAAGCGAAGGGAAGAGGCCCCCGCCCAAGAGGTACAGCTAGCCAGCTATGGTGGCCCTCCAATAATCAGAACCAGTAGCGGTGAAGAATCCGATACTGGACTGCAGCAGCTACAATACTCTTCTGATCGCAAGAGCATCATTTATGAAATATTATATGGCAACATACATAATCGAAGGAAATCTACCTCATATGGCAATCCTGTCCCACCTAAGTCGACATCCAAAAATACTAAAGCGAAGGACTGGCCAACTTCGAAAACTGGTCAGCACACTACACGATGGCAGCCTGACCCTCAAGATTATCTGTCAGCAGCTGCAAAGAAGGCAAAGCTAGTTTTGAGTCTTTGCGAACGATTCCCAGCAGAGAAGGACTGCATTTCAGCGTTAGGCGCTCCAAAGAGTTTGCCGACAAGCAATTGTCTGGCTTCCACCACCGTCCATGTTTTTGTTGATGTGTCCAATGTAAGCCTGGGTCAGATTTACTAAGCCGTTTCTTGCGACTAACAACAAGCAAGATAATGATCGGTTTCCACGAATCTTTCAAGGCTTCGCGGGGCGTGTCGATATCTACTCGCATTCCTCGTGTTCCGTTCTCTTTCCATAATCTCACACTCATTTTAGAACGTGGTCGTCCGAGTGCGAAAAGAGTACTAGTTGGTTCGGACAGATTCCCTGCCATCGACGAGGCCAAGCGGATTGGCTACGAAACGAACATTCTTGACAGAGTACACAAAGCGAAGGAGCTTACCCCTCGTCAAAAGAAATACCTTAGCGGAAATGGTACCTCCGAGCAGTCCAGCGGATCTGAAACGACCGCTGTGTATGCTCCCCAGAAATGGGTTGAGCAGGCTGTGGACGAGATCCTACACCTGAAGATGATGGAAAGCATCGTTGATTCCAAGGAGCCATCGACCATGGTTCTGGCCACCGGAGACGCGGCGGAAGCTGAGTACTCCCAAGGCTTTCTGAAGATGGTCGAGCGGGCTTTGGAAAGAGGCTGGAAAGTTGAGCTTGTGAGTTTCAGGCAGAATACAAGCGGCGCGTATAAGAGAGGAGACTTCCGGTCGAAATGGGGTAAAATGTTCAAGATCATTGAACTTGACGACTACACCGAAGAGCTCGTGGCTGTATGAGGCGGATTTCTTTTACGTTCAATGGCATGATAAGCGATGCCTTCCACATTGGGTTCTGACCCAGAATGATGAGAGACTTGGGAAGATGGTGCTTTGGTGGCCTGGGATGGCTTTGCCGGAAGTCTTCCGAGCTGTGGCGAAGCGGATGGCTGTCAGTCCTTCCAAGGTCTTCAGACCGGTTGGAACGAGGAGGTCCGGGATTGGGACCAACAGATTCTTATGGCGTATGTTTCACGGCCTACGGATACATGAGTTCTTACGGGAGCTAGCAAACTCACCGTGGCGATTCCACTGTGACTTGGTATTCGAAGTCAAGCTTGGCACTCTTCTGTTGTCGACGTTTCCTAGCAACTTACCCTCTCTACATCGATATTTCTCGCTTGGAATTTGACGTATTCATTTCTCCGCTAGATTGCGGCTTCTGATGTCCTGAACTGTACTGTACTTCGAACCATCCTAAACACAGATCAGGACCCTGAATAAAAGACTGAACTCAAGTAGCTTTCGAGGTAAAGGTTGTCCTTGAACATCTTGCTTTCGGCGCTCCTCTTGGTACAGTGCCTTAAAGATCCCCCTCTCATATTGTTACCTCGGGAGTATATCCCCAGCCAGTCAGCCTTGAGAAACCTCCACATCCAACCACGATGTGGTGTATCACGAGGATAGCCGCCGCCTGCCTCGGTGCTTCGTCCATAACAACTACTACCGTTGGGCCAGACGTCGTAGCTCTACCGGCCCGGCCCGATATGGCACACTCTCCTGAAGACAGCGGAACTATCACCCGCGTTAAATACAACAATCGTCTCATCAGCCTGGTCGACACCAATCTCGTAACGGATCTGTATGACTTCCTGGTCTCCCTAGAGCCACAGTACCGACCACACCTCCTCCGAAGGTCGTCATCTTCGACAAGTGCCAGCACGACTTCTTCTTAGCGCACACAGACCTCAACTTCATCCTCTGAAATCCTTCTCCAGATTTCGCCGCAGTGTGCAGCAAATGTGTTCTAAGTTACTCAGCTTCTGCAAAGCATCACTTCGACGGGGTTCATGGCCGAGATCAACGGTCGCGCCGTCGGAGCTGGCCACGAGCTTTCGGCACAAATGGACATGCGCTTCGCCGGACCCAAGGCTCACGTAGGCCATACCGAGAATGGCCTCGGTCTATTTGCCGTGGTCCGGAGGGCAGTTATTCCTAGGCTCGTTGGTGAATAAAGGCCGAGCCAAGGAGTACGCACTAGCCGCAAAGACGTCTGACGGACCCACAGGCGCCGCAATCGGCTGGTTCAATCATTATTATGAGGCTCCGGAGGGATTGAGGAGCGCCGTCAACAGCCTCGCTCAGCGCATCGCACTGTTCCCCGCGGTTGGTCTTAACGAAACCAAAACCGCCTGGAGCTACCCGAACCCACCTCCGTCGGCCTGTTGTCAGAGAATCAGACGAGGATTCCGTTCGAGCTGAATCTTACGGATAGTCTTGTCCAACTATATAACTAGGTGGACGATGCTGCCTGCGCGTTTGAGTTGTTTCATTTCATCTGCACACCATAAAATAACGGAGTCAGTCGCACAAGATCAGCTTCCATGGTACATACACACCAGCTAGGCTTAGCGCAAAGAGTATGTGGTTTGGACAGCGTGAGGTCCACATGGTGTGCACGTTCCAGACACATGTTCCAGACATGGTGTGCATGTTCCAGCTGGTATTTGTTGTTGCACACAGTAAGCTATGTACGCTGTGATTGCGAATAACGGCCATGTCTAGGCTACCGTACACAGATGTTGCACTTCAATTCAATGGATATGTGTATAGCAATAATGTCCAGATATTCGTGTTGACGTTGAAGGCTTTCGAGGACGAAGATGATGACTAACTGGTACTGTATTAGCGCGCCGATAAGATCTCACCACCCTTAAGGATAGGTACATAATCTCAGCCCCTGAGGTGGTACGAATATACGCCTCATGGACCACTACGGCTATAAACATCGACTATCCCGCCGTCTCATTGCTTTTGTCTATCCGGCTCAATGACGGACTTTTCTCTGTATCATTTTGGCGGTTAACTTATTATCCATTCGGAAACATTCAGACCGTGGCTGATTCGACCCTTGCACTTTCCGACTCTTTGCCGGACCTGATATGCTTACACCAAGACCCGGTCCGATTGCTGTCGCAACTGGCGCTGTCGTGGTATTGGTGATCTTCGTGTTCAGCGCACTTCATTATCGCCCTGAAGAGGCTGCACACTACGGATCGAAGATCTTTGGGAGCTCAGGCCATAAAAGCACGGCGGATGAAGGCTCCGGGAGCGTTTGGAACGAAACACTCGGGGTGAGCGGATCTATCTCCCTTTCTGGTATAGCCTTGGAGAGGACTATTGAAAGCCTTGCGGACAACGACCGCATCAGTAACAGTGACGGAAGGCTGACTTTGTTACGCCGCCTAGTTCGAGAAGATCTACGTCGTTGGCCTGAAAGAGCGGACCGACAAGCGAGATGCATTGGCATTGACGTCGAGCTTGTCAGGCTTCAAGCTAGACTGGATTAATGCGGTCAGAGGGGAGGAAATACCAGACAAGGCAGTCCCATTCGTATGAATGTCGATAGATTCCATCCCGGAAAATCACTGCTGATCCCAGAGCAGGGGACAAACCGCACGGTGCTCTGGGAGAACAACCTGGGCTCGTGGCGAAGCCACATGAACGCCATTCGAGCCATCATAGAAAATCGACTTTCTTCAGCATTGATTATGGAAGATGACGTGGACTGGGATGTCAACATCAAATCCCAACTATCCAGATTCGCACCCGGTGCTCGCCAGATCGCGGACACAACGTCTTCGCCAGCCCCGGACGGCCCTTACGGCAGCGAGTGGGATGTTCTATGGCTCGGTCACTGCGGCGAGCATTTCCCGGAGATGATGGAACCGAAGCTGGAAACCCCCGACACACGGAAATACATCATCGAAGACGACATGACAGTTCCAGGCTTTGATAAGCTCAAAGGCTTCATCAGATGGAAAGAGTATCCCGAGCATACCCGTTTCGTACATCGGACCGGCGGACCGATTTGCACCTTTGCGTATGCCCTTTCGTACAAAGGTGCGCAGAAGCTGTTGTACGCCCTTTCGGTCGACGGCCTCCGTGGTCCATTCGACATGGCGTTGTCCGATCTTTGTCGGTATCAGCACTACGGCGCCAACTGTGTGAGCGTCACCCCACCTTACTTCTTCCACCACAAGAGTAAGGGCTACATGTCGGGGGATAGTGACATTCAGGGGTATGGTGGTGGGGGGGAGATGCGTGAGAAAGGAATGACGGAAAACTTAGTGTACAGCGTTAGGTTGAACATTGAACAAATGCTGAAAGGAGAAGAGCCGGTTGCACAGTGAGAGACCAATTCTCGGATTAAAGAGCGAGCGTATGGTAACGTTTGATTGGGTGCATTGGGTGGGGTCAGGTCGGTCGTGTCTCAATATATAGGGTAGGAAGGGATTATGTACTTATCGGTATAAGACTGCTGTTGTGGTCAACCTTGACTGTGTCTATAGCAAGATCACGATCATCATGGTATCAACTGGTCTTGTTGCCGTCCGATCACTGTCAGCTCGATGTATGATATACGCTATAAACAGTTTTGTACATCCAGGACCAGCAGTCATCCATTGCTGCTATCATCACCCTGACCATACCCTATCTCTGCATCGCCTGGACCCAGCCTCCTGTCATTGCTTACTCCATCGCGGAACCCTCAGCCGCGCTGGGATGACAGAATTGGTTGACCTTTCTGAATGATAATGCAAGGAGTACATGTACACTCTTTGTAGTTGTGGCTATGGGGGAAATATTCGTATTATTTGAGCCTATCAAAACCGTCTCTCAATTAGGTAGATGAGTCTCGGATAAGTAAAGGGCAGGAGTAGGTACACAGTACGAGGAGTTAGCCCCACCACGTCGTACAACAATGATAGTATCGTCGCTGCCGAAGCCAAAGGATGAGCCGCGACGCAACTTCAACACGCGCTCACCAACATCTCATCAGATGAAAGCAGGACCTCATCATGGCGTCTTTCCCATGTGGAATGGAGCTTCACCGCTTACGGATCGGCCCGCTTTCTGCCACCCTTGGAAATACCCTACACCCAATACCTTATTGTTTATCTGCGCGTTCCTCCTCGTACACCAGCTTTTGCAGACGTGCATTGTGGGTTTACATGCTCTGCGCAATTAGCATTGCCCACTTCTGGCTCCTTTTCATTTTTGGGTCTTTTCCTACCATCGACAACACTAGATCGCAACGCGTCTCAACTTCGAAAGAAATCGTGAGCAAACGGCGACGAACTGGATTCGCGCCTTCTAAGAACTTTTTGCTTGAACAGGAGGGCTTCTAAAAAAACCTTCAGCTGTTTCGTATCTCGCACGGACGATCTTCATTTGCCTGTAACAGTCACCTTGAAACTTTGCCGTGTACATTCCAGCTTCCAGTCATCCTCACTCTTTCGGTACGCGTCGGTACTATTATGCCACACATCTTAGGGACCTTTGACGAAGTACTCGGCGATCCGGACAATGTCGATGCTGCCAACTCTTCTGATGCCCTATATGGCTATCGGCATGGATCGATATCCAGAGAGGAAATCCCTACGGTTGTGGTGCCAGCCAAGAAAAGGAAGAGGACTGAGGACAACACTGACTGGGGGAACGAAGAAATACTAAAGGACCAGTCGAAAGAGGACGCGGACATCGAGAACACAACATGGCCACCAAAGAAGCGGAAGCAGTGCTCTGGAGTCCGACTACCCTCTCTAGTCTTCCCAAAGTCGCAGTATCACGACTGGCAAGCTCCGCTACCTATCTCACAAGAGAGGGATGTTTTGACTGAATTCATGGTAGAGCACTATTGACTGCAGCTCACATGTTGTTGTAGCTAATTATTCACTAGCATTACTGCTCGGAAAAGGCTTCAGCCTACGACCGGGCTGAGGGACACTCCGTAACCTCTGATAGCACACCATATCTCTCTTTGGTCCTCACAGCGTTCTCTATCTACCGACCCGGCCAAGGAAAACATCCTGATGAGCTCACATCGCTCCATAACCTCCACACTTATAGAGGTCATCACAACTACCTATTGGATGGAGTACTCTGTTACGGATCTGTTCGTCGATACGTCCAAAAGGTTCCCTTTGACGTTCTGTCTATTGGTGGATACGGAGACACAGACCAACATACAGTCGGTCCGGATATGTGGCTCCAGACGAAACAGTCGGCACTACTCGACGTATGGTATCAGCTCGGCAAACCAGCGCCAGAATACGAGAGATACCACCAACCGTTCTTATGGCTCGCAGACCTTTCCAAGCATTTTGTGGATTTCTTGGACAACCATGATAATGTTAGCTTGCAGGATTTCAAGACCGAGTTCTTCTCTTGGATCAATGACCATCATGGACAAGACGCTTCATTCCAAGCGTGGCGGGCTCAATACCCCGGAAGAGACTTTCGTCGTGCAATAGCTGCATACGCTGGTTTTCTCTGGAACCAAGCACGGGATCTGAGCGATACGTCCTTCGACAAACATCCATTATCCGTTGAAGCTCACAGCCTGGAGCTCAACCGAGTAAGGCCGCAGATCTGTGTGGAGACCTCAACAATTGTCACTCCGTTTGTCTACGAATGTTTCAAGCATATCTCGTGGGCACGATTTTTGGAACCGCGCAAGCCATATGCCAAAGTTCTAGAGGCAAGCTATGGCACAGAAAGAGCCCTCAAGCCCACATTTAAGATTGGCCTGACCAGGAACGGTCGAGAACATCAAACACCGCAACCGCCAGAGCAGATAGAAGTTGGGGATGTCGTTGGGGTCTCGAAAGACAACAAGACAGCTTGGAAAGGACATGCTGATATGTGGTTTGCTTACGTGCAGGCCTTGCGGTGTGATCGGAAGGGCCAAACCGTTCTGGATGTGTTGTGGCTCTATGCTCCCTCAGACACGACATGCTCAACAGGTCGGTATCCTTTCAAGAATGAGCTTTTCTTCTCGGACAACTGCAATTGCGAGGACGACACGCTTAGGTTGAGTGAGGTTATCTGCAAAGTCTCAGTAGCATTCTTCTCCCACCCACAGGAAACAGCAGCCGAGTACTTTGTGCGGCAAAAGTACACCTATGAAGAAACCTTTGTCACGCTCAAAAACCCGGACTTCGTCTGTGTTCACAGATCTGCATCGGCAAAATCCGAGATCGAAGAGCTTATGGAGGACTACCGAGTTGGAGACTCAGTGCTCGTGCTGGGGCTAGAGGACGAGCACGATCACGAGACTCTAGAGCCAGTAGAGATCGTTGCATTCTCGGATGGAATACAAGTCAGGCGGTTATTGCGGCGTAATCGAGACTTTGAACTTGAACACCGCGATGCTAGACCGAACGAACTAGTCTATACTGATGATATCCTCACCATACCTGCATCCGCCGTCGAACGCCGATGTCATGTTCGCTTCTACACCGTTGAAGAATTGAACAACTCACAGATACCAGCCCCATACAACCGCGACGGCACTGCAGATGCCTACTACATCACCTACCGACAGACTGACACCAAGACCCTAGAGCCTCTACGTTTACCTTTGGCTACGACGTTGAGACAAGGCTTCGACCCACAGGCTCTACCAGTGAGACCAGTTATGACCGGTCTAGATCTCTTCTGTGGTGGAGGCAACTTTGGGCGTGGCCTGGAAGAAGGAGGTTCAGTCTCGAACAAGTGGGCAGTCGACTGGGATATAACTGCGATGCATGCATATAGTGCGAATCTAAGGGAAACGGCCTCTGGTGTAACGCAGTTGTATAACGGTTCTGTCAACGACTACCTAGCCCAAGCAATGGACGGCTCCTCCGCGAAGGAGATAGCCCAAGTGGGGGAAGTAGACTTCATTTCAGCCGGGAGTCCATGCCAAGGCTATTCGGTGGCAAACAAGGCCCGAGGCAGCGACAATTCCCTGAAACAGTGTTCCATGGTGGCGGCAGTAGCAGCATTCGTTGACTTCTACCGGCCCAAGTATGCGTTACTGGAGAACGTCACCTCAATGGCCAAACAGGGCGCCCAGGATCCCGATGACAATATCTTCGCTCTGATGCTTTGTACCTTGGTTGGCATGGGCTATCAGGTGCGACCGTTACATTTGGATGCCTGGAGTTTTGGCGGTCCCCAAAGCCGGTCAAGGCTGTTCATATCCATTGCAGCGCCTGGTCTCGAGCTGCCTCCACATCCCGCACCCTCTCATTCCCATCCCCCGAATATGAAGCAGCGAAGTCTGGGCAAAGCGGCGAATGGTATCGGTTTTGGACGGCGCCAGTTTGGCGCAACTCCCTACAAATATGTCACAGCATCCGAAGCAACCTCAGATCTATCAAGTATTGGCGATTCCCGGGTCTCTGTTTGCATCCCATACCCAGATCATCGCACATCACGGGTTGAGAGCACCCATACTCGAGTGCTAATATCCCATATTCCACGCTTTCCTTATGGTGAGACTTTCATGACAGCATACCGACGAGGTTGTATGAGCAAACCTCAGGTTGACATGTACCCTCTGCAAAATGGCGTCCGTGGAAGCGACGATGCAACAACTTGGCGCCGTCTCAGACCGGACGGCTTGTTCCCAACCCTTACCACTGGCATTCGTCCACAAGACGGGCGGTGTGGGGCAACGCTTCACTGGGATGAACACAGACTGATGACCGTGATGGAGGCTCGCCGAGCACAGGGGTTCCCCGACGAAGAAGTCATTATTGGGACGCCTGCACAACAGTGGAAAATCATCGGAAACAGCGTCGCGCGTCCTGTCGCTGTTGCGCTGGGTATGTCGTTAAGGGAAGCTTGGCTGGCCAACAAACCTGATGAACTGCCCTTGGACGATATATATAGAACACGAACCACCAACGCCTCATCCCAGCAAGAACCTCTGCCTCGAGAAACCACCCTATTAAAGTCTTCTCCTGCCCCTGATACCACGAAGCAGCAACCGCAGATAAAAGTCATCGATCTCACTTCCGACGACGAAATAGTCCAATTCGGGAGACGATCCCTCTCAAACATAGAAGTCAGAATTCCCAATCGACGAATCTCCGCTCTTGAACTATCCGCGCCCTTGTCCGCTCCAGCGCCCACACGGACTACACTCACAAGGCAGGTTACCCACTCCGAGACAAGAATCACACGTACCATCACTACAACGCGCCAGTATACCGCTGACCCCGACACTACACCGGCGGCGCTGCAAGCTCGATCGACTCCTGCTCAGAAACCGGGACAGCGTTCGGTGGTTCAGAGACTGGCGAATGGATATCGGGCTTTGTTCGATGGCAGGAGTGGGGATGGGAACCTAGATCCAAAGGATTCTGAGGGGAGAAGTCTGGTCGAGATATCTGATTAAGGAAACTCAACGCGCGAGATGCCGGAGAAAAGGTGTGGGGAACTGTATGTGGGCGTGGCATGGAGTCTTTGACGCAACGCTTCGAGCACGTTTCGCATGTGCAGTATATCTTGGGCGGGTCATGATGGGCAGTGTTTTTGGATGCCTTGGCCGGACGAGATACTTGCTGTGAAGAAGAATGCGAAGAGGTGGTGCTACGGATTTCTAAGTCTTCAGATGTTTGGGATGTGAGTATGTTGGCATCTCAACTGCGACGTCGATGGGAGGTTTCGGATGGGTATGAACAGAACTCGACTGGGGCTCTACTCTTCGCGGAAGTGTCTACACGGATGTCTTCTTGCGCTCCAGAAGTGAGGATGTTGGACTTTCAGCCATTCCGTCGACTGGATCTCTCAGACGGCTCTTGGAGTGGACTGGCACAGGTTAACGGAGGGCTGGACATCGTGTACATAGATTTGAATGTACGCAGTCTGGTTGGGGAGGTTATGTACAACTTAACGAGATGGAAACTCGGTCTGATCACCGAGATAAACTAGGGCAGAGTGTCGATAATTCATCGCACGGGGCAGAGTCCTTCGAGTAGAGCGTTCTATTCGCTCCGGACCGTGAAAAGATCTCATCGGCGTTAATTCGCTCATATGGGGTTGTTGTATGAGACGTGGATCTATACAAGCCGTGACACCTATTTCCCTTCCATAACAAGCCTATCAGACATCCCAAGGGAAAACGTTGCGAATCCACAGCAAGGAACCGTAAGGCAGTGCTAATAGAAAACCGCTCCAAACCGAATGCTGCACTGCAAAACACGCCCATTCATCTACAGAAAGCATCCTCGCAGTATTCTTCCCAGTAAACGTTCCTATTCCAGAGCTCCCATCTTCCTAATAAGATCACCCCACACAAACGTCCCTTCTTCGCTCCTTCCCCCTTCTTCCACCAACGTTGTCCCTCGCCTTCTTACCTTAGTAGATTGCTCTTCCATAACCCGCTTCCCCCTAACCCCACCCCCTTCCCCACACGCCCCCTCACAGCCACAGACACAGCTTCCCGCTCGCCGTCCCCCCCGCCACCCAATCCCTACACGGATGAAAGACAGCCACAGCGGGCACGGCCGTGATGTTCGGGCTACCGAGCTGAGCGAGCTGCTGGCCCGTGGCCGTGTAAATGTCGACGAAGCGGTTCATGTTGCCGATGACGAACTTCTGCACGCCTGCGGACGGGTTGGCTTGCCATTGTGGGCGGAGACTGTGTTGTGGTTCGCTGGTCAGTTTTGTACGGGGGTTTACTTGGGGTTGGGGTTGCGATCGGTGGGGTGAAAATCAGGAGGGAAGAGAGAGGGGAAGCCAAGGAGACTAACATGGTAACCCATCTGCCCGTCTGATTGTTATGCTTGATCGTCGTCGACGGCTTCATCTCCGCCTCATTCAACTCCTGCCCAACAGCCCACGACCCGGCGTCAGGACAGGAATGGATCTTAATCGTATCGTCATACGACGCCGTCGCGACCTGGCCAGCCGCATTGAAAGCCGCGTGCGAGACGGACAGGCACGACTCGTGCTCGCCGACCAGCGCCGGCGCCCTCCCCTCGCCTCTGCCGCTGATCTTGCGCAGGTCCCACAGCCGCATGTAGCGGTCCAGCGAGGCGGTGGCGACGAGGTGCGGGAGTCGCGGGTGCAGGGAGAAGCCGCCGATTTTCTTATCGGAGAGCTGGTAGACGTCCGTGCTGTGCGGGGCGGCGCGCGTGTCGTGCCGGCCGAAGCAGCCGTCGAGGCGCGAGAAGTAGAGGGTGTGCGGGTCCGTGCTGGCGATTTCGACGCCGGAGAGGGGTTCGTCGAGGTCTGGGGAGGTCGGGGCGTAGATCTCGACGGCGCGGCTGGCGGCCAGATCGAGTTTGCGGATGGAGGAGTCGTAGGAGGCGGTGTAGAGGTGGTTGGAGTCGGCTGGGCTGAAGTGGAAGGCGCCGATCGTGCGGGTGTGCAGCTTGAAGCTTGTGATGGCGGGTTCCGAGTCGGGGTCGTCGGCGTCGGAGTCGGGGTCTTCGGTCTTGACGGTTTCGGTTTTGGTGGCGGATGCGGTTTGGGAGGCGTCGAAGATGCCGAGGTTGCCCATCTTGTCGCCGGCGAAGACCAGGGGTTTGTCGGCGGTTGGGTGGAAGCCGAGGGAGTAGATGCGCTCGGGGGTGATTTTTATTCCTGGTTGAGGTTCGCTCAGCGATTGAGCCTCGTGGAGAGGTTAAGGGACACCTCACTGTTTGGTTCGAACTCTTCGTAGAGCTCCAGTCCATTCATCTGCTCCCTCAATGCTTTCAATCCCTTATCAGACGTCTCTTCCACCTCCCTTTCGCCGAACGTCCTCTCGTAGGGCTTGCCCGCTCTGTTGACCACATCCACTAAGAAGTTCTCGCTCTTGTCCCACTGTTTCCCAGCCCCAAGTATATCCCTTAAATCCAGATCCCCCGAGACCCTTTGCCGCTTGGCTCTTGCGGCTTCCTGTACTGCAACATACTCGTCCTCGGCTTTGCGCTTTGCGACCTCGCTGTCCGCCGTCAGGCCCGCTAGTCGAGAGGATGTCCGTCGTGGCAACACCTCTTCTATCACTTTCTTGACCGGCGTCTTCCGCTTATGTGAGCGATCGCCATTGGTCGAACGTTTTGATATAGGCTTCGGCGCAAGGCCTGCGGAAGCGGCATCAAGGGCAAGTTGTTTGAGCAGGGCGTCGCGTTCTGCGATGTTGGCTTGGCGTTGTAGTTCATATTCACTCAATGGAGGGGCTGATCCGCGCGCCATGCTTATTTATTTCCAGTTAACCTTCACGGGGATAAAGTGAGAATTGATCGTAGGTTGTCTCGGAATGAGGTCATCGCGGCGCGTGAATTGGCGGGACGCGTTCTGGAAGTGATTGAGATTGGGTAGGTGCCAAGCCGCTAATCAAATGAGATCTTAGATCTCCGAAGAAAGCTCCCCCAGACATTCGAAATCGTGACAACAATAGATACTCTGAGGATGGCCTCGAAAGGTCCCGTTGTTGTCAGTGGATGCGCGCGGGCCGGAAGAAGTGCACGCAACTCGACCCTTCTGCCATTTCTATACCAGACTCGAACTCTGCAGCCGCTGCTATGGGGCGGAGAACAGCATCGGCAACGCCAAAGTGCCAATAGCCAGACCTACCGCCATTTAGCTACTTCGAGAACTCAGCCCCCTTCTCGACACGATATTCCGTTTGAGTTCGAAGATACCGGAGAGATTGGGGACCATGAAAGGCCGCGAGCTCGTTCTCTTTTCCCGGACGAACTCGAGGAAGACAGTCAAGAGCAGATCGCACCTCGCAGCCGCGACTCCACGATCACAGCCTCTGAGCAGGCTGTATTTACACGTCTTTTTGACAAACTCGTCAAATCATTACCAGAGTCAGAAGAGGGAGACGAAGATTTTCTCGAGGAGGCGGAAGAGGAGGAAGGATCAGAGGAAGATTTAAGCAGCATCTTTGGCGCCGCAGTAGATTCGGCGATGAACAAAGCCAACAGGAGGGATAAGAGACAGGCTTTTCAGTCTCTTGAGGCCCACCAGAGATTCTTCCTCACCCGGTATCCTAAACCCTTACGGGAAGCTGCCGCTAGGACCAGTGGAATCCTAGCACACCGAGCGCAACGAGATATTCGAATTCGGCAACGCCTCTCTGCAGTACGACAGTCGCCGAGGCTAGGGTCGGAAACGAACGTTTACGAGCGGGTTATACGGCAGGAGCGTCAGGTGCAATTGCGCAAAGTGGAAGGGCTTCTCAGAAGCGCAGAGACGGATTTCCAACTCTGGAACGTTCTGGAGGAAGAAGTCTTTACTACGATGAAGAAGCTTGAGGCGACATTTTCAGGAGAGAGAAAGTCAAAGACCCCACAGGCGCCGAGACACAGCCGAGCCGCGAAGGAAGCCTTACCTACGGTCAAGGACCTTGAGACGGAAGCCGGAGCTGAGTTAGCGCCGGAGAAGTCACAGACACCAAAACCTGACCAAGCAGAGAAAGCCTCGATAGATGCAGACGCAGAGCCAATTCCCGAGAAGGGAGTGCTGCGTGTCCTCGAGATCGTGGGCCCCAATTACCCTTCGCACTGCCTCCTTGCGCTACGCTTGCTGCACGACAAATTCCCCACATCCCCTTTAGCGCTCAACATTCTCCCCGCAATCAAACGTGCGGGGCCGACTTCATTCGTACTCGGGGCCACGACGGCGCTCTACAACGAACTCCTCAGTATCCACTGGCTCGTGTACGACAACATGCGTGCCATGGCCGATCTTCTAACTGAGATGGACGAGCATGACGTGGAGTTCAGCCAACAAACGGTGGATATTCTGAAACTGCCGGCGTGGGACAGGGACGCCGTGAAGGCTGGGGAAAAGGGCCGGAGTCTGGCGGCGGTGTGGGAGATGGAGGAAATGGAGGCGGCGTTTGCGAGGTTGCAGGCGTTGCGGAGGGTCGTCCAGTCGAGGTTAGATCACGAGCAGCGCGGGGATTCGGACCCGCTGGCGTTACGAGACGAGAGTGAAGCTCGGCGACATAGGCCGTGGGATGTTTCGGCCAAGGCGCCAGCGCGGCAGAGGGCTATGCGTTGAAAACATTCATTTCATGGTTCCAAGACCGTGTGTTTGATACTACTACACCGTTGTCACCAGTGACCCAAGGGTAGTAAGTCATTATCTTGTGACCATATTAGTCCCTCTTCTTGGCTCCAGAAAGCTTAGTATGTCACTCTTATACTCAATTCTACAACATACGAAGTATATTTATCCTCCTGTCCTTCCGCGTAGATCCAGTAAGGCTGCTCGGCATTCTTTAATTTTACGGTGACCTGTCCGGGCCTAAGCCGCCACTTTCCGCTAAGAAGGTCTGAAGTCATAACTTACAAGCGATTCAATCAATCCGCCATCACCATTACGCTGTAGCAACAGCGGAAACACCCTCTCTCTTGGTGCCACTCTTTACATATCCTACAATGTTCCGCAACTTAATACCCAGAGCGACTTCAAGGTCCTTCCTCAGACCGCTCAACAGCACCTCATCGAGCACCTTCGCCCCCTCAAGTATATATGTCTTGGATCGATCACGGAGGGGCTACGCAACAGAAGCAGGTATTGGTCAAAGAAATGGACTGATGTTCCTCAATGACCTGGCTAACTAGCTACGTAGCTGAGCACGACCTGGTCATTATTGGTGGGGGCGTTGCCGGATATGTTGCTGCTATAAAAGCGGGACAAGAGGGTCTGAAGGTACACATTCGCCTGGTTCGGACCAGAATGATGGATCTGACTCGACTGAGTTCAGGTAGCATGTATCGAGAAGCGTGGCGTCCTTGGCGGAACCTGCTTGAACGTCGGCTGTATCCCATCAAAATCGCTCCTCAACAACTCGTACATGTACCACCAGATCCTGCACGACACCAAAAAGCGAGGCATCGAAGTTGGCGAAGTGAAGCTCAACCTGAAACAGATGATGGCCGCGAAGAACACTTCGGTGGACGGGCTGACGAAGGGAGTCGAGTTTCTGTTCAAGAAAAACAACGTCGAATACATTAAGGGCACGGCGGCTCTCTCGGGCGAGCATGAGGTGAAGGTCAACCTGATAGAGGGAGATCAGCAGACATTGAGGGCGAAGAACATCATCATTGCAACGGGAAGCGAGGCCACGCCATTTCCGGGCTTGAACATAGATGAGAAAAAAGTGGTCACAAGTACGGGTGCAATTCGGTTGGAGAACGTGCCGAAGAAGATGGTCGTAATTGGCGGAGGGATCATTGGTCTCGAGATGGTCAGCATTGGCGTGTGAAACCGAGGAACTATGAGCTACTACTGACATGGGGCTATAGGGCTCGGTATGGTCACGGCTAGGGGCAGAAGTTACAGTCGTCGAGTACCTGGGCCAGATTGGAGGACCTGGAATGGATGCCGAAATCTCAAAGATGTCACAAAAGATCCTGCAGAAGCAAGGGATGAAGTTCAAACTCAACACCAAGGTGCTCAGCGGTGACAGCAGCGGAGAGAACGTCAAGATAGAGGTAGAAGCCGCCAAGGGCGGGAAGCAAGAAACAGTAAGCCAAGCGCTCGACTCAAACCTATCATCTCTAATCTGACCACCCGGATACAGCTCGAAGCCGACGTCGTCCTAGTCGCCATCGGCCGCCGCCCCTACACCGCCGGCCTCGGCCTCGAAAACATCGGCCTTGAGACCGACGAAAAAGGCCGGCTGGTGATCGACCAAGAATACCGCACCAAACTCCCGCACATCCGCGTCATCGGCGACTGCACCTTCGGCCCCATGCTCGCGCACAAAGCCGAAGAAGAAGCCGTCGCGGCCATCGAATACATCACCAAAGGCTACGGCCACGTCAACTACGGCGCCATCCCGTCCGTCATGTACACGCACCCGGAGGTGGCCTGGGTCGGGCAGAACGAGGCCGAAGTCAAGGCCTCGGGCGTCAAGTACAAGACCGGCTCCTTCCCCTTCTCCGCCAACTCGCGCGCCAAGACGAACCTCGAGACCGACGGCATGGTTAAGTTCATCGCTGATGCTGAGACGGATCGCATCTTGGGCATCCATATCGTCAGCGCGAATGCGGGGGAGATGATTGCCGAGGGCGTCTTGGCTGTCGAGTATGGTGCTTCGTCGGAGGATGTGGCGAGGACGAGTCATGCGCATCCGACGCTCTCGGAGGCTTTCAAGGAGGCGGCTATGGCGACGTCTTCGAAAGCTATTCATTTCTAGGGGGGCGATGGTGGACGGGTTGGGTCGGTGAGTTGGGACGGAAAACGGGTTAGATGATGGTCATTGCGCTCCCTCATCTTTTCCTTCAATTGAGATTTCATGATGTGCAACCTCTGTATAGTCCGTCTGTACAGTAGTAAAGGGTGGGCTCGGTGATTAACTTCCACATTGCTGATCTGAATGACTGTTACAGCAGTGATGTTGTGTTGAGAGTATTGTACGGTACGCTCCGGTCACTTCGCCCTCTACCATCTACCATGCTTTGTTTACTGTCATTAATGTATAACGAAGCACTTTGAGCTCTCGTATAATGGTCAATCTTTGCCGGTCCTCCACGCTACATCCATATAGTAGCCCAGCAAAAGACTGACAGGTAGAGTTCACTGTGCGCGCGGGATTCACATCTAAGTCGTGAAACTGTCTTCGCCAATCTAAGAGGATATGTACATGTGGCTCGACCCTCGATTCGCAACTATCACGGATTTGCGGCTGCAGCGTCGACTGGATGCAGACGTACTCCATCCCAAGAAGCTTGGACCGGTCCGGATCTTCGTTCGACAAGCCATGCAGGCCCTCGCTCAGCGATAACGATTGTGGCCATGCGATCCAGCCCACCGATAGTCCGATACTGCACGACAGCCACCATGACAGCGGTCGTGGCCGTGGCCGTGAGTGTGCCCATGAGTGTGTCAAGGATAGTAGCCCGTAGTGTTGTATCGACGGTCACTGAGTTTATCTAGTTAGCGAAGGAGCTCCATACAGAAGAGTCAACATTGACAGGAAGCTTACTGCTCTCTAGGATCGATATCTCTGGTGTAAGCGACATCGTAGCGGCTAGGGGCCGATCGATCGTACATGTCGCGTCGATGGCTGCTGAGTCGTGGCATCAGGGCTGGTCTGAGCCGGCCGTGAGGGGAGCCGTGATGGTGGTCGTATCGACGGTCGAGATCGTATCGATCGTGTCCGTATCGGTGAGTGTCGACGTAGCCCGCTGGCAGGCGGTAATTGAAATCTCGGGAACACATTTTTGAAGACGGAGATAGACGGGAAAGACGCCGGGCGAAGGACGGGGATAGTAGTCTTAGCAACAGTACTGTTGTCTGGAGATGAATTTGAGCTGGATAGATCCTGAGGAGAGGTGGGCAGACGCATTATATACCGCGGTCTGCCTCACCGCGCAAGAGGTCTGAAGCGAAAGCCAAACATGGGTGCCACCATGGCCAAGTCATAGGTCCAGTGGACAGGCTCGGGATGTTTGTGGTAACAAACTAGGTTTGAATCGTGCCAGGTAAGCTCCCGAGCCGATCGAGTTTGCTGCATGCTGCTACCCATCTTTCTTTCCGTAAGTTCCCATGGAGCCATATATAGCAAATACTTGTTTAGTTGGTCGAGTCATGGAAGCCACATTGTGCACCAATCACTGACGCATTCCTTGGACTTAAAGCACCAGATGACCACATTTTGACTCCACCACCAGTCCTGGAAGGTTGAACCAGTTGTTGATGAGGTATTGAAGTATTTCAGCAGCGCCAGCCTTGGCGAGCAGGGACGACAAGCTTTCACACTCAAGGTAGACTGGTGAACGCGTGTCAGTTTCAGATTGGGATTCCTGTTAGGTCAAGAAGAACCTACGCTTGACCTTGGGCTCAGTGCCAGATGCCCTCACAGTGAATCGGACGCCTTTATCTAGGATGACAGGATCTCCAGCAGAAGCAGTCTCTGACTTTCCAGCAAGCCAACATGTTATCATTGGGCTGTCTTTGGAGACTGAAGGTAAGGAAGCCGCGTAGCTTGGAGGATTTACCGAATCATAACCGATCGTCAGATCTCGCCACCTCAAAACCTTCCTGCCGCCGACGTGAGTTGGAAATGGATGTCCTAGCTGAGTGATCCTCTCAAACAGTGTCTTAGTGACCGACTTCGGATCCACAGAGCGAAAGTAGGTGTTCAAGTTCTCAAAGTACCCATGTCGCTTGTACAGTTGCTGGAGCTTGCCCCATGGAGTCAACCCTTCCTCTTCTTGCCAATCTACCAAAGCCCGTAAGAAAACGGCGGCGGCTGCAATACCATCCTTATCGTAGCATACAGCCGGCCACATATACCCAAGGGCTTCCTCAAAGGCATATAGGACGTCACCACGTTCCAAAGCTCTTTTACCCATCCATTTGAAGCCTGTCAGCGTCTCCTCATGAATGAAGCCTTCATCAAGTGCCATCTGTCCGATCATCCCCGTCGACACAGCAGAGCTGAGAATCGCCACTTTGGAAGAGTCTCCCTTTCCTAAGGAGTGCGCAGCCAACGAAGCGGAAGCCAATAGTACTCCGACTTGGTCACCGCTGAGCCTGTACCACTGACCACTAGGACGCGAGGTCTTTGTCAGCAACATGCACGATCAACTACACAGAGAATGATACATGCTTCACAATTGGAGTTCCAAGTGGTAGAGAGTAGTCGTGTATAGTTAGGGGCAGGCAATTTCTTGAGCGTAGGTCACACAGAAAATAAACTCTTACTTGACTTTCTCCGCAACGGCGAAACGATCAGCGTCAGGGTCGTTGGCCAGGACCAGGTTGATATTATTTTGATCGGCTGTGGCATACGCCAGATCAAGAGCACCAGCCTCCTCTGGGTTCGGATATTTGACCGTCGGAAAGCCAGGATCCGGTGCTGCCTACAAAGTATCAACGTCGAGTTTCTTACAGTACGAGCAGAGCGAACCGCTCATCCCACCTGTGCTTCGACCAACACGATATCCCCAGCAAACCACAGTTTTCTGCCAAGCTCTTCCATGTATATCCGGCCGGTCCCATGTAATGGCGTGTAGACGAAGGGGTAATGACGCTGGATCTCTCGCGGTCGATTTCCGAGTCGGCTCACAGCTTCGTAATAGTTCATCAGGATCTCAGCCGTGATGAAATGGAATCGAGGCTTCTCGTGTAGTGCGATCGTGTTCCACGACATTGGTTGAAGGTTGTCCTTGTCGAGAATCCTTCTGGTAATTCCAACATCATGTGGACTATTGATCTGACAGCCAGACGGACCCCAGTAGACTTTATACCCGTTGTCGCAAGCCGGATTATGACTGGCAGTAATCATAACTCCCACGGCGGCGCCTCGAAGCTTGACAGCGAAGGGAACTAGTGGCGTATGGACATAATTGTCATAGAAGAAGACTTTGAAGCCCTTGTTCAAAAACGCAGTAGCTGCCAGCTCTGCAAATCTTTTTGAGTTCGTCCTCACGTCGTAACCAATCACTACGCTTTCATTCCCAGGGTCGTGTCTTTGGTCCTTGACGTACTGTGCAAGCCCTTGGGAGGTCTGGATCACTGTCAAGCAGTTCATATGGGCGTAACCTGCTCCCATACGAGCACGGAGACCAGCTGTGCCAAAGGTCATCCTGTGCCGGAGGCGCGCCTCAAGCTCAGCTGTCTCATCCTTATCGAGGAGGTTCTGTATCTCCTGTCTCGTCTCGGGATCCTTGATAAGAAGTGAGAAATGCGTGAGCAAGGCAAGGGCTTCTCAATACCTCATCAAGCCGCCGCCATTCATCAGCTAGATCTTTGATAGGGCTAATATCCTTCAAATCAAGTCAGTCTTCAGGGGGTAAAAGCAACGTCGTCAGGTCATTGTATGGGCTAAACATGAACCGCAAGAGATTCCAATCTAAAATGCTCCGAGAAGCCACACAAGCAAACGTTGGCACAGACGTAAAAAGTAGATGAGTTAGTAGTATATAGATAGATGCTTATATGAATATAGTGATCTTCATGAAATGCGGTACAGACCATGGTTGTGTGTTGCAGTGTCATACCTTATGTATTCTCAAGGATTTAGCGGAAGGTTCATCACATAGATATCGTCCTACGTAGAGCGTCTTCAAATATCAAACGGGTCTTGTTTCCAGTAGAGAACAAAGTACTGATGAAGTTGTCAAACGTGTGGAACGGTAGAGGGCCAGCTAGCGCAGGCATCAAACCCCCCACCACTGGTCCAACTGAGCTCTCGCGGGAGTTACTCGGCCATGGACTTGAAAAGCGATCTATAGGTAGCTAGCTGCTAAAAAGACTACTTTACTCAATGTCTTCACCTCGATTAGCACCCAAGACCCGCAAAAAAGCCCTTCTGTCCCGGATACAGATAGAAGGGCTTATCGCCGACGGAAAGTCCTGAAAGTCAATCCAGGGCTGAAATACTATCCCGTAGGTGACAAAAAAAACCATCATGCACATGGTGGGCAGAGATGCTACGGACGAGGTGAGCGCGTACGTCCTTTCCCATCCCGTCTTTTCAGAGAGATATTGGACTGAAATGGCACTGGACAGGCTACACTCTAAAGAGGCACGGCGTCGAATGGACTCATATCAGATTGGAAGAGTCGAAGGACGGTGGAGCAACTTGTTGCCTCCTGTTCTGGGAGGGAAATTCAGGCGATACGACGCCACTAAGGGCGTCGCTGTTCCGTTGGTTGGTGTGGGATTAGAATAGTAGCCCAATAGCAAACCACCCTGGCCCTCATCTGTGCAATCTTACCCCATGGAGAACGAGACTACGAGTGAAGACCACCATACCCCTTTCAGATCAATGGAAGATAGAAAATGAATTAAACCGATCTAGTTAGATGCACGACCTATGAATCAGAGAAGCTGCAAGTAATGTAAAGAGACCGGAAATCCTCAGGACGTAAGAAGGAAACACAGAAATAATAGCGACTTTTTGTTTCCGAAAAGAGGAGCGTACAAGGGCGATGATACAGTTTTGCGGCCCCAAAGCAGCCCGGAAGCCCGTGAAAGCAATGGGACGGAGAAGATGCGTCGCAAGGTGCTCTCTGGGGTTTGTCGCGATCCACGCCCACAAACGACTGACTCAGACCCGGCAGAAAATGTGGGGCTGTTCAATCCCCTACATTATCCGGTCTTGCGTGAGACCTCCAGTATGCTCGGTGTCCTCCATCGCATCACCTCCCACTGCCATGTACCTGACGAAGTCAAGACCGAGAGGACGTCCACCGTACTGGTAGCCTGTGAATTTGGCTGAAGGGAGTCAGCCCGGTACGTACGGAATCGTTGGGTTCGATTTAACGCAGAAGAAACGAGACCAAGAACTTACAGATGGCCGTCTCGGCGTTCTCTGCGGAGTCGAATTCTACCACTCCAGTACCCTTCGACCGACCATTAGGTTCGTACTGGATCTCGGCGCGCTCGACCTTGCCAATGGTCGAGAAGAGATCGACCAAGTCTTCGTTGCTAGTAGACCATGGAAGCTGCTGACATTAGCGCAGCTGACGAAGAAGTCTCAAGGTCGACTTACATTGCGAACGTAGATAATCGCACTGCGTTCACCTCCAGAAGAGGCATTATCCGTAAACGGATTCGGGGGGGCGGATGCACCAGCAGCGTCAAAGCCACCACCGGCTCCTCCACCAAACCCTCCTCCGCCGTAGCCTCCTCGCCCTCCGTAGCCACCACCGTATCCACCGCGCCCGCCGAACCCACCACGTCCGCCGAAACCTCCACGAGCTCCGTAGCCACCGGCGAACCCTCCACCGCGACCACTAAAGCCACTGGGAGAACCTGCAAAGCGATCTTCACGCACTTCAAGCGCCCGGCCTTGCCAATCGTAGCCGTTGAACTGAGCAATGGCGTTGCGTGCGTCTTCCGGAGTCTCGAAGGCAACGATACCCGAGCCTTTAGGACGGCCATCTGGGCCAACGTGGACGTCGGCACGTAGAACGGAGCCTTGTTGGGCTGTAAGCTTTGTAATTAGTACTCCTCTTGAGACACTGGAGTGCTAGACTTGGGTTAGTGACGGACGTCGATACATACCGGCTTGGCGGAACAAATCCTTGAGATCTTGCCAGCCCACGGTATAAGGTAGCTAGACAATAGAAAGTCAATCACCAGGCCGCCACAAGTAGGAACGAAGAGAAAATCAGGCGACAAACGTTTGAGACGTAGATCTGACGTCCACCGCCACTCGGAGGTCCGCCGTAACCACCGCCACCGTACCCACCACGGCTCGGACCCGACTCATAGCCTCCACGGGCAGCCGGAGGGCCAGTAAAGCGAGGTTCTGCCTCGCGGTCCTGTCCAACAAGGAGTTGTGATTAGCTCTCCGTATCAAGACCTCCGCAGGCAGATGGTAAGGATCGTCCGAGGCGCACACATACCTCGCGGACGTAGACTAATCTTCCCATGAGGTTCTGGTTGCTGAGCGTGCTGACCGCCTGCTGGGCTTGCTCCCTCGTTGCGTATTCCACAATCCTAATCTGCACTCAGCCATGCTGTCAGACAGACAGGATCCGACAGTGTGACTTACCCGCATCCCTACATAACCCGCGGACCAACAGTCCAACCCGTCAATCCAACGTCCAACAATAACCAAGAAAAAGACCAGCCACATCTACGCATTGGCGCCCACCTTCGACATTCCATTCGGAAGTAACAACACGTCGGCGAAGAGAACCTCTCCAGCTGAAAGCGCTCGAGTCAGCAAGAATGGTAAACACTTCGACCAGCTGTGACTGACCCTGTCTCATAAAATCCTTCAGGTGATGCCACTTGACATCGTAAGACAAGTTACCGACATAGACCCGACGGTCTTGCTGAGACGAATCGCGGACAGACTGCATCATTTGCTCCTTTGCTTGAGCACGCTCTTCGAATGTCCTCGTGGGTGGAGCACCACCACCGCGACCACCGTAATTGGACCCCGAATAACCCCCGGAAGCGCCCGCCGCACCACTCATAGGCGACCGAGATCGTCGATCACTTCGACGGTAGTCGTCACGGTCACGGTCACGGCTTCGGGACCGGCTGCGAGGGGAGTAGGACCGGCGACTGCGACGCGGACTACGGGACCGACGTCTGGGAGAGCGAGTCCTCTCACGCTGCGACCGATCAGTACTCGCATAATTCATCGATGCCTCCGACAACGAATAGGGAAGAACCGAAGATCCAGATGGAGGTGAAGGGGGTGGCCGTGAAGAATGTCAATTTGTCATTCTCGGCTGGTGCGTTGAAGAATGGGAGTCGCTTGACCCCCGCGTCGTGGTTGTCGTTTGGGGAACGCGTGGCGATAAATCGAGTCAGTTTCCCGGCAGTCTCCACCGACCGTGTTGGTCACATCAAGAGCAGACGCCATTCCACCGTGGCCGGTGCTGATAAAGGCTTGGAGAGGGTGCTATGGTACAAATCAGAGCAATATCACTTACTGCGTGAGGGCGGTATACGTCCGCTGAATCTGGTAATGAAGAAGTTAGATGTCAGAGGAATCTTCACGGAAAGGCAGAAAAGTAGCCCAGAGAATTGAGTTGAGAGGGTAGCTGCAGGTAGACGCTCTAGCAGAGCTAATTTAGCAGGAAAGAACGAAGGACGGTGAACGAACCCATGGTTATACGATTGCCGAGTGGATACGTCTTTTTCAGGTCAGACTGTGCAAGAGGGCACACTGAGTTGCGCAATTGCTTGCCTTGCAACTGAAAAACAGTGATGGGGGGCGGGTTTGGACAGGGATTTCCGCAAAGCACAGACACCGGCTGCCTCGCGGTTATTGGTAGATTGGAGCCGGATCAAAAGCAACCAACAGTCCGACCAGTCGAATTGGCTGGTTGGGGTCGGATTGTAGATGGGTGATACGTATGATAGCGAGAACTGTTCGCTCTAGGAGCGGGTCCAGAAGTCGATTGAAGTTGTGGGACTTGCGGCTGCCTAGTTGCCTAGTTTTGCCTTATGAGAACAATGTTGACCCGTTTTGGCGCTATCGTGCCCTTGAAAGAAAGCGTACGAGTAAGCCACGGGAAATCTTTGGTCTGGTTGGAATAGCCGTCCAAAGAAACGATCGACCCTGCATGCAACACAACACCCTCTCGCTCTCGCCCTCGCCGTACCGGTACACACCCACGCACGACAGTCCGAGGCACAAACGACTTACTGCGCGGTGCGAAGGTAGAAATCCTATTGGATCGACAGGCCTGTTTCCTTGGCTGGCGCCCTTGTTCTAGTTCTCTTCAATCAGTCAGGACTTTCGAAAATCAAGGAGCCAATCATGGTTTATTACCCTTTGCTCTGTGGGGAGAAATGTGGAGCGAACAGCCTAGACAAGGACAGGCTGGTTGCAGTGACAGCTGGGGAGGGATGGTGGTAGTGGTAATAACGAAATAACGGTGTTGTTGGTTGACGGCGAGTCACTTCAGTCTTGGTAACACAGAGTAGTAGTGGTAGTAGTACAAAGTACGAAGGTACAGTGAGTGTACGTAGAGAGGGAACTTTGACCTTTTGGTGCAAATGCGGTACCGTAGAGGAGAGCATAGAGACCAGACTAGTGTGTAATCTATTTGAGTTTTTGGTGTGAAATATTACTGCTCACAAAAGCATCAATGAGGTTACTCGTCCGCCGTACTCTGTACTCTTTACTCTGTACTCCGTACTTACGAGTACCACTGTCTTTCTTTCCACATACATACGTAGCATGGATCTTTTGTTCTCTTGATCTTTTCTAGCCCGCTTCCAGATGGAAGATTACTGCCAGACGGACAAGTTCGAGAGCAAAGTCTTATGTACTTCACCTGACCTCAAGTATCCGACAAGGAATCTATCCTATTCGGTCAAGAGCTCAGCCCAGAATGGAGGCAGAAGGCTGTCTGTCCGTCCGTCTGTCTGTCCAGGAAGCTGGACGACCTGAACCGTGCTAATGCCGCCATGTCTCGAGAAGGCAAGTAGCAGCTTCGTCTGTACTCGAGATTTGATGCATAAGATCCATCTTTAGTGGTGGGTACCAACCGGAATTTCTCCATTTCTCCATCCAAGCAGGCCTCCATGGTGGCCACATATGCATCGGGTCTATCACTTCTGCATGCCTCGAGCCGCTGGCATGCCTTTCAGCTCCCTTCTTCCTTCTCCTCCTTCCTAGCACACGCGAAGAAAAATGAACGTGAGCTCGACATTTAAATACAATGCACCTACATACAGAGGTAATCGCACGTCCGAAGAGACCAAGGGCCTCTCGCTCCGGATTCGACAATCGGGACGGTACAGATAGGTACTGGTACTGCCACAAACCGAAATTTCATCATCGAACTGCTGCTCAGGAACCAGGGAACGAAAGAGGCGTACCTGACCCCTACCAGTACCCGCCATTGCCCAGAAGGGACCCGAATATGCTGATTGGCACATCTACCTTAGGCCCCGCATAATCCTTAATAATAAACAGTGCCCGTTGTGTCCCACAGACTGGTTGTCATCCAATCCCTTCCTTTTCGATCGTCACACAGCTACCGGGAACGGCATTCCTTGAACATCACGTTATCTTGACAGCGATGCGAGTCATCCAGCTTAGCTTCGCATTTGCCTGCACAGTAACTGTAGATCTCAGCTGGCTTGGAGCTTCAACATTCGGCCGAGTCGCTTGACCTAGGTAGATAAGCCCACGGACGAACAGTGGCAAGTCGAATATACAGGCTGGTGTGCATGGGCACTCTCCTCTCCTCTCCTCTCCTCTCCTCTCCTCTCCTCTCCTCTCCTTTTCGTAACCTTCCTTGCTGCCCCGGACTTGACCACACGCTGCACAGTGCACCATCGGCATGCCATAATCCCAGTCTAGCCCGATCAGGCAACGCTTCAACGCCTCAACGCGGCTCTGCCCTTACCACCAAAGCAACCGACTCTGAATCTCGACGCACACGCAAGCCACCACGTGCAAAAGCGCCTCCACAGCGCACTCGGAAATATCTCTGCAGACGGCACGGAGTCGCCCATTGACAGAACCGTTTACTGCGCTAAGCCGTCGAAGTAAAGGTAAATCAACCTCCATATCGGCGTTTTGGTCTCGTAGATGGCTAAAGCGAACACGACAGCTCGGACAGCTATACGGGGGCGCACTACCCTGCCAGTCCGCAAACATGCCACCACCACGACTCCCCATCCCGTCCCTCCGCCAGCTCCCCACCCCCCTCCCCCTCCCCCACCACCGCCCCCCCAACCGCCGCTACCACTCCCACGAACACCCCGCCCCACCCCCCTTCCCCCCCACCCAAACCACCATCCTCGCCTCCTCCCTCACCCAAGTCCCCACACACGGCTTCACCGCCAAATCCCTAACCCTCGGCGCCCTCGCCGCCGGCTACCCCGCTGCCTCGACGAACCTCTTCGCGCGCGGGCCCTTCGACCTGATCCACTACCACCTCGTGACCGCCCGACTTTCCCTCCGAGAACGTCTGCTGCGCCGCTTCGCACCCACTCCGGCCGGCGACGACGACAACCCGGTGTGGCGGGCGATGGGCACGGGCGCTAGGGTGCGGGAGCTGGCGGTTGAGCGGCTAAGGGTTAATGCCGAGCGGGGGGTCGTGGGGAGGTGGCAGGAGGTGTGTGCGCCTTTTTTTGCTCTTTGTTGTTCTATTTCTTTCCGAGTCGGTCGGTCGGTCCAGCCGCACGTACGCACGCACGCACGCCACTTCCTCGCGTCGTCAGATCTGAGCTCGAAGCGCTGACGCCGCGGCTCTCCGCAAAGGCCCTCGCGCTCATGGCCCTCCCGCGCAACGTGCCGCCGTCCGTGCGCGAGCTGGCGCTGCTGGCGGACGAGTTCTGTTTCCTAGCCGGCGACACGGCCGTCGATTCGTCGTGGTATACGAGGCGGGCGGCGTTGGCGGCCGTGTATGCGAGCGCGGAGCTGTTCATGACGCAGGATGCGTCGCGGGGGTTTGTCCAGACGGAGGCGTTTCTGGAGAGGAGGTTGCGGGATGTGGATACCGTGGGGATGGGGGTGGCCGCGGTGGGGCAGTGGATTGGCTTTACGGGGATGGGGGTCGTGAATGCGTTGCGGAGTAAAGGGGTGCGGATTTGATGGGTGGTGGTGGGAGGGGCCGTCGGGTTTGGTTGGGTGTACTGTTATCATGGGTGAAACGGCGGTGTTATGCTTCTATAGCTCATGCATGCGCCGGAGCGCTTTGATTTAACGACTCTCATCCGTCCGTGACCGTCTCCGAAGCAATCGCAGCTAACGCATCCCCAGCCACCTTACAAGCCCACCTTACCGTCTCCCCCTCCGCCCTACCGCCCGCGACGTCCGTCTTGCTGACGACCTTCTTCAAGAAATACTGCAGGCCCCTCGCCACCTGCGGCGTCTCCCTGACCTTCAAGAACGTCTCCATCAACACCCTCTCCTCTCTCTTCGTCCGCGAAGCGCGCTGCCCGTGCAGGATGACGGTGATCAGCAACAGCTCGACAAACAACCGCGTCTTCGGCTGCAAATAGGCCAGATCGAGCGTCTGCGCACAAACCCGTCAACTCCAACCTCCCGGAAACGTATCAGACGCGACATCTCACCTTGAGCACCCCCAACCCCAGTCCCCCCTCCGCGATCAAAACGCCAAACATCCTCGCCAAGTTAACCGTCGTCCGCGTGCTGATAGCCTCGGCATCACCACCACCCTCCTCCTCGCCCCGTCCCCGCTCGTCATCCCCACCCTCGCCCATCCGCCCGAACAGATCCCACAAAGCAAACTGAAACGCCATCTTCGCCCGATGTTCCGAGCACAGCCGGCGCGCGATCAAAGTGTAGAACGGATTATACATCACCTCAGCGCCGGCGCACTGGACGAGAACGCGCGGGATCTCCAGCTCCTGGCTCTTCTTCAGGCGCAGCTTCAGCAGGCGGAGGTGGGCGTCGCGGTAGTCCGAGGCGGACATGATGGTGACGAAGATGGCGCGGCGGACGTCGGTGTTCATGCGTTGCTCTCGGGCGAGGTGAAGGAGGAGGTCTGCGGAGCCTGGGTCGAGGTTGTCGTCTTGTTTGTCTGCTTGCGCAGAGCTGGCTCCGATGGCTTTCGTGTCGCGGTTGTCGTCGCTCGCTTCTTTCCAGCTGGCGCCGACGAGCCACCATTTCCCGCGCTTGTCGGCGTGGCGGATGTCGTCGAGGCCGACGCGCAGCGGCTCGCTGGACTTGATGGATCGCGTGTTGAGCGAGCCGAGGAGCTTCTTCATGCGGACGGTGTGTTCGGACGTTACGGCCGATGCTACGGCGCCTGTTTTCATGCGGTTGTTTTTGAGGTTGTTGATGGTCTCGACCATGAATTTCGTCCGGACGGATAGGTTCGCTTCGCCTGTCCGCGCAATTGCTGGTTGTAGGAGGAGGACAACGTCCTTTAATGAAGAGGGATCATCTTGTCGAAGCTGCGGGCCGGAAACTGTATAGAGAGTGAGCAGCTGTGGTCCGAAGGTGGACAAGTAAAGGTTACCTACTTCTGATGACCTTGAGCAACAGCTCGGTATTCACTTCCGACAGCTCGCGGAGAAACATTCGAATGTAGTCAAAGACGAGAGCGCTGCCGATCATCTGGAAGTTATACAGTTCGGCGAGCAGTGATATGAGATTGTTAGTCTCTTTACCACTCCCTTGATTATTGGGCGCATCAAATCGATCAAACTCTTCAACGACCCGTTGAACGACCTGCGCACCGAAATCGGTGCCAATGACCTTGTAGATAGCCACAATGAAACCTGCATGTAAGATGACAAACGTATCCTGTAGGGCGGCCCTGTCACATATCGAACCGAGAAGTATATCGACCAGGGTTGATGTGACATGCTGCCGGGGATGGTCGCGGTAAAGCTTTTCGACATCTCCAAGGAGGGAGAGCATATTGGCTTCTGATAGACGGTTAAGGAGACCTTGCGTTTGGCGTCTCAGCCGCGACAAGGCTTCGGAATCAGAAGAAGCAGGGCCTCGGAGCGATGGCGGGATATATTTCGTAGTGGTCCCGACATCTGCACTTGATGGCGCAACATAAGGATTCTCTCGAACTTTTCTACGGGGCGGCGGAGTAGTGGGTGTCTCGGACTCGAACCCACTGAAGTCGTCTTCATTGGATCCAAGCTGCTCATCCTCGAGCTCGTCGCTACTCTCATCGCCACTTTCACGGTTCCCCTCAGAGCTGTCTAGGCCTTCATCGCTTTCTCCATCTGAAGATGCACTGTCATGATACTCGTCATCCCGGATTTCCTGCGCTTTCCTCCGCTTTCTCTCCAGCCACTCTTCTCCCTCCGTACTCTTCCTCTTTCGGGCACGACCAGACCCCTCACTATTCGAGTCGCCCAAATCATCCAACAGCACATCCAATCCGTCCTCTTCAAAAGATTTCGGTAGCTTTTTCTTGCCCTTCATGCCCAGAGCCTTCTCCAGTGCCGCGATTTCTGCATCATCCGCCGCAAGCCGATCTCTCACCCCTTGGGACACGGAAGGCTGTGACCTCTCTGTCGAATCATGCCGATGAGCTGGTGATGCCTTCTCTGCTTGCTCCGAGCGCTTCAGAATGGACTTTAGAGGCTTCACAATGCCATTCTCTGTCCTTTTCGGTAGGGAAGGTTTTGACGGAAGACTATTATCCTCCTCTGAATCTGACTGGTCCGATTGATTCTGTTTATTGCCCGTAAACCGACCTGGCCTTTGCTGCCCCTTCTTCTGCTGCCGTGCTGCCTTTCGGCGCTCTTTGCGGGCTCGGGGGACATTGTGTTTGCCCTTCGCACTTCGGGCTCCAGACTTGACTTCTAGTCCTGTATTTCAGCGTATGGACTTAACTAATGAAAGCTTTGATACAGACCTTGCTGGTCAATCTGATCCAGTAGGGCTTTAGGTAACTTTGTGGTGTTGTGTATTGGTCGGCGCATAGTGTAGGGATGTGCGTAAAAGTTGGAGGAAGGTTTGTGGGGTGGAGTGCGAGCTCGATGAGACCCCACCATCAAACGTACCTCCTCCAAGCTTCACCGAACCAACAGCGGTATTCTACTTGCGCATCATGGTCAACGGTCCCTTAAGCAACGACGAGGTAATTGAATCCTTCCCATCCTGAAAACCAGTCTCAGAGAATTTACCCACAACCTAGTTCTTCGTCCGCCTCTCCGAGCTCTTCGACTCCCGACGGCAAAAAGACCACGGCTCCGTCTTCCTCACCCAGAAACGCCGTGAGTCACTTCTCTATCCCCCTCCCAATACATCCTTCGCTGAACACTTCACAGTAAGCCATGTCAGCGACCCATCCCCACCATCAAACCCAGTGAAAGTCCTCGACGACCCACTCGCAGATCTGAACCCTCCACATCCTCTACCAGTCCTGATACGGGCTACGGACGGCAAGTCCAAAGAGCACAGGAAGGAGAAGATCAAGCTCTCTACGGTGGTGGATCCGGATGCGTTGGAGGGGTTCTATGCGCGGTACGCGGAGGTGTGTAAGGCTGGGATGCAGGCGTTGAAGAAGCGGGATCGGAGTGGGAGGAAGAAGGCGAAAGCGAAGAAGAGGAAAGGTGGTGGGGAGGGGGTCAAGAGGACGTGAGGTGCGGAAGAATGTGTTTGTGGGAGAAGTTGCGAGCTGTTTCGTCGCTAGAAATACTCCTCAAGTGTGGACACTGTCAATGTGACTGCGATGAGTGCTGGCTTCTGTTACTATTTTGCTTAGTTGGCTTGTCGTGTAGCCGAACAAGCTATGCTGCATAACACGGGCTGATGCCTCGATGCATATGTATGTGGTATAAGAATCGATAACAACCAGGACGAAAATGTCCCAGTGTCTGCGTCACCGTTACCAACCCGGCAGCCCATCATTATCCTGGATTGAGCCTCTGCCACCAGGCACCATCCGTCGCTCCCAATTGTACTATTACGATATGCAGAATCCCATGTTCCAACATGGTATAGACAAAACGTGAAACTCCACCGCTCCCGAAACACTGATAATACAAGGTAGTCAGAGGACTAGCATCCAAGCCGTGATGCGCCTGTTATGGGACCGTCGCAAGGAGGATGAAGGGGAAGTCCGGCGGTGTGTAAGAGCAGCATGATGATCGAGAGAAATGCTAGAGATAGGTGGATGGGCGCTCAACTGAACCGTTAGTCGACCTCCCAAGAGCCGCTCATGTGAAAAGTATCTGTCGATCTTGGCGCTAGGGAGTCGAGTGCGATCCCGTAATTGTCTTCCTCCCAAGGAGCACATCGCTCCCCGTCCGCATCGCTATAGTCCCGTCGACATGGTATCGTCTCACCAGCCTCACCAAATCCGAAGGCAAAACCTCTAGTTGCGCCATTTGCAATCTTTCTGGCAATGTTAAGCATAAGAGCGATAAGCTGCACTGGCGGTCCAAGTAGAATTGAGCAGGTTTTCTGTAGCATTGCGGTAGTGAGATGATGCCCTGATGCTCTGGAGGATGGAGAGAAGAGGTTGGCTGGTAATGGTAGTGGTGAGTACGCCCTTCGACGGTCTGGTGTCGACCGAGAGCGTAGCTGTGTCAGTACGGGCTGTTCCAGGACTTCAGACCAAACCTCGTCAGCCTCAATGTCAGCATCGTGAATGGCGTTCGGCGTATCCGGGGAGTCCGCAAAAGTACGGTCTTGTTTGGACCGTGTTGGAGTTTTGATTGAAGCCCGGTTATTGGGAGCGTCCACTGCGGCCATGGTCTCCGACATATTGCGTGTGTGCGGCCGGAGACGGGGTAGTTCAATTTCACCAGGGATGCCTAACACCGGCGAGGGTGGATTGGAGTAGGGTGGTGAGGGTGGAAGAGGCAGAACTGGGCTGTGGAAAGACCGGAAGGACTCGGCGCTGGAGGACAGGTGGGGAGGTTCCCGGGGCCTAGCCTTGGTTGGCGGATTGGACGGGCTGAGCTCGTGTAGTAAAGAAGCATTGATTGTGACCTGAGTTGGAGCCGTCACCGCCCGTCCGATGCTCAGTGTTGAAGGTCGCATTGGTGATCTGGAGCTCTCCATGGGGTTAAAGTCTTTGGTAGTAGCCTTTGCACGGGTCACTCGGTTCTTGTCTCCACTGCTGTCGGTCCCTATTTCACCATCCGCGCCGCCAGAACTGCTGTTATCTGAGTCTGCCGTGATATACTCATCTGCACTTTCTTGCTCCAGCTCAGGGGCAGATGTAGTCTGAGACTTTGCCAGCCGCGCAGGAGGTCTCCACGGTCGTCTGCGTACTGGTGTTGTAGGTGCATCCGGTAGCTGAACGGTAAAGCTTCTTTGGAATGGGCATGGTGTCGTCTCGTATTGCAGCACCTTTGCCAGCACCCTCTTGAGCTCCTCTGCTTTTTCAACGTCTTCTTCTCTCGTATTTGGGAGTTCTATCCTATAATACTGATTCTGACTTATACGCAAGACAAACTTTGCAGTGCCGTCAACGCACCAACACTGTGATTTTGCTAGGATAGGGCGCAGTATATTTCCAGAGCTGAGAAATGCCACCATGTTAGGAACTCGATAGATGCATAACGGACCTTTAACAATGACATAATCAGCACGGCTCAACAGACCCGTACACAAAGGCGTATGACATACCTGTCGCAACAGTCCTCTCCGTGTATGAGACCCATGGTAGACTTCCTATCAGGCTTTCACTTGAATCTTCCCCATGGCGTATCGAGCTGGAACTTGGTCCGAAGGTGTTTGAAGGTGGGCTGAATGATACAATCTTGCCGGACTGATGTGAAAACAATGTTTCAACCAGCGCAGCTTCAGGTTGTTTGATATGAACTTTGTAATCGATGGGCCTGGTCAGTTTTGCCGGGACCGTGAAAGCGCGGCGCAATGTAGGTGGTGGGCCATTGTCCGGCGTCGTGGGAGCTGTTGAGCTTGCCATTGTACGAGCAAGCTTGCGCGGGCTTCAAGAGTTCACATATGTAGGCTACAGTATAAGATATTGAGTAACTTCAGCAGCCAGTACTTGAACCCCTTCGTGAGCAGGATCCAGGCCAAATTGAGCTGATGCTCGAAGAAGATGCAAGGGCCTCAGTTGTTACATTGATCATAGTCTGGTCCGTGCTTTGCATGTATGTACGGGTACTTTCGCGACTTCGCGTCAACGTGCAGTAGCGTGACGTCGGCACTAAAATAGGTAAGGTACTCGAGTATAATCTCTCCATCGTTGATCGGTATATAACGCAAGCTGCTCTCCAGAGAAACCCATCAATGTCGAACTTTGACCCAAATGCGATACTACGTGGAGCTCAGCTTACCATTGTTGGAGGTCAGTAATCTCTATTGACTTCCCCGAGGGTCCCAGATGACTGACCATGAGCAGCTTTCAGAGCTCTGCAAAACCCAGCGCTGTTCAAATATGAGCACTATCGGCAAGCAGTAATAGCAGTTGGCGCAGGGCTTGCGATCAGACTGCTGATCGCGGCTCCAGTAAGCTCCCATCACCCACCAGAGGCATAGGGGTTCCTAGGGCTAAGGATGGACATTCCAGATCATCGGCATCAAAGGCTTCCTATGGTTCTCTTCATATTTCGTGAACTTTGAGTCTGCAACATGGGACGAGAGTCTCTTTCAAGGTCTGGACTTTGTTGCCAACTATGTCCTTCAAGTGCCCTTCTTCCTCATGACTATGATGAGATACCTAACGCCAACCCTGGACGAGATGTAAGGCCCACAGCAACTTACAAGACTGTACCAGCCACTAACATCATGTAGGTTCATGGATTCTCTACAGTGGGTCGACCAAACATACGTACAGAAGCATAAGGCAGACGATCCAGCCAAACTCCGCGCAATGTACCATCCAAACCTACGGCTGTACTCTACCCAGGGTGATACTAGCAAGCAAAGAGCGCCTGTGGATGCTGCCTTCGCATTCTTCCTTCGCTATGGAAAACGGGCGGGGATCTCCTTGGTGGTCTACATGCTTTCATACTTGCCAGTCGTGGGACGCTTCGTACTCCCGGCCGCGAGCTTTTACACCCTCAACAATGCTTTAGGTCCGGTATCAGCATCGGTCATCTTTGGCAGTGGTATCTTTCTACCGCGAAGATATCTCGTCGTGTTTCTTCAAAGTTATTTCTCATCGAGAAGTCTGATGAGGGAATTGGTGAGTCCCGCAAGGCTACAAATATCGCAGACCAATTAGAGTCGTTATATACTTGACTTCTTTCTGGGTAGCTCCTGGCTACGCATCACGCTCACCTCATCTGTTTTACATACCTTACCCACTCGCTGCTATACTCGAGGGCTGTTGAAGGGTCATGTCATATGTTACTTCTATGAGAGCCCAGTGCTGACATTTCTCCTCACAGCTCGAGCCGTACTTTGCACGCATTCGCTTCACCAAGGAGCAGAAGCGACGTTGGTTCCTTGATCGGGAAGGTCTTCTCTTCGGGTTCGGTGTGGGATTCTACGTCTTCCTCAAGATTCCCTTACTTGGAGTGCTCATCTATGGTATTGCCGAGGCCTCGACTGCGTACCTCATCACGAAAATAACAGATCCGCCGCCTCCGCCAGCATACAGCGACAAGTTCGCAGAGAGCCAAACCCGATGGACCAATAAGCATGAATTCCTCAAGCTGCCACTGGAGAAGCTGGATTCGTTCAACATCCGTTCGGACAAGCAGGAGCATAATCCGTTGAATACAGGCGAGATGCCAGGCAGAAAGTATATATAGATAGTGGGGCATGTTGTGACCTCTTCGGTACGTTGATGATAAATGTTGGCTCAACCATCAAAGATATACTAAGTATTGGCAGGCTTCTGTACCAGACCCTATAGCCCAACAGTCTCCCTTTTGGCCGAACTCACTACGCGTCCAGAAGAAGCATTGACGCAGAACTAACAATGAGGTTCGAGAGAATGGGGAAGGTGTTCGGGGGATTGATTTTGCGCGGGACCGGGACAAAGGTACCCCGCTCCGATGTATCACCCCATCACCCCACCACCAAGGGGCAAGATAACCGTTCGTCGTTGTTCTTGTTCTGGTTCTGGTTCTGGTTCTGGTTCCTTGGAGACCCACTTCAGTCGTCGATAAGAGAAGCTGAAGCTTATCTCCCATAGAGACCTTCATGAGGGTTTACCTGTACCGGGGCGGTTTACTTTTACTCAATTCGGTCCATAAGGTAGCTTCGTACCTCATGGCATTTGAACCGGAACTTGTTACATAACTACCTCGGGCCCCTCGGTGGGCCAAGGCTACCTGACCTTATAGCCCATTGCCCCGCATTCCTTTAATTTCACCCTTCCCGCAATTGAGAGCTTTCTCCAATCTCACCACTTGCCAACAACAGAAACATAAGATTCTCTCAGGAAGCTCAAGTCTGCTAGCTGCTACCATGGGTCAAGAAGAGATTCGCACGGCCATTAGGGTTGACCGGAAGAAGGACGCTGCAACCCAAGACTGCATACATGTAAGGATACCTGTCGGATCTCTATGATCCAATGGTGGCTGATCACTCTCCAGAATCGGTGGCATCCTGACGGTAATTCCGCCTGTCATGTCCAGTCCCTAGGAGGCAGACTGACTGAGCTCCTTAGTGCCATTCTGCGGCAAGGTCAAGAATGGCGAAATTGTCAAGATCGAATGCCTCGACTGGACTGGCGGCCAGATCAAGAACAACGACAGCGCCGACGACATGAAAAACGTCGACCTCACCAAACCCCATTACTTGAGCGGCCCATTGGAAATCGAATCAGCCGAGCCCGGCGACATGCTCATTGTCGAAATCCAGGACGTGCAGCCCTTCCAAGACCAGCCCTGGGGTTTCACCGGCGTCTTCGACAAGAACAATGGTGGTGGATTCTTAGATTATCTCTACCCGCATGCCGCAAAGGCAATCTGGGACTTTGAAGGCATCTTCTGCTCCTCCCGTCACATCCCTCACGTTCGCTTCCCGGGCCTGATCCACCCCGGTATCATGGGCTGCGCGCCCTCTGCCGAAGTGCTCGCGACCTGGAACAAGCGTGAAGGGGAGCTGATCAGCGAAAACAAGCTCGACACGATCGTCGCCAAACCACCCGAGCCGAAGAACGTGCACGCCGGGACCGCGAGTAGCAACATCAAGGAAAAGATCGGGAAGGAGGGAGCCCGGACAATTCCCGGCCGGCCCGAGCACGGCGGCAACTGCGACATCAAAAACCTGAGCCGCGGCAGCAAAGTGTACCTGCCGGTGCACGTCAAGGGCGCCAAGTTCAGCGTCGGCGACCTGCACTTCTCCCAGGGCGACGGCGAGATCTCCTTCTGCGGCGCCATCGAAATGTGCGGCATCATCACCCTCAAGTTTAGCGTGATGAAGAACGGCCAGGCCGACCTTGGCATGAAATCACCGCTTTTCCTGCCGGGACCGGTCGAGCCGCAATTCGGACCCAGCAGGTACCTGACCTTTGAAGGCTTCAGCGTCGACGAGAACGGAAAGCAGCATTACCTCGACGCGACCATCGCGTACCGTCAGACCACCTTGCGTGTCATCGAGTATCTGAGACGTTTCGGTAGGTCGCCACGCTCGCTCTTCTCCTGGCGCAACGTGCTGACCGTGCGAAAACAGGCTACAGCGACTATCAGGTCTATTTGCTCCTGAGCTGCGCTCCGATCCAGGGCCACATTGCTGGTCTTGTCGATGTGGGTTTTTGCTGTTTCTGTCCGCCTTCCCATCGGCTCCGAACTGATATATGGACAGATCCCTAATGCGTGCACCACGCTCGGCCTCCCGATGGATATCTTTGACTTCGACATCTCCCCGACCGGGAAGGCGAAGAAGCTGGACATGGGCACTTGTGCTTTCGCCAGCGGTCATCCGAAGTAGAGGATTGAACATAACGCACGTATGTTTATGCAAGCATGCGGTTGGTGATGTGTGGAATACTCTTCGGAAAGAGCCAGAATGTAAATGGTTTCTTGTACATCTGTACCTTGATCATCCCAGCAATGATTCCGACAGCTCATCTCCTCTCCTCTCATGCCGCGAACCCACCCCTCGCCATCTTCCTCGCCCTCTGATCCCTCCGATTGTGATTCGCCCGCGAAGCCTTGTTCGCATCTTTCCGCAGCCTCGCAACCTGCGTCGCCTTCTCGTCCGCAGGGCCAGCAACATTCCCACCTCTTCCCCGCGCCGTCCCCCTCCCCTTCCCTCTCCCCCCTCGCCCACCACCACCCCCACCAACATCCGACTCCTCTGTCC
>JAABUJ010001046.1_pt1 | contig 44438 bp, 26 predicted proteins | sample 5559131 | NCBI WGS metagenome assembly JAABUJ01 (sample SAMN10711875, study PRJNA513366) | rock metagenome | isolation source: Antarctica rocks | place: Antarctica: Victoria Land, Mt New Zealand nord | collected 2016-01-07
GCCTGCGCGCCCTGGCCGGAGACGGAGGCGTGCAGGAGTGCGGCATGGCCCAGAACTGCGTCGCCGCCTGCCCTAAGCAACTTCCGCTCATCGAAGCCATCTCCGACGTAAGCCGCGACGTAGTCATTCAGCAAGTCAAAGACTTTTTCACTCTCTAACTGAGCTTCTGTACACGTCGTCCCACGTGTTTTAGTTGTCATTCCCGAAGGGAATCTGCGTTTCGCCCGATCGCGTATACCGCAAGACAGTTTGGCAACGTATTTCGTAACTTCTAACGCGGTTTCACAGATTGTGTGTAGAGAACCTGGAAGAGCAAGAACAAACGCAGATTCCCTTCGGGAATGACATCCAAAATACGGTTGGGAATGACATCCAGAATGATCGCGAATGACACTAGAACCCGGTCGGGAATGACATCCAGAATCAGAGAGCCACTTACTACCTTGCTGCAAACCCGGCTTCCGTTCCTGGAGAGCCGTCATCCTGAACACTGTGAAGAATTGCTGTTTCTCGCCGCACGGATCCACCAGCGGCAGCAGGTCGTTCAGCAAAGAAGAATCAAACCCCCGCACCGCAAACGACGCATCCATTCGCCTCGCATGCGCACCGCTGATCATGCGCTCATCCATTGCCAGGCCCTGCCCTCACTGCGCTCGCCGAAGACCTCACCGTACAGCAATTCACCCAGAATCTCCGCCGTCCTCACAGTCGTCATGCCCGAACGGGTGAAGTAAACATTTCCATCCGCGTAAGCCACTTCCCCCCGCGTACGGCACGCATCTCCGCCCAACCGCATAGGCGTAGCTGTTCCCGCCTGCACGGGCGACGCAGGGCCCGCAGGCGGCGATTGCGTGCGATATCCTGCCCTTGAGCCTGCAGATTACGAAACATGAGTACGTGGCTGTGACATCATTCGAAGTTTCGAGGAGTCAAGAGACCAAGTGATTCGCGACCTCATGCACGACGCGCCGATCCAGGCCCAGCACGCCGAGGTCTGCATCGTAGGGGCCGGCGCCGCAGGCATCACCCTCGCCGTCGAGCTGCTCCGGCACGGCCGCTCCGTTCTCCTGCTCGAAGGCGGAGGCGGCGAGGTCGAAGATGCCTCGCAGGAGCCTTACCAAAGCGAAATCACCGGCCTCAATCACAATGGAATTCATATCGGCCGCTTCCGCGCTCAAGGCGGCACCACTACCCGCTGGGGCGGACAGATTCTCGAACTCGACGTCCTCGACTTTGCGCCTCGCGCTGCAATTCCGGGCAGCGGCTGGCCTATCTCCAAGTTAGACCTCGCGCCTTTTTATGCGCGGGCAATTGCTCTCGAAGGGCTCTCCAACGCCATGGCACGAGACGAAGATATCTGGCGGCAGATCAAGGTCCCGCCGCCAACTTTCGATGCCTTCGAAACCGCCTTCTCGCGCTGGTGTCCTGAACCCAACTTCGCTCGTCTTCACGGCGAAACCCTCAGAAACCATCCCGCACTCACAGTCTGGCTACACGCGAACGCCGTCAGAATGCACTGGGAAGGCGCACGCTTCCGCTCCATTACCTGCAAGACTCTCTCCGGCATCGAGGCTACCTTTTCCGCCGACCAGTTCGTCTTCGCACTCGGCGGAATCGAAAGCTCGCGCTTCTTCCTTCAAACCGAAGCCGCAGCCGGCCCCTGGAATCGCAGCGGACTGCTGGGCCGTCACTTCCAGGACCACATCGTGTGCGGCGCCGCCACCATCGAGGTCACAAACCCAGCCGCATTGCACAACGCCTTCGATAATGTCTTCAGCCGCGGACTCAAATATCAGCCGAAGCTCCATCTAAAGCCAGCCGTGCAACGAAGCGCCAAAACGCTGAACGTAGCCGCCTCAATCTCGTTCAACAGCCGCCACGACGAAGCCCTCGGCCAGCTCAAGGCCACCGCACGCCGCCTGCTTCGCGGGCAATGGCGCGACTCCAGCGTCGCCGACATCCTGCATGCCGCGCGCTACTTCCCTCTGCTTGCCCGGCAGGTGCTGCGCTACAAACTGCATCAGCGCGCCTACAATCCGCCCGAAGCCGCCGTCGGCCTGCTCGTCCACTGCGAGCAGGAACCGGAATCAGCAAGCACCATCACCTTGTCCGATACGCGCGACTCGCTCGGCCTGCTGCGCACTCGAATCAACTGGCAAATCTCGGACCTCGAACTTCACTCCATCCGCACGTTCGTCGAGTACGCTACGGCCGCCCTCAGCCACATAGGCCGCATCACACCCGACCCTCAACTCATGGCCTTGGACCCCGCTTTCAAACAGAAGTGCGGCGACAATTATCACCACATGGGCGGCATGCGCATGGCGGCTTCGCCGGACCACGGCCTGGTCGACCTCAACCTCCGTCTTCACGGGATGGAGAATGGCTATGTCTGCAGCAGCGCCGTCTTCCCTACCTCCGGCTATTCCAATCCCACCCACACGGTTCTCGCGCTCGCCGTGCGTCTGGCAGATCACCTTAAAGCGATTTAGAAACGGGGTCAAGTGTTGGACACAATTGCTTTAGGAAATACGGGACGCTCTACCACTCGCCTTGGCTTCGGATGCTCCAGCATCATGGGCGCGCTCGGCCAGCGCGACTCGCTGCGGATGCTCGAAGCAGCATTCGACGCAGGCATTCGGCACTTCGATGTCGCCCCCATGTACGGCTATGGCGAAGCTGAAGTCTGCCTCGGCGAGTTCTTGAGACGGCACCCCGGCCAGTGCACCGTCACCACAAAGTTTGGAATTCTGCCCAAAGCCCAGGGCGCTCTCGCATCCATTGCGCGCTCGACGCTGCGCCCGATACTGAGTCGCTTTCCAGGACTCAAGCAGGCGGTTGCTGCGCGACGCGGCGTGCTGGCGCCGAAATCGCTCGCCGTATTGCCGCAACCGGCAAAAGTACCAAATCCAATTTTCAATGCCGTTCAGGCGAAATTATCGCTTCATCACAGCCTCGCCGCGTTGAAAGTGGAACGCATCGACGTCATTCTGCTCCACGACGTTGCTCCTGCAGACCTCGCCAACGATGATCTTCTCCACTTCCTCCAGCAGAGCGTCGAATCCGGGCTGGTCGGCACGTTTGGAGTCGGCACCGACAGGAGCGAAATTGAACCGCTGCTTTCCAAGCACCCCGCATACTGTCCCGTGACCCAGTACGAATGGTCCGTCTTCAATCCCGTGCCCCCAGCGTCCGATGCTTTCCGCATCCACCATCGATCCCTTACCAACAATTTCCGCGCACTTCACGCCGATCTCGCCGCCGATAGGGACCGCTGCCAACGCTGGTCACAGAGCACAGGCGCCGACCTGGCCGATCCAGCCGTGCTCGCCAGACTGATGCTGAAAGCGGCGTTGCTTCTGAATCCTGAAAGCATCATCCTCTTCTCCTCGAAAAGCCCAAAGCACATCCACGCGAACGTAGCCGACGCAACGGAAACGTCCCTGGCCGCCCCCGCTTTGGAACTCTACCGAGCGATCCACGCGGAGCCCATCTCTTAAACATCGCCAACTCCGCACCAGCTTCCTGCTGTCCGTCTTTGAGCGAATCTGCGGCTGCCCCCGCCTTACTGTCCCCGCCCTGTGGCTGTCATTTTCGAAGAAATCTGGGTCTGCCCTGCCTTTCGCCTAACCCCACCCTTTAGCTGTCATTCCCGAACGGAATCTGCGTCTGCACTTTGCACCGGCACCAGTCCTCTGAGCCGCTGCAATGTCCGCTAAACGCACAAGAACTCTGTTTATCGGCCCGACCAGTTGACAGCCCAACACCCACAGGCGAAAACTTGACCCAACCAAAAAGGATGGCCCCGCCACCATGAGCGCAAAGTCTTCCGTCAAGTCCGTCGCCCCACCCACCTCAAATAAACACCTCGTCCGCTGGGTCGAAAAGATGGCCGCACTCTGTGAGCCGGATCACATCCACTGGATCGACGGCTCCGCCGAAGAAGATGCCTGGCTGAAGCAGGGACTCGTCGATGCCGGCACCTTCCTCAAGCTGGACGAACAGAAATGGCCCGGCTGCTACTACGCCCGCTCCTCGCCGAACGACGTGGCCCGCGTGGAAGACCGCACCTTCATCTGCTCCCTCTCGAAAGACGCCGCCGGCCCCACCAACAACTGGGAAGATCCCTTCGTCATGCGCCGCAAGCTCAAGAGCCTGTTCAGCGGCTGCATGCGCGGACGCACCATGTACGTCATGCCTTTCTCGATGGGCCCCATCGGCTCGCCCATGTCGCAGATCGGCGTCCAGCTCACCGACTCCGCCTACGCAGTGGTCAACATGCGCATCATGGCCCGCATCGGTAAGCCGGTCTACGCAGAGATCGATAAGGATGAGAAACGCGTGGTGCCCTGCCTGCACTCTGTCGGCGCGCCGCTCGCACCCGGCGAACAGGACGTTCCCTGGCCCCAGAACGACACCAAATACATCGTCCACTTTCCTGAGACGCGCGAGATCTGGTCCTACGGCTCCGGCTACGGCGGCAACGCCCTGTTAGGCAAAAAATGCTTCGCCCTCCGCATCGCCTCCAACATCGCCCGCGACGAAGGCTGGATGGCCGAGCACATGCTCATCGTCGGCGTCGAATCGCCCGCCGACGAACAAGGCAAAGTGGAGAAGACCTACGTCGCCGCAGCCTTCCCGTCGGCCTGCGGCAAGACCAACTTCGCTATGATGATTCCCCCCGCCGGGTTCGATGGCTGGAAGGTTCTCACCGTCGGCGACGATATCGCGTGGATCAAACCGGACGAAACCGGCCAGCTACGCGCCATCAATCCCGAGGCCGGCTTCTTCGGCGTGGCTCCCGGCACCAGCGAACAGACCAATCCGAATGCCATGGCTACCCTGCGCGCCAACTCCATCTTCACCAACGTCGCGCTCGTCGCAAGAGACGGCAAGCCCACAGGTGACATCTGGTGGGAAGGGATGACCGACCAACCGCCCGCCGAAGCAATCGACTGGCGCGGCAATGCGTGGACGCCCGCAAGCAAAACGCCCGCCGCCCATCCCAACGGACGCTTCACCGCACCGGCGTCCCAGTGCCCCACCATCGACCCCTCATGGGAAGATCCCGAGGGCGTGCTCATCTCGGCCATCATCTTCGGCGGCCGCCGCCCCACCACCATGCCGCTCGTCTTCCAGGCCTTCAACTGGTCGTCAGGCGTTTACACCGGCGCAACCATGGGATCCGAAACCACCGCCGCCGCCGGAGGCGCCATCGGCACCGTCCGCCGCGATCCCATGGCCATGCTACCCTTCTGCGGCTACCACATGGGCGATTATTTCCGTCACTGGCTGCGCATGCAGCGCAGCCTCACCGCCACCCCGCGCATCTTCCACGTCAACTGGTTCCGCAAAGACACCGACGGCAAGTTCCTCTGGCCCGGCTACGGCGAAAACATGCGCGTCCTCAAGTGGGTCGTCGACCGTGTGCGCGGACGCGTGCGCGGCAAGGAAACTCCTATCGGCTGGACCCCCAAGTACAACGACATCCACTGGGACGGCCTCGACTTCTCTTACGAGCAGTTCGCCGAATTGCAAAAGGTCGACCGCGAAGCCTGGAAGAAAGAAGTCATGGGCCACGAAGAACTCTTCCTCCTGCTCCACGACCATCTCCCACCCGAGATGATCTACGAACGCGAACTCCTCATCTGCCGCCTCTAGCTCCCTCTGGTTGTCATCCCCGCAGGGGATCTGCGTTTCCGTCCTGTTAAGCGTACGGCTTCAGCTGAGGTCCGTGCGCCCCGCACACCCATCCTTGCCGCAACCCGCATCCCACTCCCTGGCACGTTCGCACGCACACCACCAGAGATTGGAATTCAGCATGGCAAACCAGCTTGCACTCGTCACCGGAGCCTCCAGCGGCATCGGTTATAACCTGGCGAAAGTTTTTGCAGAAAATCACTTCGACCTCATCATCGCCTCCGCCGGCGAACGCCTCGACAAAGCCGAAGCCGACTTTAAGGCACTCGGGGTCGAGGTCACCGCCGTTCACGCGGACCTTGCCACCTACGAAGGTTGCGAAGAGCTCTGGAATAAGGTCGAAACCGCCGGACGTCCGCTCGATGCAGCCGCGTTGAACGCCGGCGTGGGCCAGGGCGGTCTCTTTGCCGAAACTCCACTCGACAAGGAGATCAACATCATCCGTCTCAACGTCGAAGGCACCGTCCATGTCGCGAAGCACGTAGTCCAGCACATGGTCGACCGCGGCCAAGGCCGCATCCTCATTACTGCTTCCATTGTCAGCGAAATGGTTGCGCCTCGCGAAGCCATCTACGCCGCCTCCAAGGCGTTTGACCTGTCATTCGCCAAGAGTCTTCGGGAAGAACTCGAAGGCACCGGGGTCACCGTCACCGCACTCCAGCCCGGCCCCGTCGACACCGACTTCTTCCATCGCGCCGACATGGACAACACCAAGGTCGGCCAGGAAGGCAAAAAAGCGAACGAACCCTACGACGTAGCCAAACAGGGATTTGACGCTCTGATGAAGGGTGAAAAACACGTCTACGCTGCCGACTGGATAACCAAAGCTGAAGGGGCGCTCGCCAACGTAACGCCCGACAAGCTGAAAGCTGCCATGCACGAGAAGGCCTCCCAGCCGATTGAAAAGTAAGCACGTTGTCCCCGGCACCCTTCTGCTTCAAACAGGGCCCGAGGCTTCGCTGTTTTCTCCACGAAGTGCGCATTTTTGAAGCGAAAAGCTTGACTTTCGCCCAGACGAGCGATACCTTGGCCCTAACAGCAAGGCTCCTCGGGTTTCGCGTGAGTTGAGCCAGCTTGACGAAGTCCACCCACTTCGTCGTAGTAAACGGAACAGCCACGCATCAGCCCCCACCGCGCTGCGTGGCTTTCCCTTTTTAAGAGACCGCCAACGCGTTATTTCTTTTGTCCCCGAAACGCAGATTCCCTTCGGGAATGACAACTAACACTCCCGCGCACACGTCGCAGGAATCTGCTTGTTGCTTTTCTTGCTTTGGCCCTTCTTTGTCATTCCCGGAGGGGATCTGCGTCTGTTTTGCCCTTGCGTTTGCCCTCCCCCAGTACCCAGGCCAGCCTCAAAAAGGCAAACGAATCGTCAGCACAGCCGCATGATTCGCAGTATGAAAGTGCGTCACCGCAATCTGCTCGCCCGCCCCAACCGTAAGACCCAGCCTCCCGCTCTTGCTTCGGATCAACGGGATCTTGCCCACCACCAGCCCGGGCGTGAGAAATGTCTGGGTCTTTCCGTCGTTCGATCCACCAAGGAAAAACGTCGTATTCGACTCGACTTCTGGCCAGAAAAATCTGCCAACGCCGCGCCGCGCTAGATGATATTGCCCCGCAGTATTCCAGAGCACGCTGCGCCCCAGCTTCTTCGTTCCGGTCACCGGAAGCATCCCGCCTGCCGTGGATGTGACATCGAAACGACCCCAACCTTTCCCGACAGCTAGTGTCGGAGTCACGACCGCGCAGCAGCTTCCGTTGCGGTTCTTTCCTGTCGGCACGCTCGCGCCCAGAAAGGCCGTAAGGATTGCATTGCCGCTCTTTTCATTGCGCGAGTAGATGCGCTCCTTCAGCAGAAACGCCAGATCGCCAAACCCGTCGGACTCTCCATTGGACCGGTTGAAGAACGGCGGCACATTCAGAATCACCTCCGTATGCTTCTCCGGAATCGTCTCCAATCCTTTGGTGTTGCCGTAGTTCCAGATGGTGTAGCCTTTGGTGTTGGACGAATGCACAAAGTCAGTGCGGATCTCCTGCTCAAGCCGCGGCGTGACCGTGATGAGCGGCGTGATCCAGTGCGGCTGTTTTTCCTGGGTCTCGGAAATCCGCTTCTGATATCGTGAAAAAAGTGTCTCCCGCACCGGCGCATTCGCCTGCGCCCGCGTGCCGTTGGTGACTGTACCCGTTTGCGCAGAAGCCAGGCTAACGCCAGCCAGGACCGAAGCGAATCCGGCCCATTTGAGGCTATTCAACGTTGGAAGTGACATGCCGCGATTCTATACGGATTACCACTTCGAATTTCATGAATTAAGTTCGTTGTCTCCCGGCTTGAACTCCTTCGCGCTATACTCACGCTGCATCTGGACAGGAGCACACACCTTGGCCGAAGTTGACGTTCTTCTGAAACCCCGCGAAGCCGCTTCCGCGCTCAACGTCAGCTATCCCACGCTGAAGCAGTGGATCCTCGCCGGAACAATAAAGTCGATTAAGACGCCCGGAGGCCATCACCGCATCCCGCAGAGCGCCTTGACCCCGATGCTGAAGTCGCGTCCCGCAGGGGCTACCAAAGCCTCACGCGAACGGTTTCGCTCCGTCAGCGGACGCAACCAGCTTGTGGGCCGCATCGCGGAAATAAAGTTCTCCGGCCTGCTTGCGCAGATCAAGCTCCAGATCGGCGACCAGACCATCACCTCCATCATCACCGCCGAGGCCGTGCGCGAGATGCAGTTGCGTAAGGGCCAGACCGCCGCCGCGTTGATGAAAGCCACTGAGGTCATGATCGTTCGGGTCTGACTGATCGCAGCCCGCCATGTCGTGAGCAGGAGATAAACTAGGCTGGTCGCTGCCCCTGTCCATGCCTGGCTCTTCGCCCGATCCCCAACCCGCAGACAAACCGGCTGAGCTCACCGCAGCTTCAGGCTTTGCGCCTCTGCGCATCCCGCTCTTCCGCGATCGCTGGATCGCCTCCACCGTATCGAACGTCGGCACCTGGATGCAGGATACGGCCGGCACGTGGCTGATGACTGCCCTCACCGGCTCGCCGCTCCTCATTGCGTTGATGCAGACCGCCGCTTCACTGCCTGTGCTGCTGCTGGGCTTGCTTGCGGGCGCTACTGCCGACATCTACGATCGCCGCAAGCTGCTGATCTTCTGGCAGACCTGGATGCTGGGCTCAGTGACCGTACTTGCCCTCCTTACCTTTTTTGGTCACATCTCGCCCTGGATCCTGCTTTTCTTTACGTTCGCGCTCAACATCGGCGCGGCGATGAACAACCCGGCCTGGCAGGCCATTGTGCCGGAGCTCGTTCCGCGCGAGCTCATCCCCGACACCGTCTCGCTCAATGCGGCTTCCAACAATATTGCCCGCGCGGTCGGACCAGCCCTGGGTGGTCTCGCCGTTGCGGCGTTCAAATCCGCGCACGACGGCGCCGGGTCAGTCTTCGCGCTGAACGCTCTCTCCTTTGCCGGCGTGATCTATGTTCTGGTGAACTGGAAGCGTATTCCGCTGTTCCGCTCTGCCCTGCCCTCGGAGCGCATCGCAGGCTCGATCCGCGGCGGTCTGCGCTATCTGCGCTATTCCCCGCAGCTGCAGGCCTCGCTGGTCCGAGCTTTCACGTATTCATTCTTCGTCTCGGCCGTATGGGCCCTGCTGGCTGTCGTCGCTGCCCGCGTGCTCAAACAGGGTGCGCTCGGCTACGGCATTCTCAACGGTGCACTCGGTCTGGGCGCGCTCATAGCCGCCACCCAGCTTCCTCGAGTTCGCAGGCTGATCTCGGCCGACCGCCTGATCGTCCTTACCACTCTGTGGCAGGCCGTCACCCTGCTGGTGCTCGCCTACGTTCACTCCGCGTGGATTATCATCCCCGTGCTGCTGCTATCAGGCGCGGCCTGGACCAGCACCATGTCCACCCTCAATACGTCCGTCCAACTGGCGGCACCGCCCTGGATTACAGCACGCGCCCTCGGCAGCTACCTGATGACCTTCCAGGGCGGGCTTGCAATTGGCTCCTTCCTCTGGGGCCTAATCGCCGAGCACACCAGCACACCCATCGCGCTCGCCTCTGCTGCCGCAGGCATCGTGCTCACCTTGCCCGTGGTCTATCGCTTCCACATCCTGGAAGGCCCACTGCCCGACCATACGCCGTATCAGTTCAAGCGGCCGCCGCCCGAACTTATCAGCATCAACAACGCCGCCGCCGACCACAAGGAAGGTCCCGTCCGCATCTCCGTCGAGTACCGCATCCCGCTGGAACACTACGCCGACTTCACCCACGCCATCTACGACCTGCGCGCCGTTCGCATGCGCGACGGAGCCATTCGCTGGGGCATCTACCGCGATGCCAACGACCCCACCCACCTGAACGAAACTTTCCTGATGGAATCCTGGATTGACTATCTCCGTTCCCGCGAGCGCGTCACCGCCGCCGACACCGTGATTCGCCTGCGCGTCTACGCGCTCCACGCCGGCCCCACCGAGCCGCAGGTTACCCACCAGATTTACGTCCGCGAACTCACCTGACCGGAAGTAGGCGTATGCGCCAAGCCACGCAGAAATGCGCATGCGGATAAGAAGGATAAGAACGGATACAGCAAAGGCTGCGCGACAGGCCTAACTGCAAGCAACGATCGCGGTGAGTGCGGCGGGTCAACTAGCCCACAGCTATGGGCCTTTCAGTCTGCCCGAAAGCGCACCTGCGGAGTAGCCGACAAAGGGAATCTATCCGTCTTTATCCGCTTTTAGCCGTCTGATCTGCGTGCGCATCTCGCCCGTAGAAGCGCCACAATCGCGCTGAGCTTACCGTGTCCCCATAGCCAGCGCCGTCCCCTGCTCCGCTGCCGGTGCAAAGTAGTTGCTGTCATACAGCGCCCGGTAAAATTCGCCGGTCAGCTCAGCTGCCTTGGGTCCAAACGTAGGCCGTCCGCCTTCCAGGAAGACCACCGTGACGATGCGTCCCTTAGGCGTGTCTCCGTAGGATCCGAACCAACCAAACCGGGTCCCATTGTTCGAACACGTTCCGGTCTTGCCGAACACCGGAAACTCCTTGAAGTTGACCCGCAGACTCCGAGCGGTCCCGTACTGCACCGCCCCTTCCATTCCGTCGCGCATCTCCGGCAACAGACTGGCGATATCGAGCGTGCGCTTAATCCTGGGCTCAAAGCTGGAGATCTCTTCTTCGCTAGTCGGATGCTGTAGATAGTAGAGCGTCCCGCCGTTCGCAATCGCAGAAACAATCGCGCCCAGCTGCAGCGGCGTCATGCTCACGCTCTCGCCAAACGAGCACATCCGGCCAACGCCGCCCATGGCGTTCGGCAGCGCATGGTCGGGATAAGCTCCAAGCTGCTCCCCCGCAATGTTGTACCCGGCCAGCTCGCCCAGTCCTAGCGCGTTCGCATAGTGCTTCACGCGCTCGAAACCCAGCGCGCGCCCGACGGTTTCGAAGTAAAGGTTGTTGGAGTGCGCCAGCGCCTCGGTCAGCGTCACATGGTAGCCGCCGCCAAGATCAACCGGTGTATCCCGCTTAACCAGGCCTTCCTGCAATGCCGCAATCGCGACCGAAAGCTTGATTGTCGAGCAGGGTTCTGCACCGCTTGAAAGCGCGAGCTTCTGATTTACCATCGCCAGAATCCGTCCGGTAGACGGGTCCATTGCGACCACAGTGCCGTTCATATTGCCGAGCGCTTCTACCGCCGCCGCACGCACGGCCGGGTCTTCGCCAGCGGTCACATCGCCCTGGGTCAGATTGTCGGCAAAGGAACTTGCGGTGAATCGCTCATAGTAGTGGCGATGCATCGCCACCCGCACCAGCCGCCCATTGCGGCCGCGCATAAGCCGCGTCGAGCGCACCTCGCTGACATGGCGCACGTGCTGCCTTGCATGCGGGTTCGCTTCGTGTTGAACCACAGGATGCCTGGCAGCGTTGTGGACCGTTGCATGCGCACCGGCAGCGTTATGGCGGAGCCGCACGTGACGATGCAGACTCGCGAATGCAGGCGGAGTCAATCCGATGCAGAGCGTCAGAACCAAGGTCAATGCCTGTTCAACTTTCATCCGGTTGGAAAAGCGGCGCCCCGCAGCGCGATTAGAAACCATGACGTTTGCTCCCAAGGTAAAACTCTGCAAGTTGTTGACTAACGTGCCAAGCGAAGCTGCTTCCACACTAGAGAAGCTTAGTGTAGCTGGTCTTAGATGCAACTGGCCAACAAAAGATGGCCGAGTGACTAAAACATACACAGCTCGCGCGAACAGCCTATTGTTTAGACCTTATCGGCTTTGGGTCCGCTTTGGTTTACCCAGACGCACGTTAAACCCGACGACCGCGCCGGTAACGTTGATGCCAGTATCCTCATACCTCGGCTCCGAAAGAAAGGCGTTTGAAACGTGCATGTAAGCCGGTCCGAAGGAAACGCTGTACTTGGGATTGAAGTTGTAGCGAACCCCCGCACCCAGCCACAGGGTAAAAGTGTAATCCTCTCCCTGGGCATAGCGGACACCGTGCGGCCCTTGAGCGTCTATGAATCCCGCTCCCATCCGAAACTCGCAGTACGGTGCCAGGCGCCAGTTGCGGTGGACAAAATTGCGCCGCACGCCCAGGTCGAATGCTCCGTATACCTTCTCTGGTCCACGCGGAATCGCGGTTACGGATAAGCTCGCGGTAAGGTCCGTATTGCCACGCAGAAACCCCGGTCCATTCAAATTCCCGATCTGCCAGCGCAGCGAAGGGAAGACTGGGACCAACGTGTAATGCAAAGGTTTCTGCGAGTAATCGCCGCCGGTAAAGACATCGAAGATAAAAGGCAGGTTGACCGGCAGCACGCCCGTCTCGACCGAAAACTCGAGCTTGTTGCGGTAGTAAATATCCCGATTGAAGTCCGGCAACCTGGCGCGCACCCGCGGAAATTTTGCCTCAGAAGACTGATCCTGGGCCAACAAACCCACTGGTAAACCAGCACCCATCAGCAACAAAGCTAGAAAAGCCAAATCTCTCAACCAGGGCTCCGCAGACTCGACAAATCTTACTCTTTGGTTGTCATTCCCGTAGGGAATCTGCGTTTGCTTTTGTCTCCCACGGAACATAGCGCATGAGCCAAGAATTGGTTTGGACTGGCAACCCAACCGCTGAACCTTGGGCCTAATTCCCGCGCCGCAGAAAGGTAGGAATATCCAGCTCATCGGACTCAACCGGCTCCGGTGCCATCGCTCCGGGAAAAGCCACCGCCCGCACCACCGGCTCAGCCACGCCCACCTCGCGAGCAGCCGCTGGCTCAAACGATTCTGCAAACTGTACCCGCGGCGAACGCGGCCCGTCGGGCGAATCAAATCCGCGCGCCGAAGGCATCCGCCCATCGTTCACCGGCACACTCGAAGCCCGGCTGCCGGGCCGGAAGAAATCATCGTCGAACACTGAACGCGGAACCGGCACCAGCTCTGGTCTGTCAGCTACTGGCTCAGCCTCGGCCTTCTCTTCGTCCACATAAACGTTCTCTGGGTCGTGGATTATCTCCGGCGCACTGTCGTGTTCATGGGTCACCGCCGAAACCTCATTCGAAACCCGCGTTTGGGCGATGGGAGCGGGTGCCGGTGCCTCAGCCTGCACTACCGGAATCACCGCAGCAGCGCGAGTCACGCTCACCCGGGGCACAATCGGAACGTCGTAGCGGAGCGTCGGCAGCGTCGCATCTGCCAGCATGCGCTCACGCCGTGGACCGCCTTCAAATGCGCTGTCCCCCTTGCGGAAGCCGGTGGCGATCACCGTGATCTTTACTTCATCGCCCATCGTCTCATCCTGCACTGCGCCGAAAATAATGTTCGCATCCTCGTGCGCGGCATTCTGGATGATCGAGGAAGCCTCGTTCACTTCATTCAGCTTCAGACTGCTCGACCCTGTGATGTTGATCAGAATTCCGCGCGCGCCATCGATGGCACCGGCTTCGAGCAGAGGCGAAGCCATAGCGGCCACGGCGGCATCGACCGCGCGGTTCGGCCCGGAGCGTGATGCGGTTCCCATCACTGAATAGCCCATCCCGGCCATGGTTGTCTTCACGTCGGCGAAGTCGCGGTTGATCACGCCGGGAATCGTAATGATGTCCGAGATGCCTTGTACCCCCTGGCGCAGCACGTCGTCGGCGATGCGGAAGCTCTCGAAGAAGCCTGCATCTTTGGCAACCGCCAAAAGTTTCTCATTGGGAATCACAATCAGCGTATCAACAGAGTCCAGCAGCTCCTGCATGCCGCGCTCAGCCTGCATCATGCGGCGCTTGCCTTCAAACGCAAACGGCCGCGTCACAACGGCCACCGTCAACGCGCCCATCTCGCTTGCGAGCGAAGCGATTACCGGTGCCGCGCCTGTTCCCGTACCGCCGCCCAGACCCGCCGTGACAAAGACCATATCCGCGCCCTCAAGCGCTTCGATGATCTTGTCGGAATCTTCAAGCGCTGCGCGTCGTCCAATGTCGGGGTTTGCACCCGCGCCCAGCCCGCTGGTCAGCTTCACACCCAGTTGCAGCTTCACGGGTGCATTCGAAACTGCAAGAGCCTGCACATCTGTGTTGGCCGCGATAAACTCCACGCCTTCCACATGCGCCGCAATCATGCGATTCACCGCATTATTGCCGCCACCACCCACGCCGATCACCTTGATGCGCGCACCGCGTGGCATGGCTTCGTGAAAGTGAATACGCAGATCGTTTTCCGGCATCTCGGACATGGCTAACGTGTTCCCCCAGGGCAAGTTCAATTCGCGGCAGTGCATTCGCAGACAGGAATGGCTGACTCAATTCTGTCACCCGGGAACCTCAATTCAGTCACCCGTTTTCCACGGGTGAACCAGCCTCGGTACATCCCCGCACTTGGTCACCTAACATTCGAGGGCGGCCCTTCGCTGTGGCTCCGCGTCCACCCCTTACAACAACCTGTGCTTCCGCAGAAAGTACAACTTTAGTTGGATGACACACAACCTTTGAGGAATGGGGATTCTCCTATGTTTTTGCGGGCCCCAGTCGAGGACGTCTGCCCCCCGGAGAACAATATGCGGTTTCCTGTCTTAGCTCTCTCAGCCTTGGTGTTGTGTGCGTCTGCGTCGGTCGCGCAGAGCGGGTTTTCAACCAAGACTTACCCTGACGTTCTTTCCCCCGCGAACGATAACACCAGGCTGCTCACAGCAGACCTCAACGGCGATGGCCGGGCGGACCTCGTCTCCTATGGCTCCCGCTACTCAGGCTCGAACGGGGCGAGTGCGTCGAGCAATACCGCCAACGTGTTCCTCAATAATGGCAGCGGGGGATTTCTGGCTCCCGTGTCACTGCCCGGTTCAGCTCAGATCCAGGGTGCGCAGATTGGAGACATGAACGGCGATGGTTATCCTGACGTCGTCGCCTGCCAGAATACCGGCACAGGTCCCTCACAGGTGGTGAGTGTTACGGTTTATCTGAATAACGGCAACGGCAGCTTCAGGGCGCTGCCTGCGGTTTCGGCGCAAGGGCAGTGCTTTGGACTCACGCTCGGCGACGTGTATCACAACGGTCAACTGGACGTGGTGACTGGCGGCTACGCAACCGGCCAGTATGGCCCGGCAGGCCAGTACTATCCCGGAGTGACCAGCTACATCGACATCTTCCGAAACGACGGGACTGGCAAAATCAGAAATAGCGGAACGCAAGGTATCACGGGACTCCTGGATGACCCAACAAACAGCAGCAACTTCACCCACTGCGGCATCACCGACGTAGTCGGTGGCGACTTCCTTCAGGATGGACGCTTCGACCTGGTGTTGACGACAGCGTGCGAGATTGGGCAGAGCAGCCGTGGCGCACAAGGCACAACCTTCTTCGCCCCGGAAAGCACCAATCCCAGCGGTCCAACCTACAACACCTTCAACCACCTGAACTCCGCGTACGAGGTCTACAACAATGGGCGCGTAGCGGATGTGAACGGCGACGGCAAGCTGGATGTCGTTTACCCAGGCAAAGACGGCAATTCGGGCTACCTGACTTATGTGAAGAACCAGGATAACGGAAGCTTCAGCTTCAGCAACCTGCTCAGTACATCCAATCCTCGTTCGGCTGTCGGCGGCGCTGCGGTTGCGGACTTCAACGGCGACGGCGTCAACGACATAGCGTTTACGAACAGCACCATCCCGAACAACACGCCTACGATGAGCATTCTTTCCGGGACGAAAATTGGTACGTTCACGAACTCACAGAACTTCTCCCTAGGGCCCAATGGCAATTTGGCTGGAGATGTAGTTTCGGCCGACTTCAACGGAGACGGCAAACCGGACCTGGCGACGCTGGTTTATGACTACACAATCCACGCCACTTCGCTCCAGGTGTACACGAACACACAGTCAGGCAGCGGTAATGCCTGCGCCATTCCCTCCACGATCAACACGAATAAGATCTGTTCCCCTGCATCGGGTTCAACGGTCAGATCCCCGGTGACGGTCGATGCGGCTTCGAACGTGACCGGGTTTACGCTGAACCGGTTGTATCTGGATAACAAGGCGGTCTACCAGACGGCTTCGCAAACCGTGAGTACGCCAATCACAGCAGCCAATGGCAACCACCATCTCGTGCTGGTGAGCTACAACAACAAGGGCCAGGCGTTTACTTCTGGGGTGAACTTCGCGGTTGGGGCAGCGGGCAATGGCTGTTCCGCTTCAGGTGCAGGTGTGGCAATCTGTTCCCCCACGCCAGGGTCCACGGCGACTTCGCCGGTCACGATTACAGCCGATGCAGTGGCGCAAAGCGGTAATATCACTGCCGTCCGCGCTTACATCGACAATGTGGCGGTGTTTACGGTGAACAACCCCTCTGCCAGCAAAATGCAGCAGGTGAGCCAGTCAGTTACGGTCGCTCCGGGAACGCATCATCTGGTCCTCCTGGGCTACCAAAGTACAGGTGGACAGGTGTCGAGCTCAGAGACGTTCACGGTGACCGGCAGCGGACCTTGCATTGCATCGACCACTGGTTCAAGCGCGAGGATTTGTACGCCCACAACAGCCGCGGCCCATTCTCCGTTCATAGTCTCGGCAGGATCGCACACCTTACAGGGAACACTGGCTGCTATCCGTGTGTACATCGATAACGTTGCGGTTGCGCTTGTCCGAAACCCGCAACAAACCACCTCGTTTAGCATCAGTCCTTCAGTTTCCGTATCTGCGGGATCTCACAGCCTGGTGATCGTTGCTTACCCCTCGACCAGTGGGTCCTTGACGGCGCGGGAGACAGTCACGGTGCAGTAAAGCGTGAAGCTGCGGAGAAAGTCGGAGGGTCGCCATGGGCGGCCCTCCTGATTTGCGGGGCTATTTTGGCTTCGTAGCAGCAGGTGGCACGGCTGCGGATTTGGTCGGCGCTCGACCTGCTTCAGGCTCGTCGATTTTGACGATGCGATCACCTTGCACATCTTCAAGGTGCTGCACAATTCCGCTGGGCCAATGAATCTCGATCGACTTTGCCGACGTGTCATCGCCCAGACCGAAGTGTGCGCGCTTGTCATTGGAAGAGAGATAAGAGCCTGTTGTCGAGACGGTTTCATACTGCATGCCGTGGGACGTCTTCAAGCTGATGGTGGCCCCGATCGCATCGCGATTGGACCGGTGTCCAACCAGCAGCAGCGTCAACCAGTGGTGCTGCGTCTTGGTTTCATTGTGCAGAATGTGCGCGGCCCCGCCGTTGGTGGAGACCACGGCATCAAGGCGTCCGTCGTTGTCCAGATCGCCTACGGCCAACCCGCGCCCTACCCAGGGCTGTTGAAACGCCTTCCCGGCCTGGGCTGAAACGTCCTGAAACTTGCCGGCTCCCAGATTGCGCGCCAGCAGCATTGGTTCTTTGTAGTGCAGCTGCGGGTAGTTGAGCTCGACGGTATCGAGGTCGTGACCCTGCGAGACCAGCAGATCTTTCAACCCGTCGTTGTCATAATCCAGAAATTGAATGCCCCAACCAGAGTGCAGCAGAGTCATCCGCGCCAAGCCCGAAACATACGTGTCATACGTAAACGAACCGTCGCCGTTGTTGCGATACAGCGCGTACTTCTGGTTCGCAAGATTGGTAATCACGAGATCGGTCAGACCGTCGTTGTTGTAGTCCTGGGCAGCAATGCCCATTCCGGCGTAGGTGCGACCGTCGCCATCCACCGCGATCGCGGCGTCCATTCCCGTTTCCTCAAACGTACCGTTTCCCTTGTTATGGTAGAGGAACTCAAGCATCGAATCGTTCGCGATGGCAAGGTCCATTCTGCCATCATGATCGAAATCTGCAATGGCAATCCCGAGACCTTTGCCTGGTTCTCCCAGACCAGCTTTCTTCCCTATTTCCGTAAAGGTTCCGTCGCCGTTGTTGTGATACACAAGCGGTCGGATGGCCGGGAACACATCGGGATGACAGTATGCGCGATAGCCCGCACGATGCTCACCGCACCAGAGGTCGTCGAAGTCCCAGACCACGTAACGGAGAACGACAAGGTCCAACAAGCCATCGTTGTCGAGATCCACCCAGCTTGCGGACGTCGACCAGGTGCGTCCCGGCGTGGTTGACCCGCCTGTACCGCTCTTCAGCGTTACATCGGTGAAGGTACCGTTGCCGTTGTTGTGATACAGGTGGTTGCCCCCATAGGAGGTCACAAACAAATCTTCGAAGCCGTCGTTGTCATAGTCTCCGACCGCCACGCCCATGCTGTATCCAACGCCTTGCAGGCCCGCCTTCTCAGTTACGTCTTCAAAGGTTCCATCCTTCTTCTGGTGGTACAGCCGGTTCCAGTCCGCCGGGGAGTTCTTCCGGGGCACCGTCCCCTTCGGCGCCGGGTTCGCGATTGGCGCTCCATTGGCGAAAAAAATATCGAGTCTGCCGTCATTGTCGTAATCGAAGACAGCGACCCCGGACCCCATCGTCTCCAGCAGATACTTCGTGCTGGTGTGATACGCCTGGCCCTTGAAATCGATGCCGCTCTGCACCGCAGTATCGGAAAAGTCTGCGTGATCCGCATCGGGCTTGACTGTCTGCGCGTGCAGAGGCAGCATCAGCATTGAGGCCCAGACAAGCAGCAAGGCGCAGCTATCGCCACACCGGCGCAGAAGGCCCGCGCGGCGATAGCCTCTCATGGAGAGCGTGACATGGAAGATGGGCACTGGGCGAACTCCTCACAGCATCAGCAGCGGCGTGCTGTTGATGCAGCTTCTATATCTGGTTCCGTAATGGCTACAGCGTTGCGACCTTTGGCGAATACAGGGATCCTTCACTGCGTTCAGGATGACGACTCTACAAGAGTGGGAACTCGGGTTTTACAACAAGGTAGTGAATGTAGAAACCCTTTTCTGTCTACCATTGTCATTCCCGTGTTCTCTGGTTGTCATTCCCGTCTTATGGTTGTCATTCCCGAAGGGGAATCTGCGTTTGTTCTTGTTGTTCCCGACCTTCTACACCACCTTAAATCCGCTTCAAACATAATGGGATCAGCGACTAGCCTGCTCGAGCACGGCCACCCCATAGTGATCGAGCGTCACCTGGGAAACCTGTCCTCCATTCAGCACATCCGCCATACTTCCCTGTAGCTTGACCGTCTGCGGCTGCGCGCTATAGTTGGTCAGGATAAGCACCTGTTTGCCCCCTCCTGAACGTACAGAGACGTCCACGTCGTCCGGCACCTCAGGCATCACGGCTTGCAAGCCACTTTGGGCAATCATCCACTGCGCTGCGGATTTCATCGCGTCGCCGTTCAATGCGGCACCAATGTACGTAATGCTCCCATCACCTACTTTCCGGGTCACAGCGGCTGGCTGGCCGTCCAGCCAGCCATTGCTCTTGCCATAACGCATCAGCACCTTGGCCTCAGGCGATTTCACCGCAAGCTGCTCGGCCCAGATTGCATCCTCTCCGCTACCCCATACACCTTCGATCGGGACGGGCTTGTCCAGTGCATACCACTGCTCAACCCGAGCGCCCAGCAGAGCAGCCAAAGGTCCAGGCTGACGCTCCGGCCACAGGCCATTGTCTTCGTCCTTCATACCGCTTCGCTGCCCCAGCACGAGGTACCCGCCGCCGCGCACATACGCCTCAAGATTTGCCGCCGCCTCCGGCGTAATCACGTTGAGAGCGGGAGCTACGACCAGCTTGTAGCCGGACAGCGGAACGGTATCTGCAATCACATCAACCGACCGCACCAGCTTACGCAGAGGACCATAGAAGGCAAGCAGAGACTCCACCGGATCGAACGCCTGATTGTGCCGCTGCCAGTTGATGGCCCAGCGGCTGTCGTAGTCCTGAAGGATGGCAGCATCTGAGTGGATCGTCGTTCCTGCTAACGCCTGCGCGGCCTTCGCGAACTCAGCTCCAACCTGGCTGACCTCTGTGTAGAGCGGCACGGGAGTTCCGTCCGCACCCACCAGCACGCCGTGATACTGCTCCTGGCCATTCAACGCGCTGCGCCATTGCCAGTACTCGACCGCTTCGGCACCGTGACCCACGTCGTGCCACGCCATCGCGCGCACTTCGCCCTTGTCGAGCGAATTATTATTCTTTGACCAGTTCACGAACCCGGGCTGAGTCTCCATCACCCAGAAATTTTTGCGCAGAAAACCGCGGGTCAGATCTTCAGCCGCACCGTTGCGCACGAGATCCAGATGTCCCGTTCCGACATAGTCATCCCACGAGGCGAAGTCGAGATCCTGCGACACTTTGTAGTGGTCGTAGCCGTCGAACCAACCCATCATGTTCGTCGTGATCTTTTGTCGGGGCTCGGCATGGGCGCGGATAGCGTCGAGCTGCACTTTCTGATAACTGCGCCAGGTGGCCGACACAAACTGGTTCCAGTTCAGCAGCAGACCAGGGTTGCCGTACTTCACATCGATAGGAATCTGGTTCCAGTCAGAATAGGTCTGACTCCAGTAAGCCGTCGTCCAGCGCGCGTTCAGATTATCCAACGTTTTGTATTTGTTGTTCAGCCACTGGTCGAACTGCCTGCGGGTCGCCGGGCCATAACTTGCATTCGCATACTCATTGTCAATTTGCCATGCGATGACATTGGGGTCGTGGCCAAATTTGTCCGCCATCCGGGTTGCAATGTCCGCGGCCAGTTCGCGATACTTCGGATCGGACCAGTCAAACTCCTGGCGGTCGCTGTGCGTGTCTTTCTGGCCGTTCTCGAGCGTGCGGATCACCTCGGGATACTTCTGTTTCAGCCACTGCGGCGGAGCTGCTGTAGGCGTACCCAGAACCACGACGATGTGGTGGCGTTCAGCAGCGCGAATCGCATGCTCCAGCCACTGAAACTGGTAATCGCCTTCTTTTGGCTCCATGCGACTCCAGGCGAACTCGCCAACGCGCACGAAGTTGACGTGTGCCGCCTGCATCAGGGCGAGATCGGCGTCCCAGCGCGATTCTGGCCACTGCTCCGGGTACCACGCGGCACCCAGCATCAGCGGTGGCGTTCTCGACGCGGACGGCAACGGAGTCTGGCCCGCGAACAAAGAAGACGCCAGCACTGAGAGAAGCGAAACGGCCGCGCGCTTAAGCATGCAAGCCAATATAATCTGTAAACGATTGCAACGTCATTTCCGCGGTCCGGTATCCACCGTAAGCAGGTGATCGGTCGCATCTCTCGTGCCGAAGCTCGACACGTTCAGGCTTTCGCAACGTCTAACGTAGGCAATCCCAGTTCCAGTGACCAGATAGACAAGTTTGAGCTTATGAGCACGCACACCCAATCTTGCAACCGACGCACGAGTTCGCTGCTTCTGCTGTTACTGGTACTGTCGTTTGCAGTCGCCGCCGGACTGGCGTTCGCTCCCAGGCCTGTGGGTGCCAGCTCTGAAAACGACGCTGCCGCTGCGCGGAGAACCGCCTACAACCAGAAGACAGCAGCCACCTACTCGGACCGTTTCGCGCCCGGATCGCATTTTCTGCCTTCCCTGATGACCACCGACAATGGCCAGTTTATCGATCCCAAAAGCTTTCCTACGGCCGAATATTGCGGTCATTGCCACAAGGAATCGGAGCATCAGTGGCGGCAGTCCGCGCACTCGAACTCCAACCGTCCGCCCTGGTACCTGGCGAACGTCAATCTGCTGCGCGACAGCAAAGGCGTGGAGTTCACCCGCCACTGCGAAGGATGCCACAATCCGATTGCTGTTGCCGCAGGAGATCTGACGCCCGGTGCGCCCAAGCACCATTCTTTCGATGACGATGGCGTCACCTGTTCAGTCTGCCACTCTATCCAGAAGACAACGACTTCCGGAACGGGATCGTACGTGCTGGGCACTCCGGCCGTGCTGCTGGACGAGAATGGCCAGCCCATCACAAGGCCTGTATCGGACGGTGAAATCCTGGCCCACCTCGACCGCCACTCGGCCGCCGAGATGAAGCCGTTCTACAAAACGTCCGAATACTGTGCTGCCTGCCACAAAGCCGCTCTGCCAAAAGAGTTGAATGACTACAAATGGCAGCGCGCGATTTCGCTCTACGACGAATGGCAGAACTCCTCGTTCGCGAAAAAATCACCTCTGCCCTTCTACAAAAAGCCGACCGTTTCGACCTGCAACTCCTGCCACATGCAGCGCGAACCGCTCAAGCTGGCGGACCCCGGCGCGAAAGCTGGCCTGCTCGCTTCCCACCGCTGGCTTGGCGCCAACACGGTCATCCCGCAGTACTATCACTTCGACGAGCAGGCCAACAAGATCGTGCAATATTTGCAGGCGAGCGCGCTCAATGTAGACCTGTTCGCGATCGAGCACGGCGATCCTGACAGCGGTGCGCCCGTGACCGTCTCCGCTCCTGTGGGTGCGACGACGTTCGACATCGCTGCGGGTGAACCGCTCACGGCAGACGTGGTGATTCAGAACAAGGGCATCGGCCACACGCTGGTGCCCGAGCAACGCGACATGTTCCAGGCGTGGGTGGATTTTACCGTCAAGGACCGCTCAGGCAAAGTACTCCTGGAGAGCGGCTTCCTGAACCCTGACGGCAGCCTGGACCAGCGCGCCCATTCGTTCACCAATCGCCTGATCAGCCCGCAAGGCACACTCAACCGCGATCACGAGGTCTGGAACACGCGCATCGTTGCCTTCAACAACACGATCCAGTCCGGACGTTCGCAGGTCGTACGCTACTCGTTCCACATGCCCGCCGCGGCCCGGGGTCCGGTCACGTTGACTGCCACGGTAAGGTATCGCCGATTCAATCAGCACTTCATGGACTTCGGCCTGCACCTGCCTGCCGGAAAGCACTACCCTCAGCCGATCGTGGACATGGTGTCCACTTCGCGCACTCTGCAAGTTGGACAGAACGTTCCCACGCCCGCGCTGAAAGATGAGAACCCAGTGTGGATGCGCTGGAACAACTACGGCATTTCGCTGCTGGACGCGCAACAGTATGCCGCCGCCGACGAGGCCTTTGCCCAGGTTGGCAAACTCCGGCCCGACTACGCCGACGCTCCCATCAACCAGGCAATCGTAGAGTTGCAATGGCAGAAATATTCGGAAGCGATGGTACATCTGCAGCATGCTCTGACGCTGCACCCTGCCGACCCACGCGCTCTCTACTATCGCGCCCTGGTTGAGCGCAACGAGGGCGATCTCGACAAAGCAATCGCCGATCTGCACCAGGTGATCGCCGCCTTTCCGCGTTCCCGCGACGCACATCGCGAACTTGGTTTCTCGTTGTACCAGGAGCATCACTACGACCTCGCGCGCGCCGAGTACGAAACAGTGCAGACCATCGATCCAGATGACCTTGCGGCCCACTACATTCTCGCAATCCTGTATCGGCGCCTGGGGTTGAAGGACCAAGCGCGCCAGCAGTCCGCCATCTTCGCCGACCAGAAGGATGATCCTTCAGCCAACGTTTCTGCGCTGGACTACCTGCGCCAACACACCGAAATAGCCAACGAAAGCGTAGTCTGGCACACCCACGATCTTGATTCCCCAAACACCGGATTACCTAAGTCTCTGCCTCAAAGCTACTCTGCAACCCAGAACTAGACCGGATTCCCCTTCTCAGAAGCCGTCATCCTGAACGAAGTTCAGGATCCCTGTATTCCGAACCTCTCAGCTACACGCAATTACGAGATCAGCAACCATCGCTAATATCGTCGTTCCAGACCCTCGGCATTTCAGCCGGTCGGCTGCCCAGCCGCAAGATGATAGAACGTTGTGTGTACTCGTATTTCTTATCTACTGTTCAGTAAGGACCATTGGAGTGGGCTGGATTTAGATAGTCGGCTGCAGGAGATTCATTTCGATGACATCTGGATTACAAGGATCTGCGTTTCAACCGGCAGCGTCCCAGCGAGTTCATGCGCCAGTACGGTACGACGGATGAACATTACAACCGTGGCTCAGCGCGCGCGCGTCTCCACCGCGACTGTCTCGCGCGTGATCAATGGCACCGCGACCGTAACACCAGCCACTGCGGAACGCGTGCGCGAGGCAATCAAGGCGCTGAATTTCTACCCGGACATCAATGCGCGGACACTCGGCTCCGGACGCAGCGGAATGTATGGCTTGATCATCTCGGACATTACGAACCCCTACTTTCCCGAGTTAGTGAAAGCATTCGAAGATATTGCGGTAGAACACAATCAAGAAGTCCTGATCGCCAATACGAATTACGACGTGAAACGCATGGAAGGTTGCGTAATCCGGATGTTGCAGCGCAAGGTCGATGGTGTAGCCATCATGACGTCAGAGATGGACGACCGCCTGGTCCATACGTTTTCGCGCCGTCATATCCCTCTCGTCTTTCTCGATACTCCCCCGATAGAGCGCAACGAAGATGTGGTTGGTGTGGACTACCAGGCCGGTATCCTCGCAGGCGTAGAGCATCTTGCGGAACTCGGACATAGTGACATCGCTTTTATCAGCGGTCCACTGGCACTCTACTCCTCACAAATTCGCGAACAGACTTTCCGCGAGGTCATGCGCAGCCGCAAATTCAGCATTCGACGTGGGTGGATGCAGGAAGGCGACCATCGCACGGAAGGCGGATACAGTGCCATGCTTCGCATTCTCGACGGGCATTCTTCTCCACCGACAGCCGTAGCAACGTCAAACGACCTCACAGCCATTGGGGCCATGGGAGCCATCCACGAACGTGGCCTGCGCATTCCCCAAGACATTTCGATCGTCGGGTTCGATGGCATTGAGCTCAGCGCATATACGATGCCTGCCCTGACCACTCTGTCAGTTTCAAGAGCAGAACTGGCCGCCCTGGCGTTCCGCTGCCTGTATCAACCGGAAAAGAAGCCTCGTAGCGCATGGCCCACCGTTACCCTCGTACAACCGCACCTGGTGGTTCGCGGATCGACCGCCCTGCGGAGAACGAAACGTAGTCCAGCTTGATCCCCGCTCAATGGTACGGAGATGTTGAGCAGCCCTTCTATAGCTGATTTCGTAACGGTATCCAGCGTTGACGTTCAGCAAATACAGGGATCCCTTACAGGGCAGGCTCTTCACTGCGTTCAGGATGACGACTCTACAGAAATAGCAACGGTTAGATAACGACGCAGTGAGTAGACGTAGAAAGGCTCTTCCGTCCTTCTGGTTGTCATTCGAAGAAAGGCTCTTCCGTCCGTATGGCAGTCCCAGACCTCATCCGTGCCGCCATCCTGAGCTCGACAATCACTTGATTGCCTCGCATGCCGAGCGGAACGCAATGCGCCTACTCTTTAGCCGCAATAGCCTCGCGCAGCGTTGCGGCCGCGGCTTCCGGCGTGATGTCACGCTGGGGTGAGCCCAGCAGCTCGAAGCCAACCATAAATTTTCGCACAGTTGCCGATCGCAGCAGCGGTGGATAGAAGTGCGCATGCAGCAACCACTCCGGGTGCTCTTCTCCGTCACTGGGTGCACCGTGAAAACCCATCGAATACGGAAAAGCCGTGTCAAAGATCCGGTTATAGCCGCTCGTCACGCGCTGCAAGATTTCCGCCAGGCCATCACGCTGCTCGTGCGATAAACTGCGGATTGTTTCGCCTGCTGAACGCGGCAGCAGAAGCACCTCAAACGGCCACACTGCCCAGAATGGAACCAGCGCAACCCAACCAGCATTCTCAGCGACGATGCGATCGCGCTGCTTCAGCTCCAGGTCAAGATAGGTGGACAACATCGCTTTGCCCGAATTGGCATAGAACGCGCGCTGCGTCTTCAACTCTGTGGCGGGCTCATTCGGTAGATGCTCGGTCGCCCAGATTTGTCCGTGTGGATGGGGATTACTGGCGCCCATCATGGCGCCGCGGTTCTCAAAAATCTGCACGTATCCGATGTCGGGCCGCGCAGCCAGTTCTGCTTCCTGGGCGGCCCAGACATCTACCACAGTACGGATGTCAGCAATGTTCATCGTGGCCAAGGTAAGGTCGTGCCGGGGGCTGAAGCACAGCACCCGGCATACGCCGCTTTCTGTTGTCGCGCGCAGCAGTCCTGCGTCGCCGATATCAAAGTCATGGTGCTCGATTTCGGACTTGAGCGCCGCAAAGTCGTTCTCGAACACATACGTGCTTTGATACTCAGGCGTCTGATGCCCGCCAGCCCGCACATTGCCAGGACATAAATAACAGGCCGGGTCATACGCAACCGCCGCAGCCGCGGAACGCTCTTCGGTCTGCCCCTGCCACGGCCGCTGGGTCCGGTGTGGCGAAACGATAACCCACTCTCCGCGCAGAGGATTCCACCGCCGATGCGGCGCTTCAACCAGGAAAGCCGGGATCAAAGCACCACCCCCGGGCGTATCTGTTCGGCAGTCTCAGTCACAGAAGCAGTGGTTCCCGCGCGGCGCATGGCCCCATCGACAGCGGCGCAGACATAGAACTCACCAGGGATAGAAAATCTGTTTAGGTAAGCGTCCGCCAGCTTCTGTTTGAACGCTTCGACTGCCGAGCCATGAACCAGGTTCACCGTGCATCCTCCGAATCCGCCGCCCGTGAGCCTTGCTCCGAAACAACCCTCTATTGTGTTCGCAACCTCCACCAGAAAGTCAATCTCGGGGATGCTGCACGCAAAGTCGTCGCGCTCACTGGCATGAGCCGCTGTCATGACCGAACCCAGACGAACCGGATCTCCTGCCAGCATCGCGCTGCGAGCCTCCATCACCCGCTGGTTCTCCGTGATGATGTGGCGGCAGCGTAGGAACGCTTCCGGCGACATAGTCGAACGCGCTTCATTCAACTGCGCTAGCCCAGCTCCGCTTAAATCCACGAGGTCTGGAAACTTCGCGCGCAAGGCGGTCTGCCCCTGCTCAACTTCCTGGCGGCGCACACCGTAGGCGCCATCGGAGTTCGAATGTTGAACCATAGAGTTTGCAACCACCACCGAGCACTCCGCCAGCTTGCCCGCGTTCATCGGCAGAAGTTCGTAGCTTAGATCACCCGTGTTCAGCAAGAGTGCATGGCCTTGTTCTGCCGCCGTGATGACAAACTGGTCCATGATCCCACAGGGCGACCCGACAAAATCGTTCTCTGCAGCGCGGCACAACGTCGCAATCTCTGCGCTTGGAAGGCTCAGCCCTGCGTGCGCGAGCAAGGCCATCGCTGTCGCCACCTCGACCGAAGCTGAAGAACTCAGTCCGGCACCCAGCGGAACGTCCCCTGACAGCTCAAGGGTAAACGGCGCGAAATTGACTCCCCGCATCTGCAACTGCCGCAGCACACCGACCGGGTAGTCGCTCCAGTCGCCAATGGCGGGCCCACGGTCCTCTGACGACAGCCGATGTACATGGCTGAAGAGTGTGCTCTCGAATTGATAGTTCTCTTCGGCGGGTTTCAGCGTGGCCGTAGTGGTGAATGGAATCGCCATCGGAAGCACAAAGCCGCCCGTGTAATCGGTATGCTCTCCAATCAGATTGACTCTTCCCGGCGCTTGGAACGCTCTGCTCAACGTGCACTCCTCTGACTAATTTGCTAACTTGAAGGTTCGACTCACTCACTCCATCAACCAGCTTTATTTTGCGCTCGGCGCTACAGACGTTAGTTGCGGAAACGCAGTGACCCGCAGCTTACGGTATCATCTCGATCACTTGCGCCGTCAGAACGCTGGTCTGATGCGTGCGAAGAAGTTTAGGCATAAGCATTCCGGCAAACTCCGTCTCGGGATGGTGAAAGCGATTCCACTGAGCCCGAGCTTATCCCCCCGCGCAATGAAAGACAATACCGGACCTCAGTCTAAGGAACGATAGTTTAACTGGCTCGCTCATGGGGACTTGAACAGCCCTTCAATAGCTCTTCTGTCTCCGACCCCACCTTCGGAATGCATTTACGATTCAGTCGCCGTAATACCTGTTGCTAGTCATAGCGTGCCTTGCAAGTTGTACAGTCAAGCTGCCCGCCGACTCGGTCGCGATCGCGACCTTTGTAAAGAAGGATGGCGTCCGGCCCTGACGGAATCAGACCTGACGCTTAGAGGAAGCGCGGCTTATCGAGATCGAAGTAGACGCGGTACGGCTCACGCTCTCTAAAGGTATAGAACGGATGCAGGTTGCCCACCTGCTGCCCGCCCTCGTCGATACTCGCTGGCACAATCTTCTGTCCACCTTCGTTCAACCGCGCCGGGGCTTCCGGACCGAGTTGCAGTTGTAGCCGGTCAGGCGTCCGGGTCAGGCGAGCCGCGATCGTCTGCGCATCCCGTGCAGCGGAAAAGAGAACCGCGCATCCTGGGCCATCACTAGCGGGCCATACATCACGGCCACGCGTTGAGGATGCTGAGGATCTACCGGCACCAAACGCGCATGCAGAGGAAAACGCACTGTAACGACATCGCCTGTCTGCCACCTGCGCCGCAGAGTTCCCCACGTATTCGGTTCCATTTTCACTGTGAAAGGTTCTCCATTCACCATCACGGAAGCATCTTTGCTCCACGAAGGCACACGTATCCGCAACGCAAATTCCGCCGGGCTCTCGAGCGTCAAGTGCAAGGCAGTCTGGTCCGATTCAGGAAACGTGGTTTCCTGCCGCAGACGCACCGTTTGACCTCCATGCGTCCATTCCACCTCGGAAGGAATGGAGAGGTTCACGTATAGCCCATCAGCATCTTTGAAATAGATCACATTGTGAAAGTCGGCCACGGTTTGGATATAAGTTCCTGAGCAGCATGGCCACTCATCCCAGAAAAACGTCTTTGCGCCCATGCCTACGCGGTAGTCGGCATAGTAATAAGAACGCCCGTCCGGCTGCACCGGCAGCGTGGCTCCGATGCCGTTGTAGAGCAGGCTTTCGACCCAGTCTCCATACCGCGCCTCGCCGGTAAAGCCCATCAGGTAGCGTGTCAGTTTGAATCCGGCCCACGAGCCACACGGAATTTCGGCTGTGTCCAGGCGAACGTCGAGGGCCTGGCCCAGCGTTCCGTCCGCCGGCACACTCCACTCACCCGGACCATAGCCGCCGGAGGCATAGGCCTGGGTTCCACGCACCCAGTCATAAGCATTGCGAAGGATCGCAAGATATTTGCGATCACCCGTCGTCGCATACATCATGGCCGCGCCGCAAAACGTATTCACATGGCTGTACGAGTGCAGATACGCAACTCCTTGCGGACGGCTCGTCGTGGCGAATTTATCCCAGTACGTGGGATAGAGCCACAGGTTGGCAAAATCGAGATAGACCTTATTCCCAGTCATTGCATACGCACGCAAACTGTTCTCAGGCAGCGTGTACCACTCGAGCGTTCCGTGGGGTCTGCGTCCGTCACGGTCCGCCTCGGTCGCCGGAGATCGGGATCGGTCCAAATTAGCCGACGCCCACCGGGTAATGCGCTCCAGGATTTCGATCGCGTGCGGATAATTCGCAGACAGTGCAAGATCAACCAGGCCGCACGACATCTTCTCCCACGGATACGTTTGCATGCGCGGGTTCCCGTCAGCTCCCAGCGTCTTCTCCCACTCCGAAGTGAGGAGAATAGCCTTGTCTCGGAGAGCTGCATCGTCCGTCGCGCAACTCAGCCGCGCCATGCCACTGATCCACTGGCCGAAGGTGGAACCCGAATCGCGAACGCACCAGCCTTTCATGTCGTTGCCTGGCGCCGGTAGCCCGGCCTGTCGCCGGAAGCCCTTCAACATGTCATCGTTGGACATGTTGAAGTAGAGCTCACGCGTGTGCAACACCTGCTGTTGGAATCGACTGTCCAGCAGCCGCACGCCACGATAATCAAAGCTTTCCAGCCGCTTTCTCCCCACGTCTGCATGCAAGAGACTCGAGCCAAAGGCACCTGTTTGCGGCAGAATGCACGCACTGCCCGCAGCCAACAAAAACGAACGACGATCCATACCAGCACACCTCTATCTCTCAGGCGCGAAAATGCATTGAGCAAATGTAAGCCATTACATACCCGTTAGCAATCAGAACCGTCCGCCACTTATGACCTCACTGGTCGTGGGAGATCGGGCACCTCAACGTGCTTCCCTGGGCTGGTCTCCCTGAACGCCAGCTTGTATGCAATCAAGTAATTTGGCGGCAAGATGTAATCGCTTGCATCTCGTTGTCGACATCAGGCATTCTAGAAAGCTCCAGGGAGTTGCCATTGCGTATTCGATCGGTTTTGCTCGTCCTTGTCTCGCTCTCCACCGTCACATCCGCGGTGCAACCCATGCACGCGCAGGTCCAGCACTCGCAGATCCAGGATCCACCAGCACGCTGGAGCCAGAGCAAAGCCAATGCCTGGTATCAGGCGCAGCCCTGGCTGGTCGGCGCCAATTTCGTGCCCTCCGATGCGATCAATGAGCTCGAGATGTTCCAGCCTGCAACGTTCGATCCCGCGTTGATCGACAAGGAACTGGGAATGGCCGAATCGATCGGAATGAACACCATGCGCGTCTTCCTTCAGGACCAGCTCTGGACCAGTGATCCCGCAGGCTTCAAACAGCGGCTCGACACGTTCTTATCGATCGCGGCTAAACACCACATTCGTCCGCTGCTCGTCTTGTTTGATTCCTGCTGGGAGACCGACCCGCACCTGGGTCCACAGCACCCGCCGATTCCGGGCGTTCACAACTCCGGCTGGGTACAAAGCCCGGGCAAGGAGCGCCTCGAAGATTCCGCTGACGAGCCGCAACTGAAGGCCTACGTGCAGGGCGTCGTCGGAGCCTTCGCAAACGACTCGCGTGTGCTCGGCTGGGACATCTGGAACGAGCCCGACAACCAGGGCGGTGATGTTGCCACCGACGTGCCCGCCAAGGTGGCACGTGTGGACGAGCTGCTGCCCAAGGCCTTCGCGTGGGCGCGGGAGATGCACCCGACGCAGCCCCTCACCAGCGGCGTCTGGATGGGAAGCTGGTCCAATCCAGCGCTCGAAAGCGCAACCACCAAGCTTCAGCTCGCCAACTCCGACGTCATCTCGTTTCACGATTACAACTGGCCGGAGGGCTTCGAGCAACGCATTCACGAGCTGCTGCCGCTGCACCGTCCGCTGCTTTGCACCGAGTACATGGCGCGCGGCGCCGGCAGCACCTTTGACACCATCCTGCCGCTTGCGAAGCAGTATCATGTAGCGGCCATCAATTGGGGTTTCGTCGCCGGCAAGACGCAGACGTATCTGCCGTGGGATTCCTGGAAGCGACCCTATGTCGATCTGCAACCGACTATATGGTTTCACGACGTCTTCAAGAAGGATGACACTCCCTACCGTCAGCATGAGGTGGACCTGATTCGGCAGTTAACCGGGCGCGGAACGCCTGCGGTGCAGGCGGCCACAACCTCCGCATCCGCGCAGTAGACCAGCATCTAACCTTTTGCGGTGATAGCAATTCCACGGAGCTTCAATGAAATCTCTTCTAGCACTCTCATCCTTTATGGTTGTCTCCTCGCTAGGTCTCGTTTCCACCTCCCATGCCAACGCGGAAGTTGCACCCGCCCACACCGATGTGAAAGCAGCGCCCTGGGGCACCAGTTCCAAGGGCCAAGGCGTGGAGCTTTACACCTTGACCAACCGCCAGTTGACGGTCGAGATCACCAACTTTGGAGCGCACATCGTCAGCATTGAAGCTCCAGATCGGGATGGCCACAGGGCTGACGTGGTGCTCGGCTTCAAGTCGCTGGCGGGTTACGAAGCCGATACCAAGACCTACATGGGTTCGGTCGTCGGGCGGTATGGAAATCGCATCGCGAAGGGCAAATTTTCAATCGGTGGAACCAGCTATACCATCCCGGCAAACGATCACGGCAACGCGCTGCACGGAGGCACAGAAGGATTCGACCGGCGTGTGTGGAGTGGGCAGCAGATCGCCAATGGAGTTGAGCTTACGCTGGTCAGCCCGGACGGCGACATGGGCTTCCCAGGACAGCTGACGGTGCACGTCCGTTACACGCTTGAAGGCTCTTCGCTCAAAATCGAATACAGCGCATCGACCACCAAACCCACCGTTCTCAATCTCACCAACCACAGCTACTTCAACCTTGGCGGCGAGAGCAGCGGCACCATTCTGGATGAGAAGATCATGCTGGCGGCGAATCGTTACACGCCCGTGGACAAGACTCTGATCCCAACCGGCCAACTTGCTCCCGTGGCCGGTACCCCGCTCGACTTCCGCCAACCCACCGCAATCGGCAAGCGCATCGACGCTGACAACGAGCAGCTTAAAATTGCCGGAGGCTACGACCACAATTTCGTATTGAATGGAAAAGGTACGGGACTTCATCTAGCAGCCAGGGTGGTCGATCCGGCCTCAGGCCGCACGCTGACCGAAACGACTACCGAGCCGGGTGTGCAGTTCTATTCAGGCAATTTTCTCGATGGTTCGATTACCGGTGCGGGCGGCGCGAAGTATGTCAAGCACGCGGGTTTCTGCCTGGAGACGCAACATTTTCCTGACTCTCCGAATCACCCTCTGTTTCCCTCCACCGAACTTCGTCCCGGCAAAACCATGCACTCAGAAACCATATTCACGTTCGGAGTTGAGAAAGCCTCCGCTGCCCACAGCGATAAAGATTGATCTGCGTCACCTCGCGCGGTTAGCCTGATTGCGAGCAAGGCTCTTCCGTATTCTGGTTGTATTCCCGAAGGGAATCTGCGTATGTTCTTGCTGTTCCGGTTCTTTGCGTGAATCTTGCGGGGCCCTGACCCGCTGATGCCTGGGAGACAGTCAGGATGTGGGTAAAATGCGTTGGATTGCCGGTATTGCTCGTCGCACTTGGGTTGCAGGCCAGTGCGCTCCAGACATTGCCTGGAGCGCAGACATTGTCCGGTGTGCAGGCCACCCCGGCAGCCGTTCCCGGGGCGCCGAACGCCGTTGCTTTGTTAGCTGCCGCTCGCAGTGCTCTCAACGCTAATCACCCAAACGCGGCCGAAGAGGACATCCGGAAAGCCATTCAGATCGATCCAAACTCAGCCGAAGCCATGTACTTTCTTGCCCGCCTGCTCGAGCGGCGCAACGTGCCGCGCGACTCCCTCTCCTGGTTTACCCACGCTGCTAAAATCGCGACGCCTTCAGGCGAGGACTTGCGTTTTGTGGCGCTCGATTACATTCTGCTGAAGGATACGAGTGACGCCCTGCACTGGCTGACCCGCAGCGTCGCCATGGACCCCACCAACAGTGAAGCCTGGTACGACCTCGCCCGTGCCTGGATGACCCAGGGCGACTATACCAAGGCGTTGCAGCCAATGCTGCGGGCTCTTTCACTCGAACCAAAATCGGTTAAGGCCGAGAACAACCTGGGCCTTATCTATGCAGCCCAGAACCGGACCAAGGAAGCCGCAACAGCCTATAAGAATGCCGTGCTCTGGCAGACTTCTGACCCTCACCCGAGCGAGCAGCCTCTTCTAAACTATGGCACCCTGCTCACCACCGAGCGGCACGCTGCCGAGGCGGTGTCGCTGCTCGAGCAGGCGACGTCCATTGCTCCGAGGAACTTCAAGTGCCATGAGCAATTGGCGCGTGCACTCGATCAGCAGGGGCAATTTCTTCAAGCCAGCACAGAGATGGCTCATGCGGTCGAACTCGACCCCAAAAATCCGCGCCTCCACTACCAGCTTGGGCAGATGTATCGACACTCCGGGAACAACGCCAAAGCCGCTGAAGAGCTGGCCCTAAGCGCCAAACTTTACGGAAAAAGTTCCTCTGAGACTGGCCCATAGCGACGTAAAGAATCTGCCGTGTTCTGGTTGTCATTCCCGGAGGGAATCTGCGTTTTTGTTGCGGTTCGCTTCCCTTACACCATTTCTACATCCGCTCTACTTTGAACGTGGCCTGCAAAGCCGTTCGCACAAGCCAGCCAATCACTTCGCAAGTCCAATCTGTAGCACGGTAACGCTCTCCTTCGGGAAGCTGTGCCGGAACGGTTTGCCTGGTTCCACCGGCTCACTGCTGGTCACGGGAGCTACCCGCTTCGGATGGGCTGCATCATTTTCAACCAGTAGATTGTCGCCCGTAATGGTCGTAACAGACATCGGACCCGTGGTTTGCGGCAGCGCGCTCAGGTCGATTTCTGCCGTCTCAGCATTGACGAGCTGCCGATTGACACAGGTGAGAATCAACGAATCCTTCGCCTCAGTCTCACTGGCGACGCACCCGAGGTATGGCACGTCCTTGATCTCCGGCAGCCGTGTAATGCCATGCGAGATGCTGTACGTTGGTCCATCGGATGCGAGCTCCATCAACCAATGCGGATGGCGGCTCGCATACTCGCGCAGAACCCAATACGCAGGCGCACCGTACACCTGGCCGCGCTTTTTCCATATCCCACCAAACTCCATGATCCCGGTCATATCGGAAACCGACACGGCGTTCGCGTTGCGCATCACCATATTCAGGAAACCACCCGCAAACAGCGCTCCTCCCAGGTTGGTGAAGTGCGGCCCCGTGTGCGAATCCGAAACCATCAGCCACTCCGTAAACGCGACCCGAACCTTGGGATGCCCCGCTTCGGTCGCCTGGTGAACAATGGCCTGCATCTGTGGACCCAGACCCCAGGGCAGCGCCAGGGCAGCTAGATCGCGGAAGTCGTTCGAAGCACCTTGCAGTTGAACTCGATCGTTCACCACGAAGTGCGTCGAGATCAGATTGAAGGTGCCAGGCGGATTGGACAGTTGCTGCGCATTCCAGCCCTTGAAGAAATCCTCATCGCCACCCGTCGCAATCAAACGGGCTGACGGATCGACCGCGCGCACTGCCCTGCTGGTCGCCAGCGTCACCGCTGCGACTCGATTTTGAGACGGATAGCCAATCTGGAAGTCGCCCCAGAGCTCATTACCCATCTCCCACAGCAGACCGCCCTTCCCATGGTTCCAATGCTGATCGATGTACCGTACCCAGTCCGCAGACTCCGACGGCGTACCGGTCCCGAGATTCAGCGCGACCTGTGGCTGCGCATGAATCAGCCTCAGGAATTCCAGAAATTCATCGGTCCCGAACGTGTTGTACTCGGGAATTCCCCAGGAAACATTGCGCACAGAGATGCGTCGATCCTGAGGTCCGATTCCGTCTTTCCAGTTGTAGGCGGAGGTAAAGTTTCCGCCGAAGCGCACCAGTGGCGAATCCAGATCACGCGCCATCTCCAGCTCATCCGGGTCCATCCCATGCACAGCATCGCCTGGAACCAGCGAGACGTTGTCGATCTGCGCGCGTGCATCGTCGGTCAGCGAAACAACCAGATCAACAGGAGTCAGCGGGAGAACCTCCCCCGGTTTGAGCGAGAGGTGAAACGGATACTTCGCCCACGCAGATCCAGCAGTGTCGATAGAGGCAGACGCAAGTACCGCGTGCTCCGCATCCCGCCGGCGCAGACTGATGAGCAGCTTCTGCGGTCCACGCACGTGCTTGACCATGACACTGCCGGTGTAATCAAGTTCGCGCTGCACAGGGAGATAGACCTGCTCCTGCACACCCACCTCAGTCCTGGGCAGCGCCATCACCAGCAAAGACTGTGCGGAGTTTCCCGCATCGCCGCGCACAGGCACATAGCGGCTGCCCTGCCGAGAATCGAGCGGCTCCCAGGGCATCGGCAATCCAAGCTCAGAGGCGCGCGTCAATTCCGGCCGCGCTTGGAGCATCTTCTCTCGCTGGGCCATCGACCAAAGCCCGCTCTCAAAGGAGGGATTTTCAATTACGTCAGCCCACAATCCGCCGTAGGTCGAGTGGCCGATCGGCTCGAGGAAGCTGCCAAAAAGCGATGCGGGCAGAACCTGGGGAGTCACCGGCGTAGATACTTTAATATGCACGACAGATCCAGCACGCAGGTTCGTTTCCGTCATCTGGGCGCGACCATCAGCAAATGTCAAAACGATCAGAGCGGCGGATATAATCATGAACATGGGGTGGAACCTGGACCGTGATACGTGCATGCGGGAACTCCTTTTCTGAATGCGACAATTGTAATCGCTTTCATCGGCAATTTTGCATACACTTACTCGCATGTCGATGCGAATCACGTTCCGGCCTTCGTGGTGCCGAAATCTTGAATCGGTTCTGCTGGCGCTCGCCTCTGTCCTCCTTATTAACGTCACTGGCTACGCAGTGGCGCAAGACCCGATTCCAGATTCTGGCGCAGCGGTATTCGGCAATCCTGTCATTCCAGGCGATCACCCGGATCCATCCATCATTCGCGTCGGCGAAACTTACTGGATGAGCAGCACCTCGGACGATTGGTCACCCCAATTCCCGCTGTTTCGCTCCTCTGATTTGCACCACTGGATTCCTGCGGGCGCTATCTTTCCTCATCAGCCATCCTGGGCAACCGGCAGTTTCTGGGCACCCGAACTGGTCTACGATCACGGCCACGTACTGGTGTACTACGTCGGCAGAAAACGCCAGGGTCCACTTTGCGTTGCGGTCGCAACAGCGCCCAATCCCGGCGGTCCCTATACGGATCACGGCCCCATTGAATGCCAGCAGGACGGTTCAATTGATCCAGCGTTCGCACGCGATGAAAACGGGAAGCCATACCTCATCTGGAAGGAAGACGGGAACTCAATTCATAAGCCAACGCCGTTGTGGGCGCAGCCTCTGACTTTCGATCTCCTGCACCCTATGGGGAAGAAGGTTCAGCTGATCGTCAACGACCCCGGCAGTTGGGAAGGAGGTGTGGTCGAGGCTCCGTATATTCTCCATCATGACGGGCACTTCTACCTGTTTTACGCAGGCAATGCCTGCTGCGGAACTGAATGTAACTATGCCGAGGGAGTGGCACGAGCGGATCGTTTACTGGGTCCATACGAGAAAGATCCTGCCAACCCGGTCATTCACGCCGATGCAACCTGGAAGTGCCCCGGTCATGGGTCCGCCGTCACTACCCCGTCGGGTGAAAATTATTTCCTGTATCACGCGTACCCAAGGGAGGGTTCCATCTACCTGGGACGGGAGTCCGTGCTCGATCAGATTAAGTGGACTGAAACAGGATGGCCCACAATCAACAGTGGACAAGGACCCGGCGAAACGCCGACCCAGGCACCTGCGGCCTTAACGGATCAGTTTGCAAGCCAATCCCTAAGCGCCGACTGGCAGTGGCCTGTCAATCGCAATCCCAAGGTTCGCGTGGGAAATGGCAGTCTTACCTTGACCGTCGGAGCGCAGAAATAAAATTTCATAGCCCATAGCCTGGGCTCCAGCGAATACGTGAGTTCCGTGCTGCTTCAGCCAGGCGGAGCTGCACTCGGATCACTCACCGTCATCGGCAACGCCAAGCATTCGTTCGGCCTTGGACGACGTGGTCCAGAGCTCGAGCTTTGGCGGCAGGACGGTCAATTGCCGCGCAGGGTGCTCTGGCGCCAGCAGGTTTCAAAAGCTGCAACTTTACACCTGCGCGTAACCTCAAGCGACCTTGGAAAGCAGCTCACCTACGGCTATAGCCTCGATGGCGAGCATTGGCTGCCAGCCGGAAACGCCATCGACGTCTCCACGCTCCCTCAATGGGACCAAGGGCTGCGCGTCGGTCTGGATGTTCAGGGGTCCGCGGGTTCCTCGGCGACATTCCGCGCTTTCACGCTACAACGACAGTAGCTTGGGCTCTAAGGCCCAGCCGGAGTCGCAGGGGCAATGCCCTCAATCGGTTTTCCCTTATTCTGCTGCTGTTTGGCGAGCTCGGCCGCCTCTGCCAGCTCCAGCTTCGAAGCCGCCTTGTCACCCAGCCGCGCCAGCGTGAGCCCCAAATAGTAGTGGGCAGGTTCATAGTCCGGAGAACTTGCAATCGCCTGCTCCAGGCTATTGCGCGCCGATTTAAAATCCCCTGCGCGAAACTCGAGAATGCCAAGACCCGTTCTCGCGCCGCCGTGCGATGGCAAGCGGCTAAGTGTTTTGTCAAACATCGCACGCGCGTCTTCATCGCGGTGTGCGTCAAGAGCCATCTGGCCAAGCTGGAAATAGGATTCTGTCTGGATCGGCTGCAATGCGATCGACCGACGAAACTCGACCGCAGCTTCATCCGTCCGCTGCTGTCTCTGGAACAGCCGCCCCAGACCATAATGAGCGGACGCATCGTTCGGACGCAGCGCAAGGTACGAGCGGAACAGCGCCTCTGCCTTTTGCGGGCGATCGCGATCCGACTCCGTCCGGGCCAGCCCGTACAGCGCAGTAGGATCGTTCGGCTTGTACTTCAGCGCGGCCTCCAGCGCATCTCCTGCGCGTTCGTAATCGTGCAGAGCGTCCGCCGCCACCCCAAGGTCGGTTAGTATAACCGGGTCGTCGTAGAGGAACGTGCGAGCGTGTTCCAGCGATTGCAGAGAGGCTTCGCCATTGCCAGCGTGGCGGTCTTGCAGCGCCAACCCTATGGCAGCTTTCCGCTCTCCAATGCGAGCCGCCTCGTCATGAAGATTCAGCATCAGCACAGCTTCAAAATGCTGTTCTGCTTCTTCAAATTGCTGCTGCTCAATCAAGAGATTTCCAAGCAGGATATTAGCTTCTTTGGAATTCGGAGTGCGCTCCAGTATTTCCCTCAGCAGATCCTCAGCCTCAGGCTTGCGATTGTCCCGCACGAGGCGCTGCGCCTGCTCTACGCGAGGATCAGCAGATGCTGATGGGTTGCGTCGAACCTGCGCTTGCTTGCTCTGCGTGGGCAATTGCTGGCACATCGCAGAAGTGAGATAGAAAGCCAGGAAGAAGAAGCCAAGAGCTACTTTCATAAAAGAAAACGGCAGGAACACCCGAAGGTGCTCCTGCCGTGATTATCCCACACAGCCCAGCTAGAACTGAAAGCGCCCAGTCAGCTGGATCTTGCGCGGTCCATCGATGGTGTAAGTCGGAACGCCGAAAAACAAATCGTATGGATTTGTGCTGGGTGTTCCGAAGATGTGACGGTTGAATGCATTCAGGAACTCAGCTTTCAGGAAGAAGGTAACCCTGTCACCAATTGGTGTCTTCTTCAGAAAACTGAAGTCCTCATTGTTGTAAAGGTAGTTGCGCACCTCTCCGGTCACACGAGGAATGTTTCCAAAGAGATAGCCCCCGTTGTCGCAGGCCTCGCAATTTTTTCCCACTCGGCGTGCGCGCAGAAGGCGGTTGGAACCGGCGTTCTGATCGTAAAACGCCGGAGCGGTCTGGAACGCACTGTACCCTGAGTTGTCACTACGCAATAGACCGTTGAACTCTGAGTCCACATTCGGATCGGGCCCAGCCGGAACGTTTTTTATCCCAGCGCGAAGAATACGGAACGGGTCGATATGTCCGGCCCGCGCCTTGCTCGTGAAATGCGATCCAGGAATACGGGTAAAGTCAATGTGATTATCGAACCCAGGAATACCCGTAGCACCCCCGAAAGAGATCGGTTCGCCCGATTGATAACGAAGAACGCCGCCTATTTCAAAACCGCTGAATATAGCTCGGGCGATCGGATTGTTGAAGTTTAGGAACCGCTTATCCTTGCCGAAAGGTAGCTCAACTAGGAAGCTCGTCACCAGTGTATGGGGTATGTCCTGGATGGAAAGCGACTTCTGGCTCTTTCCGTTGAATGGATCCTGGACCTGGTTCGATCCTCCGTTGATCCCCGGAAGCGCGGAATCAGCGTTGGTCAAATCCTTGGACCAGGTGTAGGAGACCTTCACGCTAACACCTTGAGCAAACCTGCGATCAATCGACGCAATCAGCGCGTTATAGGTGGAGTGACCCGTGTTCTGCAGGCAGCAATCGGTAGCGATGAATCCATACTGAGGGAATGGCCGGAGGGCCTGCGCCACATTGCCGTTGAACGTGGAATAAGGAGACGCTATGCCGTTAGCCTTGAGGTCATAGCTGACCAGCGCATCGCCACGGCTGAAGTTGCTCTGGGGGATATTGTTGATGTTTTCATTGCCGGAGTGCAGGTGTGAGCCGGACGATCCCATATACCCGAGCGTGAAGATCAGGTCTTTAGCAATTTCCTGCTGCACTTGCAGGTTCCATTGATTGACCTGACCGGGGCGCCCATAGGAAGGCTTGATAAAGTTTCCAAATGTCTGAGGGCTCCTAGCGTTTCCATTGTCGAACAGGCCAGGATCGAGATTCGTTCCCGTGATCGTTGGAAGAACGCCGCCATCGACTGAGTAGGCCGGATCAAACCCGTCCGAAGCCTGGATCGTCGGCACGTTATAGCCGGCAATGGTGTCTCCGCCGAAGTCAGAGTAGAGCAGTGGCGCATACAGTGTCGAGAAGCCGCCACGCAATACGACCTTGTTCTCCCACCAGGATGGCGTGTAGGCGAAGCCGATGCGCGGCGCAAAGTCCTTGTAGTAGGTATCCGCCCAACGCGGATTGCAATGAGTGCAGGTAGTGCCGAAAACCAGTGCGCCAGGAAGTCCCGTCTTCGGATCGATCGCGGTCGTGCTGAAGTTAGAGGTCTTATTGTGCGATGCGCGACGTGGTTGATCGATGTCGTAGCGCAATCCGATATTTAGGACCAGCTGCTTGGTAACTTTCAAGTCATCCTGAATGAAGCCCGCATAGTAATTGGAATTCCAGCGCGGCTGCGTCGCCCGAATTGTGGATGAGGCAAAGTCACCCTGGCCCAGCAGAAGACTCGCAAATCCGTTGCCCGTGCCCGCCTGGTAAATATCCTGCTGCGTGACTCTCGTCTGTGCTGGCTGAAACCTCAGGTAGCCATTGATCTGATCTTTCGCAACGGTAGAGTACTGTTGGAGTCGAACGTCTATGCCGGCCTTGAAGCTGTTGCGGCCCTTCTCCCAGCTAACGTCATCATTGAAGCGCAAACCGTTGTCGATGTTATCGCCGAGTTGATTGCGGCTCAAGGGGACGTAGCCGCCTACGTCGACACGGGGAAAGCCTGCGGTGAAGGGAGTTCCGAGCTGTGGATTGTAGTTGACACCAGTGCCAGCCTCGATCGAGCCATTGATTGAATTGGAACGGTTCCAACCCAGATTGGCGTGGTTCAGCAGGGAACCCGTAAAGAAGTGGTCCCAGCCGAAGCGCACAAAGTGGGTAAGAAAGTCCTGCGTCTGTACGCCGGGATCGACCGGAGATGGAAGTGTGAGGTACGCGGGATTGTCACGTGTATTCTCGCGCGTACTATAAGACCCGAACAGCTTATCTTTGGTGCCAACCGATTCATCGATTCGGACCGTATACGTAGTATTCGACGTGAGAGAGGAAGAAGCCAGCGAGTAGTTATCGATCAGCGCGGAATTGGTCGGCTTGGGATAAAAAGCTGCAAGATTCTGTCCGACCGTGCTGAAGCGAGTTGTGGGAATGACATTGTTTGGAAATGGATCGCGGCAGCGAATACCGTTGACGGTCCGCGTTGTCGCCGGATCGAAAATCTGCCCGTTCAGAATGGGTAACCCATTGCATGGATTTGTTTGTCCATTCGGTCCTCCAATCAGCCGATCGGAGAAATCACCTCCCCGTTCTGCCAGGGTGGGCACGGTGCTGGTCGCTACGCTGCCCGAATTGAGCAGGTACTGCTCCCACGAGAAGAAGAAGAACGTCCGATCACGGCCATTGTAGATATGGGGGATGCTGAGCGGGCCGCCCAGGCTGATACCAAAGTCATACTGCTTGTCGGGTGACCGGCGGTTGTTTCTTTCATCGACCGTATTGCCGACCGACTTGGCGTACGCCTTACGCCCATTTTTGAACCAGTCGTTCGCGTCAAGGGCCTCGTTGCGAAAAATCCCGAAGACGCTGCCGTGATAACTGGTGGTACCGCTCTTGGTGACGAAGTTCTCGATGCCGCCGGAAGTATGGCCAAACTCCGCGGCAGGCGTTGACGTAGTCACCTTGAATTCAGAGATCGCTTCCACCGACAGCGCTTCTTCATCAAATGAGGAACCATTCTCTGAACGCGTCTGGCTTGCGCCATCCAGCAAGACTTCATTGCCAAAGTTCTGACCGCCGCCGATCTTGGAGATGAAAATACCGTTGTTGTTATTGCCCGAGCCGGGACCAACCGTTCCCGGAATCAGAAATGCAAAGGCTTCCGGGGAACGCATGTTGCCCACACCACCGAGAGCCAGTGGAAGCTCGATAATCTGACGGTCCGTAACGATGCCGCCAACGTCGGAAGACTGGGTCTCGACCGTGGGCGCGTCGGAGACGACCGTCACGGTTTCGCTTACTCCGCCTGGCGTCAGGCTGATGTTAAGACTGGTGACCGTACCAACGCGAACGAGCACACCGGTATTGACCGCCTGCTTGAAATTGGCTGACGTCGTCGTAACGGTGTACGACCCAAGCTGGATCGAAGGAAATCGATAATCGCCGGCGCTCGTTGACTTCGCAGTGTAAACAGTTCCCGTTTCGGTTCGTGTCGCCGTGATGGCGGCTCCAGAGATAGCGGCGCCGGTGTTGTCTGTCACGTTGCCGGCAATCTGGCCCTGCTCCGTCTGTCCATACGAGAGTCCGACCGCCAGCACGAGCAGCAGAATACCTGCCAGTGTCCGGAACATTGCTTGAAGTTTGTTCATTTCCCCTGCCTCCAAAGTGCTGCATTCCTGAAAAGTGTTGCCTGAGTGCCGCTGCCGTGCACATCCAGTTGGGCGACATCAAGCCTGTAACTTGTAATCGATTACATCCAAGGCTTACAGCAAGTTGCACTGCGCCGGTTGAGCTATATGTAGAACGAGCGAATGCTATTATGGCGTGATTGTGATTGTCAACCGATCTTTTACTTAATCGGTTTCATCGGTTCTGCCGCTCGATATTTTTGAGGTTCTGCGCGATTCATCAGCAGGATCGGCCACTCACATCCAGCGATCGCGGGAGAGCCGTTTCTGCTCCGAGGGCCCGAAGTGAAGATCAAACCGCACGTCTGGATCGCCCGCTCTATCCTGGCATTTGCCTGCGTTGTCACCGCGCCCGCGCCTTGCCATGGACAGGACAATCCAGTGAAACAAGCGTTTCGCGAAGGTGCCAGCGCCATGCACAACGGCAACGCCGTAGAGGCAGAAAGCGCATTTCGCCGAGCCGTAAAGCTCGCGCCCGCGATGGCGGAGGCCCACCTGGACCTTGGACTTGTGCTCGGCCGCGAAGGAAAAACAGGTGAAGCCATCGCATCACTCCGACAGGCCTTGACCCTCGACAACAACCTGGCTTCAGCCCATATGTTTCTGGGTATTTTCCTCTACCAGGACAATCATCCCGACGAGGCAAAACAGGAGCTGCAGGCAGAGCTGACCCAAAATCCCGACAGTGTGGAAACGCTTACGTGGCTGGGCACGGTCGACCTGTCGGAAAGCAACCCTGACCGCGCTGTCGTACCCTTGGACCACGCTGCCGAACTCGCTCCCAACGATCTCAACATCCTGGAGCTGCGCGCGCGCGCCCATGGTCTGGTCGCCAAGGATACCTATGCGCGTATGGCCAAGCTCGACCCGGGCAGCTGGCACGTTCATCACGTCCAGGCACAACTTGATGCCGATGAAGGCAAGCACGCAGAGGCCATCGCCGAATACCAGGCAGCCATCCACTTGCAGCCGGCGAATCCAGACCTCTACGAAGAGATGGGCGATCAATACCGCGCCACCAGTCAGCTCGAGGCGGCAGAGAACGCCTATCGAAAGGGCCTTGCACTTGGCCCGGCAAACCCGGTAGCCCTGTACAACCTGGGCTCCACCGAAGTTGAGCGCGGGGAAAGCACCCAAGGAGTGCCCTTGCTGCAGCGCGCACTTTCCTCGTACCCAGGCTCACCCGTCGCCGAGTACTATTTGGGCCGGGGTCTGGCAGACGTGGGAGACGATGAGCAGGCCGCCCTCTGGCTCAAAAAAGCAGCAAACGCAGGTGGTGCCAGAGACGTCACCCAGCGGGCTTATTACGAGCTCACGCGAGTCTACCGAAAGCTGCATCGGTCGTCAGACGCGCAGGCCGCCTTGGCCCAGTTCAATCAACTGCGAATCGCTCAGGAAAAGCAGGGCGACCAGCAAGTGGAAGATTGGAAGAAGCTGGGTCAAGCAGGTCCAACCACAACGACACCACCTGAGACTCCCTGACTTCATTCCTTGCAGGCTCGCCCTCCGGCCAGCCCTTTTCACGCCAAAGAAGAGATCTGTAGCGCTGGATGTCCATCGTCTGCGCTGTAGGCGTGAAACACATGACGTCCTAGCCGGGCAGATGCAGCAATGACTCGAAGTGTTCTTCCCAAAGACGGAATGAGTAGTACAGGTGGTACAAGCCCCCGAATAAGACACGTCGGGCGCCCAAAGATCTTTGGTGGCCGGGCTCAGGCAATGGATCCACTCAATGCGTGGCTTGTCGCTGTGCGCAATCACCTGCAAGCTGCGCATAGCGTTTTCCGCTTCTAAGAACCTGTTCACGATCTTCTGAGGAGGAGCACCAGGAACGCGAGGTGGACCATTTGCAAGCTGGTATTTAGTTTCCGTTCGCAGTTCTTCCAGAGTCTTCGGCATTTTTCGAGCCACGCAAAG
>JAABUJ010001047.1_pt1 | contig 44381 bp, 42 predicted proteins | sample 5559131 | NCBI WGS metagenome assembly JAABUJ01 (sample SAMN10711875, study PRJNA513366) | rock metagenome | isolation source: Antarctica rocks | place: Antarctica: Victoria Land, Mt New Zealand nord | collected 2016-01-07
ATGGCTTGGCCCTGTCGGTTGCGAAACAGGAAACCCAACAATTCCGGGCGCTGTGCAGAAAGCCGGGGTGGTCGTGGCGGGGGGTGGAGGGCGGACGGGGGGGTGTTTGTGCTGGCTGGCGTGTCGCCGCAGAGAACGAGCTATCAATCAAGCCGGCACAATCCGGATTCCTTCGTCTGAAAATAGAGTTTCAGGAGCTCTGTCCCAGATTTTGAGTTCATCGCCCCAGTTGCAGATAATCAATAAACCTGCAAGAAATTCAAGACCCACACCAATTACGTATTGTTCTCCGCAAGATTTGACAAGAAAAACGCGCGTGATTCTTGCATGTGCAAGATAGATGAATTTTGGATTGAGAGCGAGGCTGACCTTACGCAACTCACCATATTCACCGAGGTTGCTTGTAGAAAGTTCGCTCCCGTCGATCGTCATTGTCTCACCGTCGTTGCTGCATCGAAAACGGAAATTATAAGAGCTAAGCGTGATATGCAATTCGGTGAGATTTTCCATCGACACGTCAGACTCATCCGAGGGAACGTAGAAGAGACCTTCGACGTCTTCGAGTGATTGACCAATTGATCGTTTCACCATCTCGATCCATGAATTTGTCATTGTTATCCTCCAGCATTTTTCAGGGCTTCAACAACGGAAGGATTGTTGATCCCATCTTTCAAGATTGTCACGAATTTCCCATCAGGCGTCGTCACGACAACATCATTGCCTTTGATGCGGAACTCGACCGGTCCCCTTGCTCCACCTGGCCCTTGACCACGAAAGGTTCCAGGGACGGATCGTTGCGGATTCTGGCCAATGTCTTTGATCAGATCACCAATTTTTGCACGAGCAGTGGGATCGCTTGGATCGAGCCCGAAGTCTTTAGCATGATTGCCAACCTTCTTTCCAAACTGTTTGCTATCCACCTCGAATGTTTTTGGAGCTGGCTTCTTGCAAAAGAGAGGCCCAAGACGACCTCCATTCCCAGGGCCAGCGCACACTTTCTTGTTGATGGTAAAGACTTTACGGAACCAGGCGGAAACCCCGAAAACGGCTTCGATCTCTGGCGTCAGTGCGAGACAACGGCCGGGAAGAGCGGCTAACACTGTGCGTCCAGCACACTCACCACGTAGCTGCAAGACCCTGGAATTGCCCTTGCTCGTGGAGCTCACTCTTCCGAAGTCCTTTGATACTAACACTTAAGTGTGCGCTGGCCCTGTCGGGCGACCTCGCTGATCTGCCAAGTATCGGTGCCAGTGTTCGTCACTCACGAAGGCTGCCGCATCGTCGATGAGTCGGTCAAGGAAGAGGGGGATGTCTTCTGCAACGACTCCGACCTTCGTGTGGCGACCGTCGTAACGACCCTCATGAAGAGGACCGGGCGGGAGAAGAAGTACCCGCCCACTCTCCCGTTCGGCCACGAACAAGCTGCCGCCGCCGGTGGACCCGAGAGATAGCACCGGTATTCCGGTTTCCAGAATGACCGTCTTGGGTTCCGATGTTAGATCGTACTCCAACACTTTCCGAAGCGGCTTGATGAAGTAGCCGGTGTGAACATTGGGCATGCTAATCCCATTACACGCCGAGTATAAGTCGGATAGCCCCTTGATCCCATCCAACCCTGCCTCGGCAAGGGCGTCGGCCGCCACCAGGTCGGGAGGAGTGACCGTGTTCTCACCCAGAGGGTAGCCGAAGTCGATTGCGGTCAGCTCACGCAGAATGGAGTCAAGCCGCCGAAGTTTCTCCTTTATCGACATCCCTTTCTTCCTTGTTTATCTAAGAAGATCGTTGGCATACATGGCGTCAACTTGGCTGGCGAAGCCCTCGATCTGTGCCCTCGTGGCGTTCGGGTTCTGCCAACCTTCGCAAGAAATCCTCGAAATCGGTTCCAACCTCCTTGGCTTCATCGAGGGACATGCCTACAAGTGGCACTTCCATTATACTGCACGATGAGCGCCGAAGATCGAGCGCATATCCAGTATCACCCCCGTTGGTACCAATGAGCATAAGTCCCGGAGCGAACTCTGCGACTGAATAACCTTCGTTGAGTTCTGGAACCTGTCCGGCAGTCCAAATATTGAGATAGACATCGTCCGTCACGAAGCCTTCGACGCCATTTGTTCGCTTGAGTAGATCGAGATAAGGTTTGGGCAATTGTGCCCTTGCCCATCTCTCAAGTGATGCGATCTCCAGTCCTGAAGCACCATCATTCATAGTGCATTCATTCAATAGATCAATCGAATCTTCAATTGACATTGATTTGCTCCGTTATTGCTCCAGGCCACGCTGAAAGCGATTCCAAAAAGTAGTGTAATTAGCATGCTCTTGCGGCGTCAGGGCGATCTTGTTGGCTGGATCGGTAAGACTACCGCCGTATTTGACTGGCTGAATCTCATGGATTTGCTTCCCAGCGTATTTGGCAGAGTCGGCCCGTCGAAGAGCCGCATTTGCTTGATTTGCGGCCTTGCGTGCGGCGTCGTATTCCGCACCCTCAAGTAGTCGGAACGGGCCACTGGGTTTGGGGACAGCACCTGACGGGTAGCCAGTCCAGTCACGAACCGAGAAACTGCCAGGCTTGAGGTTGTTTGGAGCAGGGCAGACGTCGGGGTTCTTTCCCACCCTACCAGAATTCTGACCGCCGCCGCCGGGTCCGCCCCTGGCGCCACCCCCCCAAAGCTGCCGACGCTTGCCGGCCCACCTGCTGCTGCGAATTGTGCATAAAGTCCGGCTCCGTTCTTCAGATCATTTGCCATATCTCCAGACAACGGCATACCGCCGTTGGGAAAACTTGATCCGGATCCGTTAGAAGCATCAAAATTCGATCCGGGTGCGGCATTCTCCTCGGCACGTTGCTTATTTAGCGCGAGATTATCATCCAGATGTTCTCCAGCATAATTGAGACCAGCTGTAACGAAGGTTGCCGCACCTACTTTAAATCCATCCCAAATCGGCCAAGACCAACCACCGGGAGGTCCCCCAGCGAGTCCTGATGAATCGGTGAAGTTGGTGGGGTCATTGCCGACGAACCGATAGAGGTTCTCATCGCCCGCTGCCAGTCCGAGGGGGTCGCGCTCCGTCCACCGGCCTTCGGAGGGGTTGTAGTCCCGGGCCCCGAAGAGGTAATTGCCGCTGGCCGTGTCGAGCCGCCCGCCCTGGAACAGGTACCTCCAGGCGTAGCCGCCGCCCGACGTCGTCCATTGTCCGGCGTGGAAGAATGACTGGACCGCCTGTCATTCCCGCCGGCGGAATTCGATCTGGAAGGCCCCGACGCCGCCGTTGGGGCGTTCGACCCAGGCCCGGAGTCGCCCGGGCCCCGGCTTCAGCTCGACCCCCTCGAACCGGCAGGTCCGCGAGCCCGGCCCGACCTCTCCGCGGAGTTCGAGCCCCGGGAACTCGACCCGGGCGACGCCGGGGGGGCCGATGACGAACAGGACCGTGATCTCGAACCGGCCTCCCCGGATCACCTCGACGTCCCAGCCGCCCAGCTCGCCCGGCTCCCAGGTGGCGGTTTCGCCCCGCCAGTCCTGGCGGGTCAGGGTGGCCGGGTCCTCGGCGTCCGAACCCAGGTGAATCCGGGGCGGCTGGAAATTTCGGGCCGAGCCGACGTCGCGGAACCAGGCGTCGTAGCCCCGGAGCATGGCCGCGACCACCTCGGGATGACGGTCGGCGATGTCCTCCTGCTCGGACGGGTCGGCCACCATGTCGAACAGCTCGAAGCGCATCGGTTCGGGCAGGGGGACCGGCTCGACCCCCTTCGGCTGGGCCAGCTTGTATCGGTCCGATCGCGCGGCGAACGCCCGGCGGGGTTCGGGGACATCGCCCCGGTGCCACTGGAAATAGAGCGTCCGCTCGGGCCAGGCGACGGCCGGACCCTTCAGGAGCGGGAGCAGGTCGAGGCCGTCGAAGGCGACCCTGGCGGGCCGGGCGACCCCGCAGGCCGAGAGCAGGGTCGGGGCGATGTCGATATGCGCGGCGATCGGCTCGACGGACCGGCCCGGTTCCAGCGTCCCGCGCCATCGGACGAAGCAGGGGACTTTGATCCCGCCGTCGTGGACGCTCCCCTTCCGGTCGCGAAGGCCCGCGTTGTACCGGGGCTGCTGGGGCCCGTTGTCGGTGAGGAAGACCACGATCGTCTCGCGGTCCAGGCCCAGGGCGTCGAGCCGGTCGAGCACCCGGCCCACGTTCCGATCGATGTTCGAGACCATCGCGTAGACCCTGGCCGTCTTCTCGGGGTCCTCGCCGGGCATCGGCTCCGGGTTGGGCCCCGCCTCGCGGTAGGGCTTCAGGTCGGCCTCGGGGACGTCGAGGGGCTCGTGGGGGGCGTTGAAGGCGAGGTAGGCGAAGAACGGCCGCGATCGGTCGGCCTCGATGAACCGGATCGCGGCTCCGGCGAAGACGTCGCTGCAATAGCCCGGGTACTTCTCCTGCTTGCCGTCGTGCTGGAGGATCGGGTCGAAGTAGCCGCTCCCGGGCGGGTCGGAAGCCTGGCCGATTCCGCCCCCTCGGAGGACCAGGGCCTCCTGGAAACCCTGATCGATCGGCCGGAGCGGGGCGTTGTCGCCCAGGTGCCACTTGCCGAAGATCCCGGTCCGGTAGCCGGCCGTCCCGAGAATCTCGGCGATGGTGACCTCGTCGGGGTGCATCATCGACCGCCCCCGGAAGGTGTCCACCACCCCGGTCCGGTAGTTGTATCGGCCGGTCATCAGGCTGGCCCGGGTGGGCGAGCAGACCGGCGAGACGTGGAACGACCGGAGCCGGACCGACTCCCCGGCCAAGGCGTCGAGCCGGGGCGTATGGATCCGGGGGTTCCCGTGGCACCCGAGGTCGCCGAAGCCCTGGTCATCGGTCACGATCAGCAGGACGTTGGGCTTCCGGGGAGGCGGCTCGCCGGCCGGGGCCGGGCGGCCGATCGCCAGGGCGGCGATGATCCAGGCAAGGCTCGGAATTGCGGATGGTCTCATCAGGGGCCTCCCGGGGCGATGGCTTTCGGCGGTCCCGGGCCTCGCGACCGATCCGTGGACTCTTCCATGGGGTGAAGGCGGTCGCTCGAGCGGGTCGCTCATTGCCGAGGATCGCGCCCCAGGCCAGAATAAGGCATGAGGCCGCGGTCCGCGAGCGGTCGCCCCGATCCCGCCCCCCCTGGGAGTCCCTGCCTGATGTTCGAACTCGGCCCGATCCAGGACGCCCTCCACGAGTCCGGGCTCGACGGCTGGCTGCTCTACGACTTCCATGGGAGCAACCCGCTGGCGCGTCGGGTCCTCGGGCTGGATGGGCGGAAGCCGGGCACGCGGCGATTCTTCTACTTCGTGCCGGCCGAAGGGGCCCCGTCCAAGCTGGTCCACCGGATCGAGTCCGGGGCCCTGGACCACCTCCCCGGCGGGAAGTCGATCTATCTCCGCTGGCAGGAGCTAGAGGCCGGAGTTGCGGCGCTGGTCGCGGGGCGATCGCGAGTGGCCATGGAGTATTCCCCCCGGAACGCCAACCCGTACATCTCGCGGGTCGACGCCGGGACGGTCGAGCTGGTCCGGGCCTTCGGGACCGAGGTCGTCCCCTCGGGCGACCTGGTCTCGCGGTTCGAATCGACCTGGGACGACCGGCAGTGGGCGCTCCACCAGGAGGCCGCCCGGGCCTGCCGGTCGGCCTACGACGTGGCCTTTGGCCTGATCGCCGGCCGGGCCCGGGTCGGCGGGACCGTCCTGGAAACCGAGGTCCAGAAGGCGATCCTCGACCATTTCGCCTCCCACGGCCTGACCACCGACGGCCCGCCGATCGTCGGGGTCGGCCCGCACAGCGGCGACCCCCACCACGAGACCACCCCCGAGAACGACGCCCCGATCGGACTCGGCGACTTCGTCCTGATCGACCTCTGGGCCAAGGTCGACGAGGGGAAGCCCCCGCGCGACGCCTCCGGGGAGCGCCAGGCCGTCTACGCGGACTACACCCGGGTCGGGTACGTCGGCGACTCGGTCCCCGATCACTACGAGGACCGCTTCCGGATCGTCGTCGAGGCCCGGGACGCCGCGCTGGCGATGGTCAAGGACGCCTTCGCCTCCGGCCGCCCGATCCGGGGCGGCGAGCTGGACGACGCCGCCCGCCGGGTGATCGAGGCCGCCGGCTTCGGCGAATACTTCACTCACCGGACCGGCCATAACATCGGCCGGGACGACCACGGCAACGGCGCCCACCTCGACCACCTGGAAACCCGGGACGATCGGCTGATCCTCCCCCGGACCTGCTTCTCGATCGAGCCGGGGATCTACGTCCCCGAGGAGTTCGGGGTCCGGACCGAGATCGACGTCTTCATCGACGCCGGGGGCCGGGTCCACGTCACCGGGGGCGAGCCGCAAGACCGGGTCTTGCCGATCCTGGCCTGACCGATCGGGAATTCTCTGATCCGTGCTCAACGTCTCGCCCCGCCCGCAACCAGGAGCCCGCCGCCGATGTCGTCGATCGAACCGGAGCCCCAGGCCGACCCATCGGCCGCGCCCCCGAGGCCGACGACCCCGCCGCTCCGCCGGGGGTTCGTCTGGGTATTCCTGCTGGTCTTCCTGCTGACGGCGGTCGTCTACGGGGTGCCGTACCTGCTCGACCAGGTCGGCTACGCCTACGAGACCGGCCGGGCCCGGGCGGCGACCGAGGCCCTGGCCAGGCTCGACCAGGCCGGGGCGCTGGCCCGGGCCTCCGAGTTGTTCCGGCTGGCATCGCACGCCGTCTCGCCGGCGGTGGTCCACATCCGGACCCAGTCCTTCGCCAAGGAGGGCGGGATGAACCTGGGGTCGGGCGTGGTGATCGACAAGGCTCGGGGGCTGATCGTCACCAACCAGCACGTGATCCGCGACTCCGACCTGATCACCGTCCGGGTCGGCCGGACCGAGATGGCCGGCGAACTCGTGGGCCAGGATCCCAAGACCGACCTGGCCGTGGTCCGGGTGAAGGGCCCGCTGCCGATGGCCGCCCGATGGGCCGACTCCGACACGCTGGAGGCCGGCGACTGGGTCCTGGCGATCGGGAGCCCGTACGGCCTGGAGCGGACCGTCAGCGCCGGGATCGTCTCGGCCACCGCGCGGAACAACCTGAGCCTGGTCGCCGCCGACTCCTACCAGGACTTCATCCAGACCGACGTGGCGATCAACCCCGGAAACTCGGGCGGCCCGCTGGTGGACCTCCGGGGCCAGGTCGTCGGGATCAACACGGCGATCTCAGTGGTCACGCCCGAGCAGGGCGGGAATCAGGGGATCGGCTTCGCCATCTCCTCGGCGATGGCCCGCCGGGTGGTCGACCAGCTCGTCAAGTCGGGCAAGGTGGTCCGGGGCTACCTGGGCGTGGTCCCCCAGCCGATCACCGCCGACCGGGCCCGGCAGCTCGGAGTCCCCGAGGGGAAGGGGGCCTCGGTCGGAATGGTCATGCCGGCAAGCCCGGCCGAGAAGGCGGGCCTGAGGGTCGACGACGTGATCGTCGCGGTCGACGGTAAGCCCGTCGCCGACCCGTCGAGCCTCCGGAACCGGACGTTCACCCTGGAGCCCGGGGCCGAGGTCCCGGTGACGTTCTTCCGGGGTGGGGCCGAGCGGACCGTCCGGGCGGCCATCGCCGAGATGCCGCCCGACCCGGTGGTGGCCTACTTCGGATTCGAGGTCAAGGACGGCCCACCCGACCCCCAGGGTGGCGTCGTGGTCGACCGGGTCGTCCCGGGGAGCCCGGCCGAGAAGTCGGGCCTCTCCCCCGGGCTCCGGGTTGTCCTGATCGGCAACCGGCGGTTTTACTCGAAGGCGGACTTCGACAACGCGATGGGTCAGCTCGTCGGCGCCCAGGGGATCCCCCTCGGCGTGGTCCGCGACGGTAAGCTGGAGGTCGTCCCCCTCGGGACTTCCCCTCCCCCCCACCCCTGAACCGCCCGATCGCGATGCCCGGGCCGGGAAATCGACCGGAAACCGCCTTGCGGACACCTGGTCCGCGGGACACAGTCAAGGTGGCCGTCGCGCGACCGCAACCCTCGCGAGTTCTTCACGCCAGAGGACTTGGGTGGACCGGCGGCCGGGAACGGGACCGCCGGCGATGTCAAGCACCAAATCGTCCGCCCGGAGTCGGAGGGGACACATCCTTGTCGCATGGCCGGCCCTAACTGCTAAATTTGAGCTAGCTTAGATCGGGTCAACTTTCGGTGCGCATCGCCCTGAAAAACTTGACCGAAAGTCTTCAGGGGGTATAATTTTTTGTTGCCGCCGAAGACAGGGCACGATGATCGGCTTCTCAGACGGACCCTGTTCGCCGCCTCTGGCGCCGTGAGCCACGGACCCGGGCCTGTGATTTCCCTCCAGGAGCCCCCGGTGCCCCGTCATCCCGAAGCCACCCTGGCCGCCATCAAGAACGCGGTCGATATCGTCGCCCTGGTCGGCGAATACCTGACACTGCACCGCACCGGCTCGAAATTCAAGGCCCTCTGCCCCTTCCATGACGACCACAACCCGTCGATGGAGCTAAACCCCGATCGCCAGTCGTATAAGTGCTGGAGCTGCGGGGCGGGTGGCGACATCTTCGATTTCGTGAAAGATTACGAGCGGGTGGATTTTGCCGAGGCGTTGCGGATGCTGGCCGACCGGGCCGGGGTCGTCCTGGGGGAGGCCGCCGCCCCGGAGGCCACCGGGCTCTCCAAGTCCGAGTTGTTGGAGGTGACCGCGTGGGCTGAGTCGGCCTTCGGCGAGGCCCTGGGCGAGTCGCCCGAGGCCCGGGATTATCTGCAAAAGCGGGGGATCACGGCCGAGTCCGCCGCGCGGTTCCGCCTGGGCTTCGCCCCCGAGTCGCGCGACTGGCTGACGGCCCGGGCCCGCAAGGCGGAGATCGCCCCGGCGGCCCTGGAGCGGGCCGGGCTGATCGTCCGGTCGGAGAAGAACCCGATCCCCCACGAGCGGTTCCGGGGCCGGCTGATCTTCCCGATCCACGACCCCAGGGGGCGGACGCTGGGCTTCGGCGGCCGGCTCCTCCCGTCGATCGAACAAAAGAATGCCGAAGCAGGGCTGAAAGCCGCTAAATATCTGAACTCGCCCGAGACGCCGCTGTTCCAGAAAAGACGAATCCTCTATGGGGCCGACCTCGCCCGACCGGCCGCGAGGTCGGAGGGCTGGGTGGCCGTGGTCGAGGGGTACACCGACGTGATCGCCGCGCACCAGGTGGGACTCTGTAACGCGGTCGGGACTCTGGGGACCGCCCTGGGGGACGACCACGTCACGGCCCTCCGGCGGCTGGCCGACCGCTCGGTCCTGGTCTTCGATGGCGACGAGGCCGGGCAGAAGGCGGCCGACCGCTCGCTCGAACTCTTCCTGGGCCACGAGGTCGACGTCCGGGTCCTCACCCTCCCCGAGGCCCTGGACCCCTGTGACTTCCTCCTGGCCGAGGGGGCCGACGCCTTCCGGGCCCTGGTCGCTCGGGCGGTCGACCCGCTGGCCTTCGCCATCGACCGGGCCGCCTCGCGGTTCGACTTCGGCTCGGCCGAGGGGTCGCGGCAGGCGGCCGAGTGGGTCCTGGCGGTCCTGGCCCGGGTTCCGGGCCGGGCCGGGGCTGGGCTCGACGTCAAGGTGGCCAAGGCGCTCGACACGCTCTCGCGGAAGCTCTCGGTTCCCGTCGCCAACTTGAAGAAGCGGCTCGACGAACTCCGCGACCAGGCCCGTAAGGCGAACCGACCGGCCCCGGCGGCGGTCGACGAGCCAGGGCGTGAGGTCCCGCCGTCGGCGGCCCCGCCGGTCCGGCTCTCGGACCTCGACCCCATCGATCGCGAACTCGTCCAGATCATCTTGAATGAGCCGACCGTGGTGGGCCGGTTGATCACCCGGGTGACGGTCGCCTCGCTCGGCGACGCCCCGCTGCGTGCGATCCTCCAGACCTGCTACGACCTCCATGGCGAGGGTTCCCTCCCGACGTTCGATCGGGTGACCTCGCGGCTCGACGACCCGGCCCTGCGGGCCCTCTCCGCTGGCCTCCTGCTGCCGATCGACCTGGCGCCGACGAACGAGAAGACCGTCCAGTCCCCCGTCGAGGCCCGGCTGGCCGGCCTGCTCGCCCGGTTCGACGAGCGGGAGCGTCGGGCCCGGAGGCGCGACCTGAAGGCGGCCCTGGCCGAAACCGATCCCAAGGCCGACCCGGTCGGCTACCAGGCCCTGAACCGCGAACTTTATCGTCTTTTATCCCAGCGCCCGGACACGAAGAAGTGACGCGTCCTGACCCGTCGCCGTGAAGGAGATTTGTGCATGGACAAGATGGACGAGGGCCTGAAGACGCTCCTCGATTTGGGCAAGCGGCGTGGGTTCCTGACGTACGATCAGGTCAACGACTTCCTCCCCGACGAGGCGAGCAGCCCCGAGAAGATCTCCGGCGTGCTGGAATCGCTCGACGAGCTGGGCATTGAACTCATCAATGAGGAGGATGCCGAGGCGCGCCTGGTCGCCTCGGGCGAGTCCGACGACGACGCCGACGAACTCGTCGACGAGCCGGCCGACGACGACGAGGAGGGCGAGCTGACCCCGGAGGACCTCGACGAGATCTCCCGGCGGATCGACGACCCGGTCCGGATGTACCTGACGCAGATGGGCGAGATCCCGCTGCTCACCCGCGACCAGGAGATCGGCCTGGCCAAGAAGATCGAGATCACCCGGAAGCGGTTCCGCCGCAAGGTCCTGGAGTGCGACTACGCCCTCCGGCTGGTGGTCGACGTCCTCAAGAAGGTCAACGACGGCGAGCTCCCCTTCGACCGGACGGTCAAGGTGTCCGTGACCGAGAATCTGGAGAAGGACCAGATCCTGGGCCGGATGGCGCACAACCTGGCCACCCTGCACCACCTGATGGACCTCAACGACCGCGACTTCCGGTCCTACGTCCGGGCCCGGGGCGACAAGCCGGCCCGGAGCGTCCTCCGCCAGTCGCTCAAGGTCCGCCGCCACAAGGCGGTCACCCTGGTCGAGGAACTCTCGATCCGGACCCAGAAGGTCCAGCCCCTGATGAAGCGGCTGGAGCAGGTCTCCAACCGGATGCGCGAGCTCGGCGAGATGATCGCCGACCACCGGGCCGGCCGGGGCGGCAAGGAGGAGATGGCCAACCTCCACAAGGAACTCAAGGACCTGATGGTCATGACCCTCGAAACCCCCGAGTCGCTCCGGCGCCGGGTCGAGGCCATGAACAGTCGGTTCAAGGAGTACGAGCAGGCCAAGCGCGAGCTCTCCGGCGGCAACCTCCGGCTGGTCGTCTCGATCGCCAAGAAGTACCGGAACCGTGGGCTCTCCTTCCTTGACCTGATCCAGGAGGGGAACACCGGCCTGATGCGGGCGGTGGACAAGTACGAGTATCGCCGGGGCTACAAGTTCAGCACCTACGCCACCTGGTGGATCCGCCAGGCGATCACCCGGGCCATCGCCGACCAGGCCCGGACGATCCGGATCCCGGTCCACATGATCGAGACGATGTCCAAGCTCCGGAACGTCTCCAAGAAGCTCCTCCAGGAGAAGGGCCGCGAGCCGACGATCGAGGAGACGGCCAAGGCCGCCAACATCTCGATCGAGGAGACCCGCCGGGTGATGAAGATCTCCCGACACCCGATCTCGCTGGATCGGCCCGTCGGCGAGTCCGAGGACAGCTACTTCGGCGACTTCATCGAGGACGAGGCCGCCGAGAGCCCGATCAACGCCGCGACCCAGGAGATGCTCAAGGAGAAGATCGACAGCGTCCTGAAGACGCTGACTTACCGCGAGCGCGAGATCATCAAGCTCCGCTACGGCCTCGGCGACGGGTACACGTATACCCTCGAAGAGGTCGGCCGGATCTTCAAGGTCACCCGCGAGCGGGTCCGGCAGATCGAGGCCAAGGCCGTCCGGAAGCTCCAGCATCCGGTCCGGAGCCGACAGCTCGAAGGGTTCCTCGAAAGTACCGGCTGACCCGGCGATACCGTCGCCGGCCGCCCCCCCGGGCGGCCGGCGGTTTTTTTTTGGCCCCGGCCGATTTCCTGGTTGGGTCCGGCCGCCCCGCCGGTTACGATGAATCGCCCATTTCCAGGCCCGCCTCCCGGCCGGCATCCCGGCGAATCCCGCATCACGCCGGACACCTCATCGGCGATGGATCGCCCGGCCGCCCGCACCATCAGGGAGTTGGATTGCCATGCCTCCTTCAGCCGCCACGACCCTCCGCGACCTCCACCAGCTCCACGGGCGGGCCAAGGCGCTCCGCGACCGGCTGAGTTCGGGCCCCAAGACGCTGGCCGCGCGGCAGGCCGCGCTCGTCGACCGCCAGGCGGCGCTGGAGGAGGCCCGCAAGGCGCTCCAGGATGAGAAGGTGGCGGTCAAGAAGCACGAGCACACCCTCCAGAGCCAGCAATCCCGGTCCGATGACCTTCGGGTCAAGCTCAACCTCGTCAAGAAGAACGAGGAATACAAGGCGATCCAGAACCAGCTTGCCCTCGACAAGACCCACATGGACAAGACCGAGGGGGAGATCCTCGAAGCCATGGTCCGCGTCGACGAGAGGACCAAGGTCGTCGGGGCCGCCGACCTCGAGGTCAAGAAGTTCACCGAGGAAGTTGCCGCCCTCGCCAAGCAGATCGAGCTCCACGCCGACGCCCAGAAGGCCCAGCTCGCCGAGCTCGACAAGGCCATCGTCGAGGCCGAGTCCCTCATCGACGAGGACCAGCGCGAGCGCTACCGCCGGACCGTCAAGCAGCGCGGCGCCGACGCCCTCGCCTCGATCGAGGGGAACGCCTGCTCCGGCTGCTTCGTCACCGTGACCCATCAGGTCATGAACGAACTCATCAACGGCCATAACCTTCAGTTCTGCATGGCCTGCGGCCGGATCCTCTACCTCGCCGACGAGGACCATTCCAGCACCGGGCGATCCTGAAGGACTGGCGACGGTCCGTCGCCGCCGGTCATCCCCCCACGGCCCGGGTTGCGGCGGGTTTCGGCTCGCCTTCGGGGCCCGGGTGGCCGTCGCCCGGCAGGAAGTAGAAGGCCACGGCCAGGATCGCGTAGACCATCAGCAACAACGCCCCCTCCAGCCAGTTCGACTCGCCGTCCTCGGCGACCATCCGGGCGATCAGGACCGCCAGTATCACCGAGACCACTTCCGGCGTCGAGAAGACCAGGTCCATCGGCTCCGCCCGGAAGTAGCTGGCGAACACCAGGACCGGCGCGACGAACAGCGCGACCTGCAACGCCGAACCCAGGGCGATCCCGACGGCCAGGTCCATCTGGTTCTTCATCGCCATCAGGACCGCCGTCGAGTGCTCGGCCGCGTTCCCCACGATCGCCACGACGATCACGCCCATGAACACCGCGTTGAGCCCCAGCGACGCGCTGGTCGCCTCGACGGCTCCGACCAGGATCTCGCTCATCCAGGCCACGCAGACCGTCGCCCCGAGCAAGACCCCCGAGGCGTGGCGGAGGCCCCAGGTCGCCTCGTGGATCACGGCCGCCACGTTCTCCTGAACGCCGCTGATCACGTCCCGATGCGTCACCAGGCTGAAGATCAGGCTCAGGCAATAGCTAATCACCAGCAGGATGCCCACTGCCACGCTCAGTTTGTGCTCGAGCCGCTCGGCGTCCGGGGCCAGGTGGTGGAACATCGCCGGAACGATCAGGCCGGTCGCCGCCAGGACCAGGAGCGTCGAGCCAACCCCCGCGGCCGTCTTGTTGAAGTGCTGGATGGGGAATTTCAGGCCACCGGCCAGCAGGCTCGCCCCCAGGACCAGCAGCAGGTTGCCGATGATGCTGCCGGTCAGTGACGCCTTGACCACGTCGTCCAGGCCGCGGGAGAGGGCGAAGAGGGCCAGGATCAGCTCGGCGGCGTTGCCGAAGGTGGCGTTGAGGAGCCCGCCGATCCCCGGCCCGAGCCGGTGCGCGAGCTGCTCGGTGGCCCGGCCCATCAGGCCCGCCAGCGGGATGATCGCCACCCCAGCCGCTACGAACCGGAGGACCGGCGAGCCCCCGAGCAGCGACGCCGCGATCGCCAGCGGGATGGTGGCCAACAGGTATCCCTCCCAACCGAACTGGCGGAAGTCGTACCAGGCATACGAGGTCGGGACGGCCCGGAGTCCGGTCTCGCCGCCGGTGCCCTCGGCGGCGGGCTTGGGATGGGCCGGCTCGCCGGTTCGGTTGACTCTGTTTCGCGCCACTTATATCATCTCCATTGAGCGAAGGCCCCGTCGGGGCCACCAACCGTCGGCAGACCCCGTCCGCACTCGACGTCCGAGGCGGCGTTAGCGAGGCTACCAAACATGGCCGGGAACGTGCTGGAATTTACCGACGCCAACTGGGGCTCGGAAGTGCTCGAAGCGGAAGTCCCCGTGCTGGTCGACTTCTGGGCCCCCTGGTGCGGCCCCTGCCGGATGCTGGCACCGACCATCGAGAAGCTGGCCGGCGAGATGACCGGCAAGGTCAAGATCGGCAAGATGAACACCGACGAGAACCAGGATACCCCCGGCGGACTTCGGATCTCGGCCATTCCGACCGTCCTGATCTTCCAGGGCGGCAAGGAGGTCGACCGCCTGGTCGGCGTCAACACCGAGGCCAAGTTCAAGACCGCCCTCTCCAAGCTGGGCGTTTCTTGACCCCAGTCCAGATCAAGGTTTGCGGCGTCACTGGAGTCCAGAATGCCCTGGCCTGCGCCCAGGCCGGGGCCGACTGGATTGGCCTGAACTTCCATCCCGCCTCTCCCCGATCGCTCTCGGTCGAACGCGGGGCCGAGATCGCCTCGGCCCTCGACGGCAAAGCTGCCGTCGTCGGCCTGTTCGTCGATCGAGCCTTCGATGAACTCGCCGAGATCGTCGCCTCTATCGGAGGGATGGAGACCATCCAACTCCACGGCGACGAGGACGTCGAGTATCTCGCACTCTGTTCCCGATTCCAGCCGGCCCTAAGAGTCGTCCGCGCCTTCCGGCTTTCCGACGCCGCCTCGGTCGACCGGATGGCGGCTTACCTCCGCGAAGCCGAGTCGGCCGGCTGCCCCCCGTATGCCGTCCTGGTCGACGCCCACGTTCCCGGACAGCCCGGCGGGACCGGACGGGCGATCCCTTTCGACCTGCTCGCCCACCTCCCTCCGCATCCCCGTCTGATCCTGGCCGGTGGCCTGAACGCCGATAATGTGGCTGATCGCGTCACGCGGGCCCGGCCGTGGATGGTCGACGTCGCTAGCGGCGTCGAATCGTCGCCCGGGATCAAGGACCCGGCCCGCGTCTCGGCCTTCGTCTCGGCCGCCCGGTTGATTCCGAACCTCGACGGTTGACACGTACGTACGCGAGTCGTTAAGGTCACTCCTCGCCATCGCGGCGGATCCCGCGACCGCGAGGCCGTGGTCTTTCGAGGTCGTGTCATGGATCGGGATCGTCGGGGTCGTCGGCGTCGTCCGGAGCAGGAGCGGGGGCTCCGCCCTTTGCATCCCCTGTTGCCCCCGGAGTGGATGAGCCGGGCGCTCCGCGTCGCGATGTCGGCCGAAGACTGGGCCCGCTTCGAGGCGCTCGCGCGAGAGGCTTCGCTCCGGTCCCCGACCCAGGCGAGGGCCTACGGAGAGGCGATCGCCCGGCTGATGCGCGAGCGGATCCGGCCCGCCCCCAGCCCGCTCGATTGGATGGATTGGGAACGCCAGAAGGCGCTCCGCCTGCTCCGACCGGCGAACTGATCGACTGGCCGACCGACGAGGGATCGGATCGGGCCCGCAACCTCGCGGGCCGGCCCCGAATGACTTTTCCGGAGGTTTTCAACTTGGCGACCATGGTTGCTGGTGATGTGAAAGACCTGGCGCTGGCCGGCGTCGGCTATCAGCGGATCCTCTGGGCGGAGCGGGACATGCCCGTCCTCCGCGCCATCCGCGAGCGGTTCGAGGTCGAGAAGCCGCTGGCCGGGCTCCGGATGTCGGCCTGCCTGCACGTGACGGCCGAGACAGCGAACCTGGCTCGGACCCTCCAGGCCGGCGGCGCCGACCTGGTCCTGGTCGCCTCCAACCCGCTCTCGACCCAGGACGACGTGGCGGCCAGCCTGGTCAACGACTTCAACATCCCGACCTTCGCGATCAAGGGCGAGGACGAGTCAAGCTACTACCGGCACATCGCCGCCGCTTTGAAGCACCAGCCGCACGTGACGATGGACGACGGCGCCGACCTCGTCAGCGCCATGATCTTCATCGCGCTGGACCGGCTCAAGGACGTCCACGAGGAGGTCCGGGGCTGGGCCAAGGGACTCTCGACCGCCGAGCGGGCCGGCCTGGTCGGCAACGTCGTGGCCAGCATGGAGGAGACGACCACCGGCGTGATCCGGCTCCGGGCCATGGAGAAGGACGGCGTCCTGAAGCTCCCGGTGATCGCGGTCAATGACGCGATGACCAAGCACTTCTTCGACAATCGCTACGGGACCGGCCAGAGCACACTGGACGGCGTGATCCGCGCCACCGACATGTTGATCGCCGGCAAGCGGGTCGTCGTCGCCGGCTACGGCTGGTGCGGCAAGGGCGTCGCCATGCGGTCCAAGGGCATGGGCGCCCACGTGATCGTCACCGAGGTCGACCCGATCCGCGCCCTGGAGGCCGCGATGGACGGCTTCGAGGTCATGGAGATGACCAAGGCCGCCCCGATCGGCGACCTCTTCATCACCGTCACCGGCAACATCCACGTCATCCGCGCCGAGCACTTCGGCGCGATGAAGGACGGCGCCATGGTCTGCAACTCGGGCCACTTCAATGTCGAGCTCGCCCTCGACCAGCTCGCCAAGCTCGCCACGACCACCAACAAGGGCGTCCGCGAGTTCGTCGACGAGTACGTCCTGGCCGACGGCCGCCGGATTTACATCCTCGGCGAAGGCCGGCTGATCAACCTGGCCGCGGCCCACGGCCACCCGGCCAGCGTGATGGACATGAGCTTCGCCGCCCAGACGCTGGCCACCGAGTGGTCGCTCAAGATGAGGGGCAAGCTCGACCACAAGGTCTACAACGTCCCCAAGGAAGTCGACCAGTGGGTTTCCACGCTCAAGCTCCAGTGCATGGGGATCGGCCTCGACGTCCTGACCGACGAGCAGGCCAAGTACCTCGAAAGCTGGGAAATGGGCACATGAGCACCCGGCATCGGTTTTGCTCCTGAGGGTCAAATCGAGCGGCGATCCGAGGGCCGAGGAGGCGCCGGGGACCATCCCGGCGTCCGCCTCCGGCCCTCACGAACCACCCGAGACAGGTCGATCCCGGGGACGGAAACCCGACCCGTTCGGCGATCGGGCGCGACGCGGGATTGCCCCGGCCGCGCCCGATCCGCTACCATTGCCCGACGACGCGCGTCGCGTCGGAACGGCCGCGCGTCACCCTCGCGGACAGACGAGCTTCCCGGACCAGGACGGACGGCCTCGCCCATGCCCGACATCCGACCCTTCCGCGGCATCCGCTACGACATGGCCCAGGTCGGAGCGATTTCGGACGTCGTCGCCCCCCCCTACGACGTGATCGACCCCGCCCTCCAGGACCGCCTCTACGACGCCAGCCCCTACAACATTGTCCGCCTCGAACTCAATCGCGAAGAGCCCGGCGACTCCGCCACCACCAACCGATACACCCGGGCCGCCCGGCTCCTCAAGGAGTGGCTCCGCGAAGGCGTCCTCCGCGAGGATCCTCACCCGGCCTACTATCTCTATCATCAGTCCTTCGAGGTCGAAGGCCGGTCCTACACCCGGAAGGGTTTCCTGGCCCGGGTCCGCCTCGAACCCTTCGGTCAGGGGAAGATCTACCCCCACGAACAGACCCTCTCCGGGCCCAAGGCCGACCGCCTGGCCCTCTTCAACGCCACGAAGTACAACCTGAGCCCGATCTTCGGCCTTTATCCCGACCCCGAAAACGAGGTCATCCGCGCGGCCGAGGCCGGGATCCGCGACCGGACCCCCGAGGAGGCGACCGACCACCTGGGCGTCGTCAACCGGCTCTGGGAAGTCCAGGACCCGACCACGATCACCGCATTGCAGGGGCTGATGGGGCCCCGGCCCGTCTTCATCGCCGACGGCCACCATCGCTACGAGACCGGCCTGAAGTTCCGCGACGACCTGGCGGCCTCCGGCGAGCTGTCCGGCCCCGACGACCCCGCCCACTTCTGCATGATGATGCTCGTGGGGATGAACGACCCCGGCCTGATGATCCAGCCGACGCATCGCCTGGTCCGTGGCTTCGTCGGCCTGACCTCCGAGGCCCTCGCCGCCCGGCTCGCGCCCGAGTTCGTCATCACCCCCGCCGGCGAAGGCGCGGCCGGTTGCCGCAATGCCTGGGACACTATCGAGATCGGCGACGAGCAGGAGACCCTCGGCTTCGGCACCTCCGAGGACGGCCGGTGGTTCACGGCGAAGCTCCGGAACACCAAGCGGATGGACAACCTCACCCCCGACCACAGCCCCGAATGGCGGTCGCTCGGCGTGAGCATCCTCCACGAACTGGTCCTCAAGGATCTGATCGGCAAGATTGGCGCCGCCTCATGCACCTACGTGCACCAGATTTCCGAAGTCCTCGACAGCGTGGCCCGCGAGGGATGCGACCTCGCCTGCCTCGTTCCTCCCGCCGGGATGGAGCACGTTGAGGTGATCGCTTCCAACCTCGAAAAGATGCCACCCAAGAGTACTTATTTCTATCCCAAGCTGCTGAGCGGCCTGGTGCTCAACCCGATCCGCTAGACCATTCCTCCCGTCGGTTCGCGACCAGGATGCGCGTCCCATGTTTGACAATCGCTGGGACAACTGGGCGGGCGATTTCGCCGAATCGTTCGGAGTCGGTCTTCTCGACCCATCCATACGCGATTTCGTGCCCGATATCCTGACGCACTTCGGCGCATCGGTGCGCAAGATCGATCCCGACTTCCCGGACGACGTATCTCCGGGCACGTTCGCGACCGTCATCACGGAAGTCATGCCCAGGCTGACACTGCCCGACGACGTTCGACCTCACGTCCCCGAGGTCATCGCCCGCTTCCTGGAATTTCTCCTCGAAAGCGGCCGGGTCGGCGAGGGAGCCGACTGGGCGGCCCAGGTCCGGGTCATCGCGCGCCCTTACGGCGAGCGGCTCAAGCCCGGTGGAGGCGTGAAGGGCGTCACGATTCGCAAGCCGGCCGACGCCTCGCCCGTCGGCCGGAATGATCTCTGCCCGTGCGGTTCTGGCAAGAAATACAAGAAGTGCTGTTACGCCCGAGCCTGAGCTATCGGGCGGAGCAAGAATCGATCGCTTCGAAAAGGCCACGGGGCGGGCCCTTCGGAAAGGAGGCCCGCCCCGCGTCGATCATTGGCCCGGTTGGCCGGACTAGACCGAAGGTCCGCCACCCGTGACCTTACGGCCGAAGAGGAGCGAGACCACGAACAGGACCAGGAAGACCATCGCGAACAGGTAGGCGATGTTGGCCGAAGTCCCGGCGGCGCCGGAGAATCCGAGGATCGAGGCGACCACGGCGATGATCGCAAACATCACTGCCCAGCGAAGCATGGGAAACGCTCCTTATCATCCGGGGACGCTTGGGGAAGTTGGGAGTTCACCGCGACGAGTCGCCCGTCGCGTTTCGGTTCAGCGCGACTTGAGGGCCAGGCCGAAGATCAGGCCGGCCACCAGGCCAACGCCAAAGGCCGCGGCCACCGACTGCGTGGGGTTGTGCCGGACCAGATCCTCGGCCGATCCGAGCCGCTCGCGGGCCGCGTCGGAGATATTGCCGTACTGGTCGCGGAAGCGGTCGCCGGCGTTGGCGGCAAAGCCGCTGACGGCGCCCGCCGCCTGCGAGATCGCCGAGGCTCCGTGCGAGGTCAGCTCGCCGAGGAACTTCTCGATCGCCTCGCGACCTTCGCCCGTCCGCTGCTGGATCTTCCCCACGAGCTGATCGATGTTGCCACCCTGGATCTGGAGATCGTCGTCGGTCAACTGGCCCCACTTCTCCTTGACCTGGCCTCGGAGCTTGGTCCACTGGCCCGAAAGTTCTTGAGCGTTGATGGCCATCGTCGTCGACTCCCTGATTCCAAGGTTCCCGCCGGCCACCCGGCCGGTCACTGGAAGACTTACCAACGCAACCCCAATGCCAATGTCTGGGGCAAATCCGAATTCTGAAACTATGTGCCCGATACCAATGAAAACGCCCCCCGAAGGATCAGGGGGCGTCGCGAAAGATCACGTCCGGTGATCGACTTACTTGGGGGCCGGGGTCGGGGCGGGAGTCGTGGCGGGCTCGACCGGAGGAGTTCCCGACTTGTCGATTTCCTTGGTCTCCTTGACCTTGATTGACCCGTCGGGGGTGGTGGTCTTCGTCTCGGTGGAGGTCTTGGCAGTGTCGTCGCAGCCGACGAGGCCAAAGACCGAGAACGAGCCGAGGACCAAGGCCGAGCGAAGATAACGCTTCATGGATCCATTCCTTCACGAGGCTCTGGCGGCGTCGAGCCCCTTCAAACGTTGATGGTGCCGCGCCGCCCTATCCCGTTCGATAGAGCAACCTTCATGCCGCTCGTCGGGGGCCCCATTCTATAAAGGAGGGGCCCGCCTCCACAACCAGAAACTTCGGATCGCGACTCGGGCAGGGGGATGCTCGCCCTCCGGGGCCCGATGGATCGGTCGGCGGCACGACCATTGCAGCGGATGAGATTCAGTCGGGTCATCTCGGGGACCCGAACCGACCTCAATCGTTTCCGACCACCCATCGACGACCAGGAGCCCAGCCGATGCCGAACAACAAACGAGGCGAAGGCCAGAATCAGAATGGAGGGGGCGCGCAGGGGGCCCAGAATCAGGCCAAGAACGTCGGCCAGCAGGTCCAGCAAGGGGCCGAGCAGGTCGCCAACCGGGTCCGCGACGGGCTCGACTCGGCCCGCGAGACGGCCACCCACGGCTATCGCCAGGCCGAGGGGCACATCGCCCGGAATCCCGGGCCGTCGGTCCTGGTGGGCTTTGGCGTCGGTTTTGGGCTCGGGCTGGTCCTCTGCTCGATGTTCACCCGCGAAGAAACCTGGGCCGAGAAATACCTCCCCGAATCGCTCCAGGACGTGCCCGACCAGTACAAGGGCCTCGTCGCCTCGCTGAAGTCGCTCCCCAAGGCGGTCCACGACCACCTGCCCAAATCCGTCGCCAAGCACCTCGGCTGATCCCGGCCGGACGGAGTCGACCGCGGGCCGCCCCGAGGTGATCGGGGCGGCCCTTTTTTTTGGTTGCGTGCCGATCCCCTCCGGGCCAGAATCGGGTTCTTTATCCCGGGTCGACGTGGGGCGTACGTCTCGCTGTCCGATGTCCGGAGAGGCCGGGGCGACTTGCCCGGGGGCCGCAAGATAGCTTCGCGACGGCTCGGAGGCGGTGCCCCGTGTTGAAGAACTGGCGATCGTGGCTGCTCATCGTCCTGTTCGTCGGGCCCTACGTCGCGTTCATGGGCCTGGGTTTTCTCTGGCTCAAGGAGCGGGGCTGGCTCTGGGTAACCGTCGCCGGGACGATCTCGATCGTCTGCGGGGTCGTGTTCACCCTCCTGATGTCGCTCTGGTCCAAGTCGCCCCGGGCGTTCCTGCCGCCGATCGATTGGGACGCCCCGCAGACGTTCACCGAATTCGACCGCCGAGCCTGGGCGCTGGTCGAGGCCGAGGCGGTCCTGGGCGAGTCCGTCGACATGGCGGCGCTGCTCCGGTTCGACACCTACATCGACACCGGGCGGCGCCTCGCCACCCGGCTCGCGGCGCACTACAACCCGCTCTCGGCCGACCCGATCGAGCGGGTGGCCGTGGTCGAGCTGCTTACCGCCCTGGAGCTGGCCACCGAGGACCTCGTCGGGCTCTGCCGCCAGGTCCCGGGCGGCGACCTCGTTACCCCGGCCGACTGGAAACGCGCGGTGGTCGCGGCCGGCTATATCCAGAAGGCCAGCGACCTCTACACTTACCTGCTCCCGCTCTTCAACCCGGTGACGGGGATCCCCCGTCTGGCGTCGCAACACCTGATGGTGAAGCCGGCCTGGAAGTCGATGCAGCAGAACGTCTTGCGGTGGTTCTATCGGGCATTCGTCAACCGCCTGGGGACACACCTGGTCGAACTCTACAGCGGCCGGCTGGTGATCGGCTTCGACCAGTACCGCAAGCTGACCCGAAAGGCGGGCCATGTGGCGGGGGCCGAGGCAGGGCCGGCCGAGCTGGTAATCGCCGTGGCCGGGGCACGCGGCTCGGGCAAGTCGAGCCTGATCGAGGCGATCGAGCAGGCCCGGGCTGGCGACCCGGTGGCCCTGGAGGGCCGGCTGGTGGCGCTTGGGTGCGACAAGCTCGGGATCGACCGGCTCCGGGGGGCGAGGCTGGTCGAGGTCGTCGCCTACACGACCTGGCCGGCGGGCAAGGAGTCGGCCCGGGGCCGATCGACCCGCCGCCACGCCGTCACCGAGGCGGCCGAATCCGACCTCCTGATCCTGACGGTCGACGCCGGGGCGGGTTCGACCGAGGCCGACGAGGCGTTCGTCCGGGACTGGGTCCGGTGGTACGCCGACCACGCGGGCCTGGAAGTCCCGCCGGTGATGGCCGTGGTCACCCGGGTCGACCTCCCCGGCCTCGGCGGCGAGTGGAAGCCGCCCCACGACTGGGCCCACGGCCTGGGGCCCCGCGAATCCGCCATCCGGGCGAAGATCCAGGCCATCCGGACCGCGATGCCGCCGGCGGTCACGCAGGTGGTCCCCGTCTCGCTCGCCACCGGGCCGACGCCGGGGGGCGTCGAGTCGATCCTGCCTCCGTTGACCGCGATCTGCCACCGGGCCGAGCGGAACGCCCTGATCCGGAACCTCCAGAGCGCCTCGGCGCGGTCGAGGGCGGGCCGGCTCTTCCGCCAGGTCGGCCGCCAGGGGCGGTCGCTCATCGATGGCCTCCGGCAGCGGGGGAAGACCGGTGGGGGCGACGCGGCCTGATCTCGCCCAGACGCGGGAAGCGGCGTGCGCGGCGGGGCCCGTCGGCAATCGACGCTTGGCCCGGTTCCACATCTCACCATCGGAGCCCGACGAAGGTTGGACGGTTGGCATTGGGGTTGCGTGAAGGGCTTGCATCGTGGGCGGGAGGACCGCCCCGGGGGTCGCGACGACCTTTGAGCCTCGACGGGAAACTAGACGTGGCGACCGCTCCCCCAGAAATCGACGAGATCCGCCGCCGGATGGCGCAGATCCGCCGCGATCTCCACGCCGACGTCCAGCACGTCGTCGAGGGTGCCGAGGCGGCGACCGACTGGCGGCGCTACATCCGGAACTATCCGCTGGCGACCCTCGGCCTGGCACTGGCCGTCGGTTACCTGGTCGTCCCCCGCCGCCATCGGGCCACCACGACCATCCAGGTCGCGCCGGCCGAGGCCATTCAAGCCGAGGCCCCCCGGATGGTCGAGGCCGAGAAGAAGAAGGGCAAGGGGATCGTGGGATCCCTCTTCGGCCTGGTCGCCCCGGTCGCGCTCCGGGCGGCCCAGGGGTATGCCCTCCAATTCTTCGAGCAGTGGATGGCCCAAAAGATGGCCCAGCAACTCCACGATCACCCGGAGCTGGCCGCCGCCTTCGGCGGGTCGGGCACCCCCCCTCGCGGGTCGCAAGGACCACAGGGGCCACAGGGACCATTGGGCCGGCCGCCGGGAGCGCCCCGGTTTTAACCCGGATCCTGGGCCCGATCACAGGTGGGAGGTTTTCGATTTCAGAAACTCACGACATTCGAAGGTTTCTGTTCTCCAGGAATCAGCCATCCTGAGATCGGTCATGGGAGCGGAACCTCGAACCTCGCCGGTCCTCGGCGGAAGGTCGGAGCGATGGTCGATCAGACGCAGAGTCTCGGCGCGGGCCCGGGGGGCCGGGTCGGCGAGGCGAAGGAACGGGCCCTTGAGGTCGCGGCGACCGCCCGCGAGCAATTCTCGGGGGCGACCCGGGCCTTGAGGGATTACATCGTCAAGGAACCCACGCGGGCCCTCGGGATCGCGCTGGGGATGGGGGTGATCCTGGGATGGCTGATCAAGCGTCGATGAATCAGGGCAACGGCGCGAAGGTCGAAGCCTCGCCCGGGAGCCTGGTCGGGAATATCGCCGAATTCGGCAACGACGTGGCGACCCTGGCCGAACTCCAGGCCCAGCTCGCCGTGCACGACGCCAAGGACTGCATCGGCCGGGCGACGATCCCCCTGGCCGTGGTCGGGGCGGGCGTGGTCCTGGCGATCGGCAGCATCCCGGTCGTCCTGATCGGCCTAGCCGACCTGATCGCCTCCTCGACCCGCCTCTCGGCCGGGGCCACGCAGTTGATCGTCGGACTGGTCTTCCTGATCGGAGCCGGGGTCGCGGCTTTACTGGCCCTCCGGGCGTCGCTCCGGAGCCTGGAAAGCTTCCGCCGGTCGAACGAGGAACTGACGCGGAATCTATCCTGGATCCGGACCGTCCTGGTCCACAGCGGCCGGACCATCGCGAGACCCCGCGCGTGACCGGAGGCGAGACGGCCCCGGCCCCCGGCCTGACGGGCCTCCTGATCAACGCCCGGGCCCGCCGGGGCGCGATGGCCGAGGCGGCCGTCCTCGGCGCCTTGAGGCGCCGGGGGGTCGCGCCCAGCCATATCGCCCGGGTGAAGCGGCCCCGGAGCCTGATCCAGGCGGTCGACGCCTTGCTCGACCTGGGGATCGACCGCCTGATCGTCGGCGGGGGGGACGGGACCTTGAGCACGGTGGCTCCACGGATCGCGCACCGCCCGGTCGTCCTGGGCGTGATTCCGCTAGGGACCGCCAACGACTTCGCCCGGACCCTGGGGATCCCGGGCGACCCGGCCCTGGCGGCCGAGGTGGCTGCCTCGGGCCAGGTCGTCCGGGTCGATCTGGCTCGGGCCAATGATGCGTACTTTCTGAACGTCGCCAGCATCGGCCTGTCGGTCTCGGCGACGGCCCAGCTTTCGCCCGGCATGAAGCGGCGGTTCGGGGCCCTCGCCTACCTCTTCGCCGGGGCTCGCGCCTTCGCCCGTCATCCGACGTTCCAGGTCCACGTCCAGAACGGGCCGGATTCGATCGAGACGACGGCGCATCAGATCGTCGTCGGCAACGGCCGATTCTACGGGGGCGGCGTGCTGGTGGCCCGCCAGAGCTCGCTCGAAGACGGGATGCTCCACGCCTACGCCCTGGGGGCCCGGGGCCGATGGCAACTCCTCCGGACCGTCGCCATGCTCCGGCTCGGCGTCCCGATGGAGCGCCCGGGGGACCACTTTCTCCAGACGGCCTCGCTCCGGGTCGAGACCCGGCCCCGGCTCGCGGTCAACTGCGACGGTGAGCTCCGGACCACCACTCCCGTGACTTTCAGCGTCGACCCTGGGGCGCTCCGGGTCCTGGCGCCCGTGGGGAAAGTTGATGGTTGATGGGTGATAGGTGATGGTTGATGGGAAATGGCCGAGGGTTCATTGACCTCGACCCTTCAGCCATTTCTTAGAATCGATCAGGATTTCTCGATCACGTCGGTGACGATCCGCCCGACGCGCTGGTCGGGGAGGTAGGGGGCGAGGTCGGACCAGCCGATGATCCCGACGAGCTGCCCCTGGGCATCGATGACCAGGAGGCGGCGGACGGCCTTGTCGGAGAATTTCTCGGCGATGGCCTCGATCCCGTCGTCGGGGGCGACGGCGACGACGGCCTTGGACATCAGGTCGGAGGCGGGCAGGGCGGTCAGGCGGTCGCCATATTCGGTGAGGGCCAGGGCGACGTCGCGGTCGGTCAGGATCCCGACCGGCTTGCCGTCCTCGACGACCGGGACGGCCCCGCAGTCGGCGTCGCGGAAGATCATCACGGCCTCCAGCACGGAGCTGAAGGTCGAGCAAGTCCGGGGATTCGGCGTCATCACGTCGGCGGCGGTGGGGGAGTTGGCGGTGCTGGCCATGGACGGGAGCCCTCAGGATCGGTGGCGGCGGGTCCGGTGATCGACCCTGCTCGTCACTGCAACTCCCGGACCCGCCGGGCCGTCATGCCGACTTGAAGGGATATTTGTCGATCCCGTACAGGCTGATCTTCCCCGAGACGCTCCGCCGGGATAGCCCGCAGAGCGTGGCGCAGCTCCCGACGTTCCCGCGGCACTTCTCCAACGCCTTGAGGATGTACTGGCGCTCGATCTGCTCGGTGGCCTGCTGGAGGTAGTAGGGCAGGGGGTGCTTCAAGTCGATGTCGAACTTGGGCCGCTCCTCGGCCGAGGAGCCGATCACCCGGGGCGGGAGGTTGTCGACGTTGATCGTGTCGCCCACCGTGGTGACCGCGGCGCGCTCGATGGCGTTCTCCAGCTCGCGGATGTTGCCGGGCCATCGGTAGCCGAGCAGCCGCTCCATCGCCTCGGGCGAGACCTTCTTGGCCACCTCGCTGGGCCGGGCGTACTGGTTGAGGAAGTGGGTGACCAGGAGCTGGATGTCCTCGGGCCGGTCGCGGAGCGGCGGGACGTCGATCTTGATGACGTTGAGCCGGTAGTACAGGTCCTCGCGAAACCTCCCCTCCTTGACTTCTTTCTCCAGGCTCTTGTTGGTCGCGGCCACGACCCGGATGTCGACGTCGATGCTCTCGTGCCCGCCGACCCGCTCGAACCGCTTCTCCTGGAGGACCCGGAGGAGCTTGGCCTGCATGGCCGGAGAGATGTCGCCGATCTCGTCGAGGAAGATCGTCCCCTTGTCGGCCAGCTCGAACCGGCCCTTCCGGCGGGCGTCAGCCGAGGTGAACGCCCCCCGCTCGTGGCCGAAGAGCTCGCTCTCCAGCAAGGTCTCGGGCAGGGCCGCGCAGTTGATGGCGACCAGGCTTCCCTGGCGGTCCTCGCTGGAGTAGTGGACGGCCTTGGCGATCAGCTCCTTGCCGGTCCCGGTCTCGCCCTCGATCAGGACGGTGCTCTTGGTCCCGCCGATGTGACGGATGAGCTGGAAAATCTTATGCATCTCCGGGTTCTTGGAGATGATGCTGTGGAAGCTGTATTTTTCCTTGAGCTGCTGGCGGAGCTGGATGACCTCGTCCTGGAGGGCCCGCTTGGTCAGGGCCCGGTCCATCACGATCTTGAGCTGGGTCGGGTCGATCGGCTTGGTCAGGAAGTCGTAGGCCCCCAGCCTCATCGCCTCGACCACCCGCTCGATCGAGCCGAAGGAAGTCGTGACGATCGTCGTCACCAGGACCCGACGCAGGGCGACCTCACGGATCAAATCCATCCCGCCCATCCCGGGCATCCGGAGGTCGGTGATCAAGACGCTGTAGTCCGTCGCCGCCAGGGCGGAAAGCGCCTCCTGCCCGCTGGAGACGGCGTCGACGCTCAGCTCGTCGGTCTCCAGGAGCTTCTTGAGCTGGGTCGTGCTATACGAATCGTCGTCGACGAGGAGGACTTTCCGGTGCATGAATTGGCTCTCTCGGGGAGAGGGTGAGGAAGCCGGCCGGCGGCCATCGCGAGGGCCCGCGCGAGCTGATGCGCGGTCCTGGGCAAATTCGATAGCCAGCACTCGGGGCGGCCCGGATTTCCGGGAAGCCGAAGACCCAAGGCGGGCCCGGCCCCCGTCGCGATCGAAAGTCAGGATCTCATCATAGGCAATCCATTACCCGGTCGGCCAGTCCCAACCGCCGTTTGAGCGTCCCGCGTTGGGCACGGAATTTGCCTTATTTGAACTCATTGATTATCGGACTCGATTGCAGGGCCTGGTCGGTCGGCCGGGGATCGAGTGGTTCCTTTGATGGGAGTCGAGTCATGGTCGACACGGCACGAACGGTCTTCCCCGCGGACATGACGGAGGCGGCCCCGTCGCCCCGGGCCGCTTCGTTGGAAGGATACGCTACCGAGGCGGTCGATCGGCTCAAACAATACGCCCGGGACGAGCCGGTCTCGTTCGCCCTCTGGGCTTTCGGGATCGGGTTCGTGGTGGGCTGGAAGCTCAAGCCCTGGTGAACCACCCGGGGGCGGGCGTCGGCCGAGCCCGGGTCGCCCGTCGCCCCTCGGACCCCGGTCCGGCCCTCTGCACCCCTTGGGACCTTACTCACGTGACCCCAACCGACCGTGTGATGCTCTTCGACGTGGACGCAGGTCGAGCGGCGATGATCGCCGCGTCACTGGCCCCGCTGGGGCCGTCGATCCTGGTGTGCGACCGGCCCGCCGGGGCCCGCGAGGCCCTCCTCCGGGAGTCCCCGGCCCTGGCCGTGGTGGTCGGCGGCGGCGGCGAGAGCGGGACTTTCGCCGGCCTCGCCTCGGCCGCGCGCGATCGGCGGATCCCGACCCTCGCGGTCGTCGAGCCGGGCGACGACCCCCGGGCGCTGGCGGCCAGGGTCCGAGGCCATGACGAGTGGGCGACGCTCTCCGGGCCCGCCGCCGAGATCCCGGCCCGGGTGGCCGGGCTCCTCGATCGGGCCGAGGGGCGGCCGAGCGGCAACCGGGCGGCCGGGGCCCCGGAGCTCGACTCCCGATTCCTCGCCCTGGTCGTGCACGACCTCCGGACCCCTTTGAACGTCATCGGCCTGACGATCCGGGCGATCGCGCAGTCGACCCCCCAGCGGACCCCCGAGTTCGAAGAGGACCTGACCTTCCTGACCGAGAACGCCCGTCAGATTGAGAAGATGCTGGCCCAGATCGGCGACCTCTGCCGCCTGATGGAAGCGGGGGCGATGGGCTCGGGGACCGAGTTCGACCCCCGGCGGTTCCTCTCCGACTTCCTCGAAGACCGCCAGGGCCGTTCGGGCGTCGAGGCGACCCCGGTCCGGCTGGAGGTGGCCGACTCTTGCCCGCCGGTGGTCGCGCTCGACCCGATCCGGACCCGGCTGGCGCTCCAGCACGCCCTGGCCAACGCGGTCGCCGCGGCGGGCGATGCCCCGGTCCGGGTCCGGGCTTCGGGCCAGCCCGGTCGATGGGTCGTCGAGATGGTCATCGACAAGCCGCCGCCGGCGACGGTCGTCTCGATCCCGCTTCGCCCCGAGGTCTTCGAACGGCTCGCCGGCTCGGCCGCCGAGCGGCGGGGGCTCGACCTCTCGATCGCCGCCCGGATCAGCGAGCTTTTCGGCGGATCCGCCCGGCTGGACGTCGAGCCGGGCCGGGGGACGACCGTGGTCCTGGATTGGCCCGAGCGGCTCGCCACGACCTAGCTCGGACCGCGACCGGCCCGACGTGGCACGACGCTTGCCATGACTTGAGGAAAGCGAGCCCTCTCCCGGGGGATCCCCCCGCCCGACGACCTCCGAACCGAAGGCCAGGATTCCCATGGCGACCGCCCCCTCCGTCAACCGCCCCTGGATCGCGACCGAATTCTCCAAGGGGATCGAGGCCGAGCACGCGCTGGAGGTCGATGCCAAGTCGACGGCGGCCTCCCCGCCCGACCCCTCGCTCGGGGTCCTCTACCATGAGATCGCCGCCGCCGACGGTCGGCATCGCCTGATCGTCGAGACGATCGCCACCCGGTACGGCTACAACCCGGGGAAGGGGATGACCACCGGGATCGGCGGGACCTTCGAGCGGCTCAAGGAGAAGGTTGGCGAACTCGGCTCCTCCCCGCAGCAGCGGCTCGAACACGACCTTTCGGCCAAGGCCAGCGTGATCCACTGGTGCACCGCCTGGGTCCAGACCTTCGGGGCCATCGGCGACGCCGAGAGCGCGCGCGAGCTGGCCGCCGTCCTGACCGAGGAGAAGTCGCACCACGACGCCTTCCAGGAGGGCCTCAACCGCCTGATCCTCAAGGGAGCCACGACCGGGGCCTGAGCCCTGGCCCGGTCTCGTTCACTATCCGGTCGCTCCTATGGCCCCATCTGGGTATGAACCGCCCAGACGGGGCCATTTTCGTTGGTTGGCTTGCCCACTTGGCCGTGCGTCGGAATCCAAGCGACTCCATCCATGATCCGAGGGCGGCACGATGTCCACCTCCACGGCTTCCATCAAGGTCAATCATAAGGCCATCGCCGCCTACTACGAGACGTTGAAAGCCTACGCTGGTCAGGTCGTGACGCACGAGACGGCGGTACGCTCGGCGTTCCAGAACTTGCTGGCCGAGACCGGCAAGCTCCACAAGTGGACACTGATCCCCGAATTAACCATGAAGGTGAAGGGGAAGCCCATCAGGCCCGACGGCACGATGCGGGACGGTCTGTGGTTCTTTCCCAGGGGCTTCTGGGAGGCCAAGGACACCGACGACAAGCTGGACGCCGAGATCAAGAAGAAGATCAGCAACGGATATCCCACGACCAACATCATCTTCGAGGATACCCAGGTCGGCGTCCTGTACCAGAACGGCAAGGAGGTCTTCCGGGTCAAGCTGGACCAGCCCCAGGAACTCGCCGATCTCCTCAACTTGTTCTTCAACCATACGGAAAGGGATTTCGAGGGCTTCGAGGATGCCGTCGGCGATTTCAAGGACCGCATCCCCCAACTGGCCGGCGGGTTTCTCGACAAGATCACCGAGGCCCACAAGAAGAACGAGAGTTTCGAGGCCGCCTTCGACTCGCTGCTGGAGGTCTGCCAGGCGTCGTTGAACCCCAACATCAGCCGGGCCGCGGTCGATGAGATGCTCGTTCAGCACCTCATGACAGAGCGGCTCTTCGAGAGGGTCTTCCAGAACCAGGATTTCGTCCGACGCAACGTCATCGCCGCCGAGATCGAGAAGGTCATCCTCGCTCTCGTCATCAAGAGCTTCAATCGGCACGACTTCCTCAAGTCACTCGACCCGTTCTACAAGGCGATCGAAGATACCGCCCGTACCATCGAGGATTTCTCCGAGAAGCAGCACTTCCTGAACACGGTGTACGAGCGGTTCTTCCAGGGCTTCTCCGTCAAGCTGGCCGACACCCACGGCATCGTCTACACGCCGCAGGCCATCGCCGACTTCATGGGGGCGAGCATCGTCGAGATCCTCAAGACGGTCTTCGGCCTCACCCTCGGCTCGCCGGGCGTCTTCCTGCTCGACCCCTGCACGGGCACGGGGAACTTCGCCGTGAACATGATGCGTCGGGTGGCCAAGAAAGACCTGCCCCGGTTCTACCGGGAGCAACTCTTCGCCAACGAGGTGATGCTGCTGCCCTACTACGTGGCCGCCCAGAACATCGAGCACGAATACTTCGACATCACGGGGGAATACGTGCCGTTCGAGGGGCTCTGCTTCGTGGACACGCTCGAACTCGCCGAGGCCGACGACGGGACGCTGGACTTCATGACCGCGGCGAACACCTCACGAGTCAACCGCCAGCGGAAGGCCCCCATCACGATTGTCGTCGGGAACCCGCCCTACAACGTGGGACAGGTCAACGAGAACGACAACAACAAGAACCGAAAATACGAGGTTGTGGACCGGAGGGTGTCCGAGTCGTATGCGAGAGACTCGAAGGCCAAGTTGAAGAACAAGCTCTACGACCCGTACGTCCGATTCTTCCGCTGGGCGGTCGATCGGCTCCAGGGTCGGGACGGCATCATCTGCTTCGTCACGAACAACAGCTTCGTGGACCAGATCACCTTCGACGGAATGCGGAAGCACCTGCTCCAGGACTTCACGAGGATTTATCACCTCGACTTGCACGGCAACGTGAGGCAGAACCCGAAGTTGAGCGGGACGACCCACAACGTCTTCGGCATCCAGGTGGGCGTCGGCATCACGGTGGCGGTCCGCTCGTCAAAGCAGAAGGGCCACCGAGTCTTCTACCACCGGGTGCCCGAGGACTGGAAGAAGGAGCAGAAGCTCGCCTGGCTGGCCGAGCGGAAGGGCATCTCCGGCGTCGAGTGGCAAGAACTCAAGCCGGACGCCAGGAACAATTGGATCATCTCCGACAACGCCGACGAGTATTCGAGCTTCCTGCCTGCTGTGGGCGACGACGGCGAGGCCGTTTTCTCGGTCGCCTCGCTCGGGGTCAATACGAGCCGTGACAACTGGGTCTATGACTTCGACCGGAGGGGACTCTCGGGGAAGATCATCACGCTTGTCAAGAACTACAACTACGAGGTCTTCCGGCTCTCACAGGAGGACGCCGTACCTGGCGATCTGGACTCGTATGTCAATGCGGATGCCTCCTTCGTGAAATGGACCGATCGCCTGAAGAATGCCTTGGCAAAGGGCGAGACCCTGAAGTTCGACCAGGCCAAGCTCCGACACTCGCTTCCCCGCCCGTTCGTCAAGAAGCACCTATACTTCGACGATCTCCTGGTCCACAGGAGATACAAGCAGCACAAGTTGTTCCCCATCAAGGAGGCGGAGTGCGAGAATAAAGTGATAGCGGTGACAGGGATCGGCTCGGAGAGGCCGTTCATGGCATTATGCACCGACAAAATCGCTGACTATCATCTTGTTGGTGCGGGCTGCTGCACTCAATGCTTCCCCTACTTCGTGTACGACGAGGACGGCACGAACCGCCGGGAGAACCTCACCGACTGGGCTTTGTCGCAGTTCCGTGACCATTACGGCGACGACACCATCACCAAGATGGACATCTTCCACTACGTCTACGGCGTTCTGCACCAGCCCTCCTATCGTGAGAAGTTCGCCGCCGACCTGAAGCGGGAACTACCACGCATCCCCTTCATGGCCGACTTCCGGGCGTTCTCGGCGGCGGGCGAGAAGCTGGCCGACCTCCACTTGAACTACGAAAGCATCGAGCCGTGGCCGATGACCTGGCTCGACGCCGAGGGCGTACCTCTTTCCTACCGTGTGGAGAAGATGAAGTTGAACAAGGATGGGACGGCCCTCTTCATCAACGACACCCTCACCCTCGGGGACATCCCGCCCGAGTCGTTCCAGTACCGACTGGGCAACCGCAGCGCCCTGGAGTGGGTGATCGACCAGTACCAGATCTCCACGGACAGGCGGAGCGGGATCGTCACGGACCCGAACCGGGTCGACGACCCTGAGTACATCGTCCGTCTGGTCGAGCGGGTCGTCCGGGTGAGCGTCGAGACCGTCGAGATCGTGGCGGGGCTGCCCCACGAATGAGCACTCGGGCGAGGGGCCCGCAGCGAATATTAGATTACATTGACATGATCAAAATTTATATTGATTGATATTTCAATCCCGTGTTCCACGGTTTCCTCTTGACGCGGCTCCGGGGAGAATCGATCTTTGACCGGCCGATACGATCGGTCCCACCCCTCCGTCCCCGGTGCTCTGGGCGGTGGGGTTGGGGATCGGATCGAGCCGGTCCGGGCTCAGGCGCGGACGAACGCGGGGCCGGGGAGCCGCCGGACCAGCCGCCGCATCTCCAGGACGCTCAAGGTGGCCATCACCTGCGAGGGGGTCAGCCCGCTGGCCACGATCAGGGCGTCGACGGCCACCGGGTGGTCGTCGAGCCGGTTCAGGAGCGATCGCTCCTGGTCCGAGAGCGAGAGCTCGGCCGGGTGTCGGACCGCCGGCTCCCCCGGGCCGGCCCGGATCTCCCGGACCAGGGGGCCGAGTTCTTCGAGGATGTCGTCGACCGTTTCGACCAGCCGGGCCCCGTCGCGGATCAGGTAGTGGCAGCCCCGGCTGGCGAGGCTGTCCACCGGCCCGGGGACGGCGAAGACCTCGCGGTTCTGTTCCATCGCGTGCTTGGCCGTGGAAAGCGACCCGCTCTTGGGCGACGCCTCGACGACGACCACGCCCAGCGAGAGGCCCGAGATCACCCGGTTCCGCTGCGGGAAGAGGCCCGCGATCGGCTCTTGGCGCATCGGCGACTCGCTGATCAGGGCGCCGGCGGCGGCCACCTCGCGGGCCAGCCCCTCGTGCTCGGGGGGGTAGACCTCGGCCAGGCCGTTGGCCAGGACGGCGATGGTCCGGCCGCCGGCGGTCAGGGCCCCGCGGTGGGCCGCCGCGTCGATCCCCCGGGCCAGGCCCGAGACCACCGTCAGCCCCACCCGGGCCAGCGAGGCGGCCAGCCGCTCGGCGATCCGGATCCCGTACGGGGTGCATTTCCGCGAGCCCACCAGGGCGATGGCGAGCTGGTCGGCGGGCTCGATGGTGCCCCGGACGTAGAGCAGGCTGGGCGGGTCGGGGATGTCCTCCAGCGGGGGCGGGTAGCCCTCGGCCCCCCGGGCGACCGGCCGGACGCCCCGCTCGCGGCAGAGATCCAGCTCGCCCGATGCGTCGACCTCGTGCCGGGCCCGGGCGATCTTCTCGGCGAGCCGGCCCCCGACGCCCGGCACGTCGCGGAGCGTCGATTCGGCGGCTCCGAGCACCTTGCCGGCCGAGCCGAACCGTTCCAGGAGGGCCCGGCAGGTCTTCGGGCCGACGCCCGGGACCATCGTCAGCCGGAGGAGGTCGAGCAGCCCCGGGTCGTCCTTCGATCCGGCCGCCGGGCCGGTCACGCCCCCTCCGATCGGTCGGGGCCGGGTGGGGGGGCGACCGTCGCCGCCAGCGCGGAGCGGATCGCCTCCTCGGGGGCCTCGGTCAGCTCGACCCGGCCGATCGCGCGGGGCAGGACGAAGCGGATCCGGCCGCCCCGGTTCTTCTTGTCGCGGCCCATCGCCGCCATCAGCGCCTCGGGGTCGAGCCCTGGGGCCTCGACGGGCAAGCCGAACCGCCGGAGGAGGGCGACCAGCCGCCCGGTCGCCTCCGGCCCGGACCAGCCGAGCCGCTCGGCCAGCCGCGACTCGGCGACCATCCCGACCGCCACGGCCTCGCCGTGCCGGAACCCGCCGCCGTAGCCCGCGACGGCCTCGACCGCGTGACCCACGGTGTGGCCGAAGTTCAGGACGGCGCGGAGGCCGGTCTCCTCACGCTCGTCGCGGGAGACGACCCCGGCCTTGAGTTCGCAGCTCCGGGCGATCACCCGGCGGATCGCGCCGGCCTCGCCCGAGCCGATCGCCGGGGCGGCGTCTTCCAGGGAGGCAAAGAACGGGGCGTCGAGGATCACGCCGTACTTGACCACCTCGGCCAGGCCGCACCGAAGCTCTCGGGCCGGCAGGCTCGCCAGGTGTCCGGTCTCGATCCAGACGCCCGAGGGCTGGTGAAACGCCCCGATGATGTTCTTGGCCTCCGGGTGGTTCACGCCCACCTTGCCCCCGACCGAGCTGTCGACCATGGCCAGCAGGCTCGTCGGGACCATCAGGAGCGGGAGCCCTCGGGCATACGTCGCGGCGACGAACCCGGCCAGGTCGCCGACCACGCCCCCGCCCAGCGCGACCACGCAGGTATGCCGGTCGGCCCGGTCCGCCACCAGGCGATCGTAGAGCCCCGAGGCCACGGCCAGGCTCTTGCTCGACTCCCCGGCCGGGACCACCGCCAGGCCGGCCGCGATCCCGACCCCGGCCATCGCCTGGACATGATCGGCCGCCAACCCTTCGAGGTGGGCGTCGGTCACCACCAGGGCCGATCGGCACCCCCGGCCCGCCCAGGACGCCCTGAGCGAAGTCCGGGCGAAATCCCCGAACGCCGCCGCCCCCGCGCCGCTGACGACCCGGACCTCATAGGCCCTGGGGCCGAGTTCGACTTTCACGCTGGTCATCAAACGCTCGCGGGACTCGGGACGGATCGATCCCCCGGCCAAGTCTAGCGAAGTCGCGGGGGCCTGGCCAACGGGCGAAGAAAAGAACCGACCTCGAAGTCCCGATCTCTCCTCGGTGCAGGCGAGGGCAAGCGAGCGGGCAGGGGGCGACGCTTCCCGAAAGGCCCTCCGACTGCTACATTGGAAGTCACGGACGACGCTTCGATCCCGGCCGACGGCCGCAACCCGCCTCGGGTGGCCCGACATGACCGATATTCTGACGTGGTCGATCAACCTGGGCCGCTGGTCCGGAGTCCAGATCCGGGTCCATTATTTCCTCGTCTTCTTCGCGCTGGGGCGGCTGCTCAACGCCGCCGTGGACAAGGGGCACCCGGTCGTCCCGACGGCCTCCTGGCTCCTCCTGCTCCTGGTGGTCCTGGCGCTCCACGAGTTGGGGCACGCCGCGATGGCGATGGCCCAGCGGGTCGAGGTCGAGGACGTCCGGCTCTGGCCGCTGGGGAACTTCGTGATCCCCGTCGGCTCGTCCCGGGCCAACGATAGCGTCCCGGTGGCCGCCGCCGGCCTGGTCACCAGCGGCCTTCTGGCCCTGACCACCGCGATCGTGGTGAGCATGGCCGGCGGGACGATGGTCTTCAGTCCCTTCGGCGAGGGGAACGACCCCGGGGCCCCCTACATCCAGGGGGTCGACAAGAAGCAGTTCGCCGCGCTCAGCCCGATCTGGTTCGCCGGCTGGTTCGGGCACCTCAACGCGGTGGTCTTCCTGGCCAACCTGATCCCCGCCCTGCCGATGGACGGCGGCCGGATCTTCCGGGCGATCCTGGCCCGGACCTCGGTGGGGATCACCCGCGAGAACCCCTATGCTCAGTGGATGGCCCGGGGCTGGGCCGGGATCCTCACGCTGGTCGGCCTGGTGAAGATGGTCACCGGCACCAGCTTCGGCGACGGCCTGACCCTGTTCGCCCTGGCCCTCCTGATCGAGCTGATCGTCCGGACCGAGTCGCGGATGATCGAGGACGGCGGATTCTTCGAGGACGGCGTCTTCGGCTACGACTTCTCCGAGGGCTACACCAGCCTCGAAGGGAGCACCGCCAAGGTCCGCCCGTATCGCGAGAGCGCCCTCAAGCGGTGGCGTCGCCGCCGGTCCGAACTCCGTCGCCAGCGCCGGGTCGCCCGCGAGGCGGCCGAGGAGCGACGGATGGACGAGATCCTGGAGAAACTCCACGTCGAGGGCAAGGCCGCCCTGACCGAGGAGGAACACCGCTTCCTGGTCCGGGTCAGCACCAAGATCCGGAACAACCGGTCCCGTGCCCGGGACTGACCGCTTCCGGTCGACCCTGGCACGCGGGCCGATCCTGCTCGACGCCGCGATGGGAACCCGCCTGATCGCCCGGGGGCTCGACCTGGCGCGCCAGGACCCCTCGGCCTGGGTCCTGGACCGCCCCGAGGAGGTCCTCGGGCTCCATCGCCGGGACGTCGCCGCCGGCTCCGAAGCCGTCCTGACCGACACCTTCGGCGCCAACCGGGCCTGGCTCGCCCGCTACGGCCTCGGGGCCCGGGCCGGCGCGATCAATCGCCGGGCCGCCGAATTGGCCCGGCTCGCCGCCGGCCCCGATCGGCTCGTCCTGGGCTCGATCGGCCCGACCGCCTCCGACGACCCTTCCGCCCTCCGCGAGCAGGCCGAGGCCCTGATCGAATCGGGCGTCGACGCCTTGATCCTGGAGACGCACCGGCTCGACCAGGCCCTCGACGCCCTGGGTCATCTGGTCCGGTCATCGGACCTGCCCATCCTGGCCAGCCTCTACCGCTGGCCCGACCCGATCGGCGAGGCCGCCCGGGCCCTGGCCGGGGCGGGGGCCGGAGCGATCGGGGCCAACTGCCTGCCCGGGATGGGTCCGGCGATCCTGGTCGCCCGCAGGCTCCGCGACGCCTCCGACCTGCCGATCGTCATCAAACCCTCGCCCGGCCGGGCCTCCCCCGCGCTGTTCGCCCGGGCCGTCCCGAAGCTCCTCGACTGCGGCGTGGGGCTGATCGGCGGATGTTGCGGGACCGATGATGTCCATCTCCTCGCCTTGCGGAAAGCCCTATCAGAGCCGATTCGGGACCGGAAATGATTGATGGTCAATGAGTGATGGGCGACAAGCGGGACGGCATCCGAGGCCGATCCGGGGGAGATCTCCGGGGATTGCTCACACATCAACTATGACACATAACTCATTGACAGATCAAGGAAATGTTTCCGGATCGCCTCTCCGTCGCCGGGACGCCGGGGCGAGAATGAGGCAAGGGAGAGGCGACGTCCTGGCGGCCCGGTCCCGCGTCGCGTATCATCGGACCAGCCGGAAACCCCGACAGGACCGCCCTCTTGGCCGCGACTCTCGACCCTCCCCGCCCTCGCAAGAACACGCTCCGCCGTGCCGAGATCCCGGCGGGCGACTGCCTGTGCGACCATTGCGTGGGCAAGTGCTGCCGCTACTTCTCGCTCCCGATCGAGACCCCGACGGCCTGGGACGACTACGACGCCATCCGGTGGTACCTGGCCCACGGCCAGACCCTGGTCTACGTCGAGAAGGGGACGTGGTTCCTGGTCGTCATGACCCGGTGCAAGTACCTGTCCAAGGACGACCGCTGCCGGATCTATTTGAGCCGACCCAAGATCTGCCAGAAGTACACGACCGCCGAATGCGAATACGACGAGGATTGGATTTTCGAGAAAGTCTTCGAAACCCCCGAGCAGCTCTGGGAGTACGCCGAGGCCATCCTCCCCCCTCGTCGGAAGCCGAAGCGGCCCGAGCCGGCCCTGACGGTGATCTCGAACCCGACCTGAGCCCGCGTCATGGCCATCCGCTCCAACCACTACGAGGCCGCCTTCGAGGCGTACATCCGGTCGATCCGGGTGCCTTGCGTGGCCGTCGACGAGGCCAAGCGTGCGCTTTTCGGGGACGAGGGGGTCAAAAATCCCGACTTCTTGCTGTATCCTCGATGTGGGCCGAACCTGGTGGTCGAGGTGAAGGGGAAGCGCGGCAAGGACCACCGGGGGCGTCGCCCCTGGGAGAACTGGGTGACGACCGACGACCTCGACGGGCTGGGCCGGTGGGAGGAGACGTTCGGCCCCGGCTTCCGGGCGATCCTGGCGTTCGCCTACGCCGAGCCGCCGGCCGAGTTCGGGCTGCCCCCGGGAGACGGTTCGTTCGCCTTCCGGTCCTTGTCCTATCGATTCTGGGCGGTCGGGCTTGACGACTACGTCGCCCACCTCCGCTCGCGGGGGCCGGCCTGGAAGGCGGTCGCCATGGCCCGGGCGGCCTTCCGCCGCCGGGTCCGCCCGCTCCAGGAATGGCTCCCGATGACCGCCGAAGCCCCCAAACGACCCCGACCCATCAAGGAGCGTGACCGATGATCCGCCGCCTGTCCGTCCTGATCCTGGGACTGTCCCTCGCCCTGGGTGCCTTCGCCTCGCCCGCCGCCGCCTTCCAGGCCCAGAAGGAAGTCACCGACGGCTTCTTCGACATCCCCCCGCGCGACCCCAGCCAGGAGGCGGTGCCCTGGGGGCTCCCGGCGTACCTGGTCACCTCCACCCTGGGGGCCGGAGCGGTCTTCATCCTCTGCAAGTCGGCCCGCCGAAGCTGAGAGGCGATCCGGGATCGAAAATGGTTGATGGTCGATCAGCGGGCCGAGATGCAATGCCGGCTCCGGGGAAATCGTCCTGGAGTTCTCGTTCATCAACCATCGTCCATGGGTCATCCATCGTTGCCAGGTCAAGGAGATGTTTCCGGATAGCCTCGGACTCCGAGCCCCGATCGGGAGAAGCGATGAGCGAGAGGAATTCGCGACCGACGCTCGACGAGGTCGCCGCGATTTATCGGACCCCCGTGCTCGACCTGGTCTTCCAGGCCGCCGGGGTCCACCGCGCCCACCACGACCCGTCGGAGGTCCAGGTCTGCGTCCTCCAGTCGATCAAGACCGGCGGCTGCCCCGAGGACTGCGGCTACTGCCCTCAGGCCGCCCGCTACCACACGGCGGTCGAGGCCGAGCCGCTGATGGACGTCGAAGCCGTCCTCGGGGCCGCCCGCCGGGCCCGGGAGGCCGGTGCCGCCCGGTTCTGCATGGGGGCCGCCTGGCGCGAGGTCCGCGACAACCGCCAGTTCGACCGCGTCCTGGAGATGATCCGGGGCGTCAAGGAGCTGGGGCTCGAAGCCTGCTGCACCCTGGGGATGGTCACCGAGGACCAGGCCCGGCGGATGAAGCAGGCGGGGCTCGACGCCTACAACCACAACCTCGACACTTCCGAGGCGTTCTACGACCGGATCATCCGGACCCGAGCCTACCGCGACCGCCTCGACACCCTGGCCAACGTCCGGAAGGCCGGGATCACCGTCTGCTGCGGCGGGATCGTCGGCCTCGGCGAGTCCGACGACGACCGGATCGCCCTGCTCCACACGCTGGCCAGCCTGCCCGAGCCGCCGGAATCGGTGCCGATCAACGCCCTGGTGGCGGTCGAGGGGACGCCGTTGGCGGACCGGCCCAACGTCTCGATCTGGGACATGGTCCGGACCCTCGCGACGGCCCGGATCCTGATGCCCCGATCGATGGTCCGGCTCTCGGCGGGCCGGCTCGGGATGACCGAATCCGACCAGGCCCTCTGCTTCCTCGCCGGGGCCAACTCGATCTTCGCCGGCGAGAAGCTCCTGACCACCCCCAATCCCGGGCTCGACCGCGACCGGATCCTCTTCGAGCACCTCGGGCTCGCCCCCAGGCCCGCCCGATCGGCCGGGGCGGAGGCGCGGTGATCCGGGGGCGGAACCGGACGATCGATGGCCGGACCCCATGAGTGACGACCGGGATCGGGCGGTGGTCATCACCGGGATCGGCCTGGTCACCGCCCTGGGCCTCGACCGGGAATCGACCTGGGAGGCCCTCAAGCGGGGCCGGTCCGGGGCCCGGTGGCTCGACCTCCCCGGCCTCGGGCCCGGGTTCGCGGGCTTCCCGGTGGTCGGGCCGGCCCCCGAGGGGATCGACCCCGCGATCGCCTGGCTCGAACGCGCCGCGGACGAGGCGATGGCTGACGCCGGGCTCGACGGCCCCGGTCGCGGACTCGACCCCGACCGCGCGGCCGTCCTGATCGGCCTGAGCAAGGGGGGCGTCCGGAGCCTGGCCGAGACCCATCGGCTGATCCGGTCGGGCGAGGCCGACGACGCCCGGGTCGCCCGGGCCTGGGCGACCTCGTGGCCGAGTTCAGGGGCGTCGGCGGTCGCCGCCCGGCTCGGGCTCCGGGGCCCCTGCCTGGCCCCGGTCGCCGCCTGCGCCACGGGCCTGGTCGCCGCGCTCCAGGCCGTCGACCTGATCCGCCGGGGAGCTTGCGACGTGGCCCTGGCGGGCGGGGCCGACGCCTCGCTCGAACCGATCCTGCTCGCCGCCTTCCGCCGGATGAAGGTCCTGGCCCGGTCCGAGGGTGACCCGGCCCGGGCCGTCCGCCCCTGGGATCGCGACCGGTCGGGTTTTTTGGTCGGGGAAGGGGGGGCCGTCCTGGTCCTGGAGCGACTGGAAAGGGCTCGGGCTCGGGGGGCGTCGCCTTATGCCGAGGTTGCTGGGGGGGCCCTGGGATCCGACGCCCACCACGAGACGGCCCTCGACCCCGACCCCGCCGGGCTCGCCCGGGTGATCCGCCAGGCCCTGGCCGGAGCCAGGATGACCCCCGCCGACCTCGACGCCGTCAACGTCCACGGGACCGCCACTCGACCCAACGACCCGCTCGAATGCCGGGCACTCCGCCTGGCCCTCGGGGGGGACGCCGGGCGGCTGGCCTGCTCGGCGAACAAGGCGCAGATCGGCCACCTCCTGGGCGCCGCCGGCTCGGCCGAACTGGCGATCGCCGCCCTCTCGGTCCACGGAAGCTTCGCCCCGCCCACCCTCAACCTCGTCGACCCCGACCCCTCCTGCGACCTCGACGGGACCCCTCGGGTCGGCCGGTCCCTGCCGATCCGGGCCATCCTCAAGCTCTCGCTTGGCTTCGGCGGCCACCTGGCGGCGGCGGTCCTGCGGAAAGTCGACCCGCCCTGAGTGCCGCTCCGGGATCGAAAACGGTGAATGGCAGATGGTGAACGACGGACAAGAGCCAATGGATCCCAAGCCACTTCGGCTGCTTTTCCGGGAATTCCTTGACCCATCAACCATCGCTCATGGGCCATTCGCCGGGCCAAACGAGCCTTGCCCGGGGTCGCGCGATCGGCGACGATGGTCGGCTCGTTCCCGGACCCGAAGACCCCGAGGGAGATCCCGCCCGTGGCCCAGACCAATTCCCGCAAGGCAAACCAGCGTCGGAGGTTCCAGAAGCAGCGGCAGGAGGTCCGGAAGCGGATCGAGGAGTTGAAGGCGACCGCGAAGCCGCAGGCCACGTCCTGATCGCCGCCCGACCCATTCTCGCCTCGCGAAGACGGCCGCCGGGCCCACCGGCGGCCTCCTCCCCCCTCCCCCGCCTGACCGTTTCCTGGCGACGATCCTTTCGTTTGGACCCGCGAGCGGATCGCGCCGGGAAATCGCGACCCGCACCAAAAAAGATTAAAGTTCCGATCATCGGGCTCGGGCGAAGTCCTTGCCGTGCAAGGATTTCCGGAAAGTCCAGGGGCGTTGAAGCCCTTACAAGGGGGCTCCTCGGACTTTCCGGCCTGCCTGCCGTGATCTCCGCGTGATAACGGTCGGCAAGAACTTGACTTGCGGACGTTTCGCTCGCGGAATGGGCGGTTCTGTCTTGATCCGGCACGGGAAGTGCTTTAAGGCTGCTTGTCAAGTCGATTGGGACGATTTCCCTCCCTCCGCCGAACACTCGATCGAACCAGACTGATCCGGACCTCGTCAGGTCAGCCCCGACGAGTCGTTGCCCCGTCGCCGCAGGATGGCGATCGATCCCCCACGTCGCCAGGACGGCGACCACCGCGCAGCTCGAACAAGGAGGTTCGCGCATGACCGTCGCCAAGGCATTCGTCCGGGGGGTGATGATCGCCGGTTGTCTCGGGGCCTCGGCCCGGGGGGGCCCGATGCTCGTGCTCGGGACGTTCTCGGACCAGGTCACCTCGCTTGCGTCAGCGGCGGGCGATGCCCGGACCTTCTCCGCGGTGGACCCGAATCCCGCCCCCCAGTGGCTCGGTTCCCCGACGGCCCCGCCGGCCCCGGCCAGCCCGGCCCCGCCGGCATACGTGCCGCCGGCCCAGCCCGCGTTCACCCCGCCGCCGGCTTATTCGCCGCCCCAGGCCCCGGCCAGCCCGCCGCCGACCTCGACCGTCTATGACGCCTTCATCAACCTCGGGACCAGCGCCTACGCCGACGCCGGTTCGCTCACGACCGGCAATGCCCAGCCCTGGTATGCGAATCGTTCGGTCGACGCACTCTTCGGGGCTTTTCCCAACGCCCAGCAGCGGGACGCCTTCAACGCCACGGTGCTCCAAAGGGTCGGCCAGTCGTTCCGGCAGAGCGGGATCTCGATCAACCTGACCAACGACCCCAACGCGACCGCCGCCCACACGCTCAGCGTGGTCTCGAATACCGCCAATCCCACCTCCGGCCAGGTCATCGGGATGACCTACCTCGGCGGGAATGGCTTCCACTACATCGACCAGTCGGTGAAGTCGGCCCGATCGCTCGACCAGCTCGAATGGATCGTCGCCCACAACGTTTCCCACGAGTTGATGCTGGCCTTCGGCGTCCCCGAAGTTCACGACGCCTCGGGGAACTTCATCGACGCCCGGAACGCGAGCTGGCAGATGATGGTCAGCCCCAACGCTCGCTTCAGCACCGACGCGACCAGCGACCTCCTCTCGCGAAACTTCGGCCTGATCGACTCCTCCCCGATCCTGATGGGCGCCCAGGTCCTGGAGACCCAGCCGGTCCCGGAGCCGGCGACCCTCGCCCTTTGGGCCCTGGGCTCGGTGGCCCTGCTCGTGGCGCGGAAGCGGGCCTGAGGCACCGGGCTAGTGGGTCATTTGCCTCGCGTGTGGCCATAACCCCGGCCCCTCCGGTAGGATAGACGGCTTCTGATCCCACGGAGGCCGTCATGTCCCGCCGCAAGAAGGATCCTCTCAGGCCCCTCACCGACGACGAGGTCGCCGCCCTGGCCCTGCTCAGCCGATCTCAGGCCGCTCCCGCGGTCCAGGCCGCGCGGGCCATCATGCTCCTGGCCGTCGCCGCTAGTGACGACTATCAGTAGGCCGCCCGCGCCGCCGGACGACGCTCCGGCGACGCCGTCTCGCACCTGGTTGCCCGCTTCAACGCCGAGGGCCTGGCCGCCATTTCGCCCCGTCATGGCGGCGGCCGCTCGCCCGTCTACGACCGTGCGGCGCGGGAGCGGGTCCTGGCCGAGGTCAAGCGAACCCCGACCCCGGAAGCCAACGGGACGGCGACCTGGTCGTTGAGCACCTTGCCGAAGGCGTTCGCCTGTACGACGCGGGAGTCCGCCGCGAGCTGGCGAAGGGGGGACGGGACTTGCCCTCGTCGTCGTTCACCTGGGGAGGCGGTTCTTCCAGTCGTGCCGGCGGACAACCTGAAGCGGCTCGACCTGGGCGTCTACTACGGCCTGCGGTCGGCGATCAGCAAGCGAGCGTATCGGTTCCTGGACAAGCGGTTCTACGTCCGCGAGGACTGGACGTTCGACCTCCGGGAACTCGGGTTCGCCCACCCGGGCCTGTCGGGAGGCGACTCGGAGGCGAAGCTCAGGGAGAAGCTGCGGCCGGCCTGGGAGGAGCTGATCGGGATCGGCTTCCTCGGGTCGGCGACATACGCCAGCCCGGGGCGCGGGCGGTGGACGGTCTGGGTCGTCCGCGTCGTGGCGGATCGGCGGGGGATGGGATGAAAGTCCCCCTCTCAGGCCCCAACCTTCCTCGGTCGCCCCGGAGGGCGGCGGATGAGGGGCTGGCCCAGCGTCTGGGCTATCCGACTCGACCCAGGCCGGGTCGCCGAACGGGAGGCCGCCGCGGAGCGAGCGGCGGATCGACTCGACCTCGGCGTCGGGTTGGTCGGCCATGACCTTGCGTCGCCACGCGGCGCGGCGGGCCGGCTCGTCGCGGCCAA
>JAABUJ010001048.1_pt1 | contig 44322 bp, 44 predicted proteins | sample 5559131 | NCBI WGS metagenome assembly JAABUJ01 (sample SAMN10711875, study PRJNA513366) | rock metagenome | isolation source: Antarctica rocks | place: Antarctica: Victoria Land, Mt New Zealand nord | collected 2016-01-07
AGAATCTGCCACTCGGCATCGGTGAGGTCGGTAGGATAGAGACGGGGAGGCGAGGTCATATGAGACTCCTGGAGTGTGGTACTTCCAGTGTCTCACCTCGTCACCCCCTTTTCAGACAGTTTCTAACCCACCGGCCAACCCCGTTACCGTAGCAGCGCTCCCAAGTGCCAATTTACCTACACTCCGTATAAATCCTCCCCGAGAGGAAGTTACAATCAATCGACGACTCATACGACCAGTTATGGATTCCACACTGTTCCTCCCAAAATTATTTATCGTCTCACTGTGTTCGTGTGAATGCTTCGGTGTATTCCCAAGCGCCTTGCCTCATCTTTAGAGCCTCAAGGAACTGGGACCTGCGGGCAGTTATATGCATGGAAAGCGCCATAGGTGCATATATAACAATTGCTGCTTGATCTACAATCATAACAGTAATACTGGGGGTTACTATATGTGCTAGAACAGCAGACATTTATGAATGTCCCTGTAGTATTCGGCGGACAAGAAGCCGTCGGACAGGCCGCAGCACCGCTGCAACAGTAGGGAAAGGCTTCCGCAACATCTGCTCCAAGACCCAAGCCCGAGGCAAGTGCCCCTCCCACAACTCCGGCCTTGCCAAGGCCCACTATCATACTCCTGCGAGAGCGTCGTGTGGAAAGTCGCTCACTGAGTGCAGCAATCATCCGGTCCATATCACTCTCCTATTCTTGCGTTATACCCCGGCCGCCCGGACCGTCTCAGCAGAGTTCACCGCACGCGGCGTAGCCTTCGGTGGGAATACATGGTCCCAATACTCATTGGGCACCGCTTCATCCCCCAGTAATGCCGCTAAATACTGGTCTCCAAGCAAAGTTCCCTTCCGCTCCAATGCTCCATCCTTACCGTATAGCAACCCAAAGGGATTCCGGTGCACGTCGAATCCCCACGTGATCTCGCGCGTCCCGTCACAGATAACGGGGAATTGCGCCTGGAACACACTTGTAAATGCTCTGCACGCCGGGTCATCAGCACGCATGATACCTACTGGATCAATACTGCGATTCGACGAACTGACGAGGTGATTCAGTGACTCAACAACGTGTTGACAACTCTCGCACATGGGAGATAGAAAGACAACCAGAGTACTGCATGTCCCCGCCTGTCTAAGCGACACCTCTTTTGAGCCGTTTATAGGAGTCGCGCAAATATCTGGAATCATGTCCCCGATGGCCGGTCCGTCTTGCTCCACGGTCGGTATAGTGTGTTCGTCTTGCGCACTCGCAGGGCCGAGCCGAGCGTTAATCAATCCAAGCTCTCTCGCGTCGAATCGGATACCGGACTCTCGCAGACGCTGACGCCTCTCGGGCTCTGCGAACAGTTCGTTTGCTGCCTTCACGCAGGTCACACGCAGATTTTTCCGGTACGCGCGAAGGCAAATATCCAGTATCTCCGCGTCCACATCATCCCACAAGATGTAGCTGTCGACTTCTTCTCGGCCAAGGGCCAGTTCCAGGTCATGATCGACTGCCTGACTAAACACCCCGACCTTACAGTGCACGGGCATCTGGTGCAGCGCTTTCGCCAGCTCTACAACACTCATCTCGGCCACATCGCTGGGGACAAACACGACTTCCGGCTCGAGCTTCTCCACGGCCTCGATGGCGCCTGGCGCACCGCTTACGCGTGCAACCACATCTACTTGCTGCTCGTTAAGCAGCATCGCATATAGCCCAGCCGATCCTATGTGTCGGGAGCTAATCGTCAGGACTCGATACTTTGCCGGAAGTTGGGTTTCGCTTCGAATGGCGTTGTGCCTATCGTGCTGTTGGGCGCCTGCCCGCGGGTCCATATCGACTTGCCTTTCCCTACCGAGGGTGCCGTCCTCCTGGATTGACAGTATCGTACTGTAGTATGCAACGCTCTACGGGGAGGACATGTAACGCCCTACACCACCGTTGCTTCCGTAAGTCTTCGTATACTTTGGGAACTCCCACCTCAGGCCGCCGCTTTCGTTCGTTACCACATCGTCGGCGGTCCTCCTTACGCTCGCCGGCACCTGCTACGGTCCGGTGTTTCCCATGATTATGGCCACCCGTGCAGGAGCTATCTACCGCTAATGGGTGTGCTAGCCAGCCAAATTGGGCTGGAGGGCGGCATGCTCGGCGCCGCACTGTTGGGCGCGCCCATGGTGATCGCCCTGTATGCTGCCCGCCGAACGGCCCGGCAATAGTGCCCGGCGATCTTGGGGCACGACCCGTGGAACGGACGCGGTAGTACGCTGAAGTGCAACAGTGAGAACCACCTGGCAGGAGGCAAGCCGTCACCATGCTCTATCCCATGCTGATCAAACCGCGCTTCGACGAACGCATTTGGGGCGGCGATCTCCTTGCCACGCGACTTGGCAAGGATGCGCCACGTGACAAGCTCATCGGTGAGTCGTGGGAGATCTACGAGGAAAATACCGTGCTCAACGGCGAGTACGCAGGCCAGACCATTGGTCGGCTTCGAGCCATCATGGGGCACGAGCTGACCGGCCAGGTCGATCCCGATCAGCTCTTCCCGCTGCTCACCAAATTCATCGACGCGCACGATGTGCTCTCCGTTCAGGTGCACCCGGACGATCATTTTGCCCAGAAGCTCGAGCACCAGCGCCACGGCAAGACGGAGTGCTGGTACGTCCTGTGGGCGGAACCCGGTTCGGTGCTCACCTACGGCTTCTCCCGCGATACCAGCCCCGATGAGTACACCGAGTTGGTGCAGAGCGGCCGACTCGATCAGGTGCTGCGCTCCTTGCCGGTCAAAGCCGGCGATGTGGTCTATATTCCCGCCGGTACCGTCCACGCCATTGGGGCGGGCATCGGCGTCTACGAACTGCAGCAAACCAGCGATGTGACCTACAGGATCTACGATTGGAACCGACGGGACGCCTCCGGCCAGACGCGCCAGCTGCATGTCGACCAAGCCAGGCAGGTGCTCGACTATCATCGCTGGATGCGCGGCCCCATTCAACCCCTCAGCCTCCCTGGCAGCGGCCGCACCATGCTCATCGCCGGCGAGTATTTCTGCCAGGAGTTGATCGACGCGGATCGACCCAGAGAGCTGTCGACGCACCAGAGCGCGGTAGCGGTGGCTGCCCTCGACCACTCGCTCAGCATTCAAGTGGGCGAGAGTGCTGAGGTGGTAACTCTACCCGCCTATGCGTCCCTGCTGGTTCCGGCCGCGGCCGGCGCCTACACCCTGCAGCCGGCGCACAGTAACGGCGCCGAGGCGCGCGCCCTGGTCGCCTACGTGCCGCCGTCCGGCCAGGAAACCATGCATGAGTTACGGTCGCTTGGTTGCTCCGACCACGATATCTCGGCGTTCCTGTCCCAGTTCGCGCCGGCCCAGGACCTGGGACAGCCAGCGGCTCCCGACCGCGCGTGAACTATGGCCGAGTATCACACCCATGACGTTACGCCACACGATCGAGCAGGCATGGGTCTAGCGCGAGTTCCGCGCTATGATCCAACTATGATGGTCAATCGGCTGATACGCGAAAGCTGATCGAGAATGAACAGGGTACCCCTGATCGGGATCACCGCGATTGCTCTGCTGGGCATTGCTGTTCTGCTGATACCACGTGCCGGCTTCCACCCGGCTTCCACCGCGCTGCCTCCGAAATTGGAAGGAACCATCCTCCACGGTGACCCGGCGCCGCCGATTCAGGGGGTGGATCAGTTTGGACGGCGGGCGTCTCTTGCTCAGTTCCGCGGTCGTACCGTCGCCCTTACCTTTCTGGAAGCGCACTGCCAGGAGATTTGCCCGCGCGTGGCAGACAAGCTGCGTCGACTCAGCGTCGAACTTGGACCAGCCGGGAAACACGTCGCCATCCTGGCGGTGAGTACCGATCCGGCGGGGGATACCCGGCCCGCGGTCCAGCGCTTCTCGCGAGAGCATGGCATGCTGCGCCGGTGGACCTATCTCACGGCATCGCGCCGGCGCCTCCTGGCCATCTGGCACGCCTATTACGTCTATGCTGCTCCACCCGGCGCCAACCAGGCGCTGGATGCCGGCCACACCAGCGTCACCTACGTGATCGACCCGCAGGGCCGTCGACGGGTGCTGATGGGCGGCGATCCCGATGCCGCGTGGCTGGAACGAGACGTGCGCATCCTGGCCGGTCTGCCGGTAGGATTCCCCGGGAGTGTCGCTCTCCCCGCTCCGCAAGTTGGCCACCCAGCACCCGCCTTCGCGCTACCCTCCCTGGCCGGCGCCACCCGCCACTTGAGATCGCTCCATGGGAAGGTCGTTCTTCTCAACTTCTGGGCAACCTGGTGTACTGCCTGCAAGTCCGAAATGCCTCGGCTGGCTGGTTGGTACCGACAGCTTCAGGCGCGCGGACTTGTCGTCCTGGGTGTTGATAGTCAGGAAGATCGCAGTAGTGCCGCTGCCTATGCGCGGCGCCTGCACATTCCCTACCCGGTGCTGGTCGATGCGGATGGCTCGGTCTCGGCGCGGTACGATGTGTCTGGTTTGCCCACCTCCCTGCTGATCGATCGACAGGGTATCGTACAAGCGGTTCAAGTAGGAATCCTTTCCCCACAGTTTCTGACCACACACCTTCAGCCGCTCCTTGGCAGTTCCTCCTGATGGATGATGCGGGCGTGCCGTCTCCCGTCGGGAGGCCGCGGGTGGTCGTTACTCCGCGGCCAAGCAGAGGCCCGGCCCGCCGGCGCTACCGTTACCGGCGTAAGCACACCCCGCACTATTACCTGGTCTTAACGGCGTTGCCCTGCGCGGTCGCGGTGTGTATTCTTGACGCCATTGCCTTTTTCAGCCGCAGTATTCTGATGGCTGAGATCGCCTTCTCTGCCACGTTGGTGACCACGCTCGTCATCCTGATCACGTTTTTCTGGGGCTTCTGTCTGATCCTGACCATCAACGTTCCGGTTCATCGCATGAAGTATCTGATTCCGCACGCCGCTGTTGGCGCGCTGAGCCCGCTCGCGTACTCGCTCAATATCTCCTTGGTGGTGGATACTGTGGGCCGGCAACCAGTCGGCGCCGGTCTGCTGATCACCAGTTGTCTCTGCCTGGCACTCCTCCTCCTGCAGTTCTCGATGGGTAAAGGGGTGGTCTACAATAAGCCGCTCTATCTCATCCCGGGTGGTCGGCGACTTGGGGCCGGCGGGTCGTTCCGGAATAAAAAGGCTTGACGCATGCGACGAATCCTGCTTGTCTTGCTCCCTCTTGCGATGGTGATGGTAGTGGTTGCCATACGACAGAGACGCGCCACGTCATCCCGTGCGGCGGCTCCCTTGGCAGTTCTCCGCGGTACCGAAGTGTTCCCGAGGGGCGTGCATCCCGCGCCCGCCTTTGCGCTGCACGACCAAACCGGGGCTGTGGTCAGTACCCGCGGTTTGCGCGGTCAGGTGGTAGCCATTACCTTTTTAGATTCGCACTGTGTCCTGGAGTGTCCGGTCGCCGGTCGCGCCCTGGCCGCTACCCAGCGACTCCTTGGATCGCACTCGCCACTTCATCTGGTGGTCATCAGCGTGAACCCGCGGCACGACACCCCCGGTAGCGCGCGTACCTTCACTCGCGAAGCCGGCATAGCCGGTCCCTGGCTCTGGCTGTTCGGAACGCACCGGCGCCTGGCGCCGGTCTGGGCCGAGTACGGCATTCAGGTGCAGCCAAGCCGTGGCGACATTGTGCACACCCCGGCGGTCTATCTGCTCGATCAACGCGGCTCGATTCGCGTGGCCGACGCGGTGCCGTTTATCCCGCGGCAACTGGCCGAAAGCGTTCGCGCGCTCGCACTGGGAAAATAAGCATGTTGACCAGGGATCGACAGGCGCAGACCATACTCCTCACCCGCCGCTACGACTACGGACTCTCAATTGGGTTCAGAGAAAGGTAATGCATGCGGGGCACGACTTGGAGTAGGATAACGGTGTGGAAGGACGCGCCAGGAAGCGGGTGCATCCCTGCTTCCAACGGTTCTGGCGCCGCGGCGTGTCATTCACGCCATGCGTACGCTAACTGAATAGGAGTAGAGGAGGCGCAGGTTGGAGGCGACCGTAGGAAGTGCCCCGGTTATCAGGCAGGGCCGATCGGCCTGGCTGAGACCTAACGTGCTGACCGCTATTCTGGGTGGCGTGATCGGCTTCGTCTTCGTCGAGTGGGTGTTGGGGCGAGACGGCGGTCCCTTGAATATCACCTTCGGTCTCGAAGTCAATCAGATCCTCTTCCTCTCCTACTTTGGCGCGGTCATCGGGTACTTCATTGGCCTGGGGTATTTTAATTACCCGATTAAGTGGCTACTGGGCCATCGCGCTACTTCTGAAGAGCAACTGTGGGATTACGGGGTGGGGGCCGGCGCCTCCCGCTACTTCCGTTTCACCCTCGACCACAAGGTAGTCGGCACGCAGTATCTGGTTGGCGTGCTCATCTTCTTCTGCATCGCCGGCTTCGACGCCATGCTGATCCGCACCGAACTGATTACGCCCAATGGACGGCTGGTGTCTCCCGGTGACTATCTGACCCTGGTCGGTGAGCATAGCGTGGGCATGCTGATCGTGACCAGTAGCGTCATCATTGGACCCATCGGGAACTACTTCATCCCACTGATGATTGGGGCCAAACGGATGGCCTATCCCCGAATCGAAGCACTGTCCTTCTGGCTGTTCCTGCTGGGCGGTCTGATTCTCCCCACCGCGTTCATCTTTGCCGGCTTTCCCACGGGCTGGACCGGCTACGCGCCGCTGGCCGATCAAGCGCACGCCGGTCAGGACGCGTATATCGTGACCTGGCTCCTGGCTTCTGCTTCGATCGTGGCGGCCGCGATCAATATTCTGGCGACGGTGCTCTTTATGCGTGCGCCCGGCATGACCTGGTCGCGCCTGCCGGTCTCCGTCTGGAGCATTGTGGTGGGGTCGATCCTGGCCTGGCTGGCCTTTCCCATCATGGCCGCGGTGCAGATCATGGTCGCGTTTGATCGCTCCTTCCTCACCGGCTTCTTCGTGCCGCTGCAGGGCGGCAGCGCATTCCTCTATGAGAATCTGTTCTGGACCTTTGGGCATCCGGAGGTCTACATTCTGGCGGTGCCTGGGTTCGGTATCGTCCTGGATATTTTGCCGGTCTTTGCGCGGAAGTCGCTCTATTCATACCGCGCGGCGGTGACCTCGATGTTCGGCATCGGGCTGTTGAGTTGGTTTGTCTGGCAGCATCATCTCTTTGTCAGCGGGCTCACGCCCGGCCTGCGTCCCTTCTTCATGTTCTCGACCGAGATGATCTCCTTCCCAACCGGCATCATTTTCCTGGCGGGGTTGGGAACCCTCTTCGGGGCGCGAATCCGCTACACGGTTCCCATGATGTTTGCCCTGGCGTTTTTTCCGAACTTCTTGCTGGGTGGGTTCACCGGCATCTTTCTGTCGGACGTGCCCGCCGACATTCAGTTACACGGCAGTTACTTTGTCCAGGCACACTTTCATTTCGTGCTGATGGGCGCCTCGTTCTTCGCCTTCTTCGCCGCCGTCTACTTCTGGTTCCCCAAGATCACCGGCAAAATGATGAACGAGACGCTTGGCAAGATTCACTTCTGGACCATGTTCATCGGCTTCAACGGTACCTTTATCTCGCTCGCCATCGTCGGCCTGGAGGGCATGTCTCGACGCTACTACTCGTACTTCTCCTACCTCCATACCACCAATGTGATAGCAACCCTGTTTGCCTATCTGTTGGGCGCATCGATGCTTCCCTTCCTGGCAAATCTGGTGTATTCCTGGGTCTGGGGCGAGGTCTCGGTTGAAAATCCCTGGCAGTCGCGCAGCCTGGAGTGGATGACGGCCACGCCGATCCCGGTGGATAACTTCGAAGAGATTCCGCTGGTGGTGTCCGGGCCGTTCCGCTATGGTGTCCACGAAAACCGACCCATGGCTATTCTGAAACCCTCGGAGAGTTCGTCGGGCGCCGCGTCGGCGGGCCAGTAAGGGGAGGGCGTCATGTCTACTTCCAATAGCGATGTGCTCGACGCGACCGCGGGGGTGGCCACCGCATCGTTGGGGCGCACGCGCACTATTGATGATCGTCTGACGCTGCTCGCGGTACGGGCGGTGTGCATCTCGTTTTCCTTCTTTTTTGCCAGCTTTTATTTCGCGTTGGTGTATTTGCAGCTCATCAATCAGGGCGGACTGTGGCGCCCCTCCTCGGTCCAGCATCCCGCCTCGGCCCTGGGCGTGGCTGAAGTGGCGCTCATCCTGGTGAGCGGTCTGGTGTATTTCTGGGGACAGTGGACCGGCTTGTATCGCCGCAACCAGGCGAGGGTGACCCTGGCGCTGGCCGTGGCCGGATTGCTTGGTCTGGTGGCTGTGGTCCTGCATATCGCTGAACTGCACAACCCGGGCTTCAGCTTGCAGGATGGTGGGTATGCCAGCGTCTTTGTCGGCATCGAAGGGGTCTACACCGTGTTTCTGGTGGTCGCCGTGATCATCCTCCTGGGCCTGACCAATCGTTCCCGTCTCGGTCGGTTTGGTGAGAACGGGGCGGCAATCGACGCGTTCGGTGAATTCTGGGGATGGATGTCCGCAATTGCTCTGCTGAACTTTTTGGCGCTGTACGTGCAGCCGTTCTTCCCAATCTCATGAGGCAGCACCCGTGACCTGGCATATGCTCCTCACAGAGTGGTCGTTCGATCTTCCCGTGGTGATTGGTGTTCTGCTTGCCGGCGCGCTCTATGCCCGCGGCTTGCACGGCGCGCTGACCATCGTGGGCGCTCGACGAACCCGCCGTCGCTGGCAAGCGATGGCCTTCTATGCCGGATTGTTCACGGTCTTCGTGGCGCTGGAGTCTCCACTCGATGCTCATGTTGACCAGTTCTTCTGGGTGCATATGACCCAGCATGTGCTGCTCATCATGCTGGCCGCGCCCTTGCTGGCCCTCGGTGATGCTGGGGTCCCAATCCTGCATGGTGTGCCGCTCTCTGTGCGCCGGCCGATTCTCTCCACTCTGACACATCACCCCATGCTGCGCCGGCTGGGACGAGCGTTCAGCTGGCTCAACAGGCCTCGTCAGGTGCTGTTTCTCTTTCTGGCCGATATTTATCTCTGGCATTGGAACTGGCTCTTCACGCTCACCCTGCGCAATCAGGTGGTTCACGATGTTGAGCACCTGTGTTTTCTGGGGTTTGGATTCCTGTTCTGGAGCCAGATCGTCGATCAGCGCATGATCCACACGCGTCTCAGCTATCTGCAGCGATCCGGCTACGTCATCCTCGCCGCGTTTTCCAGCAACTTTCTCGCCATGTATTTTGTCTTCGCGCCACGCGCGCTCTTCGCGTCATACGCCACTATCCATCCGCGCCCATATGGTATGTCGGCGCTGACCGATCAACAGCTGGCTGGGGCGATCATGTGGGTGCCGGTCATGTTTTTGTTTGGCGCCGCTTTTGTGGTGTGTTTCTTCAAGTGGCTGGGTGAAGAGGAAGCGGCGGTCACCCCTCCGTATCGTGTAGCCGCCGTCCCACGAACCAGTGATACGGCGCGTTTCCCCTGAGAAGTTTTCGCCGAACAAGGAGGTCGTTATGAACACTCGAGGCACAGGCAGCAAACGAGCTGCCATCCTGGTCGCCGTGGGGACTGTCGCTATTCTGCTGCTGACTGTTCTCTATGTGCTGGGCCTGACCTATAAGCCGGCGTACGGGTCAAGCGTCAATGTGAATAAATACGTGAAGCTTAGTACCGTCAACGGGCAGCCACATGCCACGCTATCGCTCAATATCGTGCAGCAGGTCGGTACCGGACCGCACGCCGACTGGCTCGGCTATCAGACGCCCGACGGCAAATCACCGGGCACCATTTTCCACGTGCCCGCCCATGGGCTGGTTACCGTCATCATTCATAACTACGATAGCCAGACAGCCTTGCGTAACACGTTCTTCACGCAAGTTCAAGGTACGGTTGGCGGGGTGGAATACGTGAATGGCAAACCTCTTCAGGTCATGGACCCGACTGTCACCTCGCACACCTTTACCATTCCGGACCTGGGCGTGACGGTACCCATGAGGGGGATCGCAAGCAACGCCAAGCCAAATTCGTTTGAGACTATGAAGTTTACCTTCCGAACGCAGGGCGCCGGCGTCTTCCGGTGGCAGTGTATTGTGCCCTGCGGTTCCGGCCTCTATGGGTTCAGTGGGCCAATGCAAGAAGTTGGCTACATGGACGGTATTATCTCGGTCGGGTGATGCCGGCGGAGATGCGTGCGACACCAACGTTCACAGCAAGGATGGGATAGATGCGAAGCGTAAGTCACGGGGTACGGATCACGGCGATCTGGATCGTAGTTTCGGCCATCGTCGAAGTGCTGATTGGTATCCTTCCTATTCCATCTCCCGTCGGGTCTTCGCAGGCTCTGGGCGAGCACCAGACGCTCTACATGCTGTTCTACGTCGGCGCTCCAATCTTCGTCTTTGTCTGGGTGCTGCTAGTGTACAACCTCATCGTGTTCCGGCGCCGGCCCGACGTTGGCGCGGATGATGTGCCGGACCGACCGGATAGTCAGCCGATTCTCTTCATCTGGGCTGCCATCAGCTTTGTCATCGTGCTCTTCCTGGCCGGTTGGGGCACCTTCACGCTGCACGAGATCACGACGGTGCCCGAAGCGCCGCTGGTCTCAGCCCATACGCTGCGTCACGGGAAGGTGACCAAGACCCACACGGTGGCCACGCGGCCCCGTCTGCTGGTGGTTCAGGTGGTCGGTCAGCAATGGCAATGGACTTTCCGCTATCCCAGCTACGGCGGCATGGAGACGAACTACCTGGAGGTGCCGGTCGAGACGCCAGTACGGTTCGACATAACCTCGCTCGACGTGGTACACAGCTTCTGGATTTACGACTACGATGTGAAAGAGGATGCCGTGCCCGGTGTGTCGAACCAGGCGTATTTCCTGGCGCGGCACACTGGAACGAGTACGCCGGACGGGCACAACTGGGTGATCTGTAACGAGCTCTGCGGTCTCTGGCATGCCAAGATGCACGCACAGCTGAAGGTCGTCGATCAGGCCCGCTTTGCCTCCTGGGCACGGAGCCAGGAGAACTTTGAACGCAAGATCGGCTTCCTCAAGAATCTGCCCAAGTACAGTCAGACATACAGCGCAGGACCGGTGTGGCCGGCGGCGCCGCAGGATCAGTCCCCCTAATCCTTCATGGCGTATTCCCGGCGGCTCGAGCCACCAGTGCAGCAGCAGCGTCGCTTTCACCCGACGTTTGGTCGGCTCTGCGCTGGACTGGTGGTGGCAATTGTCCTTTTCGGTCAACTCCTATTTCTGATTCGGATTGTCACCGATGTTGGCGCGGATGGCTTTGGCGCCTCTGCCATAACAGTCCCGCGCACCGGCACGCTCGCGCACAGAATCGACGTGGTCCTAACGTCATCCCTGGGGCCGAGCGACCGCGGTGCCCAACGCTATCGTCTGGCCGGTGTGCAGCGTGATCGGGGCCATCCTCATCAGGTGATCCTCACCGTCACCTGGTCGATCAACAACGACCTGTCGGAAGGAACCGTGGGGAACGGCGCCGCGAGTGACGTGTACCTCATGCTGCGCAACCTGTACAGCAGCCGCCTGCCGATCGCAACGATCCGATTACGCGGAACGTATCCAGTGCCCAACGGACACGGTCGCAGCCGCGAAACAACGGTGATGCGGCTGGACCTGGATCGTCAGGTGGCAACACTGATTAACCGAGAGGGCTGGGACTCAGTGGATGCGCAAGCGCTCTGGCCGCTGGTGAACCGGCGGTACGTGGCGCCAGACTTCCAGCCCCAGGCCAACCAGTAAGCCTCTAACAAGCACGATGACATCGTGGGACTATCCCGTTTGCACCATTGCTCAACCAGGAGACGATTGCCGTACGCGCCCACCCGCCCGTTCTGCCCGCCTGGGCCGTCTGTGTGCGGAATCCGACATCGAAGCAATCCCCAGGACGGAGGCAAGTACAGCGAAGAGCACGGTGAGTACGGGAAGCGCAGCGGGCACCACGGTCGATGGCCAGACCGATCTGGTCAGTAGCCCATCGGAGAAGAGCGTGTAATACAGGTCACCGACCAGCAACGCGGTTGATCCCCCCAGTATGACGAGACCTGGCAGCCCGCGCCGCGCGCTATGCAGGCATGCTCCAATGCCAATCGCCGCCAGCAGAACGCCCATCACAACTAGCGAGTGCTGTGCGGAGAGGACCATGTCGTGCCATACCTGCGGGCCGCCGGAGGCGGTGCCGACGTAGGGCCCATCTTCACGTGCCAACTGGTCAACGTACGGGGCCGCATCAGCCAGTGCCAGGAATCCCGCCGCACTGGCCAGCAAACCGGCCGCTAACTCCGACCAGCGGGCTAGGCCACGCAGCACACCGGCAGGCGGCGATAGACGGCTATTCCATTGGCGCAGAAAGGCGTCAACCAGGACTGGGTCATTATTGGACGGTAGATCTCGACTGGTGGCCAGGAGGACCAGCAACTCATCGCGCAACTCGTCATCACATTGTGTCGTCATGGCGATTCCCTTTCCATCTATACCGGAGGAAGAAGTGGACCGACAGGGACCGCAGCGGCGTCTGGCGCCTGCGGCGGTCCCCGGTACGACGTCTCGGTTATCTAGCAGGGATTGGGGAATCCTTCGTCCCAGCAGTACGTCTTGAATTGCGACTGCCCGGAGACGGTGGCGCCGACCCAATCAATGCTCGAGATGGTGATCTGCTGCGTGGCAGTTGCATCGAAGACTACATTGCCCTGGAGGGTCCCTTTCGCCGTAAAGTTGTTACCGTAGTACATGCTTGCCGTCCCATTGGCGCCGTAGTAGCAATTGTTTATGGTGACCGCGAAGCCGATGGCCCCACCGTACTTATCCCAGCAATGGACTTGCGGGTTTCCCTGGATCCAAACCTGGCTGGTCAGGTACGGATTGTTGTCCTGGCCAAGGTACCGGTAGATGTAGGCAGCGGAAGTTTGATCATACCAGAGGTCGCATCCCGCACCGTTAAAGCCTGTTAAACCGCCCGGATCGCCGCAGGACTCGATTGCTGCCCAGCCGTGGTACCAACTGCCATCAAACGAGTCTTGGGGACTCACGCGGCCGTGGGATTGAAGGTGAAACCTGGTTCGGTATGCTCTCAAGGCGGCTGAACTCATCAGCTGCGTCGGGGGCGCACCCAGTGTTGCCGCGCCAACCGTGAGAGTCGTCTCGACAGTGCAAACGCTCGCATCTGTCAATTCGGGATGATGTTGCTTGAGGCTATCGCACGCCTTTTGAGACATGTGTGTGGTGATGTGGCGAACCGTTGCGTGTGCCGAGGATACGGATGCCGCTACCGTGGCGCCGGTCGAGTCCGCGCCCAATGGCGGCGCAGCGGACCCGAGGTTGGTAACGACCTGTCCATCCAGGCCTTGAGTCGCGTGCACCGACGAACTTCCGGCGACTACCAGCGCCGCAACCGCAGCCGACACTGTTAGCAGGCGCATAAAGCGCTTCCTGGTCATATGGGCTCCCCTACTTCGTCTAAAGAGGGTCAACCCACTCGGGACCTGTGGCCCGTAGCACAGCGTGTACACCGCCGTAGGTAACCAGTCACCCAACGAGTGGTATAGAGGGTGGCTTTGCCGCACGGGTACGTCCAATCCGTCTCTGGCTATACCGAGATCGCCCTTCTCCGAGGGGCAAGTGTAGAGCGGCCTGTATAGTATCAAATATAAGGATGTACTGCGTCAAGCATCATTTCTATTAGAACGGTTGCACCTCGAAAGTTCAGGTTGGCTTGGGCCCCTCGCTCGTGGTACGTCGGGTCGATTACTGCCGGACTGATCTGAGTGGTGGGGGCAAGGTAGGCGGGCCGCCGCCGGTGGGTGCCGGTACCTGGAGAACACTCTGAGCAGAGCCTGAGGCTGCACTCTGGACTCCAATCCAGCCGACTATGGTAGATGTTCCTACCAGGAGCGTAAAGAGCCCGATCCGCGCTATGCGACGATACACTATGAACCTCCTGTACAGGTGCATTTGACAGAACAAGCATATCCTGCGTGTATTGCTTAAAAATACGAGAAACGATGCGGAAAGGCAGTGAGGCGTTTCTGAGCACTACGAACGCGTCAGGAACATACGGCTCGAGGTCTTCCGCTGAGAAGAGACCAACAGCGGGCAGGGGAAGATCTACCTCATTCCGCTGCGCAGCGGAGTGGACGGCCGGTGCTAGGCGCGGCGGGCGGCGAGCGCTTGGGCGGCGCCAACCGCGTACTGCAGGGCGCCTGCCAGATCACCGCGCCGGCGCAGCGTCTCGCTGTAGGCCAGGGCCACGTCGGCGTAGCGGGTGTGGAAGCCGTTGTGCTCCAGCGCCGTCAGGGCAGCAGCATACAACTGGTCCGCCTGCTCGCTCTCGCCAGCCCCATCGGCCACTTTGGCCAGCACCACCAGGGCATCGATATGGCCCAGGTCGCCCTCGCCCAGACCGAGCTGTTGGGCGGCGTGTGCTTCGCTTCGCGCCTGATCCATGTCTCCGAGCCGGAAGTGGACGGCGGCCAGGGTACTCCGAGCCAGCGCCTCGATGTCTGGAGCCTGGCTCCGCTGGGCTCGTTGCACGGCGTCGCGCGCCGTGGCCAGCGCGTGCTCGGTCTCGCCCAACTCTTCATAGTGAGCGGCAATGTTGCTCAGTTCGTGGGCCGCTTCGCGCTCGTTGTGGCGGGCTTCAAAGATACCGAGACCGAGCCGTGAGTAGCGGACAGCGGCGCGTAGATCGCCGCGCTGACGATGGATGCGGCTGAGCCCGGTGTAGACCGCCGCTAGATTGTCCAGGTCGTTGACGGTGTCAAACAGCTCCCTAGCTCGAGCGTACTGGCCCAGGGCGCCGGTGAAGTCGCCCTGGACGTAGTGCAGATGGCCCAGGGCGACGGTGAGTTTGCCCAGGAGGGCGTGGTCATCGAGCTGGGAGACGGCCTGCTCATGGGCCCGGCGCAGGTGGACCAGCGCCTCGTCATAGGCGCTGGCGCCAAAGAGCGCCATGGCCAGGTTGTAGCGGACCAGGACCAGGTGGCGGATGTCGCCGCCTGCGTCTGCCAGGGGAAGAGCATCCTCCAGCAGCGGGATGGCCTCGCGGGGACGGCCCAGGACGACCAGGGCCCAGCCCTGCAACCAGAGCTTGCGGGAGCGCAAAGCTGGTGGTTCGTCGAGGTCAGCCAGGAGTTGCAGCGCTTCGGCCGGCTGCTGGCTGCGCAGCGCGGCTTCCGCATCGTCCAGCAGGAGATCGGGGAGGGCGTCGACCTCCCCTTCGGCCTCAGTCAGGAAGTAGGTCATGGGCAGCTGCAGTCGATCGGCCACCAGTGCGAGCGCCTTGAGTGAGATGCTGCTCCGACCGAGTTCGACCGAACTGAGGAAGCCGCGGGTGAGATCGTTTCTACCGACCTGAGCCAGGGTCACGCCTCGTTGTTGCCGGGCGTGGCGCAGGCGCTGGCCAATATCGGAGGGTAGTGGAGAGGAAACCGTCTCCAGCTGCTGAGCCTCTTTGGACACCATAGATCGCTTTCCTCCGTCTGGGATACCACCCGACTGAGCGCTGCCAGGACAGACAGGGTGTATGCCAGTGTACCAAGGGGAAGACGGGGAAGTATGGTGCGGCACGACAGGTGCGTGGCAGTTTCATCGTAGACGTCATTGTCCTGACTGCTCGGGAGTGCCTGCCAGAACGCGGTGATCCGGGCACGGTGTACGGTAGAACCAGAGGGGGGCATGATCCGGCAATACCCGCGGGAGTGGCTGTGATCCACCATCCACGTTCCAGATCCACTTTCATATTTCTACCTGATGTTCTACTACTCATCCCTGTCGGCCGGGGAAGAGGGGGCAGTGACGATAGCGCCGCCATAACCGCCCTTTATCCCGCCTACGACACTCCCCTCGCTCCTGGAGGGACCGGGGTCGGGAGAGAGGCGCCAGCCCTTCTCCGCACTGTCACATTTCCTCCCTGGGTGGTGCTTAATGAGTGGAAGACCGAAACAGAGGAGGCTTCGACTCAATGGTTTCACTCGCGAGCAAATGGGTGAGCGTTCACCAGGATCGCTCGATCTCGTTTGAACGGCTGTTTGTGGCTGAGTACGGCCGTGTGGTGGCGATTGCCCAGCGCGTGCTGGGCGACAGTTACGAGGCGGAGGACGTTGCGCAAGAGGTGTTCTGCTCCTTCTACCGCCGGCACTCCCCGGATGCGCCGTACGCCGCCCCCTGGTTGCACCGCGCGGCGGCACACACCGCGCTCAACACCATCCGTGGCAAGAAGCGCCGCCGCCAGCGCGAACAGGCCGAGGCCATTGGCAATGAACGCCTCCAGCTGGCGGCTGCCATATCGCTCGACCCACAACGCGCGGTGGAGCAGGACGAGCGCCGGCGTGAGGTGCGGATCGCCATGGCCAGACTCTCGGAGAAGAGCGCCGCGGTGCTGGCTATGCGCTACAGCGGCCTGAGCTACGCCGAGATCGCGGCCGCACTCGACGTGAAAACCGGCCAGATCGGCACGCTGCTACGACGCGCCGAGGAAGCATTACGAAAGGAGCTATCGCATGACACATCTCTCTGATGGAACCTTGCGCCGGATGATCGACGAGCCTCTGGCTATCGCCGATTCAGATCGGCGCCACTATCGAGCTTGTTCGCACTGTCAGGAGCAGGGGGCACAGATCGTCGCTCTGGCGGACAATACAGCACGGGTGTTCGGCGCCGCCCCGGCGCCGCTGGATACCGCTCGAGCCTTCGCTCAGGTGAGCCGTCGCGTTGCCCTACCGGGCAGCACGGCACATGCTGGACGCTGGAGCCTGCCGCGCACGCTGCGTCGCGCCGTTCGACCCGCCGGCGGGATGGCCGTGGCACTGGCCCTGGTCGGCGCACTGGCGCTGACACCCGCCGGCTCGCTGGCCCAAACCCTTATCACCATCTTTCAGCCCCAGCAAATCTCCACCGTGCAGGTGACCACCCACGACCTCCGCCAGTTGAGCGGCCTGGCTCGCTACGGTACCTTCCACGCCCCGGCACGCGTCCACACGCAGCCGGTTGGCAGCGCGGCGGCGGCCTCCGCCGCCTCCGGCATGACAGTGCTGGTCCCGTCCACCATACCGGCCGGCGTGGTCAATGCGCCCAAGTATCAGGTGATGCCCGGTAGCACCGCATCATTCACCTTCAGCGCCGCCAGGGCCCACCAGGCCGCGCTTCGCTCCGGCAAGGCGGCGCCGTCCATGCCCGCTCGCATTAACGGCAGCACTCTGCAAGTCACGGTGGGCACCGCAGTGGCAGCTACCTACGGCACTGGCGAACTCCCCGATCTGGTCGTCGGTCAGATGGCCGCCCCCAAAATCATGTCCACCGGCGTGACGGTGCAGGAACTGGAAAATTACGTGCTGAGCCTGCCGGACGTGCCATCCACCCTGGCCACACAGCTTCGCAGTCTGGGCGACCCGACCACCACCCTGCCCCTCCCCATACCGGTAGACATGGCACAGTCCCAGAAGGTATCCGTGCAGGGCGTCGAAGGAGTGGCTATCGGCGACCAGACCGGGGCCGGTAGCGTCGTCATCTGGGAAAAGAATGGCATGATCTATGGCGTCGGCGGCCCGCTCAAGGAAAGCGACGTGCTGGCCACCGCCAACTCACTCCACTCATGACCAGCAACCAACTGCCGGCGGTCGATCCGCCGGCAGTTGTCGATCCTCCCGCGCCAACCGTTCGCCCAGGCGCCTCCCTGCTACCAGGGGAGGCGCCTGATGCGGCGTCGCCGGCCATCCACACCCAGGACCTGGCCAAGCGATACCGCTCCACCACGGCCCTGGCCGGGCTCACCATGTCGGTGCCACGGGCCGAGATCTTCGGCTTTCTCGGTCCCAACGGGGCCGGCAAGACCACCGCTGTGAAGCTGCTGGTTGGGCTGACGCGTCCCACCTCCGGTGAGGCATGGGTTCTGGGTGAGCCCATCGGCGACCGTGAGACCCGCCGCAAGATCGGCTACCTGCCGGAGCTTTTTCGCTACCAGGACTGGATGTCGGCTCGGGAAGTGCTGGCGCTGCACTGCCGACTGGCCGGACTGCCCAAAGCCCAGCACGGCGATGAGATCGACCACGCCTTGCTCACCGTCGGCCTGGCCGATCGGGCCGGGGATCGAGTCGGCGCCTTCTCCAAGGGCATGCAGCAGCGGCTCGGCCTGGGCGTTGCTCTGCTGGGCCGGCCGGAGTTGCTGTTTCTCGATGAGCCGACCTCGGCGCTCGATCCGGTCGGCCGGCACGACGTGCGCGAGATCGTGCGCGGCCTGAAACGGCGCGGCGCCACGGTCTTTCTCAACTCGCATCTGCTCAACGAGGTCGAGCAGGTGTGCGATCGGGTGGCCGTGATCGACCAGGGCCGGGTGATTGCCTTCGGCACCCTGGACGAGCTACGTGGCGAGCAGCACGCCGTGCGCCTGCGCCTCGGCGGTCTGCCTGGCTCGGCCACGGAACTCCTGCGTCGCTTCGGCACGGTCGACACCGAGGGCGATTGGTACGTGGTGCGCGGTATCGATAGTGAGCAGGTGCCGCAAATGGTGACAGAGCTGGTCGAGCGTGGCGCGAAGATCCATGCGGTCGAGCCGGCCCGCGAGACGCTGGAAGATCGCTTCTTACAACTGCTGGGAGGTTCGCCGGATGGCCATCCTGACCATCGCCCGTCTCACCCTGCGTGAGGCTTCCCGCCGCAAGCTGTTGCTAGCGGTCGCCATTCTCACCGTGATTCTGGCACTCCTCACCGGCTTCGCCTTCCACAAACTCCTGGCCTTACCCTGCGGCAACAGCGGTAATCCGCACCCCTGCTCTGCCCACACCCTGACCCTACTGGCGGCCACTCTGCTGATCTTGCTGGCCTTTATGTTCTCCTTTGTGCTGGCGGTTGGCGCCGCCTTTATCGGCGCGCCCTCCGTGGCCGGCGATATCGAGTCCGGCGTCCTGCTCTCCATGCTGCCGCGTCCCATCCGTCGGGGCGATGTGATTCTGGGCAAGTGGTTGGGGCTGGCTGCGCTGATCGTCCTCTATGCCGGTATCACCTGCGGGATCGAGTTCGTCATCAGCGCGGTCACGCTCAATTACGTGCCGCCCCATCCCATCCTGGCCATCCTGTGCCTGATCGCCGAGGCGCTGGCCGTGCTGAGCCTGACCCTGGCCGCCAGCACCCGTGCGTCCGCCATGACGGTGGGCATCGTGGTGGTGGTGCTCTTTGGCCTCAACTGGATCGCGGGAATCGCCGGAGCGGTGGGAGCAGCCTTCCACACCCATGCGATTCAGGACATCGGCACGGTCAGCAGCCTGCTCTTCCCCACCGATGGCCTCTGGCGCGCCACCATCTACAACCTCGAGCCGGTGGCCGTCCTCTCCGCCGGCGGCGCCGCCGACCGGGTAGCCGCCGGCAATCCGTTTTTTGTCCTGACCGGCCCCACCACCGCCTACGTAATCTGGGCCATCGGCTGGGTGATCGCGGTGCTGGGTGTCACCATGTGGAGCTTCAATCGCCGGGAGTTATAGGAAGGCTGAAAGCATTCCCCCTCGCCCCCGCGAGAGAGAGGGGGGTAGGGGGAGGGGGGGCGCCTTCAGCAGACCAATTCGGTCCACTCGCCTCGGGCCTGCAAGAGACGCTTGATCTTCTCGCAGGTCAGGTCGCAGGCCATGGCCTCGTTGCGCGTGATAGCCAGGGCGTCGACATAGTCGTCCTGCCACTCGTGGGGGTTGGTCACCTCCACGTAGGCCGATCCATCGCTGATGTAGCAGAACGACTCGTTCTCGCCGAGCAGCCAGTAAAAAAGCCACTTGTTGCCACGCGACTCGGGCTCCACGGCCAGCACTTCCTGCCCGATGTCGAACTGCTTCATCTCAATCTCAGTACTGGCCACGATGAAAAATCCTTTCCCCGTCAGCTTCCCGTACGCTTAGCGCGGGATCGCAGACGCTGGTAGCTTCTTCCATCTAACCCCGTCGAAGCCAGAGACCGCAAGTGGCTCCGGCGGATCGTCGATCGAGTACTGCACCACCAGGATGGTATAGCCCGCCGCATACAACTGCCGAGCACGCCGCCAGGCCGTCCCTTGCCGCTCGACCCACTCCACCATCGGGTCCCCATTGGCTTGCGTGGCATGAATTGAATATGGAATGCTATTCCCCGGCAGCCACGACTCCGCTGCGCGACTGCTCCGCCGCGGCCTGCCGGGCTTTTGCTGGGCTGGGCCGCATCAGGGTGGCGATGGTGGCGCCGAGCAGCATGGAGGCGATGGGGATCGCCAGCGAGGGCTTCATGGCGTTGAGGAAGCCGTGGTCGAACACCTGCTGGCCGAGCGATGCGAGTTGATGGGCCATGCTCGCCGGTAGATTGGTGGGCAGGTGACCGCCACCGGTCTGTCCTCGGCCTACCCGCAGCCCGCTGCTGGCCGCATGACTGAAGCCGGCGACGAAGCCTCCCCGGAATTTGACCGGAAGCTGCGCGCCATAGCGCACCGCCTGGCTGTGCAGCTCGGCGCCCAGCCGATTCTGCAGCACGGCCCCGACCACCGTACTGCCTATCACCCCGCCCACTTGCCGAATGGTATTCAGGAAGCCGGAGGCGGCGCCGGCCTGGGTTGGGCCGATATCGCGCATCGCCAGGGTGGTCAGCGGCGCAAAGGTGCAGCCCATGCCGATACCGGCGATCACCAGCGGCAGCGTAAAGCTCAGCGCGGTGGAGGAGAGCGAGGAGACCAGCACGATTAGCGTCATACCGATGGCATAGAGCGTCATGCCGGTGGCCAGGATCCATTTGCCGTTTACCTTGTCGGTGAGGCGGCCGGCAAACGGCGCCACGACCATCATGGTCAGCGACATGGGCGCTATGGCGATACCGGCTCGCTCCGCCGAAAAGCCCAGCACCGACTGAAAGAAGATGGTCAGCGGCAGGAAGAGGCCCAGCATGGCAAAGGCCACAAAGGTCTGGACCAGATTTGCCAGGGAAAAGTTGCGATCCCTGAACAGGGAGAGCGGCAACAGTGGCTCCTCCTGGCTAGCCTCCCAGCGCAGAAAGAGAGCGAGCAGCACCACGCTGGTCAGCAGGATGGTCGGGATACTGAGCAGCCCGAGATGCAGCGAGCCGAGATCGATGGCGGCCAGATCGGAGATGCGGCCCCAGCTGTAGCGCTCGCCCTCGATCAGTCCGAAGACGCCGGCGAAGAGGCCGCTCATGGCCAGCAGCACACCCACCATGTCGAGATGATGCTTGCGGTGAATGGTCAGTTCGGGCATCAGCAGGTAGGCCAGAATCACCGCGATGATGCCGATCGGCACATTGACGTAGAAGATGGCGCGCCAGGAGAAGGTCGTGGTGAGGAAACCGCCCAGGGTAGGGCCAGCCACCGCCGCTATGCCGGCCACGCCGCCCCAGACGCCGAAGGCCGCGCCGCGCTTCTCAGGTGGAAACAGGGTGGTGATCAAGGACAGACTTTGCGGCGTCAGAATCGCGCCGCCGACGCCCTGGATCACCCGGAAGAGGATCAGCTGCTCGGAGCTCTGGGCCAGACCGCAGGCAATCGATGAGAGGGTGAACACCACCAGGCCGGTCATGAACATCCGCTTGGGACCAAACATATCGCCCAGGCGGCCGGAGACGATGAGCAGAATGGCATACACCAGGATGTAGGCGTTGAGCACCCACAGGATCTGGTCCAGCGAGGCGTGGAGCGCGGTGATAATGCTGGGAATGGCCACATTTACAATCGTCGTGTCGAGCAGGATCATGAAGAAACCAAAGGTCAGGACCACCAGCACCACCCACGGATTACTGGGGATACGTGGCGTACTCAGCGATGATGCGGCGCTGCTCGCCGGGGCTTGATGGGACATTTAGACAACCTCCTTCAGGGCATTTCGCGCAATGAACTGCTCGGCCCAGGCGCGTTCGCGCTTCCAATACTCGGTACGATGATCAAACACACTCAGCACGTCCCGCATCCGCTCGTCGGGGAGGCTGATCGCCATATCACGCCGTTTACGCTCCAGATGGTCGATATGTTGCTGAGCGTACACGACGTAATGGCGTGAGAGATGCAGCCGCTCTTCTGGCCTCAGCTCGGAGAAAAGAGCCACTTTGTGGGCAAAGATCGTTGCATAATCACCGGTATGATGCTCGGTGTCGAGCAGCAGATCATGCAATCTGGCTCGACCTGCCTCCGTGATCGCGTACACCTTGCGGGTCCGTCCATCGCCGTCCTCGGCAGCCTCCTCGGCGCGAATGAGGCCCTCGGCTTCCAGCCGCGAGAGAATCGGATAGAGCGTTCCGCACTGCATCTGGCGAAACGGACCGTCTATGTGCCCGATGATCTTGGCAATCATATACCCATGCATCGCATGGCGCGAGAGCCGACCAAGTACTAAGAGTTCATACATAGCTGTAGTATATCGAATCTACATATCGAACGCAAGCTTGTGAGCGGCCCGGTTTTTTCCAGATCTGGGAATCTGCCATGCGCCTCCCCTCAATCAGGGCCATGGACGTACGGCGGACGTGTCCACGATGCACCGCTTCCCCCCTCTCCCCCTCCCCCCCGGCCCCCTCCGGGGGGGAGGGGGAATACGTGGTCGGTCCCCCGAACACCTACGCGCCTCGGAGCCCCGGGTGTGTTCATCCCGCTCTTCCCGCCAAGGCGGAACGCGACGCTCGACCCCTTCCACAAGAGCATAGAGCGAGAATGCTGGCGAGAGAAACGGCGCTGCCTGGACCTGTGGGTGTTCGCGTCGCAGGCAAGGTATCGCCCCTCCCCCCCGCGAGGGGGAGGGGTAGGGGGAGAGGGAGCACCCTTACCAGGCGACTGCCGCCGGTTTGACCTCCACGGTGGTGACCGGGCTGACCGGGAAGGAAAGGATGCGCCCAGTGGCGCCGGCCATGAAGGGTTCGATGCGCTCATGGAGTCCGGGTTCGGGCATGCTGGCGTTCGGCATTCCGAGGAGATGCCCCTGCACACCGTGTCCCTGACCGGTTTTGTTCCCGGCGTTGACGCCCGTCATTTCCCGCACCAGGTGGAGCATCTCCACCGTTTCAATGCCCTCTGCAATGAGGTACGCCCCCATCTCGTGGGCCACGGCGACAATCCCCGCCAGCACAGCCCGTGCAGATTGATCGGTGGCCGCATGGACGACGACGCTCCCATCCACCTTGATAAAGTCGACCTGAAGCTGGCTCAAGACGCCCAACCCGGCATTGCCCGCCCCCGTATCGTCCAGAGCGAGCCTGAACCCATACTCGCGGAGCCGTTGCGCCATCGGAACCACCGTATCCAGCCGGATAATCGATCGCTCCGTGATCTCCAGAACGATCTGCTGTGGCGAGAGCCCGGCGGCCAGCACCGCATCGACCAGCGCAGGCCCCGACAGGCGATTCTGCTCCAGTGACTCTGGTGCCACGTTGATAAAGAGGACCGCACCGGGCGGCAGCTCGTGGGCGCGGGCCAGCACGGCATGGCGGCAGAGGGCGTCCAGGTCGTGTCCTCGGCCCAGCCGCGTAGCCAGATCGAACGCCTGCTGTGGACCAACCAGGCCATAGCCTGTTGCCGGACGCGACAGGGCCTCATAGCCGAGGATCGAGTTGTGGTGAAGATCCCAGATGGGCTGAAAGACCACGTTGATGGTATTGTCGGCAAGAAGGCGGCGTACCGACTGCACCTGCGCGCCCGAGGCCACCAGCGTCGTGTCTCGAATCTCATCAAATGCCACCAGCGCATTCCGTCCCCGGCGCTTGGCCTCACTCAACGCCTCCGCGGCCTGCTCGCTCAACTGATCGGCGTCCGCGCACGTTGTTTCCAGGCAGGCGAGGCCGACGCTGACGGTCGCGCCACCTAACCTGGCCGGCGCCTCGACGCGGAACTCCTCCAGAATTATCAAAACCTCACGCTCTGAGATACCGCAGAAAACAACGCCGAATTCATCCGCGGCCAGGCGGAAGGCGTGATAAACCCTGGGAATCGCGTTCAGCAGACTCGCCAGTTCGATCAGGATGTCGTCTCCCTGCCGGCGACCTTGCTCCTCGTTGATCGCCTTGAACTCGTCGACGTTCAGGTGGGCAAGAACCATATCGGTCCCCCGCGCGGCGGCATCCTCTACTTCACGCCGCAAGACCTCGTGGTAGCCGCGTTCGTTTCCGAGGCCGGTGAGATGATCGTGCAGGGCAGCATGCAGCAGGTCCCGATTGAGACGCTGTAGCGCGTGCAGGTTGTCTCGAGCCTGCGAAACATGCTGTTTCTGGACGAAATGCATCATCAGCAATGGAAGTACGAAGATGGCAACACCTGGAGGGCCAACGTCAGTAAACGTGACGCTCAGGGCAAGTCCCATCAGACACAGCACGATATAGTGCGTGAACAGCCAGCGAAAGGTGGACCTCCAGGTCTTCAGCAATGCGTCCCCGCGCGTCAGGGCCACAGCGACCGCCACCAGACCGGTGTCGATCAGGAAATATGCTACTGAGGCCGGAATAATAGTCGGGAGCAACCATACCAGGTCGTGGCTACCGAGCGGAAGGTGTTGCCATGCCAGCACGGCAATCACCGGGAGGCCGGCCAGTAGGTGAACGGCTGCATTGAAGGCGGCGCGATGGACTGTGCGCAGGCCCCGCCGCTGTAGGAAGTGGTGGACTCCAGCAATTGCGCAGCTTACGCACAGGAGGCCGTCAATCCCTGTCAGCAGGGCTGCGGTGAAGGCTATCCCGACCGAGACAGATACCGTGCCCTGTCTCAACAAATCGACCTCGAGTCCCTCCGCCGCGGCAGCGAGCACCGTCAGGAGGACGATTGGCAGCACCGGGGAAAGGGGCATCATCAGTATCGCCACCAGCGCAACTGCCAATCCTGCCAGCGTTACACAACTGACGAAAGCCGGACCGGCCCACCCGGCCGGTGCATCCCGGTTGGCCTCGTCGTTCGCTCTCCGCCCCTGCTTAATAGGGGCGCCGTTGAGCGGACTCTGCGCCGGTATCACCTCCACCGGCGATGGGCCGGTAATGCCCACCCCTCGCTCAGCGAGCGGCGCCTCGCTGGCGCAGACCACACGATTCCTGCCGCCACTTTTTGCGGCGTACACGGCCACATCGGCTGCGTGCATCAACTCCTGGACGGTGTGACCGTCCTGCGGGAAACAGGCTATCCCGAGACTCATGGTGACACGCATGGTCGTCTGGCTCCCCGCCAGCGAGAAGCGCGCCGCCTCGACCTCGCCACGTACACGCTCTGCCAGCAACCTGGCCTCGGCCTCGTCTGTCTCGGGAAGCGCAATCGCAAACTCTTCGCCCCCGAAGCGTCCCGCAACATCATATTCACGAATCGTGGATCGAATCGTCTTGCCGATGCCGCTCAGGACGGCGTCACCGCCGAGATGACCATAGGTATTGTTGATATCCCGCAAGAAGTCGAGATCCGCCATGATGAACGTCAGGGGCCGATCGAACCGCTGCGCCCGCTCTAACTCGCCGGCCACCAGTTCATTGAAGTGTCGGGCGTTGTTCAGGCCGGTCTTGGCATCCGTCTCCGCCTCTTGCTTGAGTTGCGGGATCATCAGGGCCCGATACATGAAGAAGATCGGAGCAAGTGCCGGCAGGATAAACCATGGCTGTATCGTCCACACCACAGCCACCGTGCTGCCCACACAGACCAGCGCCAGGTCGCTCATCAAGGAATCACCATCCAGCTGGCCCGATTCCCGCCACGACACGCCGCGTGCCAGAACCAGCGCAAACCCGAGCAGACCGTGATTGATACTGAGCCATACCAGTGCGGCCAGCATCACGGCCGCCACCTGCCATATACCGGCGACCGCGTGGTGGCCACCCATAGCCCCAAGTACCACCTGTGCCGCCCGGCCGGCAATCCAGAACATGGCTACGTTGAACGGCTGAAGGTACCAGAGACGGAGGTTGCTGCTGCCGATCCAGCGTTCTTTGAGCCACTCGGCGAGATGGGAGGCGACAATCAGTACAAACAGCAGGAGCGGATCCAGAAGGACCGCTCCGGCGAAAAGAAAGATCGGCGTGGCGTAAAAGAGGACGTGATTGGAGCCTTCGACTTTGAAGAGTTGAGCGCCAACGGCCAGGACCAAGAGCAGCTCCACGAGCATCCAATGCGGGTGGGCATGGCGGAATGAGATGCCCGCCTGCAGGGCGAGTCCGGTTGCCAGTGCCAGCACCCCGCAGATGTATGCCCACGCTCGTCGATCCATGCTCAGTTCATCCTTCTGTTGATCGCTGTAGAGTACACCCGGGAAGGGCTGGTAAGCCCTCCCCGGGTCATTTCAAAGGGTACTAGGGGCCCCAGTAATCGCTGCCCCAGGAGGACGACCCCCAGGAGGACGACCCCCAGGAGGACGAACCCCACGAGCCCGAACCCCACGAGGACGAACCCCATGAGCCCGAACCCCATGAGGACGAACCCCAGGAGGACGAACCCCAGGAGGACGAACCCCAGTTGGCAGCAGGATCACTCGGCAGCAGGAATGCAGCTACCTGCAGTCCCACATCGGCACTCGTTGTACTCGTGCTCGCCACGGCGGCCGCGGCATTGACCTCACCGGCTCCGGTACCGCTGGTGGACGTGAGCTCGCTCGCCGTGGACATCAGCCGGTACTTGACCTGATCGGGCGTCAGTGATGGCTTGGACTGCAGCAGCAGGGCCACCGCACCCGTGACCATCGGTGCCGCCATGGACGTACCCGACATTCGGAAGAACTTCTGACCGTTGAAACTAACGATGTGATCCGGGTGCGCCGTTGCCAGACTGGAGGCAACACTAGCAAGGTCGCTGATGATGTTCACACCTGGAGCAACCAGGTCCGGTTTGACTACCGTGGTGCTCGACCCGCTGGTGAGCGATGCGCTTTCGGAGCCGGAGGCCGAGAACGATGCCAGGGTGTCGTCCGCGGTGCTCGCCGTGTTTTGGTCGTTCACGGCGCCCACTGTGATCACAAAGGGATCGTTGGCTGGGGCGTACATCACACCGGCGTTGGTCGATCCATTGTTGCCGGCGGAGGTGACGACCACGATTCCGGCCTTCCACAAGGTTTCGACCGCCGCATCAAGCGGGTCCACTTGATACGAATCCGCCACGGTGCTGTTGAGCGAGAGATTGACCACGTGGATGTTGAAGTTGGCCCGGTTGTTGTAGACCCACTGCAGGCCGTTCACCACGTCCGAGACGGACGCAGCGCCATTATCGTCGGACACTTTGACGTTGAGCACGTTGGCGCCAGGAGCGACGCCGCTGTACGCGCCATTCGACAGCACGCCATTACCTGCGGCGATGCCGGCGATATGCGTGCCATGGCCGTACATATCCGCCGCGTACCGAGTGTTACTGTTGAACCTCACTGCGGCTACCATCCGGCTACTGCCGCTGGCGTTGGTGAGATCGGTCCCCCCATTGACCCCGCTGTCGACGATGGCAACGCCGATACCAGTGCCCTTGAGGGTGCCCCATAGGGAGGCGGCGCCGATCGATTTGGTGTACGTCTGGCTCAGAGCAGTCGTGCTACTACGGACGTACGAGCTGGACTTGACCGTACTCGAGTCTGGTGTCATCTAGTTGACGCTGTGGCTGGCAGCCAGCGTGCGCACATTCTTCGCCGGCACCCTGGCCGCGAAGGCGTGGATCAGTGACAGGTTCCGGGTAATGTGTCCCCCGACCTAGCGTACTACCCCTTCGGCGGCATTGGAGCCGTCTCGCTGCTGCACGATGACGTTGATCGCTGCATCTGGATGCTGGGCGGCAAAGGCCATAAGCGCGGGTGGCGCGTGGAGTGCCTCAGCATGAGCTGAGGTGTTCTGGACGGCGGGACTCAGACAGGCCGCGACCATTGCCGCGGCGACCGGTACTCGCCAGTTCACTGATCGGATGGCACGCCTTCTCAAGGCGCACCATCCCATAAGCAGAGGTGGAGCTGTTTCGTCATTCCGATATGCCTCCCCGAATGAATCTCTACGACCGGGTCCGCAGTGGGGCCCGATTGATCTCAAACAGCGTATGGGGATTCCCGCAGATAGTCAACCTGGTAGAGTTACGATACGGTTACGATTCGGTTCCATTGCGGTCAGCCCCACCTGAACCTGCCGGCTCCTCGAAGTCCTCCAGGAGCTGGAGTCGCGTTGCCCCTGAGCCGGCGCCTCAACCACTGGCGCCAGCTCTCCAGATGTGGCACAATACTGTTCTAGCCCACCTCAAACATCCGTTCTACTATCAGGTCGGAGGGGCTATCTATGTACGCTGCTTCACCCGCCACGGCGCGGGTACGGGTTCCTGTCGCGCTGCTGATGCGCACCGGCAATCGTCGCTGGGTCGAGGCCGGCGGCCACACTATCCGCCAGATCATCGACTCGCTTGAGCGCGATTACCCCGGGCTGCGCTTTCATCTCTGCTGTGAGACCGGCGAGCTGCGCCCCTATGTCAACCTCTTCCTGGGGGCCGAGAACGTGCGCTGCCTGCAGGGATTGGATACCCGTGTCGAGGGCGGCGCCACCATCCACATCCTGCACTCCGTGGCCGGCGGCTAGGTCCGTGTGCTCGATGCTTCCACGGTCACAACCGCCGGCAGCCTCAACCAGAAAGGAAACAATCGTATGACCGCTGCTCATCCCTCCGGAACCGTTCTCCTGCTGGCCGGCACCAAGCGCGGCCTGTTTGTCCTCTCCTCGCGCGACCGCCAAACATGGACGGTCGAGGCGCAGCCGCTCAAGGGCTCGCGCGTCTTCAATGCGGTGCTGGATCAGCGAAACGGGACGTCCCGACTGTTCGCCGCCGACAACGGAGACTTCTTCGGCTGCTTCCTTCGCTACAGCGACGACCTCGGTGAGACCTGGCAGGAGCCGCGCCAGGGCATCCAGTTTCCCGAGGGCAGTGAGCAGAAGCTGAACAACATCTGGCTGGTTCAGCCCGGCCGTCCCGACCAGCCGGACACCGTGTATGTGGGAGTCGACCCTGCCAGCCTGTGGGTCAGCACCGACCGCGGCGAGACCTGGGAGTTGAATCCCGGGCTGATGAACCATCCCACCCGAGAGCACTGGGGTCCTGGCGCGGGCGGTCTCTGTCTACACTCCATCGTGCCGGACTACTCGAACCCAGATCGCATGTGGGTCGGCATCTCTGCGGTGGGCTGCCTGCGCACGGACGACGGCGGCAGGAGCTGGACCCACGTCAACAAAAACACCCGTGCCGATTTCCAGCCCGATAAATACCCAGAGTATGGCCAGTGCATCCATCGCCTGGTGCAGCATCCCACCCAGCCGGGCACCCTCTACCAGCAGAACCACTGCGGTGTGTACCGGAGCCACAACGCCGGCGAGGAGTGGATCGATATCCAGGCCGAGTTGCCCTCCCCGTTCGGCTTCCCCATTGCGCTCGACCGGCATCATCCAGAGACGCTCTTCACCATCGTCGAGGATGGGGAAGGTCGCACCAACTTCACCGGCCAGTTCACGGTTTACCGGACCGAGGATGCGGGACAGCAGTGGCAGGCGATGACCAATGGATTGCCCGCCGGCGTCGGCGTTCGCCTGGGCGTTCTGCGCCATGGCATGTGTGCCGACGAACTCGATCCCTGCGGCGTCTACGTCGGCACCAACACCGGCCAGCTCTTTTCCAGCGCGGATCGCGGCGAGTCCTGGGACCTGATTGCCGATTTTTTACCGCCGGTGTACTCGGTAAACGTGGCGGTGGTGGCGTAGGGCGCCGGTGTTCCCCTCTCCCCCCAGCCCCCTCCCCCAGCGCCGTCCAACGGCGCGGCGGACAAGCCCTCGGGGGGGAGGGGGGCCAGCGGGCACGCTGCCGGTTAGTAGGAAGGTTGGTATACTAAAAGGTTGTGACAGTCTCGGCATCTGTTGAGGGAGGGCCCGAGGCTTTTTTGTGGTATCCACCGCACTATCTATCCCTGACGCGTATCAGGACACCGAGGAGACCCCGTGACCGCTCTAGCCTCTCGTTTCTTTTTTGTGCCGTGTGCACTGGCTCTCGTGGTACTGGCCGGTTGCGGCAGTAGCGGCAATCAAGCAGTGGTCCATACCACGGCGTCGCCCAGACCCACCGCAGCTACCGGGCCAACCTCGGTTGCCGCGCCGACTTCGCCGCCGGTTCCCACACCGGCACCAGTGCCCACAGCGGTGCTGACCGGAGGCGACGTGGCAGCTGTGGTGAACGGCCACAGCGTACCTATGTCGACCTTCCGCCTCCTGGTAAGCCTGGATCAGCACCGAGCCGCCAGCCAGCCCGGCGGCATCAGCCCGGCCCAGTTGACCCAGGCAGCCATGAACCAACTGGTAGTCAGTGAACTAATCCAGCAGTATGCTAGCGCCCACCATATCACGCTCTCCAACGCGGCCGTTCAGCAAGAAATTCAGAAAGACGAGAAACTATCCGGCGGTGCACGGCCTTTCGACCAGCGGCTGGCGCAGATCGGCCTGAATCGCAGTTCCTTCAAGACGCTGCTGGCGCCCTCATTGCTGCAGCAGAAGGTGGCGAATAAGATCTTCCCCCTTAGTACCTCACCACATCCTATCGCCCATGTGCGGCATATCCTGATCATGCCGCATCCGGCTGGCGCTCCGGTCCAACCCGGCCAGCCGGCGCCAACGCCTCGAACCGATGCCCAGGCCAAAGCCCTGGCCGAACAGCTGCTGGCCCAGATTCAGCATGGTGGCGACTTCGCGGTACTGGCTAAGAAGTACTCGGACGACACCTCGAGCGGCGCTCAGGGCGGTTTCCTGGCACAGTGCTGCAGCCCGGGGCAGACGGTGCCACCGTTCGACCACGCGGCATTCACCCTGAAGCTGCACCACGCGGTCATCGTCCACTCGCGGTTCGGCTATCACATCATGGAAGTGTTGTCGCGTGGCAAGGCGCCACTCCCACCCCAGCAGCAGCAACAGAGCCAGCAGCAACAATTCAGCACCTGGATCGCGGCGCAACAGAAGGCAGCCAAAATTCAGAAGATCGCGCAGGTCAAAAAAGCCTAACGCGGCTTTCGCTCAGTCCTCGATGTTTGCTGCCTCGCGCTCCATAACCCACTCGATGCCCTCATCTTCGGCGCCGGCGACTGTCTGGCAGGACGGACAGCGCCAGATGTTGACATAGGAGGCGAGATACTCCGCGCCCTCAGCCTCGGCGAAGGTAGGCCAGTGCTCGGTGACGTCGTCCATCGTGGTGTCGCAGTGTGGGCAGTCCATAGCGGGATGGCGTAGAGTACCACATGCGTTTGACAGAAGCATAGTATGGTGCCGCGGCTTGTCCAGTATTCCCCTCTTTCAGCCCCCGTGATTCTGCCTGGAACGCTCTTTGCAGGGAAGGAGCAAGAAGGCCATCCAAGAAGGGTATCAAGACGAGGAATTATCATGTCGCGCTACATATTGGTTGCCGAGGACGACCCCGATATTCTCGGCCTGGTCATTGCCGTACTCGAGGATGCGGGATATGAAGTAGGGTCCACCGCGGGGGCACGCACCCTGGACGAGGTGCAACGGCGGCGCCCCGATATCATGTTGCTGGACTATCAGATGCCGGGGATGGACGGCGTGCGGATCGCGCAGGAACTGCGCTCGAATCCAGCCACGCGGAACATTCCCATTATTGCCATGACCGCGGCGGGACGCGTGGCCGTGGTGTGCCGGGAAATGGACGCCAGCGGGTGCCTGGGCAAGCCGTTCGACATCGATCGGCTGGTGCGGACCGTCGATCAGCTAGAGCACTACTCGCATTAGCGGCGTCCATCCCCTCCGCTCCCCCAGCTACTCCCAGCTACTCCCAGGTACTCGCGTCATCGAGCTGCTTGATATCGTCCGGCGTCAGTTGCACGTCCACTGCTCCCGCCAGATCCTGCCATTGCTCCACCGTGTTGGCAGCGGTGATGGGCGCGGTCATGCCGGGACGGGCCAGGAGCCAGGCGAGAGAGATTTGGGCGGGGCTGGCGCCATGTCGCTCGGCGACCTCGAGCACTCGATCCAGCAAGCTGAAACCCTGCTCATTCAGATAGCGGTTCTGCACTTGCTGGGCGCGGCCCGATTCGGGAAGCGCCTGGTCTCGACGATACTTGCCGGTGAGGAAGCCTCCGGCCAGTGGTGAATAGGGAATCATACCGACCCCCTGCTCCAGGCACAGCGGCTCCAGCTCGCGCTCGTAGCCGGCGCGGCTGGCCAGGCTATACGATGGCTGGATGCTGTCGTAGCGGGCGTAGCCATGTTTGTCGCTGATCCAGAGGGACTGCATCAGGCGCCAGGCCTGATAGTTCGAGGCGCCGACGTAGCGTACCAGGCCGCGCTGAACCAGGTTGTCGAAGGCCGCCATGGTCTCTTCCAGCGGCGTCTCTGGGTCGTCGGAGTGGGCCTGATAGAGATCGATATAGTCGATGTTCAGGCGGCGCAAGGAGGCCTCAACTGCGTCCATGATGTGTTTGCGCGACAGGCCGACGTCGTTCGGGCCGGGGCCCATTGTGCCGCGGCATTTGGTGGCCACCACCATCTGGTCGCGGTTGCCCCGCGCCGTCATCCAGCGACCGATAATCTCTTCCGCCACCCCACCGGGGTTTCCCTCGAACCAGCGGGTGTACACATCCGCCGTGTCCAGGAAGTTGCCGCCGGACTCGGCATAGGCGTCGAGAACTTCAAAGGCGTGCGCTTCATCGGTGGTCCAGCCGAACTGCATGGTGCCCATGCACAACTCCGAGACCTTGAGGCCGGTCCGTCCCAGGTTACGATACTCCATGAGGTGCGTCCTTTTTCCTGAAAATCGTGGCATTGGTGGCAAGAGGCGCTGTCAGGTCTGACGCTATTTTGCCGCCGCTACCTCCTTCACCTTACCCAGCAGGCTCGGATGGAACCAAAACGGCCGCCCAGAGCGTAAAGCGTGTATGATTGGGCGGTCCCTGGATGCGTATGGGGAAGGGCATGAAGCATGATCAAAGTGGCGCTGGCGGATCGCGAACACCTCTTGGTACAGGCGCTCTCGCACCTGGTCGGGGCAGAGACCGACATGAACGTGACGGGCATGTACACCGATGGCGAGTCGCTGATCAACGGGCTTGACAAAAAACAAGCCGAAGTCGTGCTGATGGACCCCATCGGGCTGACGCCGATGGGCATGGAAGTCGTGCGGCAGGTGCTCAGTATCCATCCGGACACCCGCGTGGTGGTGCTGACGGCCAATCAGCAGGAGCAACAGCTCTTTGCCGCCATCCGGGCTGGCGCGCGTGGCTATCTGCCCAAGAGCGCGGACATTACCGAAGTGCTCGATGCGATCCGATCGGTCGCCTACGGTGAGGCGCTGATCAGCCCCGAGCTGGCCATGCAGCTACTGGACGAGTTTGCGCGCCTCAGTTATCTGGAGACCGGTCTCACCAGCCGCGAGCGCGACATCCTGAACGCCATCGTGCAGGGCGACAGCAACCGCGAGATCGCCCAGAAGCTCGGTCTCAGCGAGAAGACCGTCAAGAACTACGTGAGCGATATCCTCAGTAAGCTGCACGTGCGCGACCGTACCGAAGCTGCCGTCTACGCGCTCCAGATGGGGCTGGTCACCGAAGGCGACTGGCGATTGTCTATCCGTCGACGCAGCTAAGACTACGTTGTCAGGTAGTCGGGTGAACCTGGGGCATGGAATCTCCCAGTGCCCTACAGTGTCCTGAAGAGTGATGCACGACCCCGCCGCCGCGTCTCTGGATGCCCTGATGCAGGCGCTCAAGAGCGAGGATTTGGATCGCCGCAGTCGCGCTATGGGGGAATTGGGCCGGCGTGGACGGGACGGTGATCTGCGTGTGGTCCAGGCACTGGTCGAGGCCCTTGACCGCCTGCCTCTGGATGCGGGGGAAGCGGCTGCAGAGCGGGAGTACGCTGTCGAGTATCTAGAGAGAATTGGCCCCCCAGCCGTCGATCGATTGCTCGCTGTTCTTGTCGACCCGGTCCGACCATCGCCAACACGATGTGATGTCGCACGCGCCGTAGGGAACATTGGAGACATGCGGGCCCGCGAGGTAATGGTCACGATTCTCCAGAATGGCGCCGAAGATTTGGAACTGCGTCGCACGGTCGCGTTCTACCTCGGAAGACTTCGGGATCACCGTGCGGTCGAACCGCTTCTCGCTCTTGCAGCCGATCGTGAGGCGGATCGAACAGTTCGACGCAACGCGCTCGCTGCTCTGGGAGAACTGGCTGATCGACAGTCGTTCGATGTGCTCCTGTCGCTCCTGCACGATCCCGAGGTCAGCAACATGGCGAGTACCGCGCTCGAGTCGCTTCAAGACCCGCGGGCCATAGACCAGCTCCTGCCGACACTCGGCTCTGATGACGCGCAGTGGCGGCAAAATGTTGCTGCCATTGTTGGGAAGGTGGGCGAGCCGGCCGTCGAGCCACTGCTCGCGCTCTTGAAGAGAGCGGACTGGCGTGTTCGAGCGGGAGCAGCGACCGCGTTGGGCTTCACCGGAGATCGGCGCGGCGGTGGTCCTCTCACCAGCCTCGCACTGCAGGATTCGGACAGTCGGGTAAGACGAGAGGCAGCAGCATCGCTCGGGTTTCTGGACGATGTTCCGGTGGTACCCGCCTTGGTCGCGGTGCTTGAGGACGAGGACGTGCATGTCCGCCTGGCCGCGATGCAAAGCCTCTATCACCTCGCCCTGCCCGGCCGAGCGCCAACCAGTATTTTGTCCCAGGTGGAATGGGTAGCGACTCACGATGCGGGGACCATCAACGGGCACGAAGTGATGAAGGATGTCGGGCAGCGCGTTGTGCGGGAATTACGACGCGCTCTAACAGGGGGGAACCACCGTCTCGACTCCTCGTAGTTGTCGTTGGTTCTGTCGGCATGAACAACATCTCGTTCTACGCTGCTAAATACTGGCCGAGTTGACTCCGTTACTTCAGGCTGGTCGCGACTGCCGCTGCCGCTGCTTGACCTAAGTCAGTCTCGACGGTGATCAAGGTGTGGGAGCGAGTGAGTGAGAGTATGGTGCTGGCGCCGGAGCGAGTGACAAAGGCAGTTGAGGCGCCAATGACGATTCTCTGCTCGGTGCCGGTGGACGCCTGACTCGTCTGGCTCCCTTGCTCGATGATGCTGACGCTTGGCCCTCCTGACACCGGGGACGCGAATCTGAGGTAGACACCGTTGATCCGCGCGAGTCCCGTGGGCAACGTGTCCCGCCCACTCGTGGGTGCAGTGTTGCTCAGTGTAACGCTCCATCCAGATACACTACCGGTGAGCCGCGTAAAGTGATACACGGTCAGCCCAGCTGGTATATAGGTCGGGTTCAACACCTGGAACGGAAGCGTGGGGCTGGTGCCGGTGACGGCAGATCCATCGCTGCTGATGGAGGGTCCGAATGGAGGGAGGGCATCGGCGATCAGGCGCTGCACTCGTGGTGACTCCGCCGCCGCTACACCAAGCCCAACTGCTAACGCGATGCTTGAGCCCAAAGCGACTGCTCCCCAGTGACGAGCCACCGTGCGCCTCGTGGAGGAACGTTGCGGCATCTCAGCCGCGTCGCTCTGCTCAATAGCGGCCATCTCGATTCTGGGCCATACATCGATCTGTGTGACATCAATGGCAGCGGCGTCGCTCTGAAGTTTTTTGGCTATGGTCGTTCTACCATCGTCAGTGTCCATATCAACGAGCCTCCTTTGGCGTGAGCGTGACTGAAACGTGGTCTGCGTCCGTCAGAAGATGTCGAAGTTGCTTATGGGCCTCGTGCATTCTCCAGCGCACGGTCGGATAGGGGCAGCCGAGCGCCTGTGCTATGGCTCTGTCATCTAATCCCCCGTAGTAGCGAAGGACGATGACCAATCGGAGCTTTATGGACAGCCGCTCCAAGGCGTCGGCTACATACAGGCTTTCTTCTTTCTGTAGCGCCCTCTGTTCAGGAGACGGAGCCCTATCAGGTAGGTCTTCTACAGAACTGGTGGTGGCTGGTTCATACCACACGACTCGAGATCGACCACGCAACTCCTTCAGACATCGGTTAATCACAATCCTGTGAAACCACGGCATAAAGTCGCGACGTGAGTCGTACTGGTGGAACTTGGTATAGACCGCGATGAACGCCTCGGCGACCACGTCCTCGGCGGTCTGTCGATCACGTGTCAGAGAAAAAGCTAGACGGAACGCCGCGGCCTGGTGAGCCTCCACCAGCCCCTCCAGGCCCTGGATGTCTCCCTGTCGCAGCGTCTCGAGTGCTCGGCGCTCGTCATACATCGTGGCTATCCTCTCGGTCACCTGGTGCCCTCACTGTATCTATCCAGATAGGCGCTCGAATGTTTGGTCGTTTGACGAGAGTACTCGCCCGCCGATTGCCGGGTACAGCGGTTGAGTCGCCGCCGTTCCCTTCGATTCAGATCTGTATGATCCGGGTCCAGGCCCACATGCGCACACGACAGGCGCGCGAATGTCCCCTTTTGGGGGGTACCACCGTTATAGAGATGGAGGTGCTTCAAGCGTGAGCCCGATTCAAGACACAGTTGACGGTCTGTTCCCTGACGATGATTGCCATGAACTCCACGTGGGTTCGCCTGGCGCCACCGACTCGGCTCCCTTTGCCCTGTTCTATCGCCGACACGCGGCCGGCGTCTTCCGGTATGTCCGCACCTACACCGAGAATGACGAGGATGCCGCCGATCTGGCCCAGCTCGTCTTTCTGCGGGTGCTCGAGGCACTCCCCACCTATCAAGACCGTGGCCTTCCGTTTCGGGCATGGGTGTTCCGGATTGCCCGCAACGCGGCGATCGACACCTATCGCCTTCGAGGCCGGACCTTGCCCTGGGAGCACTTCCCAGAGACGCTCCAGCCGTTTCTGGCTGATGTGGAAGAGCGAGCCATGCAGCGGGAAGCGATCAATCGCCTGCGAGTCGTGATCGGCCAGCTCAGCCCTGAGAAACAGGAACTCCTGGCGCTGCGCTTCGCCGGTGGCCTCACCGTACGCGAGATTGCGCCGGTGGTGGGTCGATCCGAGGATGCGATCAAGAAACAGTTGACGCGAACTATGCGGACCTTGCGGGAGGAGTTTGGCGATGACTGGCTCTGATCGCACCATACGCGAGCGCTACGCCGATCTCCTCGACGACGAGAACGATCCCGGTGACATCCGTCTGCTGGCATACCTCGAAGCCGGCTATACCAGCGTGACCGTCCCGCCGGCGCTAGAACGCCTTTCATCCGGCCCAACCGTGTGCCATGCTGGACAGGCTGACGCCGGTCGCACCGAGCGATGGCGAATCCACACCAAGGTCGCCACTGCAGTGGCGACGGTGGCGGTTGGGATCATCCTACTGGCCACTGCCGTCACCACCGCGGATCAGCACAGCATTATCGATCTGGGAACGCCTGCTCCCATTGTGTCGACCAACAGCGGGTTCCCCTTGAGCGGCTTCCATCGCGTTTCGGCCTTCCCGCGCCTGGGGAAGAAACCGGAACTCCTGTTCCTGGCGGCACAGGTGGACACCGCCTCCACTATCAACGTCGAACGATGGCCGGTGGTCAAGGCACTGTCGCAGTTTGGCCGGCTCAGCGGAATTGCCAAGGTGGACAAGCACTGCACAACCGTCGCCAGCGGTCAGAACACCGGACAAATTTTCTGCTCAGTCCCGACCTACGACTTCACGCACGTTCATTACGCCAGCCCCTATCTCACCTTCGTCAGTAAGGATCTGGTTCGTCGGGTGGGGTTCAAGGATCGCGCCTTCCAGCCGCTCACCCCGGCTGAGACGGCGGTCTACACTCGATATGTGCGTTCGCGTACCAAGCCGGTGTGCACCAAGCACGACGCCTCTGGCAACCCGATCCGCTATAAGACCGGTCGCGACGTGACCTACACCTGCACGGGCTACGTGGATTACGTGGATGCGTCGTTCAATACCGGAATGACCCGAACCTTCCCCTTGATCGCCATCGGCGACTATCTGCAGACGCTGTCGCAGGACATGATCGAGGGTGACTTCGCCCAACCTATCGCCGTGACTCCGTCGCCTTATTCGCTGACCGGGCAAGAGATGTTGTCGTTCGACACGGATCGGAGGGCTTTGGTGACCGGCAAGGAGCCCTATCCGTCGTCTCGTCTGGTGACCGATGTCAATGGTGAGGCGAATATCATCACCGCCCTGATCTGTCACGCCACCAAGAATCGCCCGGCGTCGGTCTGCCATCGTGCCACCATCAAGCAGATCCTGAAGTATGTGAAGTAAGGGCTCGGCCGGGATGGACTGCTGCGCAAGGTAGTGTCGCCGTTATTCCACGTCTACTGGCATCGAACCAGCTTGGCAACAAATTTGTCGCTTGCGCGCCCCACGATTTCCGTGCACAATGGTCTTCGTCCCTCCCCTCAATCGCTCCCCCGCTGATCTCACTTTTCCTCTGGAGTCTGCATGTCCTTCTATCTCCTCGCCGCCGTCTGCTGCGCCATTGGCATCTATTGGTTTATGACCCAGATTATGCCCGAACGGCGCCGAGTCAATCTGTTGCGCCCCAGTCTGGCCGATGGCTTCCTGGCCCAACTGAACGAGCAGCGGCATGCCAAGGGATTGCCTATCCTGGAGCTGGATGAAGATCTGCTGCTGGTGGCGGAGAATAAGGCGACTCACCAGTTCCTGACCGGCGTCAACGAGGAAGGGTGGGAGTATCCCAGCCAGTTTGCGCACATGTTCGGCCATAGCCTCCTGATGGAGACCCTGCTCACCGCACCGGCCACCGTCATGCCGGAGAAGCTAGGTCGCCAGCGTGAACTGTTCGATGGACAATGGATTCGCTGTGGTATAGGTGTGGCGGGCGGCCAGTCGGATCAGGTGGTGGTAGCCATGGTGGTGTGCCGCGAAGCCTGGGAGCCGGCCCCCGCGGTAGCTGGTCATCGGTCGCTGCTGGCCCGGTTGGGACTGAGCGAGTAGCTCGACCCCCTCTCCCCCTCGATGCATGATGCACATTAAGTTTCCGATTTGGCAGCGGGACGCCAAATTGCCTACCGGGGTCGTCTGTCGTCCTGTCGATTTTCCGCGGATTCATGCGGTCCCTGCTAATGTGCATCACGCATCCCTCGCGGGGGGGAGGGGGAATACCCGATAAGCGCGTACCGCCCGGGGGACTTGGAGCCGCACTGATGCGACTTACCCCGACGGCCACCGAGGCGGGTCGACCGCCGACGCAAGGAGGTGGAGCGGTGCTGCCTGGACCTGTAGGTGTTCGCGTTCCAGGCAAGGTATCGCCCCTCCCCCCCCGGAGGGGTAGGGGGAGAGGGGGGGCGCACTTCCTGGCTAGCGAGCGCGCAGCCTTCGAGTCCTGTCCGCTAGCAACCAGGCGATGACGCATAGCACCAGCCAGCCGGCAGCCGGCCAGTCAAGGATGCGTACCGCGGTGGCCGGGGCCACGCCGGCCACACCGGGCCAAGCGGTGATGGTGTAGAGCCGGCCCGTGACTTTGTCGGTGACGTTCGCGCCCAGGAAGAAAAACAGCAGGCGTGAGGCAAACAGCGCGATGGCCGAGCCCAGCACAATCTGAAGTGTGGTGCGCAGTCCATCGTAGGCGGGCGGCGCGGCGGAGGGACGGATCTGGGCTGCCCACTTGGGATGGTGGTGCTGTGCCCAGTCGTAGCTCACCCACCCCTGCGTGATGGCATGCAACGCGTGACGCGTCTTGGAATAGCCGACGCCGAGATACAGGTGACCGAGAAAGGCTGCAAGAGCGAAATAGGCCAGCGCGGTATGAATGGTGTTGGCCTGGCTCACCAGGTCAGTGGGGAAGCGGCGGTTTTGCCACATAATTAGCCCAGTGACGGTGAAGATCAGGGTGGACCAGACGATAAAGATGGCGTTGAGCTTTTGGCCGGCGTTGAATCGTCCCTGGGGAGGTGTGCGCTGACCCAGCAGGCGCAGAATTGGGAACGGAATCAGCCAGCGGAGATCGTCGGCGTCCCAGGTGTCCACCGACGTGACGTCCTCGGCCACACTGCGTCGATTGCCCGCCAGGGCCACGATGGCTGGTCCGAAGAAGAACGCAAACGCTCCCATCAGATGAATCTCGCGCAGTAGGGCGCGATGTCCCACCGCGGACTCAAAGGCAGGCAAAGCCAGCACGATGCCCGAGATCAGCAAGGCCAGAAAACTGATGGCCTGCACCCAATGCACGCCGCGCTCGGTGCGCGTAAAACGCGTTACGCGGGCGCCGGGATCCGCCAGGGTGGCGGTTGCTGGTCTGGCGCCGATGGCGCTGGCTTCGGTGGTCATGCTAGGCGCCGTTGCTGTGACCGATATACGCGTCCCGATCGTAGCCGTTCCGCTCCCAATATCCATCGATTGGCGCGGAGATCAACTCGATCTGGTTGACCCATTTGGCGTACTTGTACCCGTACATGCCGGGTACCACCAGTCGCACGGGAGCGCCCTGAGCGGTGGAGAGAGGCTTGCCATTGAGCTTGTACGCCAGCAGCACGTTCGACTGACGCGCCTGTTGCATGGTCAGGCTTTCGGTGTACACGCCGTCGAAGCAGGAAAACTTTACGGCATGGGCGCCGCTGTGTGGAGCTACCTGGTCGAGCAGATGGGAGAGCCGGATGCCGGTCCACTGAATGTTCGGCACGGTCCAGCCGGTCACGCAGTGGTAGTAGTCGGGGGTAGTGACCGCCGGCTGCTGGAGGACATCGGCGATGGAGAGCGTCATGGGGTGGTCCACCATGCCGCCCACTTTCAAACGGTACGTTGCCGAATCGAATTTTGGATAGCCGTCGGTCACGGTGTAAATGGTGAAGCCATTCACCGAGGAAGACCCGGGGACCAGGTTGAACTTGGGCAACGAGGTCTTGCCCAGAAAGAGCGCGCCGGCGCCCACACCGGTCAGACCAAGAAAAGCGGCCCGGCCCACCTTGTAGGTTTTGTGCACCGGTTGAGGAACCCGGCGACTGGGATAGGATGTTGTCGTGTCTTTATCCATTGCTGTATCACCTGAGGGACTGTATACCGACCCGGAACCACTCCGGCAGATACTCCCTCTCCTTACTACGTACTATAAGCCCGTATGGTTGCCCTGGCGTGACAAGCCTTACAGAAGTATTACGATTGCTCTCTCAGCGTGAGCGAGCAGCCCACCGGCGGCGTATTGGCCAGCGATATCGTGGCGCCAGCCAGGATTTCTTCCAGAGCGTTGCGCAGATACGGTTCCGTATCTGGCCCCTCATCGAAGTCGCTGTCGATAGCCCCGTGATACTGCAGGGTGCCGTCCTGGTCAAACACAAATACCTCTGGCGTGCGCGTGGCGCCGAAGATACGTGCGGCTAGCTGAACCTCATCGTAGAGATACGGGAAGGGGTAATCCTTCGCTTCAGCCCGCTCGCGCATCCGATCGAAACTGTCGGCCGGAAATGTCGCGGCGTCACTTGAGCTAATGGCGACGAACGCCACGTCGCGTTCGTCGTACTCTCGGGCCAGGGCGATCAAGCGGTCTTCCCATGAACCGACATAAGGGCAATGGTTGGCCAGAAAGACCACCACCACACAGTGCCAGTCGCGGAACGATGCGAGCGAGTACCTCTGGCCATCGGTAGCGGGCAGCGAAACATCCGGGGCTGGGTCTCCCAGGGATAGCGCCAGGTTGACGCTTTGGGTTGTCATGGAAACTCCTCTTTAGCCGCCGATCGTGGGCGGCAGATTTTCGATAGCATCGAGCGCCTGGCGCACCGCCGCCACGATCTTGTCCCGGGGAGGCAACGGCGAGATTCTGCCGTTGGGGTGTCGATACGCTCGGCAGCACAGCCCCACCGACAGGTCTGGGTTGTCGTCGATGTCGATACCAGCCACGCGGATAGTGGGCGAGCCAGGAAAGCGCAGTTGCTCCGCGGTCGCCTCGGTCTCGACCTGGTGGACGTGGATCGGCACCTTCGCACCCTCTGCCTGCAACACCTCTTTGAGCAACTCAAGCGCACGCGGGTGCGAAGGGCAATCGTCGAAGTACAGGAAATCGACGCGCAGCGCCTCGCTGCGCACCGCGCCGTCCGGCACAGTGCTGATTGACGCAATGGTTTCAGTCATAACTACCTCCTCTCTGCACAGTGACGGTGCAAATTGTGTACCGCCGGTACCATGCCTCTGACCGGAGCGCCTTTCCTACGGCGTCGATTCCAATGCCATCATGTCCTCTTTGATCCCGGCTCGGTCCAGTTGGCGGACGGCCATCTCCTGGAGCAGCAGACGGAAGGCCAGGGCGGTCTTGGAGAGGCGTTTGTCCTTGTGATGCAACAGAAGCAGGCGTCGCTGCATTTTGAGCGCGGGAACATTGGCAGTGCAGAGGCGGCCGCTGGCCAGCTCTGCCTCGACGCTGTAGCGGGACGCGGTGGACACCCCCAGGTTGGCGGCTACCGCCTGCTTGATGGCTTCGGTGCTGCCGAGTTGCATGGTATCCGCCGGGGCTACCCCCAACTGGGCCAGCCGCTCTTCCATGAGTTCCTGGGTGCCCGACCCCTCCTCACGTACCAGAATAGTCTCGCGCCGGAGTTCACCTGGGTACACGACCGGCTCGCGGGCAAAGCGGTGCGACGGCGCCACGATCACCATCAGCTCGTCATCGAGATAGGGCTCGGCAATCAGATTCCGGTCGTCCACCGGACCCGCGACCAGGCCATAGTCCAGTTCGTTGTGCAACAGTCGCTCGATGGTGTGCCGCTTGTTGCCGACCCGCAAGCTGACCTTGATGCCGGGGTGCCGCTTGCGAAACTCACCCACCACCTCCGGCAGCAGATAGATGCCGATGGTGGCGCTGGCGCCCACCACCAGCAACCCGCTTTGCAGCCCTTTCAGCTCCTCCAGCGCCACCCGCGCCTCCTCCTCCAACAAGGCGAGGCGCTGGACATAGCCTGCCAGGGTCCGGCCCGGCTCGGTGAGATACAGCCGCTTGCCGACGCGCTCAAAAAGAGGACCGTACGCGCGCTCCAGGCCCTTGATGTGAAAGGTGACCCCTGGCTGGCTGATGCAGAGCTCCTCAGCGGCACGCGAAAAGCTGAGATGTTTGGCCACGGCCTGAAAAACGCGGATTCGTTGCTCTAACATAAGCTCAACTTATGAGAACGAGAAGTTTCTTTCTGGTGCATTATACGTTACTGTTTTACCGGCGTGGTCGCGAGCGAGCTTTCACAAGAAGGCGGCGAAGATTTGCACGGGGCGCCGCGCTGCTTGAGCGCCTGCCCGATTTGCCTGTTTCACGCCAGTTCGAAGGGAGAAGATTGGCGCACGGAGACGTGGTACGAGCTGTTCGATACGGAGCCTACTGGTAGATGTGCACACCTCTTCCGCCAGAGCATGTGCACATCTACCAGTCGCCATCCATCAACTTTCCTGTGCCAATTCTATAGGAACCTATATTGGACTTATGGGAAGGCCGTCTCTAGGATAGGAGGGTGAGGTGTTGCTCATACCAGGGAGGTGATTGCCATCGCTATCGAACAGGTTGAGACCGTCATTGGCCGGCTGTCGGGGGACAAGGCATTTCGCATCAAGTACTGCCAGGATCCGGATGGGACTCTGGAGTCGTATCTCACGCCCGAGGAGATTCGGGCGATCAAAACAGGCGATAGCCACAGTCTCGATCAGATGGGCTGCGGCGAGAAGTGGGATGAGTTTGTCTCGGCATTCTGCGGGCGCCATCCAGCGGATTAGCTGGGAGTCATAAACGGGTTGGGGCGCTCCGCGCGCCCCTCCCTCTCCCCCGGCCCCCTCTCCCAGCCCTGCGGGGTTGGGGGAGAGGGGGACAGCCGAGGAGTCAGCGAGTCATCAGGCCGAGTTGGTTCCCCTCCGGGTCACTCACGACGGCGAAGGACCCGGGGCCGGGAAGTTTCGTCGGCGGCAGGACTATGCTGGCCCCGAGCGATTGCGCTCGATCCAACGCTGTCTGAAGGTCATCGACCTGGACGTAGACAGTGATGCCGGGCGTCAAGCCTGCCCGCGCCGGCACCATCCCACCCCCGATTCCCGCTTCCGCCTTGGTGTCGATCATCCGGTAGTTCAGTAGTTGCTCGTCCTCGCCTCCCAACTCCCAACCGAAGAGCTCGGAGTAGAAGGTGGCCTGGCGCTGTGCGTCGCTGGAGCGGATCTCGAAGTGGACGACTGGGTTTCCCATGGTGCGATCCTCCTGCTGTGAATGGTTGCTCACAACGGCGTCAGAGTTACCTCGACGCCGTTAGAGCGACTTGCTGAGTGATTGGCCTATTTGACATACTGAGGAATGAAAGCATATTCCCCCGACTTGCGGTCCAAGATCGTGACCGCGGTTGAAGCTGGCAGATCCAAGGCCGAGGTCGCCCGCGTGTTCGACATCGGCCTCTCCACCGTCAAACGCTATCTGACGCA
>JAABUJ010001049.1_pt1 | contig 44308 bp, 40 predicted proteins | sample 5559131 | NCBI WGS metagenome assembly JAABUJ01 (sample SAMN10711875, study PRJNA513366) | rock metagenome | isolation source: Antarctica rocks | place: Antarctica: Victoria Land, Mt New Zealand nord | collected 2016-01-07
TCAGGGGATCATGGAGATGTTTTGCGCGAAGGGGTGCAGGGCGATGAGGGGTTGGATGAGGGCGAGGATTAGTGGAGGGGGATGGTGGGGATGGGGTTGGCGAAGACGTAGGTCTGTTTCTCGGGTCGTGAGCTTTTGGCTGGGAGAGGGTTAAGGGGAGAGGGTGAAAGGGGAATTTAGGCCTCCGAAGGCCTCGTTATAGGCGATAGCGATGTCGACGGAGAAAGCGTTGGGGAGTGTGCCGGTGAAGGAGCGGCAACTTCGTACAGGGAGGCGTTCTGGCTGGCGTGGAAGCGGAAGTCGGCGTTCATGGCCTGGCCGTCGTTGGTGAAGTCGTAGATGCGGTAGGTGGCGGAGGTGACGATGCCGAAGTTGAAGCCGGCGCCTCGCATCCCCCACCAGAGGTCTGGGTGGCTGGTCGCGGAAACGTCAAGTAAGGAGTCTGTCCCCGTCACCATACGGACGGACTGCAGAGCGTCGATTTGGAGGCCGTGCAGGCCGCTGTAGGGCCCGACGCCGCCGCCCCGGGTGGCGCCTACGATGCCGACGCACGAGCACAAGTCGACTTCTGTGAGGGGTTTGCGTGAATGTGTGGTCTTTGCGTGGGGGGGTGGGGGGATGGGGAGGTTGGCCTACGCCATTTTTTCCCAGCGTCGTACAGGGACCCGGTGAGGTTGGCAAAGTGCACGGATTCGCTGACTGCCATGGTGTTGGCGTTTGCACCAATGGAGACGGTGTTGAAATGGCCAAGGTCCGTTTCGATCCCGTTCTGGACCGTGCCCAGCGTCGCTGAGTATCCGTGCCCACCGCCGGTGCCGAGGAAGGATATGTTGTGACGCTATGCATATGTGATCTGTGGCCCTGACTGTTAGCGGCATGTGTCCGAGATTCGTCCAAAAGAATGGCCGCTGCCTAGGTGTAGTGGACGAAATCGTTTCTGGACATCGCGGTCGGTAGCTAGCTTCACGGAAACTATGTACGTGGGTGCGTTGAAGGTGTTCCATCTTTGGGTGGTCTCGAGGGTGTAGTTCTCTCAGAGGGAAGGTAGACGGCAGATTTTGGGGACAGACATTGCCTGAAGTAGGACACTATTTCCGGACCTGTCTGAGCAAGTGCGGGAGCAAAGATGGAGAGAAGAAGTATGAAGATTGAAAGTGAGTAATTCATGGCTCAGGACGACACAATTTCTCTATAATGATCCTCTTCTCAAGTGAGGCCTGACGGAGATCCGATTCTTCATCTTTTGAAAACTTCATTTGTTCAAGTGTAGATACAGATTTTGTAGAAACAGATATCGATTGGGTTTCATTATTGATTCCAAGAGAATAATCTGAACATTTCAAAGATGGTGTAGCGTTGTCCATTCAACACGCCACGGACAAGCCCTCTATAATGAGCACACAAGATGAGTATTCAGCAAATGATGCGAAGACTTTTGTCTCTTTTTGTCTCTTCTTCTCTCTCACCTTCCCTTCTCTCCTAGAAGAAAAGCTTGTAACGCATGATGGTTGAAGCGACAAACATAACATGTAATTCGTACCTAGCGATTTGGACAATGAGGTGATTACATAAGTCAGGGTGTTGGCGCCAAATCAGATCCGCGCGGCTAAGCTGGACTGTGGATCTATCCAAGATCTACTACTACGGTTGGACGACCACACATGTCGGATGGTCTCACTAAAATGTCAGATGATCTTGACAGAGATTATCAGAAGACCATCTGACCTTCTGAAACACCTCAAGATCAACTGAGGTCCAAATTCTTTGAATATATTACTAATCTATTCTGAATTAATTAACCCTAACTCTAATGTATCTGAAATGCATGCATAATATATTTCATATTGCTAATCCAAACCCCCTAATTCTAACTGCCTAACCCCCAAACACTAATCTCTAATCACTAATTAGTTACAAATAGATTCTTAATAGATTTGTAATGAATTACTAATGAATTATACAATCTCAAGTTCAGTATCTTGCTTGTTAGCTCTGAAAAAAACCTTAAAGTTCAGAATTAGTGTAGGATCATCCAAGATTTTAGTGAGACCATCCGACCTGTGTCCCGCGGTTGGACCGACCCGCACATCTCTGAATGATCGCCGGGGACACTGCAAATTCTTTAGATTCTGTAGATCCTTCTGTGCTCACTGGCTCACCACCTTTTTGCTTCCTTCTCTCAAGGTACCAGGTAAGATATCTTACTGACTTACCGTATCTCTGCTGCCTGCTTAGCCAGTTGATCTCTCTCCGGCTATCATCTAGTCGGTCTACGTCATTGAGCTCGCTCGGTTCATCAGGCTTGCATTCAACCTTATCCCACCTTTACACTCGCCTTTCACCTTTCTTTACTCCTCTTCCCCACGGTCTCACGTGTCCTCGTCAGACTTTGCAACAATGTGTGCTGAGATACTTGGTCGCAGAGTCGGCAGCGTGGGCTATGGTCTTTCCGGTAAGCGTCCCATGCATGTTCACCTAGTCAGTTTAATGAACACTCACCTCTCACCCCAGGACTGACCCGGCGTTTCGATATGCCACCCGAAGAGCAATCCTACGCCGCAATGCGCGCAGCTCTGTCTACAGGTTGCAACCTCTGGGACGGCGGCGAGTTCTACGGGCCGTCGCCCGAGGTCAACTCTCTCAGTCTGTTGAGAGGCTACTTCACCAAGTATCCGCAGGATGCCGACAAGGTGGTGCTAAACATCAAGGGTGGTCTCCGACCAGGCTTGATCCCCGACGGTAGCCCGGAGTTCGTGAGGCAGAGCGTAGAGCGTTGCGTGAAGTTGCTGGGAGGGACAAAAAAGATTGACATGTTCGAGTGTGCACGGCGAGACCCGAACACTCCGCTTGAGGCGACGCTAGCTACACTGCAAGAGCTAGTGAAGGAGGACAAGATCGGCGGCATCGCTCTATCCGAGGTAAATGCGGACACAATTCGCGCAGCGGCCAGGATCACAAAGATCGTGGCGGTGGAGGTCGAGGTCTCACTCTTCTGCACGGACGCTTTGTCTAATGGAATCGCCGAGGCGTGTGCCGAGTTAGATATTCCAATCATTGCGTGAGTCCACTGCTTGATCACATGATTCATGGCTGATATTTCACCGACAGCTACTGCCCAATTGGTCGCGGTATGTTGAGTGGTCAAATCAAATCCTTCGATGATATCCCCGAGAAAGACCTTCGAAGGATGCTCCCACGCTTCCAGCCACCCAACTTCGAGACCAACATGAAGCTCGTCAAGAGACTCGAGACTCTGGCCCAGAAGAAGAACTGCACTGCAGCTCAGCTAGCCCTCGCCTGGGTCGTGAGTCTGTCGAACAAGGAGCGGATGCCCACATTCTTTCCCATCCCGGGAACTACGACGGCGGATCGTGCTCTCGAAAATGGGAAAGCAAGCGATGTGGAGCTGAACGACGCAGATATTGCCGAGATCGACCAAGCACTTGCAACCTGCGAGGTGGCGGGTGACCGGTACCACCCGGCCGGCATGAAGTCGATCAATGGCTAGCGCCGCGATCTTCCCGTAGTCAAAGGTCCACCGAGGGCTACAGCTATCCTGCAACTTCAACGTTGCGGAACCTAATGTCTATTGCTGCATTGTTGAGCCAATTTTATGCCGGTAGTCAGACCACTACTGCTTTCCTACATCTTGTTGAGTACCAGTAGTGCTGTTAAAACTACTAAATAGCCGGGGTGTATCGTTCGAAAATGCAGATAGCTCAACAGGGCTGTCTCTGCAATCGGAACAGGATCCACGGAGCTGAATGAACGTGGCTAGATGAGTTGTGGATGCCTGACCTCATTGCGCTGCGGCTGGACCATGCAACTTGAAGTCAAGTTCATCCCACAGTTTCTATCACGGGCATGATCGATACGGGTTGGTGGTAACAGCTCCTTGGCGGATTGAACGATCAGTGCTGATACGAAAATTGCTTTGGTCTTTTCCGTTTAATCCCATCTGCACATAAGCCCAAACCACGACCTCGATTGGGGGTTTCAGGTGTTTTGAAGAGAACAATCTTCAACACCACCACTCAAGAACCTTCGGCACCACCACACTTCCACTCACGCCTACCATTCACGGACGCTCAGGCATATCTCCCTCATACCCTCATCCTTCAAGGTCGGGGAGGAAGACCACCGGAATTGGTATCATAACTTTACCTCCCTCTATCTGGAGCAAGCTGGGTGGGACTGTGTCGGAGATGACAGAGGGCCGAAGGCCGAATTCCGAGTCTTTCGGCTCCATTGCGTCTCGTTCGACCTAGCGAGAATCAGCAGCTCAAACGTTACCTGATGACGTTCTCGCAGGGGTCCAGGCAAGGACTTTAACACAGCCTAGCCTGCTTGACACAACTCCAGTCTCATCCATGTTATAGACATTCTCCGGCAAGATAGCCGGATCTTGTAATGCCTTTCCGATCACCTCAAACCAGTGTGTAATCTTATCATAGATGTTATTCGGGTGACGGTTCCAGTCCAGCGCCCTGACTCTTCTCGCTTTGAGTACTGGATGGCGTCTCTCGGAAAACCGAGCCCAGTTCCTGCCTGGAGGCTTGAGTGGTCTGTCCGTCGCGGATCGCTGGCTGGTGACACTGAAGGCTAGTGAAGGTATATACTTTATTCGCACAGGCTGTGCAAGGTCAGACATATGCAACAGAAACTTAACAACGGCTTTCTCTTCGGACGGGGTAAGATACTGTTGGCCTTGAGCCTTCTGTTCATTCGAGCGTCGTCCGCGTGCACGATGATGGAGGGTGGAGAGAGCGACGTCGCCATGTTCTGCTAATGCCGCGTATGTTCTACGTACGCCAGGAGGCAGATCCTGCGCCAGTACCTGACTGGCTCTGTCCATGTTGGCTTACTGTGGTGATGATGAAAGGTAGGGATCGAGCGAGGAGGAACGAAGCGAGCGGAAGGGCCCAGGGCGTGGTCTGGGGTGGGACCAAGCCCGACCCTGAAGAAAGGCCTATTTTTGGGCCCTGTCAACCATTTTTAGCCGCCAGCAATTCTTGAATTCTTGAGGCTGGAGCAAGCGCTGTGGTTGCAGCCACCCGCAGCATTGCGCACGCTAAGCACATCACCGGGCTCCGCGACCTAGGGCGGACAGCAAATCTACTCAGGTAGGTAGCACGGCTGCTATTTTTAAGGCTCCGTACATACTTCCATTGAGCAATACACAAGCCCATTTGTGATTTAATTTCATTGATATATGCCTAGCCTACAACTTGTGTCGGTATCAAATTTCCGTGGAGCTCAGAAGCAGTCTGTTTGAGAATCTTCGAAGCAATCCCACAGCCTGATGGCATATATCGATGCTGTGCTAGACGCTGGCAGCCAACGATGGCCCTTTGAAGATGCGCAATCGGCAAACGACATTATGTTGCTTTACACCGTACCGCCGCACGAAGCTCGCCCGGTGGACGAAGATGCATTCGAATACTCGACTGGGGGCGGCCTTCGTGACGTTGAGTGGAAGCACGCTTCACCGAGTCTTTCCGCAGATGCACGCCATGTCGAGTATGAGGGGGCCTCGCATCTTTGCTACGCATGCCTTAGCGCACTCGGGTATCTGGCGCAAAATCTCAGAGACTGCATCGTGCATGAGGGTGACGAGAACTTTCAGACCAAGAAGTCGGTCGTGCAACATCAGAATCTGATGGCTTTGTTTGCGGCAGCGAACGGAGGCTGCCAGTTGTGCAAGACGATATGGGGTCGTCGCTTCACGAAGAACGGCATGGCCACAGCCAAAGATCTCAGGATCGAGTTCTGCTGGAACACAACAGAAGAGGCATCGTGGGATGGCAGGCGTCCGGGCGATGCCCGACTAGTCTGTAATATGGTTTCCACCGTTACGCAGAACCAAAATAAACACACGTGGGAAACCATCTTCCGCTTTCAACTGTGGCCGTCTCCAACATTCGATCTTTCCTTTGAGGTCGAAGGCTCTGTACCGCTGGATCCGATTGAGAGGGGCAATACTCGCTCCAGCCGGCCGATGGCTTTGCACTGGCTGTCCGAATGCAGGGCCAATGCAGATGGCGAGCATTCGGAGTGTCAAGTTAGCGATGCTTCCTGGTACCCTACGCGACTCCTGGACCTTTCCACGCTCAAGGAGACGGGAAGGGTACTTCTGGTAGTAACTGACCTACTGGATCATTCTTCGTTGGATCGGAGCGAATATGTCACGCTGAGCCATTGTTGGGGAACCTGGGGCGCCAAAGAGCTGCCCGTCCTCACTAAATCAAACATCGATGCGAGAGTAGATCATGGCATGGACCTTTCCTTGTTTCCTCCCACTTTCAGAGATGCTATAGAAGTGGCGAACTGGTTCAACAGTGAGTAGATCTCCATCCCATTCTGGTTGTGTTCAATGCTAATTGGAGTAGTCAGATGGCTCTGGATCGATTCTCTTTGCATTATTCAAGACTCTCGAGATGACTGGCAGCACGAAGCTCCAATGATGTGCGACGTATATCAGAATGCGTTTCTCAATATCTCGGCCGATCACGCGGTCGATGCCCGAGGCGGTTGTTTTCGCGATCGGTATTTCGCTACTGTAGACGCTTTCAAGCTCCATATGAAGCCGCTGCAGAGCACCTGGTGGGTCTCGGTCGACGAACGCAACCTATTTGATTGGGTCAAAGACGCTCCGGGCTCCGAAAGGGCTTGGATTTATCAAGAGCGGCACCTGTATGTCCTCTTCCTTCCCCCGGAGCAGCGAGGAGATCGAGCGCCATTGGTCCTGAGCTCTAAAATATCCTCCCGCCCAGTCTTTCTTTATACCCTCTATTTACTCGGAGCTAACCAGAAGTCGCACAGGGCGCGGCGCGTATTGCATTTCACCAAGCACGAAGTCTTTTGGGAATGTCGGGCGGCCGCACCCTCATTCCGAAGCGAGACATACTCCCGCGGCTCGCCGCTGCGAAGAGACTTTCTCGGCCAAACTAAGCTGCGGATGTGGGATACTTCCGCCGGTTCAATTTCCGACAATCCCTTTCTTATGCTGGCGTGGGATGCCGCATGCCGGGGCTACTCTCGGCGCAAGCTCACATACCAGACTGACAAGCTTCCCGCGCTCTCAGGTCTTGCCCGCCACTTTGGGTCCCGGTGCCGGGAGGATACGTATGTCGCCGGCGTATGGCTCTCACAGTTGCCGCGCGCTCTGTTTTGGAATGTACCCGGAAGAGAGCGACCCGAGGGCCGCCCGCCGCCCACCGAGTCCGGTGCGCCATCGTGGTCGTGGATGTCGTGCGCCGCCCCCGTGGAACCCTCCAAAGTTGAAGACTCGTATTATGTCACCGACGTGGCCACGATCCTGGCCGACTATCAACACAAAACGGCCGATCAGTACGGCGAGATGGCAAGGGCTTGCCTTCACGTGTGCGGCTTCGTGCGCCGTATCACCTCGGTCATGAAGCAAATAATCAACGAGTCCGACGGTGACGCCTACAAGGCTCTCTTGGAGCTCGACGTATCGAGGAAGTACCGTCATCTTTACGTGGACGGGCAGCTGGACCGCGATATCGGCTACGGGGCGCACGGCTTCCAGCAGTTCGGCGAAATGCCCGACTGGTTCCACGGCTTCGCGCCAGTCGAGTACTACTGCCTGTTCCTGGCCGTGTCGCAGGAGGGCCCTCGGGACGACCGCGTGCTGCGGGGCCTGCTGCTCGAGTCCGCAGGGGAGGAAGGCACTTTCCGGCGTCTGGGACACATCTTCTTCCGCGGCCGGTGCGCGCTGAAAATGCGGTATCAGCTGCGACCGGGCGAGACGGACGAGCACGGTGCCTGGGAACGGCTTTGGGAACTCGTGGCGCCGTACTGGGGGGAGGTCGAAATGGATGTTGAGATGGCTCGAGGGCCGACGGGGCCGGTGCCTGTGGACATCCAGGCAGAAGGGCCGTGGGCACTCTATGAGTTTGACGGCCACGTGGCGGATGACGCTAGCTTCTTGAAGCTGGAGCCACGAGTAATCACCTTAGTATAAGCGGCTAGTCGAGCGCGCATATTAACTTGGATTCCTCGTAGCCAATTCTCATGTCCTCCATGCCTACCGAAAGCTAACCGCAGTGACGTCTTACGCCGAGTGACGTTTTACGCCAGTTTACTTCCGTTATAGGGAATCAACAGGTATAACCCTCTAGGGCAATGGGCAGACTATAACAGAGATTACATCCCATATGGTAGAGCTACTGTAAGTGCGTTGTGGCAGCTATGATACCGTATTAAGTTTTAGCATTGGAACTGGTAGCCAGGACGTCTCCGCAAGAGCGACGCCAATCTCCTTGGCCTGGACTCTTCACAATTAGTCCTCACGTTATCAAAGCAAGCGAGCTAGCTCATCACGTCAAAGGCTATCTAATACCACACTTATGAATTTTTGGGCTTCAAGCTGCGCCGCACATGAACATGCTTCCTGTGGCTAGCACGCTTCTGCCACATATGATTTGAATGACTGGCACATATCGATCACCTCTTGTCCGTCCCCCGCATTTCTATCTCTTTTCCTACATCCGAGACGACCGTTCATGGCTCAGGCTCAAGTACTGACCCAGGCCACAGGAACCGATGCCCAATCTCCAACCCTCACCATCCACAACCACGAACTCGATGCTGTCGGCGCAGCCCAAGTCTTAATCAAGTTCCACGCTGCCTCCATCAACCCTCTAGACATCTACGTCATCAAGGGTCTCTATCCCGTGAAGCCACAGCACCACCACCATGGCGAGCCAATCCTGGGTTTCGACGGCGTGGGCGAGGTTCTCCAGTGCGGCAAGACCGTCGACCATCTCTCGTGCGGGGACATCGTCGTCCCCAAAGACTACGGCTTAGGCACCTGGCGTTCTCACGCCGTGCTCGATGCCAGCAAAGTACAGAGAATCCCACGTCCTAACAACATGGCCCTCGCCGCGGTTCTGAAGCTTGGTGTGCTTCCGGCGTACCTGCTCGTCGAGGATCTGGTTGCGCTGAAGCCGGGCGACTGGGTCATTTTGAACGCAGCCACGTCCGTCATTGCACAGTATGTCGTGCAGTTTGCGCGCCGGCGCGGCGTTCGTACGATCGGTGTCATTCGAGACCGGAGCGCAGAGGAAGCTGAGTGTGTCAAGCAGGCGCTGAAGACGGCGGGGGCGGATCTGGTGTTGACGGAGACGGAGCTGGCAGGAGACACGCTCAAGAACAAGAGAATCGTATTGGCGCTCGACTCGGTGTTTGGATCCTCGGGACAACTGCTCTTGAGGAATCTCTCCATGGGTGGTACTTATGTTCAGCTTGGAGTCCTCGGAGGCTCCCTGGGGAAAGTGGAGCTCTCCATGGGCGATCTGTTTGCGCGCCGACTACAGTTACGCGGTTTTCGGGCATCGGCTCAGTGGGCTCTGCGCTCTACGCAGGAGCAGCTTGAATTGCTGGGGTGGCTTGTGGACTTGCTGAATGCTGGTGCTCTGGTTGGCCCAGGTCTAGGTCTGCAGACGGTGGCGTGGGACACTAGAAATGTGGAAGAGAGTAGCAAAATGATTGTGGACACGGTCAAGAGGGTGGAGAGTGGCGCCTTTGGCCAGAGGAAAGTCGTGATGGTATTTGATTGAGCAATGCTAACACGGGTCGGATATTACATGACAATCACCTCCGAGCGTACATGTTCAAGTAACTTAGTCGTCAATCGCGCCGAACAATCACTCACTCTTGAGTAGGGCTCACAAGAATGGTAGTCACAATCTCCCCCATATTGTGCTCCAGCCCCGGAGCCAATGAACCCTGTGCAACCCTTAGACCTTTGAGCACAGCAGCAAAAGTCCCATACGTCCTGTAAATAATTACACCTCCACCAGCTCCTGCACTGTGATTACCTCGAGTGCAACCTTGATTGTCTCCACCTTTATTAATCTGCATGGCCAGCTGCTCATCCGACACCCTGAGGATCAAACCGGTTCCGCTTGAACCACGGGCCCTTGCCAGCAACAAATGTCTTTGAGGTTCATGTGTAGTGGTTGAGCTTCACCTTGTGTAATTCGAAGTGATGCAGATGCAAGCCCTCTCGGGCGCTATACCTTAGGGCGGCGTCCACCGCCAAGACCATCCACATCCCTCCCGGAACTTCCCGCCCATCGACCTCACGCCCAACCCCTCTACCAACAACCTCCCATCAACCCAGCACCCCGCCCTGCATACCGACGCTCGACGCACAATTCCAGACCGGCCAATCGGCCTAACCCGCATTTCAACTCAACTCTCTTCAACCACGGCCCTCCCCAGTCCCCATCACAAAATGTCCACCCCCCGCTTCTTCTCCACCCCCCTCCGCTACCTGCGCTGGGTGTCGTTCGAAAAGCCCGCCATCTTCTACTCGATCGTCGTCGGCTCGCTCGGGCCCGTCTTCATGGTCGTGGTGCCGCCGGTGCGAAGGAGGTTGGGCGATGGGCCGCGGGAACAGATTCCGTTGACTTATCCGAGTAAGTTAATCCTTTCCCCCGCTTTCCCCTTGGGAGCGTCTGGTCTAGAAGGAGTGTTTGGTCTAGAAGGGTTGTGTGGAGGTGGAGAAAGGGAGGTGGAGGGCTGACGTTGCGGTTGTGATGGTTGTAGTACCGCCGGGGCCGAGGAGGATTCCGGAGGGGTTTGATGATTAGGGTTTGATGATTAGACTGGGTGGGGTGGCGGAAGAGGCTGTGGTTCTGGGTGCGGTGCGTCGTGGTGTGGGGTGGTGTCGCGCGCGCGGTTGGAGGATTGGGTGGGAGGTTCGCGCGGCGGATGGGGAGGGGTGCAGCTAAGAGCGGCCTGGGTGGTGGAGGGAAGGGTGATGAGGGGCGGACTTGTACGTGGCCTTATTGTGTATACTAAGGACTTGCAATGGATGGCATGGGTTTAGCGGATCTACATCACGTTGATGGTGTGAGCGTGTAACGTTACGAGGGGTGCAGCTATTGTGCAATTGGAGTGTTGATGACAGTTGAGGAAGGTCCCTTTCGCTTTGCTGACTTTGTTGTTATGTTTATGGGAAGAGATGGGGTTTAGAAGTGAAGGGCGGACTGGCAAGATTGTGTCTGAACGTTCTGCTTGAATGGAGTTCACCACTAAGCCTGATAGTACAGCAGAAACATCGCAGGTTTTCTCGCTGGGGATGAGAGAAGAGGTGCTTGGTCTCCCGGCAAGAAGATAAGGGGTGCAGACTAAGTGAGGCGTCCTGAAATCCGGAAGAGATGTGTGGAAGTTCTGACCAGTGAGATAGGTGTCTTGAGATTCTAGACAAGGTCTCTCGCGCCCTCACTCGAGTCAACATGACTGGTCTAAGACCTCGCCATCCCGCCGTCTCCGTATGTGACGAACTTGGACATATTGGCAAGCATCTCTTCGTCGTGATCATCGAGTTCTGCATCGTCATAATGGCGCTTCCGGACGGATCCTCCATCACGAGCCGCCGTACTCTCAACCCGCTCCTTATTCCACGGATAATCCGACTTGTCCACAACGCAGCACGTCAAGTACGGCACGGCCTCCTCGCTGACATCCAACTGGGAGTGATGCTTCAGCAGCGCCGAAACAAAGGGCTTCAGCTCCTGCTTGTACACGCTCAGGTGGTTCTCCAGCACGGACATGCCTTTGGCGCTCATAGGGAAGTAGGAGTGAAAGCCTTCCAACGTCTTCCGATCGAGATACGTGTGGCCGCCTTCCCCGATCTGACGGTAGAGGGTTGCGCCGCCGTCTTTGCAGAGGAAGTTACGCTGCTCGCAGACGGATTGCGAGAACCAGTGGCGGAAGAGCGAGAGCACCATCCACATGTAGATGTCGTTGGAGTAGCTCATGCGACCGGGGTTGGCCAGAGCTTGGCGCTGCACCACGCCGGGGTAGTGACCCAGGATGCGAATCTCAATGGCCTGTTTCACGATGTTGAGATCGTCGTGCTTGCGCTGACAGACCTTCAGCACCTCCGGACTGAGCGTATCGCGGTCCGCCTGCGACAGCCGATTCCACTGACCGATGAGGTGGATCAGGGCTTCTTTGAAGATCGTCGGCGAGCGCACGCGGGAGGCGAGGTCCGCCCACGCGATGGCGTTGGTCGCGATGGAGCGGAAAAGAACCTGGCCTTGGCGAAGCAGCGCGATGTCGACAGACTCGGAGACGATGCCGATGGAGCCCATGGTCTCGGCGACGTCGATCAGGCCGACGCAGTCGTTCAGCACGGTGGCGATGTTGGTGTCGTTGAGGACGGGCTTCTCGTTGTAGAAGGCGCGGAAGAGGTTGTCGTAGTGCTTGTAGACCTCCGACACCACTTTGCCGTTCTCGATGTCGAAAAGGAGGCCGACGTTACCGGGGGTACGCCCGTTGGAATCCACGTCCTATCCACCACCGCCGGATCATCAGCACCGGCGCTTCATGCTTCCGCCCTGCAACTCGACCCCTGGAGGAACTTACTCTTTTCACGAAGCGGCCCGGTGCGTTGCCGCTGACTCCTGTCAGGTCGAGACGAAAGCGCATCGTGACGCCCTCCTTCTTCGCCTTGGAAGAGAGCACCGCCGCGTGGCTGTCGTCGAGCAGTTTAGCCAAGATGGTGGAGTTACGACGCAGGACTCCGGAGTGCAGGTAGTAGGTGCGGCTGCTCGAGAGATTGATGAGGACATCACCGTCGACGAACTTGGGGAATCTGGATCCCTCGGTGGCCATTGCTGCGTGCTGACGATGATGATGATGTGGTGTCTGTGCAAAGCGGACGACCAGAATTTAAGTTGGGAAGGCTGACGATGGAGGTCTCGAAGCCCGAATGAAGCAATGATGAGATGGTAAGATGGAGATGATTGGCCAGTTGACGTGGAGAGTTAGTGCGTACCTCAGTGCTCGTCTTGATAGCACGGTGGGGTAACGTTACTACGAATGGATGGCCTGCAAGATACGAGGTGTGTGGTGTCAAGAGGGAGGAGCGCGGCATAGGGACATGTCATCAAGCTTTGGAATAGTGAATAGGTGCGGGTGAATATGACGATGTACCAACACGGAGTGATGATGGTGGTATACTCCAAGGAAGACCAGTACATGGAGCCTTCTTTAACTACCGATGGCAATATCTACGCCACGTCGCAGGACTTTGGAGAAGTCGGCCCGTTTCTTACGCTGTGGTGGGGAGCAGACTGCCGTGATGGAGCCATGGTACGACAACAGAACTATAAGCATGCACAGAATCAAGAGGCGACCTAGGGAACAATAGAAGGATGACGCCTCCTGACGTACCCAAAGCAATCGTTGGAGTGAAGTTATTCGACAGTAGGCGATGCCATTCACGCCGATTTAGTACTGGGATCTATTGCTATGAAGATTTTCTCGATGGACGGACGACCTACGCGCCTATTGTAACAATCAGCAGCTACCCAACGGCGCGACATGGCTCCCTGCACCGATAGACACAACAGGAAGATGGAAGTGGGTGCTCCACGGATGCAGTGACGAGGAAGAGCAGAGAGGTGATTTAAGCAACACACGGTTTTTATGACATGTCAGGGAGCTTGAGGAGCCGCCAACGTCACGGCTCTCAAGTGCGTGGGACGTAAAGATGACAACGTGTCGAGTTCAGGAGACTCTCAAACTTATGTCAAAAGACAAGAATGCTTTACTTTGCAATATGATGCGGCAGAGAAACGGTACGATAGCACGCAGCACGCTGGCGTTGACGACGGAGGCGTGACTCTCGCCCAAAGTGGTCGACGACGTGGCAGGGGGAAAAGTGGTTGGAAGGCATTTTTTGGAATTGTCATGATCTATTCTCGTTCAGCTGTGCAGCAACCAAAGAACGAATCCACAGCTATGTCGCCATCTCTCAGCCTTTGACGTTGCGGCTCTTTGTTTAGGGCTTCGACATCACGTGTACGGCAAACTGTTGGTTCAGGCCCTGGGTGTACCTTACCTCAATGACTTCTCGCATAACCGAGAGTGTGGGTTGTCCAACTTAGAAAGGGACGTATCTGACAAATTTTGAGCTTGGGCCGGCTCCATATCTTCTTCCTGGTTTGCAGTTCCATATACTGACACAGGCACGTAATCAAGTTTGCTATATCTGTTCTGTTGTGGGCTTCAGCCAAGGAATTTAGATCTTTGACCGCCCCAGCTCCATGAAGACTTGCGCGCCATTGCCTTTACTATTGGGCAGTGATGTTTTGGATTTCCAATGTAGAGTGATCTATGGACATCTAACCGCTCATCACTTATGCTTCTTCGATAATCTTGAACTGCAAGAAGCTAGTGTAATGAGAGTGGGAAAATGTACATCATTGTAGGAGTCTTTGTGCAGAGTAGAGAAAATATGCCGGGCAACAAAAGAGAGGTGCAAGCGGGTGAGAGCGAGCAGAGAGGGACGATCAGTGATGCTCCAGGGCTATGCAACGTTCCGTAACGATCAAAGCAGGATTGACGTATTGTTACAGATAAGGTCAAGGAACTGGGCAGGGTGAGAGAGTTTAATGAAAATGTGATGTTGATAACGACAGCGAGCACTGCGATATCCGTTTGGACCCGAAAGATTCTCTTTACTGGCTGCCAGGCAAGGGCGTGAATCTATAAGGGACAGTGTAAAGCAAGCTGTGTGTGCCAGAGGGGTACAGAAAACGACAAAAGATTGAAAGAGCGCAGTAAATTTCTCAACGCTAGAGCAACATGCTAATATTCATCAGCCACAGTTGCGGATCCATGTCCAGGTCCTCCTGGAAAGCCTTTGGCAGCTCCCGCGGAGTGACGACTATCCTTCGAAGACACTCTTGGCACTGCGTTCGATGCTGGTGGCTGCGGAGTGGCGGCTTCGAAAGGTACCGGATCGTCGTCATAATCATCCGCAAGATGTTCCTCGCTTTGCGTCCCTTGATGCTGCATATGCACGGGATTGACGTGTTGATCGTGTCGTACCTGCTGTGAAGCTGCTTGTGGAGCGGGTGCGGCGTTCTTAGCAGCGTTTTTGCTGCCTTTCTTCCCTTTCCGACCCTTCATTTTGGCCTTCTCCAACAACCTCCGTTTCTCGGCCAAACGTCTGCGCTCGCGGCGATCTTTGATCTCGTACTGCTTGATCAAAGCTTCAGGAGGTGTGCCAAAGATGCTCTCGTACTCGCAAAATTCGCAGATCCAGACTTCATCGCCGCTCGGCGGATGGTGGTAGTTGTTGTACTCTTGCTGCAAGCGGCGTTGGCGAGCGGCTAGAAGATATTCTTTGCCGGTACGGCGTGTACGAGGCCTTTGCCCTTGGGGCTGTGCTTGCTGGCCGGCGGTAGATTGCTGAGCGTGCTGCGTACCATTCGTCGCATGCTGAGTTGGTTGCCCAGCCATGCTGGGGCTTGTCTGTGTCCCTTGCGTCGCGAAACCTCTCTGACCTTGACCTGAGGTTGAATAACCCAGGTTCGTCCCGGAAGTATGACGATAGCCCGCAGGTGTGGGGCTCTCGGATGGCCAAACCATACTCTTGGCTGAATCTGATTCACAGGTGAACGTGAACTGAGTTTTGCTCGGCGTAGATTTCTTCGAGGACTGTTGTTCAAGCAAGCTGATATTCTCTTGACCCCTAGGCGTCGTGGCAGAAACAGCGGCTGCGTTCGCAATAGCCGTGGAAATGATGCCTTGATTAGGGGGTTGTTGAGCTGTGTGAAATCAATATCAGTTCTAGTACAAAACATAGTTGAGTCCGAAAAGAGTTCGCCTCACCCTTATTACCTGGACTGCCAGTCAGTGTCCAATCACGTCGAGCTGCACTAGAACGTCCAGACATCCAAGCGTTAGATGCATTGGTTGAAACACCTAATGGACTCCTTCCACTGGCAGATCTGCCTGTGTTGCGGCCATAACGACCTCTACCAGCTCCTGAGATACTACTTCCAGCTACCCCTGTAGGTGTTGCAGAGCTACCAGAGCCGTAATACTGCCCAACGCCACCTACGCACTCGTCTGGCGAAGCAGGATTTGGTTCATGCGGCGTAGAGATACCCATATTCGCCATATCTGCGGATAACGATGAATGATGATGTCCTGTGTTCCCGGAAGTCGGGATCTTGCGTTTCTTCTTATTGTTGGTATTCTCAAAGGAGTCGTAACCGTCCGCGGAAGACGAGGTGGACGGTGGTGCCGGAGGTCGGTTGAGGCCCACAGAGGATGCTAATCCATCTTGCCGATGATTTCCATCACGATAGCCGTTGGTTACATGATTGGCGGCGGCAGCCACACTCCGTAATTTTTGATAACATGCTAGGCCTGTTCCATCGACCTCATCCTCACTTTCCACAGTATCACGCTGATTGTTGGAATTGTGGTCGTTGTCGTGATTGCACAAATGACCAGTAGAGGCTAACCCGCGGTTCTCCAACCCTCCATTGGACCGAGCTCCGTTGCCATAGTTTTCTGCGTTGTAGGGAATGTAGAAAACCGGTTTTGGTACAACAGGTCCTGATGGATAGAGTATAGAATCGGCAACGTTGGGTGAGAGACGAGAGCGGATACGACGTTTTGGTAAGGGCCTAATAGGACGATCGGGGTATATGGGCGACGTCGTGTCTGGCGAATGTACAGCTGAAGCCGGCGGCGAGTAAATTGTGCCTATGTGATAACCAAGCATCCAAGTCAACAGGTCGTAAAGCCAGGTCATGGCGGCTAGTGAATCTTGGTGTTTTGAATTCGTATGAGATGCAGTACTGTCAGAGGTATATGTTGATGTTGTTGTGTTGGAAGCAGTGTCAAGAGGGCAGCTCAAAACGTTACTTACCCATGACAGCCACTGACAATCGCTAACACTTCCACCAGATCGTCAATCAGGTCCTGCGTTACCCTTTCCTCCACAAAGGCTTCACACTAGTTGTTCCTACTATGGTTGCAAACTGTACCGAGATTGCCGGACGTGCAAATGTTCATCTGAACGCAACCAGAAATGTCAGCACGCAGCTTCATCCCTTGTGTACAACTTTCGCTCCTCCACAAGACGGCAGAAAAGACTCGCAACAGTGTGAAAGCCCAGGAGCCACACGAGAATATGGCAGTCCCCGCCAAGTCATCGATGACACGGACAAGGGAAGGTCCTTACCTAAGGGAAATGCTTCCCGAAAAGGAGCAATGCCAGAGCTCTTGGGTGTAATGCAAAATGTGGCGAGATATCACAACAAGCTTACAAGAGCTGTAGGAACCGATAATTGGGAGGAATGAACGTGAATAGGGGAGTTCCAGAGGCAATGGCGATTTTGTAATGTAAGAGGTCCCAGAGCTGATGAGTGAACACTGGATTACATATCGCTTCACAAGTGGGCAAGACGCTAACGCTATTGGGATTCATGTCTTAATTGCCGCCACTTTACCTTCACTCCGCCCTAACGAATTCACAGGAATAGGGTCCATCCTGATCCTGGAGACAATGATCTTACTGCATTACCCACCAGAGGAAGATCCTGCTGCATTGGAAGGATCAGGCACGGAGGTACTAACAGCATAGAGTGCCTAGCAGAGTCTATGACATGTCCTACAAATGGCTTCAGAGCGCAGTTGTCTGTTCAGACTGACTTCGGGGCATGTAGAGCCAAGCGGACAGTTTCAACGTGGCAAGCCATACCTCAGCTCTGGTCCAGCTACTAATCGAGCAACTACTATGGATATCCCATATACTTCAACTTAGGACGACACCTGCCATCTAGGGTGATTTGTGGACGTTCACCTTTGGTTCAATCAAACATGGAGCTCCGACATAGCTTTTCAACTCTATCCATGACGGCGAAGCAAGATCCAAAGCAAGCCTGGTGTGCAAAGAGGCAACACATTCACGATGTTGGACCATTACCGTCTACACATCACCGTTCATCAAATAGAGCCGAATGAACGTCCTACCATACTTCAGATCTGTCAATCTACCGCCAACTCAACTCACCAACTCGTCTTCCAGTTCAGGATTTATTTGGTCGTTCAGGAATGATGCAGTACCCTGCAAGGATAAAGATGTCATTTGACTGCTAGAAACTGCTGAGGCTAGAAACTGCTGAGGCACGGGACACGATCGGGCGACGCCTGGCTTCTCATGCCCTCTGACTGTTCTTCCTGTTCTTCCTGTTCGGAGCCTCGCTACATGCGACCTTGCGGCACGTGGGAATAGCTATATGGGTAGCGACTCGACCAGATACACAGCAATGCAGCAGCTCATAGTCGCGTGGCCTTTCCTCGGTCGAAGAGAGCTAGAGACCACACCCGTGGCTTGACTCGGATGTCGGTAGCCAGTTACGTGGAAAGTCTACTGGGAAGAATTCTTCATATCAATCTGGACTTGATCGGATACAGATGCTGGGTGAAGGTACTTTTGATAAAACCTGTGTACCGATAAGGACCTTGAGGTAGGTAAGGTCATAGGAGATGACGACGTCTTATTCTTCAAGCTGTCAGCATGTTTGGTTCCGCCTTCCGCAATGTAGTCGTCTAGGTGAAATGGATACGGCAGCTTTGGTATCTTGGGCGTGGATGTAGACAAAGTTGAATTCTCCCGCTACAGGTCTGAAAAGACATGAACGACATTTGTACACGTGCCTTAGTATTGCCCTAAGGTGTCTCTGTTGGCATTGCCCTAACTTTGATCACTGTCACTGTCACTGTACCTGTGACCTCTCCGCTTAATAAGACTTCTGACTAAGCGGCGCGTTATCCAGCAAGTCATGCTTACGGTACGTACCTTAGTTCGACGCGTTAAGTTAGTTTCCCGCTAATCCCGAACAAAGCAAAGCGGTTTTCTTGGGAACTTTTGAACGGAAGCCAATAACGACCAGTGAGGCAGAAGCGCCCGCCTACTGCGAGCCCCCACACTCACACTCACACTCATACTTTCCGTCGAGGATCGCTCCTTCAGAGAAGATTCAGAGAAGAATCGAATTGGCAATGCCGTCGCCCTTGACATCCGCAGCAGAGTCCTGTGTTGCCCCCAAAAATCATCCGACGTTCCTACAAGGAAAGGACATTGTGCTACCTTTGAAAGCTTGACTTCCCGCGAATATCCACAGGGCAGCCACCGCCTTTCATTTTCACACCCATCTCAGCCATTGTCACTTTGAACTATTCCGGTAACCACAGCATTTCGATCTTCCTTCGACGGAACATCTTTACCGTGCCGATACTGCTACTATCGACGTAGATGACCCAAAACCCAGCAATGTCGCCTCGACGCTCCTCGCGCGCGCGCACAACCCAGCCTCCACCACCACTCCCTCAACACACCCACTCCTCCACATCCTCTAGCTCATCGAGTCGCGCAGAAAGGAGCACCAGGTCACACCACAAGCTTCAGTCGCCGAATCCAGCTGTGCATCCTCGATCTGAGTCCACCGAAGACATTCAGGATGCTCGGCGCGGGGACCTACCACAAACACGCCAACGCAAGCGCGGCCTGGATGAAGATAAGGACGTCGGGGCTAAGACCAAGAGTGGTGGTAATGACGAGGAGGCCGAAGAAGAGGAAGTAACTCGATGTATTTGCGGCGAACTGGAATACCCTGGCATGCACATCATTCCGGGAGACTCGCGGAACCGGCGTGACCCCAAGTCTGGGGTCAAAGACGTTAGAGATGCTCTCTCGTCGGCACCACTACCAGAGCTCGCACCCGAGGATGCCGGCGGGCTGTTCATTCAGTGCGACACCTGTAAGGTGTGGCAGCACGGAGGTTGTGTGGGCATCATGGACGAGGCGATGAGTCCCGAGGAATACTTTTGTGAGCAATGCAGGGCCGACCTGCACATTATCGCTGTTGGGGCGAACGAGTACGTACGCTCTGAGATAGTTTACTCTCCCCTCAAGTCTTCGCGCGTTCGTGACGCACTTCGGCATTACAGAAAGCTGACAGCAGACGGTGTGCAGACAAAAATCCTCCCGTTACCTCCCTGTCTACGAGGAAGCGTCACCCAAGACGTCACCTAGCCCCTCGAACCATGATCCCGATTCAAGGGCGACCAAAGAAACCAAGTCTTCCCGCCAGAGCGCCATGTCGCTCAGCACCAAGCGGCGTTCAACAATGAATAGTCGGGATGCAGCGTATGATGAAGAGGAACAGTTGCGAATAGCCATTGAGCAAAGCAAAGGGCAAGGTGTGGATGAGAACGGGGATAAACGGAGGAAACGGAGCCGCAGCGATAGCGAAGAGTGAGTGTGCCCATCGTCGCCACTCGGTATGACTCGAACAAGTCATGATACTAAGCACGTCCACTCTATAGAAACAAGCACAACATAAAGCGGCAAAGAACATCGTCTGGCTCACCGTCGAACCCTTCGAACGCAAACACAAACACTACGTCGCATGACGCCGAATCGGAAGACGGCTCCCCATCCAACAAAGAGAACACTCACGGTGGACAGAAAAAAATCCGAGGTGCTGCCGCTCGAAACCATCGCGAGAAGGAAATCCGAGACCGAGAAGCCGAGCGAGAAAAGGTCCGGGCAGAGGCAGCCGGGAGGCGGAAAGGGCGAGCCGAGCGAAGACGAGGAGACGGTACACATCCTGACCGACACTTTATTAACTAGATCACACCAACGCTAACACACCACAGACTCCGAACTCTCCGACGAATACCCACCATCAAAAACAACCTCCACCAAAGGCGCAGAAGGCACCACCTCCCAAACCCTCGACCCACCCGCCGCCCCACGACCCTTACCCGACACCCCCCCAACAACCCAAGACCCCCCACCCAAGCCATCCCACCGCAAAACCGGCCGCCCCTCCACCCGCCGCGGCCGCCTCGGCCGCAACCAATACACCAAAGACCGCGACCACCACCACGACCGCGACGGCACCCCGCTCCGCTCCACGTCGCGCGAGGGCGGCGGCGGCGGCGGCGGAGACGACAACAACCACCACGCGCCCGGCGGCGGCGTCAACGGCACGCACAGCAGCAGCGCCACCGGGGAGTCCGGCAAACCTAGTAAGCCGCGCTACATGAACCCCCACCGCACCTCCATGAACGAGATGAAGCGGCGCGTCGCTGCCATCCTTGAGTTTATCTCGCGCACGCAGCTCGAGATGGCGGCGGGTGGACAGACGCCTCCTAATGGCGGGGAAGGAGGCGGGGGAGGTGGACGAGGGAGCAGCGCGGCGATGATGGCGGGGTTGGCGGATGGGCTGCGGCCTATATTGGCTATGAACGGCGAGCATGCGGGGACAGGGACGGAGAAGGGGAGTGTGGCGGTGGTGGGCTTGGGCGAGAGGGAGTTTGTGCACTTGAGTAGTACGGAGATGATGGATGTGCTGACGCGGAATCTGGTGCTGTGGCAGAAGGAGTTTGGGAAGTATGGCGAGAAGTGAAAGTTCGCGTTGGGCATGGAGCACTATGCGGGTGTTTGTAGGGTGTTTTTTGTGCCGTGGTGCTGTTGGGGAAAATACGTTATTGTTGTATGGGGTATGTGCATCGGTTTCTCCGCATGTCTGATCCGGATGGCGGTTTGAACGCCCTGTACGCTGTACTCTTCACTTCCTTCGTTATCTGAGTGAATGCCATTGATCAGAGGACTCTCCAGAATATGGTCGTACTTCTAGCTTCAGCGGACGCTTGACGCCATGGGCGTGTGTGGTGTGACAGCATGTCTTTCCAGCGTAGGTAGGCGTCGAAGCCAGTATCGCGTTAAGCACAGGACCATAAGCCTAGCCTCCGTTCAAGACGCCAGGATAATTCTGTTGTACTGTACTCGTAGAATGTGGAGTATATACAACTATACCCTAATACGCCAACACCCAGCCTCATCCCCATCAAGGGTAACATAAACCCAAAACACCCTACCATGCACTTGCCGCCCCCCCTCCCCCTCCCTCCATCCTTCCAACCTACAAAAACCCCTTAGTAGTACTCGCCTTCCTCGCCACCCCACCACTCCCCTCCCCAGACCCCGACCCCGACCCCGCCACCGACACCCTCCTCCTCTCCCTCTCCCCATCCCCATCACCAAACCCCACCCCCATCCCATTCCTTCCCAGACTCCCCCTCTCCATCCTCAACGCCTTCCACCCCTCCAACTCCCTCTCCAAGCGGAGCGCCTTCTCCCTCTCCTCGCGCAAATCCCTCTCCGCCCGCCGCGCCTGCAACTGGTTCGTCGAGTCGGACGACTGCAGCTCGTCGATGGTGGCGAGCAGGCGCTCGAGCTTGTCGCGCGACTTGGCCACGTCGTCGGAGAGTTGGGCGTTGATCTTGTCGCGCCGGTCGATCTGCGACTGCAGGTCGCGCACCGTGCGGTCGACGTTGCGCACCGAGCGGGCCGATTGCGTGCGTGAGGTTTCGTGCGCGTCGAGTTGGGTTTCGAGCTGTGAGGGGTGGGTGGTTAGCGTCTTTCGGGTTTATGGGTTGGGTGGGGCTTTGATGGGGGTAGGGATGTGGGGGGGGGCTTACCTCTTGGATGCGTTTGTGCAGGAAGCGTACGTCCTGGCTGGCGGATGAGTAGCCTTTGGTCTCCAGATCGACGAGCCGGAGCTGGAGGTCCTTGACCGACTTCTCCAAGGCCGCCTTGTCTTTGTGGAGGGCGGCGTTGCTCTCGCGCTCGGCGACCACGTCCTTCTGCATTTCGGTCGCCAGCGCTTCGGCCCGTCGCATCTTGCCTACCGCGGCCGCCGCGACGTCCTCCTGCTGCGCCAGGTCGGACTTGAGCTGAAGCAGCTGGCGGTCCATACCGGCGGCGTTGCGCATCGACGGGCTGTCGCCGTGCGCCAGGTCCTCGAGCCGCTCGCCTGCCTCCGCCAAGCGCGCTTCCAGGCCGCGCTTTTCTTTCTGCAGCATGTCTCGCTCGGCGGCGATGTCGTCGACCGAGGTGCGGAGATTCCGTACTTGCGAGAGGAGTGAGACCATCTTGCTTTGCGCCTCGTTGTGGGCGTTGACGGCTTCTTCCCTCGAGCTGGAGAGATCTTGCAGAGTCATTTCCAGGCGCGACTTTTCCTTTGCCCACGTTGAGCTGTTCAGCACCTCGTCGTCCCATTTCGACCTCAATTCCTCCAACTCCTCACGCATGCGGGTGCTCTCGGATCGGACATGGATGACGTTCTCGCGCTCGATCTCAAGCTCGTTCGTAAGCGTCGAGAGTTCAGCTTGGTATTTCTTGCGCGTCTGTTCCATAGACGTCTCCTTGTCTTCAATGTCCATTGCCCGTTGACTCCGGTAGTCTTCGAGCTCGTGTTGAAGTCGCTTCTTGGCTTGAAGGGCTCCGTCCAGATCAGCAGCCATGTCCTCCACTTTCTCTTCGTAGTGTTGATTCTGACGCTGCAGATCCTCAATCAACGCATCCATCTGCTTCCTCTCCGACATTATCATGGCACAAGTCTCCTCGGCCTCCCTAGCTTGCGCCTTTGCAAACTGCTCCGCACGGGATGCTTTCAGGACCGCAATCTCTGCTTGCTCCAACTTACTGAAATACTCGTCGGCACGGCCTTTGTAAAGGTTGAGACTGGACGTCACGTCCAGCAGCCTCGACGTCTCGGCATCAAGTCTGATTTGCAGATCGGAGAACTCCTGTAGCAATTGACTTCGGCTTGCAGCCTCATGCTCACCGGCAATGGAAAGCTCTTGAAGTTCCGACTTGGCGTCCCGGAGCGCGACCTCCAGCGATGCTTTGGAGTGTTTTATGTTGTCAAACTGCGTCCTAGCCTGTGCCAGCTCCGCAACATTGTTGTTGTGAGCCTGTAGGAGTGATTTCCGTGAATTTTCTTGCGAGTTGATGAGGTCGTAGAGCTCTTCGTGAGTCTTGACCTGTATATCTCGCAGAGACAACTCTCCGGAGTGAATGGCCCTCTCAAGCGCGGAGACCTTCTTTGCAGAATCGTCCAATTTGTCGTGCAGGCGGTTATTCTCACGCTCGAGCTTTTGAACCCGTCGGACCGATGGACTGTCGTCTTGCCAGCCGTCTCCAACGGGAGTGGATCGACCCAGCTGACTCTGGAGATGACGGTTCTGCATCTCTGTCATCTGGAGCTGATTTTGTACCATCTCCAGTTCAGCGGCAAGATCCATTCTTTTGTTGTAGGCGACCGTGTCAACGGTTCGATCCGAGCGGCCAGAGTCATTCGTGTCAGTGCTGATCTGTCTTCGATTGGGAGTCGAATAGGTAGTGTAAGGCTTCAAGTCGGAGTCTTTACGGATATGCTTCGGAGACCTGTTGCTAGGTACAGCGTTCTGGTTGATCTCTTCAAGAAGGGTGCGCTTGGAGGTCGAGTGCCGACTGTCAATCTCGGTCATCTCGTCTTCATGCCGGCGGCGAAGTTCCTGTAACTGTGTTTCGGCTCGCGTCCATTTCTCTCCTGTTACCCGAAGAGCTTGCTGTGATGCTTCCAGTTGCTGAGCAAGACTCACAGTCTTCGCAACGTCTGGCTTCACCACATCCCAACTGTCTGGGAGACCATCGAGATTTGGGTCGAAGACTTTGTGCAGGTGGATGAGTTGGTTATGACAATCTTGGATCTCCTTGTTTGCTTGTTCAAGCGCGGCTTGCACTTTGCGTGTATTTGCCTGAGCTTGTGTCTTAAGCTGCCTCTCAGTCTCAAGGTTCCGATTTGCCTCAGCCAGCTGGATATTGGTCGTTGAGGAAGCCTTTTCGGCGTTGCGACTTGTCTTATGTTCGCGAGCTATTTCGTGATTAACGTCCTCAAGACTCAAAGCAAGCTTCTCCTTCTGCTTCTGGAGAGACGTAACCTCGACTTGCATCTCTCCATTCTGACGACGGAGGTTCTTATTTTCTTGATCGAGTTTTGCCTTCTCGGCCTGGAGCTGAGTGAGGCGCGACCGCTGGGTATCACCTGCCCTAGAGTTTGATCTTGCAATGTCGAGGTTTTTCTGTTGGATCTTGTTAAGTAACGCTCGATTGTCGTTCTCTGATGCTGTCAGTCGCCCCTTGACAGTCACAAGCTCACGCTCCAGCCGCTCCTTGTGTTGATCATGGTGCAGACGAAATGTGTCTGATTCCGACATCAATCGAGTCAAACGCTGAACCTCGCCAGCCAACCGATTTCGCTCAGTCGCCGCCTCATCCACCTGCTTGCCTTTGTCTTCCAGATCTCTCCTCAGGCTAGCTTGCCGTTCAGTGGCCTGCTTCGACACGGTCCGTTCCATGGCCGCTTCAGCCTGCATTCGCGAAGCTTCTTCCTCTCGGAATCGTTCCCGTAGCTTCATGAGTTCGACTTGCAGATCTTTACATCTCTTGTCGGCCGAGACGCGTGCTTCCGTTGCACGCCGCAGTGTGTCCTGCTGCACATACATTTCCTTCTCTATTGTGATCTTAGATTCGTTGAGAGTTCCGTATTCTTCCTTCAACACGGAGAGTTTGTGGTCTCCAAGCATCTGCACATCGTCTCGAGATTGCCTTTCGCGGCTTAGCTCAGTCTGGGCCTGGAAGAGCTGCTCTTTGAGGTCCTTGATTTGCTGGTCGAGCATCTTTCGATTCTGGCCGGCTTGGGTATCTTCCGATATCCTAGCTTCAAGGAGCTTTTTCGCATCAGCTGCCTCCCGTTCAAGCTGCGCCTTCTGGGACTTCATAGCGTCCATTTCGGCACGAACTTCGCGCATCCGGTTCTGGATGTTGTCATGCTTGGCTGTGAGATTGCTCTTTTCACTGTCGAATGCCTTACGCTCAGTCTCATACTTCTTGGCATCGCTTCGTAGGATCGAGAGCTCGCTTTCTTTCCGCCGTACAAGATCCTCGTATCCAGTCGATGTCGCTGAAAGCTCAGAGAGCTGAAGCCTAATCTGGCGATTATCATCAACAAGTTCTCTGACCTGACTCTTTGATATTGAAAGCTCTTTCGTTGTATTCGCTAGCTTGATGTCAAGATCTTGATCACACTTGAGCAATTTGCTCTCATAGTCTTTGATTTTGCGATCCTTGAGCGATACTTGGCTGTTGAGCATACGGACCTCCTGGCTTAAAGTCTCATGCTTCTCGTCTCTTTCAGCTCGTAGCTTGTCGATGACCGAGATTTGGCCCGCAAGGTCTTGGATCTTTTCTGTCAGCTGATTCTTTTCTGACTCCAACCGACTGATTATCTGCCCAGCTTGTTCCAACTGAGTGCGCCACTGGTCAGCTTGCTCATCGGCCTTCTTCTTTGCTACAATGAGTTCGTCCATTTGCTCCTCAAGGTTCTCCTGGTCATCCAATGCACCAGCAAGTTTCTCACTAAGCTCGGTTTCACGCTGTTGCAGTCGCTTGAAAATTTCTTCCTTGTCAAGCGCCAATGCGCGCTCGCTCTCAAGGGTTTTTTGGATACGCTGCATCTCACTATCAGCTCGCCTCCGGTCATCTTCGAGTTTTTGGCGATTCGCAGCTTCTTGCTGAGCCTTCTCTTCAAGCTCTTGGATCATCTCGTCGCGCTTCTTGACTTCGCTAGCTGTCCTGGTTGAGCCCAACAACGGCTTCATCCTCACAAATAGTCTCCACCACGGATTATCGCAGAGATCGAGATAGACCTGAACATTGCGCTGGATGATCCGGGTTGCTTCGGCGCGGTACAAGCGCTTGTTGGCGATCCTGCGCTGAGTGAAGCCTCGAGCTATAGACTGAAATCGTGACATGATATCCCGAATAAGCGTGTCACGTTGCTCTTCCAATTCAGCCAATACACCAGCTCGAAAAAACACTTTCGTCAAGCCCACGCGGTACAAAGCCTTGTCAAGATCAAGCTTTTCAAGGATAATCTGCGCCGCGCTCTGCCCCTCAAGGTAACCCTTGGGCATGTTCCGACAAAGCACCTCATATCGTTGGCGGAATTCAGAGAAAGACAAACGATTCGGAAAGCCAGTCCGCGCGATACGTATCCCCTCGAGTACACCATTGCATCGAAGCTGGTCAAGAACAAGCGGTGCACTGAACTTCTTCGGCTTTTTCTTGTGGTTTGGTAAAATGCATCTAACGAAATGGGGGTGAGTTGAATGGAGTTGATTCATAAGGCTTGACAATTGTTCCTTGTGCCTTTGCGCCACGGTCCGAAAGAGGCCCTTCTTGACACGACTTCGAGTTGCACCAACATCCTCATCGGGATCCGCACAGTCAACGAATAGCTGAGCGATGTGGCTCTCCGTGGACGTTGCAAGAAGCCGAGTGACATTATCATTCAGCGGATCTTTGTTCTTCTCCAGCCACCCTTCTGTGGAATACTCGACCTCGGCCGCGTAATGCGTAAGAATGAACCCTTGGGCAAGACGAGAGGACCGATATTTTGTACTTTTCCTGTCCCATAAAGAATGCAGCTTCTCCGTAAAAGACTTATCGGTAGCTTTGGGCATGACTGAGTCCTCGTCGAGGCATGAGAAGATACCAATTGGGTTTGGAAGCTCGATGAGCTCGATGGTCGGCTGCAAGTCACGACCAAAGTCAATGAACTTCCATTCGATCTGCTCCCTTGCATATTCCTCTTGTTCGAGTACAAACATATGATGATTGAAGAATTGTTGCAGCCTTTCATTAGTGTAATTGATGCAGAGCTGTTCAAAGCTGTTTTCTTCAAAGATCTCAAATCCAGCGATATCCAGTACACCAATAAAATGCAGATCGTCACGGCCCATACCCGGTCGGTCAAGTTGCCGGTTGATTCGAGAGACCAAATCGCCGAAGGTGCGCTCGTAGATACCTTTCGAAAGTGCATCAATAGCGAGTCGTACTTGCTCGGGCGTCTGTGCCTTTTCGACCCATTCACGTCCAGCCTTAACTCGAGGGTGTAGCAACCCTTTGATGAAGGCCTCGGCTGGTATACCAAGAAGGTGGCAGACCTTCTCAACTTGTGCATGTGCTTCAGGCGTTAGGCTAGCTTGATCCGCGCGAAGACTCTCTTTCATCACCATCACATTACCAAGATGGAGGACACCAGCTATAGTTCGGAAGATGGACAGTTGTTCTTTCTTCGAAAGACCCATGATATGGAACGCTTCGATCAGCGAGTCCCATTCCTCGTTGTCTGAGACTCCACTTATAGTGTCATTTCCGTTTTTGGTGTACATGAAGTCTTCAACACCCAAGCCTGAGAGCAGAACGTCTTCTTTCAACTGCAGATCCGCGCCTCGCAGAAGCTGGTAGAAGACATGGTAATTGCGTTCGTTGGAGTGAATGTTCACAACTCTTGACTTCTCCAAAAGATACCAGTCAATGAATGCACCAGCGATTTGCCCTGATCTAGTAAATTCGATCCGTATGAACTTTCCAAATCGTGACGAATTATTATTCCGTACTGTTTGAGCGTTGCCGAAAGCCTCTAATATGGGATTCGCTCTCAGTATCTGTTGGGACAAGTTTGACAGATGCTTGTTAGCGGACTTTGCTGTAGGGCTATCAGAGGTGGCAACAGCTGCGAGGTACTGGATGACTTTTTTTGTGTTTTCCGTTTTACCAGCACCAGACTCTCCACTAAAAATGAGGTCAGAGTAGCCCATTGCGTGAAATTCGGACCAAACACTTACGTTACCAGAATACTCTGATTCTCTCCTTCGTCCACGAGACTGCGGAAAGCCCCATCTGCCATTGCATATATATGTGGTTTCGTATCTTCCCTACTTCTGCCCTTGTACATCTGGATATACTCATTCGAGTAGATTGGTAGTGGGCAGTATGGATTGACCGTAACCAGGAAGAGGCCGGAGTAGGTCTGAAACGAGTCAGCTCGAGCATCTCACTCCATATATGATTGATACACCGACGTAGATCAAGTCCGTCTGATAACGCATGTGCAGGTTGTGTACAACGGATGCTTCGTTCAAGTGTGTCAACTCTGCCATGTCGTCTGCTTTGTCAAACTTGGCAGGATTAACTCTGTCAACATTGTTGATGTCCACGGTTCGTTGCTGGACGGGTCACGGTGGATTAGCCTCATAGCTTAAGCATCCGCGATAGAGTCTTACGCTTCCATCTTCACATTGCACTATCAGGTGACCATCGTTGAGGTCTTCCACTACCCAACCCTTTACGAAGGCTGATTGTGGATCCCTCAACCAGACATATCGTTTTCCTGAGAAGTCATTCTCCCCTTCTATGTGAGTTGTTTGCTCGTCGCTCCTCTGCAACTCTTCGGCATTTATGAACTTGGGCGCAAATGTATTCGTGCTTGGTGTAATGCTACGGTTTGAGCTTGAGCGCTGCCGTGTTGTTCGTGATGGCGCTATCGTTGAGTTCATGGGCGAAAAGGAATGGGTTCGGGCGTGGCCGACATTGGTTGTTGCTAGAGTCGGGGAGGTCACCATGGATTTCGGCCTGGCATTAGCCGGCCTTGCTCCTGGTGACGGAGACATAGAGCCACGGTTGAATGGATTGTTGCGCCATATTGGACCCTGAGGACCTGACGAAGCCATCCTACTTCGCCGCTGTCGTTGTGAAGAACTGTTATCAAGCCGATCTTTCAAAAAGTACACAGTGTCATGAATCCGTGACACCGATTAAGAACTAATACATTGCCCTGAATTGAATTGGGAGTGGGCAAGGAACCGGCTGAACAAGAAGTTTCGTTATCGATAGATGTCGAGATTCTCGCTGTCGGGCATCGTGGATTCTTCTAGGAAACGAGAATGTAAACAAAGCCTCCGCGCCTGCGCTAATTTTGGTAGCTTTTATTTACTGGAGTGTACCTCAAAGCCTTAAGGTACCCCTACCCACAATATGTACCTGCGTCGACGGTCAAGCACACAGATATCAGCCCATTATTGGACATGGCATTCTCAATCTTGTACATTGGCTTACTCTCGTTCTAACTTGGATGCAGACAGTGAGGTAGATGCCAATATTAATATGAAAAGACAAAACATCGAGGGTACACCTTACTTGCACGTGGAGCCACGGTGGTTCATTATGTAATCATCACGGTATCATGTGACATGCAATAGCGGACCTCCTTGAGATTTCCGCAACCGACGAAAGGTACTGATCTTCCTGATTACCTCCTTCTTCCCTCACCTCCTCCCTTCCTTTCGCCAAACCTCTAAGTCTGTCCTCCGTATAGACTTGGTGACATTCCATACCTTATCATTTGCGACTTTGTACCAACCTACTGCTCTCTTGATAGAGTCAGTCTCGCCACATCGGACTTTCCTTGACTGCTTCTGGCTCGGCCCGTTCACCAGCCCTAAAGATCGTCGCTACCCTGTCTCCGTAGATTCCCAGCATCGTCGTTCTCTAACACACTCCTTACCAGGCAATACTGCACACTGTATTCACTATTTACTGTATTTCTGACCGTCTCTTCGTCTTACTGATTCACAGTTAGTGCCGACTTACATGTGCCTTTGAAAGAATAGCCACTCTTCACGGAGATGTCGAATTATCCACCAACACCGTCATTTGGCGGATCTTTCAGTCTTACATCACGGCCGCCACCGCCAACTTCAGTCATGCCACACAATAATCATCAGAGGCCAAATGGACAGAAGACTACTTCACATATACCTCAGGTCAGGTCCACGCTTGCCGCTAATTCATATTCCTTCAACGGAAACACTCAAGTCTTACTCCCAGAGACATTCGGCTCTGCACTTCCGCACCCTCCTCTTCTCAACTTAGCTCAGTTTCCGCATGGCTCGTTACCTCCACCGCCTTTCCCTCCTGTACCGATACCACAGCATGGGTTTCCGGCGCCATTTCCAATATCAAGTCAGAATGGGAATTTGAATTTTGCTCCGGAGAACCAGGCCCAGCAGGTTAACCAGCCAGGGTGGGGCTCTCGAGGGGTCGGATTCCACAACCCTCAGTGTGTCTTTGTGGTGGGATTAGAAGGTGACAGAGAAGAAGGCGAGCTTAGTGATAGAGACATGAAAGCTACATCGGCCAAGTTCATAGCAGGAAGAGAAACAGGTCATTCCAAGAGTCGCGTCCTGGAGGATCCTCGGATACAGGGTAAGGCTCGAGCTGTCTTTCTACATGCAGTTCAGTGTTCTAATAAGATTATGTAGATACGTCTGACACACCTCGCACAGACAATTCATTCAAAGGTTCTACACGTACTCAGCCCGCACTCTCAGCGCAATCCATACACCATAAAGGTTTCCAGATTACTTCACCAAATTTCGATCGAAATGAGCGTGCTTCGCCTGTAGAAGATCGATCGTACGGTCGGCATGCGCTCGGACGCAAAGCTAGCGGTTCTGGTATGTTCGCAGACTGCGATACCTCACAGTGAGTATCTTCATGCTAACCCCTTGGCAGTACTGCATGCTCGAGTTCTCTCACCGTTGAATCGAGCCCACGACCCGCAACAATCCTCGGAAGTACTCTGGGCACCAGAAACCTCCATAGAGACTAATCTACCCGCGAGTACCAGCGATAAGAATGAAAATTCGAACCTTGCAGAGCGACGGTATAGTCCTACAATTGGGAAGTCAGTCTTAGACATTCGAAAGCTGGCAAAGAATGCTTTGCTGGGGCTATTACCGCACAGCATCCGATACGCCGATCTTTTAGCAGCGGGCGTTGATGAGACCACTTTGAGAAGCTTATATGAAGAGATCGGTGTCAAGGTCCCACCCCAAACCACTCTCCCACCGACGGAAGAGAACAACAGCAACATAGGGCAAAAACAATCCGCCAAACTTGCTACATCAACCAGTCACAGACATGAGGACGGGAACCGACACGCTCTTCCAGTAGCGCGACCGCCTCCTCCGCTTTCCTCATCAAGTCCTAAGATGGTAGCTTCGAAGCCGTTTGGACAAGACCTTGTGGGACTCCCTGGGAAAGAGCTCGGTGTTCTTGTTGGAGCACCGTTGAAGCGACAGGAAGAAGTGAAGCCAGGAGCGAAATCAACATCGCTTCCCGTCAAAAACCCTGCAATCAAGTCCAATCAGCCGACGGTGACCTCATCGAAGCCCTTGGAACGTAAGGACTACATTGCGCGTATGCTAGCAGCCAAAAACGCGACCGCAAAAGCCTCTACCGCCCACGCCCTGTCGAACCAAGTGCCACCTCGCGTCAAAAGTAGTTCGGATGGTGTTACCGAGGACGATACTGGTGTCTCGCTCAAAGCTCCAAGTATCAAGGAACTACCCTCATCTAATCCTCCTCTCAACGGGTCTAGACCTACGGACTCTGAAGCCATAAAGCAAGCTCAAACCAATTTGGCCCGTCAGAAGATGGAAGCACTTAAGAATCGCAGTTCTACCCAACCCGATCAAGTCTTGTCCTTGAGGGTTGAACCACAAGCCCCACAGACTGCTATTCCAGTTCCAGCTCCCTCGGTCGCCGCAGCTCAAACCACTCTTTCCCAGCCGCAGCAACTTGTGCCATTCAAGCCCTCAGCCTCTCAGCCTCTTCAACAAAGAGAGCACACAAACAACCCAATGCCGGAATTTCAGAGGATCCCTACGATCTCGCAGGCAGATAAAGTACAGGTCAGCGTCAGCACGGCACCGTTTTCCGGTATTCCTGGCTTGTTCATGACATCAGCCCCTTTGGCGGGAATTCAGAGCGTAGCACCTCTCACAACCACTGTCCCTCAGCAGCCAACAACAGCCGTTCTTTCAAGTATCAATCCCAGGAAACGTCCATTAGCAGCAGACCTCAATGACCTCTCTACAAGTACTCTCAAGCGACCTTTTGGCCAAACTCGCCAGGCTGAAGTTGTGATTGATGTTAGCGACGATGACACTATGGGGACGGCTGATGACAGTGACATGGAGATCGAGGATACGGAGAAAGGGATGACTTCTCATCAGTCGAATACCATACGGGGCAATTCAGTAACGAAGAGCGTACAAGATCCTCCTCTTCAGAGAGATGATAGACGTATATCCGTCGTCGCTGCATCTACCTTGAATACTCCATCAGCACCTCAAACTCCCAAAAAGGGCAAGCGGCCTGAGGATCTGAGAAGCAGGGAAGAGCAAATTCAGCTTATGCACGAGAAGATCGCCGAATTGGAACAGCGCCGAAAGACCAAGCAGAGCACTAGTCGGGCACATACTCCTCTAACACCAAGAGTCCTAGCAGCTGCTCCGAACTCCAAACCAACGCCATCAAGTGAAGCCAAGCCGCCGGTGCCAACCGATGCAGAGTTTGAACCCTTAGACGACCAAATCGACGACAGTCTCAGAGCAGGTGAGCTAAACGCCGACGAGACGGCAGCTGCTGGAGAAGGAAAAGCAACAAAGCGAAAGGTATCTGAACAAGAAGCTTTGGTGCAGAAGACCCTGAGCCAAACAGCTTTGGAACAAAAGGCACTGGATCTAGAAGCGGCCAAAATTCAAGCAGAGCAGGCGGAGCTAACCGTTGTTGAGATAAATGCGAAGAGGCGTCGAAAAACGGAGATCGAAACCGGTCTTCCTATCCTCGATGCAGAAGTTCAGAGAACCCAGATCAAACTGGAAGAGATGAAAAGAGAGATATGCCGACTGGAAGAGACGAAAAGAGAGATGTACCGACTCGAGTTAGAGGTTCAGAAGGGGCTTGAAGGTCGTAAAAGTCTTGTCGACGAACTCGAGGGTCTTGGTGTTGCTACGGAAGGGGTGCCACTGGCTCAGTTGCAGGCAAAGAAGGATGAAATACTGGAGCTGCAGCAGACAGCAGAGGAAGTACCAGGTGAGTCAGTTGTCACTTCGCTCGCCCAGACATACGTTTGAAGTCAGAATATCTTTGCAAAGCAACTTCTCTTAGCTCGATAGTCATCTCGTACTCATTTGTATGTGAGATCCAGCAGAGCCGAAAGAACTGAACTTGCTCTCGCCACCTCCACCGCATATCGCTCCACTACAGCCGCCGTCTGCGGATTACGTTGACGACGCTGGCCTTAGTGAGCGCGCGATGTCCGAGTCACAAGCCACAACAGTCGAACACGCAGACACAGAACAAGCTCCGGCTGCATCTAAAGGGTCGCGATCCAGCACGTCTGAATCGCCAGTAGAGCAGAGTGCTCGAGACCTCATGGACATATCAAGTAGTAGCGAGGAAGAGGGCGAGATCATTAACAACTTGCAACAGGAGAAGACTGATGCAACCACGACTTACAAAACTGAGCAGAGGAATACTGATGAGCAGCTTACCAACGGCTCGATAGACTCAATAATCACCCAGGATGGTTACAGTCGAAGTCAACCGCTATTGAACCTAAGTCGCCAAGATAGGAACCCATCTGATGTCAGCCAGCTTGTACCGTCTGTCGACCATACCGTGAAGAGTCCATCACCGAAGGCACAGACTCAAGGGAGCGGTCAGATCCTTAATATGATAGGAGATGTTCCGAAGGATCCGGTTGACAGCTCTCGACAGCTCATTGGGGCGGGGAGTCTCTCTGATAATCCTCTTGAACCCGAGGTGTTTGAAGATTCTAGCGATCATACTGATTCTGAAATATATGAACCTCCTGAGCCCATTGCAACGGCCAGCACAGAGTTGCGACAGCCGACTACTCTACCTCTGAGCCCAGTTCTATTCAATGCAACTTCTCATGTCGAGAACGAGCAAGATCTAACTCCAAATGTCACGCAGGGAACACTGTCAACAGGTGCGGCATTCCAGGCAGTGGAATTACCCAGCAGTGTAGAGCCTGTCCAGGTGCGTACTCGGCTCCTACCTACATTGGCTCGGTTTGCTCACCTACTAGTAGGATGTAAGCTCAGTAATACGACTGAAGAAAGAACACTTTCTCCCTTACGAGAGCCCGTTGAAGCAATTCAAGGCATATCGTTATCATCCGAGATATATCTCAGATGTTGCGGGTGGATTTCGTTCCATGACGTACAGTCATAACATCATCGCAGATGCGCCGATATGTCGGTATGAAACTGCTGGGGGTGTCTGTAATGACAGCTCCTGCGACAGTCAACATTTCCGGATTATGGGTTTGAGTGGTGCGTTGAAGGAGTCAGCTAAACCTACTACCTCCACTTCCATTAATGTTCCACCCCTTGTTGTGCTCTTGTCCGCTGGCTGACATAGGATCTATTAACCCTTCCAGATGACATGATCCTCGTACAGATGGGTTCGATACACGAAGGTCGCACGCCACAAGAAAGAGACGAATACGTAAACGGTCTGAAGCAGATCATCCAAGATATGCGAGGAAGGAAAGTCAAAGATTTCAATACCGTTGCATCGGAAATTGCTGCCTACCGCACTAGGTTCCTCAAGGACCCCTCTAGGGTTCTATTATTGTGAGCCCATGTTGCGCACACGGAGGGCTTCGCAGTACGTCTGCGCTGAGCCAGTCGTGTCCTCGGAAGACCTCCAACTCGCTTTGGACAGTACCATGCCTCGCCCTGATGTCTAATCGTCGACCATTTGCTACCAAACAGTCACCCTGTGCAACTTCAGGGATAGCAACTTTCTTTCATCTTTGTTCTTATACCCCATTTGTTTCAGGAGCGTCGACTGTTAGCGAGCATACTGAACTGGCGTCACTCGCCTTCATATGGCCTCGACCGAAATACCGCTATAATACGAGTCTGTGGAGGAGATCGTAAGATTGCCGGTCATCGGGCGGCAATTCTGTAGCAAAAAACCATGGCGCGTGAGATCGGAGCCCTACGGCGAGGAATAAGGTCGCATATGTATGCTTTAGCCAGAACTAGAAGCAGTAATGATATGTTAATCTATGGATGTCCTATTTGAGGTATATCACGGTGCAGTGTCCTTGATATGACTCTCATTCCAGACATCGTTGATGCACACACATACTACCCGATTCGGACGTATGGTTATAGACAAGGTAGTCTCCCCCCCTCCCCGAGCCTCCAGGGAGTCGATTATCCCAGCTAAACGTACTCTTTGGAAAGGAATCTACATAAGAACTATCTTCGAGAGATGCAACTACAGAAGTATTTCAAACATCTCGTTGGGGTGTGGATGTTATTTGGGATTCTCTTGAGGTGTCATGAAAGGTGCAAGCTAGATAAGATGGAGTCTCGGTCCGAGGACTGAAGGTATACTGTACTGTACAGACGTTTACTGTTACAGACATGTTGATGGGCACAACTCAGCTGTCCCGGGAAAATTAGTATCGTTTATCAGGCTCGAATGGTGCAGGCAAGGTCACGGATACAAGGAGCGCTGTTTTGCCTTGAGGGCTTGACGGAGTGTACAGCTGATTGTTATGAGATCCGTAGATCTTGCCATTACATGCATGCCCATTAGAGGTTGCCCGTCTAATTCCCTATCTCGCCTTGCCCTGCCACGCTGACAGAAACTGTCGAATGGAAAAAGAATCAAGAAAGAGAAAGAAGAAATCTCAGTGCTACCATCCTAGCTAGCTTCGGCCCGGCCCAGCCAGAACCTTGGCTAGATGCTAAACGCTGCAAACGAAACCGGACCAATTCTCTAGGACGTAGCTGTCAATCTCAACGACGGCAACGGGCTAGTCCGCCTGCATCCTCCCGACAGACACGCCCCCAGGCACTTCAGCAGGGCGGTCTTCGGACGCGTGGCGCAGTACACCTCGGGCGGCTCCTCGAAATCGGTCAAGGGCTCAGCCCAGATAGCGATATCGAAGAGGCCGGCGTAGGTATTGCTGGAGCCGCCCTGACCGCCCTGGCCGGCAATGCAACGGTCGATGATGTTGCTCAGCTCCCTCTTGAGGGCGTCCCAGTTGAACTTGACGGTCGCGTCGGGATCGTGCAGACTGACGCCTAGCGTGCACGACGACGTTTCGCTGCCGAAGTATTGCGGCAGCCGGTAGCGGGGGTTGGTGGCTGAGGCGCTGAATTGACCGTCCATCCGGGCGAAGCCGGAGAGGCCGTTCATCGAGAAGCGCACGTCCTCGCCGATGATGGTGTTGGGGACTTGGGTGAGGGCGTCTTTGCAGTGCTGGAGGTTGATTTTCGTGCCGTAGGTGGGTGTGCAGCCTACTGAGCGCTTCTGGAGCGTTTGGCCTGGCGATATGGGGTCGATGGTGGGAGCTGCGAGGATGGTAGGGAGGAGCCAGAGAAGGAAGAAGTTGCTATACATTGTGGATAAAGAGGGTGGAAAATGTGATGGAGGAATCAAAGGCTGTGGTGAGTGACGGTGGACTTTACTTTATGGGAATGCCAGAGCTCGGCGGACGAGAAGACGAGCGAGTTATGAATATACATCGGAATCCAGACCCAAGCTTCTTCAGCAGGTTACGTCCGTCAGATCTTGTGTCCATCCCACGCCTTGGCAGGTACAGAAGAACGGTCTGACGTCTGAGGGGAAGGACGTGAAACGTGTTGAGGCAGTGACACGGACGCTCGCCAGTAAACTTCTATCGCTAGAAGGATCTGTGACAAGCACAACAGACACGGTAATGACATGTGAATCACAGAAACCAACGATATTCGAGCAAGTAATCAAGCAAATGGGAAGGCATGGGATTATTGACGGTAGCAGGATGCCTGCAGGTTATCGGTATCCCAACAATCGAAGAATGCCAATCATGTAAGATACTAACTTCAGCAAGGTAAAGGATCATCTTCAGATCGCGATAACCCAGGACGATCTGGCATCTCTATCCAGTTCACTGAGAGGTAGGTCCATCCGGCTTCATCGGCTTCATTATTCAGGGGCTGGATATATTCTGATATCGACTGATCTGAAGCCGGCGCAGGTCGTCGATCATGATGACATAAGCGAGCTAAACCTGATGGTTTGACCAACAGCAAAGTATCAGCACCACACAGCAACAACATTATCCACACTCTCCCTCTCTACTGTACGATTATACGAAGTCAGTCCCAGCATTGAAGAGTAGCATCAAGTCAACATATAAAGCCCAGCGCATATCTCTCTCCAGCATGGATCGGAGTTTAGACGAGGTCATCACTGAACGGCAGGTATGAGCCTTCTCAACCTTCATCTCCGTTGTCAGAGCTCATGCACAGACCCTTGCCCTGGTCTCGAAGTTGATGCTAAGCCTTATCAGAGAGGGAACACACGTGGTCGCAGAGATCGTCGGCAGAACAACTGGCCGCGTGATGGCGTAAGAAAGGTCAGCGCTATCCATTTCCCGAGCCCATTGGCAGACAACGACCTTCAATCGCCCTATACAGCTCCAGCAGCTTTGATTACCAACACATCCATAGGTTCTTCTACCTCATTCCTCCTATGCCGCCCTCAGTCGTATCCGCCACAGCATCTCCTAGTTGTGTCGATACTCGGCGGACTTGAATTCAATGCCACACGATACAGAATGTGTATACTCAACTGGATGACATTCCGCTGACCTAGTCCTCTCTTCCTCTGTTGATGATAGTCGCATACGAGGAACGAGTCTAGTAACATTGACCAGTGAGTGTTTCCTCATTGGCCTGCTCCAACAAAATACATGCTTACTGGACGACCACGACAGCGACTGGGTGCATGACAAATTCGAAGATGACCGCGATGGTGAGGCTTCAAGGGCAGGCATCCATGGGAGAGAGACTCATAGCACTCTAGCCCGCCAACCGTACAGAGGTCCACGAAATCGGACCACCGTAGATCGTTACTCACCAGAGGCAGAAGCGTACGTTTTCCACAACGATCGCAACAACTACAACTAACCTTATCCACCAGCCCTCGCAGCGGCGCCAAATTGCGCGTCGAAAACCTCCACTACGACCTCACAGAAGAAGACCTAGAAGTACGCCCCTTCCCCCCCCCGAAACCCGTATAACCGAACCAACCAACCTCCGCCCCCAATCAGGACCTCTTCACTCGCATCGGCCCCATCCTCTCCCTCTCCCTCCGCTACGACCGCGCCGGCCGCTCCGACGGCACCGCCTTCGTCACCTACGAATCCCTCGCCGACGCCCGCCTCGCCATCCGCGAGTTCGACGGCGCCAACGCCAAGGGCCAGCCCATCCGCCTCACCCTCATGCCTACCGCCCCCAGCCGAACCGTCAGCAGCCGGAACCCGTTCGACACCGCGCAGAAGCCCGGCCGCAGTCTCTTCGAGCGCATCGAGGCGCCCGTCAAGGCGAGAGGCCGGAGCGCGAGTCCCGGCCGGCCGAGGGCGACGGATACGTCGAAACCTGCGCCCGAGGGTATTGATCGGTATGTGCCGGGCCAGCGCGAGAGGTCGCCGGCGCGGAGGAGGGGAGGCGATGGGAGGGGGGGTGGTGGGCGGGGACCTGGGGCGAGGAGGGAGGAGAGTGGTGGATTTGGGCGCGGACAGGGCCGGGTCCGTGGGGAGGGGGGGAGGGTGACGGCTAATGGGAGGCCGAGGAAGACGCAGGAGGAACTCGATGCCGAGATGGAGGATTATTGGGGCGGGAATAAGGAAGGGGAAGGTGCAGGCGGACAGGTTGTGGCGGGTGGGGCGCAGAACGGTGTTGCGGGCACGAATGCAGCGGCCGATGTGCCGGATGTCATGCTTGATGGGGATATCGAGATGATCGAGTAGACAGACTGCTTTTGGACTTTTGGGAGGGTTAGAATGGGCTGCGAGAAGTTTGGGGTGTTTGTAGGTTCTGTACGCGTACCTTTCTGACTATAAGACTTTCTCGCCTCTTCAGGGTCTTCGTTCGGTTGTATGTGCACGTGGAGGATATCTGAGCCCAGACACACCCTGATATCTTCCACCTAGTACGATATCAGACGACGTAGAATGATCCCAGCCACTACGACTACATAAGGGTATCTAATCTACAACCTCTCCGCCCTCTCCCTCCTTCTCCTCTCCTCTCCCAGGTAGACATAAACAAACCACACCAGCCCTACCGCCACAACCCATAAGAATTACCACAGAACTTCCACAACTTAATCGTGCCATCCTCGCTACCCGTAGCATAGAGCTTGCCGTCGGGCGAGAAGCTAACGGACCAGATAGAGCCGTGGTGGCCCTTGTACACATCGAGCTGCTTCTCCTCGTCGAAGTCGTACACCCGCACCCACGTGTCGGCCGAGCCGCCGGTGACGAAGCGGCGCTGTCCGCCGTGCAGCGCGACGCTGGCGATCTCGTAGGGGGTCTTGATGCGTTTGACGAGGCGGCCCGGGTCGAGGCCGTCGAAGAAGTAGGCGCTGTTGCCGGCGGCGACGCTGAGGACGCCGCCTGCGCTACCGCCTCCACCACCGCCACTGCCACCGTTGTTGCCGCTGCCGTCGGAGGACGGGAGGGCGTTGAGCTCGCAGCTGCCGACGGGGCCGTCGAGGTCGTGCTGGGCGATGGGCGAGCGCGAGCGCAGGTCCCACCAGCGGACCATCCTGTCGTCGGAGGCGGTGACGAGGATGTTGAGGTCGGCGCCCCAGACGATGGACTTGATGGTGCCGCTGTAGACGCCCGGGCCGATTTCGTAGCTGGGGGTCGGGGTCGGGGTACGGTTGGTGGTGTTGCCGTTCATCGGGGGGGCGCACATGCCGTCCGGGCTGGTGGGGGAGGAGGAGGTGCTGCTGGTGCTGCGGGAGAGGTCGAAGATGCGGAGTTTCTTCTCGGCGACGCCGGTGGCGAGGACTTGCGGGCGGGGCTGGGCGGGGAAGGCGACGGCGCGGACGATGTGCGCGTGTTGGAGGGTGTGCAGGCATTCGCCGGTGTGGGTGTCCCAGACTTTGCTGTGGAGGGAGGATGGGTCAGCATGGTCAGGCTGTCGCGCGGGCTGGGAGAGGTGGGACGCACGCTGAGAAGTCGGCGGACCCGGTGGCTGCTAAAGTGGCGTCGGGGGAGAGACGGGCTTGCCAGACGGCGCCTTTGTGGCCTATGAAGGTGCCAATCCTGGATATGGTCAGCGAGAGTTTACCTTCCGTGTTGCTCTTGAGCCCTACCAGTCCCCAGTAACGCCATCACGCAGCATGGGATTGTTATCTGAGTAGAGGTTAGTAAGGTTCAATGTTGCCACGTCAGAATAACGGACCTTTGCATGCAGAGATCAGATAGTACTGATCGTCGACGATGGAAGAGAAGCTCAGGTGTGTGACTGGACGAGAGTGGCCATGGCAGGTCAAAGGGACCACTTTGGGTGTTTCTAATGTAAGACAGACCGTCAGTTACCCTTGTGCCATAACTTGATGAGTCCATGTTCGTTTGCAAAACTGCTTAGATGCAATATGGCATCCGAGGCAATTTGCTGTCATGGAGTCCAGTTGCAGCATAGTAGGGCGAAAGTAAACCCAAGATCATACCAGATGTCATTGTGATGGTTGTATCCTTAACTATTAGATGTACCTAGACAGTGACAATTCCGACAGATTGCTGATCCGATAAAGAAGTACACCGGTCATAAAAGAGCGTAGGATTCAGAGTCTGGAGCTGTAAACGATCTGGGCGATTTGATGTTTACGGAGGGGTCAGGAAATTCGTGAAGCTGGTCATTAGATCGTAGATATCGTGATATGAGTCAAGCTGAGCCCTGATCCAAAGTAGCGAGAGTAGAATCCGTCCCCAGTGTAGACCTCGTGAGCCTCAGGAACCTGAGCTCAGATTGTTCACTTCTTTGACCATAGCGTCCAGGGGGCCTCTGGAGGTCATTCACAGCGCTACGACTGAGGACGAGCCCCACCGCCGGGGCGAGTTAATCCGGTCACCGGCGCCAGTCTACGGCAGACCATATCGCGCAAATCCGAGGACCCTCATTTCTCGTCACAACGATACATCCTCTTATTGACCCGGATCTCCAAACTCCAACAACCGTCTACTCCATTGATTTCTTTTAGACGCACTTTGTTATCAAACTCTGCGTAGGAGACTCGTGACTCGACCCTACCAATATAGCAAGAAAGCCAACCCTAGGCCTATATCAATATCCTCCGTGTACCGCATCATTTTCCATGGAAATTCACCTTCATAAGCCTCAGAAATTCTATCGCCTGGTGCAGAAAACTTTCGTAGAATTGGTTGATCCATGACAATCTTCTGTAACACCAATCAAACACTGATTACATATATGGCGTAATTGAATATGAAGCCTTTAGCTTGAGACAAGGATTCCAAGACCTTCCAAGTCTTCAGTAAACAGACCTATCCAGCTTCTCCCAACCCATTTCACTAGCATCAACGCCTTCGTCATTATCCTACAAACCTCATGAGCGAATACAAGCTTTCAGCGTCTTTAGAAGGCCACGCAGATGATGTAGGACCGCATTTTTCCCCATGCACAACCTACAACCCACCTTTTTGATAATGCGTCACAAAGGCTTGACTGACACTTTGAATACCCTAGGTCCGAGATGTGCTCTTCCCTCACCCCAAAATCATCCTCTCCGCATCTCGAGATGCCACAGTCCGTTTCTGGGACCGCCTCAACACCCCACCACCCTCCTACGACTGCACAGTCCTATCACAGGGATCGGCTTTCATAAATGCAATATCCTTCCTCCCTCGAACTTCTGAGCATCCGGACGGGTTGGTGATATCAGGTGGCAAAGACACGATCATAGAAATACGGCAGTTGGGCAAGGCACCGAAGGAGAACGCCGATGCGTTGTTGCTAGGACATGCGCACAATGTATGTTCTTTGGATGTAAGCCCTGATGGCCGGTGGATCGTCAGTGGGAGTTGGGACGCCACGGCAAGAGTTTGGGGTGTGGGTAAATGGGAGTGTGAAGCGGTACTTGAGGGACACGAAGGTAGTGTGTGGGATGTTCTGGCATATGATGGAGAAACTGTCATTACAAGTATGTCTCTGGCAGGGGTGTAGCAGAAGCCTTAATTCATGTGGCAGTGGGTCCATCTATCAATAACGGGAGGTGGCTGACACTTTGGGTGGCAGCGTGCGCTGACAAGCTCATACGTGTCTTCACCCGTACGGGGAAGCTCGTTCGAGCGATCAAGGGCAACACCGATGTGGTACGGGCATTGTGTCGGGTACCAGAGGGCCACCCGTCCGGTGCAGCTTTTGCATCAGCAAGTAATGACGGTATCATACGATTATGGACCTTAAACGGCAAGCAGGTCGGTGAACTTCATGGCCACGACAACTTCATATACTCTCTCGCAAGTCTTCCGAGCGGGGAGCTCATTAGTTCCGGGGAAGATCGTACTGTGCGAATATGGCGAGGCAATCAATGTGTACAGACAATCACCCACCCTGCAATCTCCGTCTGGGCGGTTGGTGCTTGCGCAGAGAACGGGGATATCGTTAGCGGCGCGAGTGACCGGATAGTTCGCGTGTTCAGCAGAGACAAGGATCGACATGCAGACGCCGAGACGCTCAAGATCTTCGAAGAGTCCATCAAATCTTCGGCCATACCACAACAGCAACTTGGTGAGGTCAACAAGGAAAAGCTGCCTGGACCGGAGTTTCTCCAGCAAAAGTCCGGTACAAAGGAAGGACAAGTGGTGATGATCAGAGAAGGCAATGGCAGCGTCACAGCCCATCAATGGTCCCAAGCCACGCAGCAGTGGATCAGTGTCGGCACGGTGGTTGACGCTGTGGGAAGCAGTGGTAAGAAGCTCGATTACCTCGGCAAAGACTACGATTACGTCTTCGACGTCGATATCGAGGACGGCAAACCGCCCTTGAAGCTACCCTACAATCTCGCCCAGAATCCTTACGAAGCCGCCACCAAATTCATCGAAGACAACGAACTCCCAATCAGCTATCTTGACCAAGTCGCGAACTTCATCACAGCCAACACGCAAGGTGCAACACTAGGCCAGTCCTCCCAACCCCCACCACCAGGCGCCGATCCATGGGGTACCGAATCGCGGTACCGACCTGGTGAGACGTCGTCATCCGCACCTCCAGCCCCATCGACACCACCATCGAGACCGAAAATCCTGCCTCAAACAACCTACCTCTCCATCAAGACCGCCAATCTACGAACCATCCAAGCCAAGATCGAAGAGCTCAACACCCTCCTCATCAGCCAAGGCTCCAAAGACCTCTCCCTCAACCCCACCCAACTCGAAACCCTCCACTCCCTAACCGCCCATCTCGAACGCCCACCCCCCCCACCAACCACCTCCCCCTCCTCCCGCCCCAACCGCACCACCACCGCCGGCCTCGACCTCATCCACCACCTCCTCACCACCTGGCCCCCCACCCACCGCCTTCCGGGCCTCGACCTCCTCCGCCTCCTCGCCGCCCGCAGCCCCGAAACAGCCACCTACCGCACGGCCGCCGGCCACACCATCATCGACCTCCTCGCCGCCACCGACGTCTTCCACGACGACTCCCCCAGCAACAACCGCATGCTCGCCGTCCGCACCCTCGCCAACCTCTTCGAGACCGCGCCCGGCCGCGAACTCATGCACGCGCACTTCGACCAGGTCTACGCCCTCCTGCCCCTCGCCTCCGGCGCGTCGGCGGATCCGAACCGGAACTTGGCCATCGCCGTCGCGACGCTGGGGATTAATTACGCCGTCTTGTATACGGGGCCGGAGGCGCCTGGGACGGCGGGGGTGAGGGCGGAGCGGGGGGGAAGGGTGCTGGAGGGGTTGAGGGGTGTGGTGGCGGAGGCGGGCGATTCGGAGGCGGTGTATAGGGCGTTGGTGGGGTGCGGGACGGTGTTGGGGATGGGAGGGGAGGTTGTGGGAAAGGCGAGGGAGGA
>JAABUJ010001050.1_pt1 | contig 44305 bp, 36 predicted proteins | sample 5559131 | NCBI WGS metagenome assembly JAABUJ01 (sample SAMN10711875, study PRJNA513366) | rock metagenome | isolation source: Antarctica rocks | place: Antarctica: Victoria Land, Mt New Zealand nord | collected 2016-01-07
TACAGAAGCTCTCCACGCAGCATGAACCGAGAGCGATCATCTCTTCAAAAAGTTCGCGCCTGAACACCCCGCGAGGGAGCGTTCGGGCGCGTTTCACATCGGACATCGGAGTTTCGTAACGACCTCGTTCCGGCTCCAGGAGCGCGCGTATTAGGAAGCTGAGAGCGGATTCACAGATGGTGTAGAGCAAGAACAAACGCAGATTCCCTTCGGGAATGACAACCAAAACGGGATGGGCTTTTCTACCGCGTATCCTGTAGAGACGTCATCCTGAACGCAGTGAAGGATCACTGTATTTTCTGAAGTCGAAACGCTATACACCATCCTAAAATCAGCTATAAACGCTACGCATCCGTATACTGTTGGCTGCATGAGTGTACGGCGTGAGTAAGCGAGCAATCATCATTGGTGCGGGGCCGGCGGGGCTGACGGCGGCGTTGGAACTTTTGCGGCGAACGGATATTCAGCCCATCATCTTGGAGGCTTCAGGAGAGATTGGCGGAATCTCGCGCACCATCCGCTACAAGGGCAACCGCATGGATATCGGTGGCCACCGCTTCTTTTCAAAGTCGGACAGGGTGATGCAGTGGTGGATGGATCTGATGCCGCCCGATCTGTCCAACGATTCGGACGGGGTTGAAATCAAGTACCAGGGCAAAAGCCGCACAGTCGCGGTGCCGGCACGGCTGGAAGAAGTTCCGGTGCTGCGCGGCATTGGCCCGAAATTAGCACCACACAATGCTGACATTGATATCGAAACCGATACCGATGAGACCGGTCTAGACGGAGAGCTAGGTCTTGCGGAGCGTGGCCACACTGATACGGTAGTCACCGTCGCCGCTCAGCAGCAGACGTCCGATCCTGACCTGGTGATGCTGATCCGGCCCCGCAAAAGCCGCATTTACTATCTGCGGAAGTTTTTTGATTATCCAATCAAGCTGACCGGAACAACCTTGTCGAATCTTGGCCTGGCTCGAACATTCCGTGTTGGTGCAAGCTACATGAGCTCGCGGCTGCACCAGATCAAACCGGAGAAAAGCCTTGAAGATTTTCTGATCAACCGTTTCGGACGTGAGCTCTACCTGACGTTCTTTAAAAGCTACACCGAAAAGGTTTGGGGAACGCCCTGCGAGCATATCTCCGCCGAGTGGGGTGCGCAGAGGATCAAGGGGCTGAGTCTTACCACTGCGGTGAAGCATTTCGTTCGCAAGACGATTCGTGGGCGCGGCAGGAATCGTGGCGATCTTTCGCAAAAGACGACCGATACCAGCCTGATCGAACGTTTTATGTATCCCAAATTCGGTCCCGGACAGCTTTGGGAGCACGCGGCGGATGAGGTGCTGAGGCTTGGCGGGGAGATCCACATGGGCAGGAAGGTCGAGCGTGTGGAGACTGGCACGAGCGTGTCGGCGGCTACCGTGACCGCCGTAGAAGCGGCGAACGCGCAGGGTGAACGCAGGCGGTTCGAAGGAGATTATTTCTTCTCCACCATGCCGATGCGCGATTTGGTGCGCGCCATCAAGTGTGGTCCAGCCGCCATTCCCGCGAACGTCGAAGAGGTGGCCGAGGGTCTGGAATATCGCGATTTCATCACCGTGGGGTTGCTCGCCGACCGCCTGAAGGTGCGAGAGGACGATGGCACGCTCCTGAAGGACACGTGGATTTACGTGCAGGAGCCGGACGTGCTGCTGGGCCGCCTGCAGATTTTCAACAATTGGAGCCCTTACCTGGTTAGTGATCCGGATAAGGTCTGGATCGGTCTCGAGTACTTCTGCTATGAAACCGACCCGCTCTGGAAGATGAGCGATGAAGATCTGAAGCGCTTTGCCATCGCCGAGGTCGAGAAGATCGGCGTTCTCGAACCGGGCGTGGTTTCCGACGCGCATGTGGTGCGTGTGCCCAAAACTTATCCCGCGTACTTTGGAACTTACGATCGGTTTGAGGAACTGCGCACCTGGACGGACACCTTCGACAATCTCTTCCTTGTAGGTCGCAACGGTATGCACAAGTACAACAACCAGGATCACTCCATGCTGACCGCGATGACGGTGGTGGATGGTTTATGCGCGGGCAGGGTAGACAAAGCAGCGCTTTGGGAGATTAACACCGAGCAGGAATATCACGAGGAGAAGGACCAGAAAGCTAACTCTCGATGAGGAAGCTTCTGGTGCTGCTTTTTCTGCTGCTGATCGGGTTTATTTTGTTGAACCGCCAGCGTATTTATCTGCGCGATCCGCTCGCCAGGGTGGTGCGTGAGGGACAGCCCGTGAGTGGGATCAAGGTGCTGATCAACTACTCGAACGATGTGCTTCTGGACGATGCGAGCGTTCCCGGCCAACGCAGAACCTACCTGGTGCAGCATTGGAATCAAAGGCTCGAGATTCCAACTGCGCCGCTGAAATGCCTCTACGGCCTTGCATGTCTGCTCGATGCGGATCATGCAACAGCGGTGGTACTTGGTGGGGTCAAGGCTGGTTCGGTGAGCATGTCCAACACGCGCGTGAGCTTCGTTGGTGAGACTGGCGTGAGTGAGGAAGTGCATCTACGGTGACGGAAGTTTATAGCTGATCGTAAGGTGTACAGTGTGTGTCGGCGATTTGGAATACAGGGGTCCTTCACTGTGTTCAGGATGACGACTCTCCAGTAGTGGCCAATGATGTCAATGGACTGACCGCAGCGTCAGGCGGCCTGCCCCAGCAGGTTCAGCAGAGAAATCTCTTCGTCGCGAAGTGCGGCAATCTGGCGATCCACTTCACGCTTTACTTCGGCCTTCAGACCCTCGAACATTGCTCCGCCCAGGTACGCATCGAGCACAGCCGGGTGTACATAGCACTTGCGGCACACCGACGGCGTATTGCCTAGCCGCGCTGCAACCGACTTAATCGCTTCAACGACATTCTTCTTGGCTTCAGACGGGGAGCCGTAGGGCGCAAACTCCCGCAACATCATCGCCGTCAACACGCTCCCGGCCCACGTGCGAAAGTCCTTCGCGGTAAAGTGCTGCCCGGTAATCTCGTGCAGGTATTCATTCACGTCGGATGAGTCGATGGTGTGGCGTTCACCGGCCTGGTCGACATACTGGAATAAGTCATAGCCCGGCAGGTCCTGGCAGCTCTTTACAATCTTCGCTAGGCGGCGATTTTCAACATCGATAGTGTGGTGCACGCCGCTTTTTCCTGCGAAGTCGAACGTTACGGTGGCGCCCTTTACCTCTGCGTGCTTGTTGCGCATTGTTGTCAAACCGTAGCTGTGATTGGTGCGGGCATACTCGGTGTTGCCAACTCGAATGAAAGTTGTCTCCATCAAACGCACGAGCGCGGCCAGCACTTTCTCGCGCGGAAGGCCAGGGAGCAGAAGGTCGTGCTCGATGCGCTCGCGCAGTACCGGCAGAACGGAACCAAACGCAATCATGCGGGTGTACTTGGTTTCATCGCGCACCTCGCGCCAGCGCGGGTGATAGCGGCTCTGCTTGCGTCCGCGCGCGTCGCGTCCGGTTGCCTGCAGGTGGCCGTTTTCGACGGGGCAGATCCACACGTCGACCCACGCCGGAGGAATGACCAGGGAACGGATGCGGTGCAGGGTTTCCTTGTCTCGAACGGGCTTCCCATCGAAACCTACGTAGCGAAACGTTGGAGCGGAACCTAGGCGCTTGATCCCCGGCTTGGCATCGTTCACATAGCGCAGACCGGCCTGCTTCGCGCTGTCTACTGGGTCAGCTACGATCTCGATTGCAGGTTCTGGCGAACTCTCCTGTGGCAGTTCTCGGGGCCGCTTTGCCATGCGCGAACGGCGGGTCTGGTCAGCGGCGGAATCGATGGCCTGGGTCAACTTCATGGGCCATTGGATGCCAAGCAACGGGTCGGGGCAGGATGCGCCAGGGCTCCGCCGGCCAGGGAAGTTCGTACAATAGAAAACATTGTGACTCTCGACTTTTTAGGCAACCTTGAACGTACCCACATGTGCGGCGATCTGCGCGCCGCAAACGACGGAGAAGACGTGGTGGTTATGGGTTGGGTGAATCGCCGGCGCGACCACGGCAATCTCATCTTCCTCGACCTGCGCGACCGCTCCGGAATCATTCAGGTGGTGCTCGACAAGGAGCTGTCAGGAGAGGCCCACACGCGGGCAGAGATTGCACGGCCCGAGTTCGTTATTGCTGCCGTGGGTAAGGTGCGACGGCGTGAGGCGGCTCTTATCAATCCGAAGATGGCGACCGGGGAGATTGAGTTGCTGGCCACCCGCGTGCTTCTGCTGAACGATGCGAAGACGCCGCCCTTCTCACCCGCCGAGGATGCAATTGCGAATGAAGAGGTGCGGTTGAAGTACCGCTATCTTGATCTGCGCCGGCCCGAGATGCAAAAGAACTTCCGCCTGCGCCATGAGGTTGCGCGCGCCATTCGGAACTACCTTTCCGACGCCGGATTTCTGGAGATTGAGACGCCGTTTATGACGCGTTCTACTCCGGAAGGCGCACGCGACTACCTTGTTCCCAGCCGCGTTCATGCAGGTGAGTTCTATGCCTTGCCGCAGTCACCGCAGATCTTCAAGCAGATCCTGATGGTGTCCGGCTTCGATAAATACTTTCAGATTGCGCGTTGTTTTCGCGATGAAGACCTGCGCGCCGACCGCCAGCCGGAGTTTACCCAAATCGACCTGGAGATGACTTTCCCACGGCAAGAGCTGATCTTCAAAACCGTGGAAGGATTCTTGAGCGCAGCCTTTGCAACGGCTGGAATTACGCTCGAACCTCCGTTCGTTCACATGACCTATGACGAGGCCATTCGCAACTACGGCATCGACAAGCCCGACATGCGCCTGCCGGCGATGGTCGATCTGTCAGAAATCCTGACCGGCACTTTGCGGGAGCGGTTGAAGGTGGAGCAGGGACTGCCTGTGCTTGGGTTCCGCATTCCGGCTTCGGGCAGCATGAGCGGAACGCAGAAGCGCGCGCTGACCGATGAGGTGCGCCGGTTTTTTGGCGATTGCGGGTTGGATCTGCTGGATGTGGCGAGGCTCCGCTCGAACGAGGCGTTTGCGCCTTTGGCAGCGGCGATTGAAGAGAAGATGCAGACGCCTCCGGATGATTTGGTGGTCGTTGTTACACCCAAGTTGGGGACCCCGGAGCGGTGGAACTTCGATCCACAATGGATTTACAAGAAGGTGGGCGGTCTTCGTCTGGAACTGGCAAAGAAGTACGCCGACAAACATCGCCTCTTCGAGCCGACTGGAACAGCGGCGGATTACAAATTCTGCTGGGTTACGGATTTTCCGATGTACGAGTGGGACGAGGAGGCGCAGGTGTGGCAGGCGGCGCATCATCCATTCACCTCGCCGCATGAGGACGATATTACGTCGGGCCGGTTGACAACGGACAAAGGCGCAGTGCGCGCGCGCGCCTATGACATTGTGCTGAACGGGACTGAACTTGGCTCGGGGTCGATCCGTATCCACCGCAAGGATGTGCAAACAGAGATCTTCCGGTCGCTCGGCATGAGCGATGAAGAGTTGAAGGCGCGATTCGGCTTCTTCCTGGACGCGCTCGAATATGGCACGCCGCCGCATGGCGGAATCGCTCTCGGGCTGGACCGCATCGTCATGATTCTGGCGGGTGCGCAGAGTTTGCGGGAGGTCATTGCGTTTCCGAAGACGGCACGCGCGATTGACCTGATGGTGGATGCGCCCACTCCGGTGAGCGATACGCAATTGCGGGATCTGCACCTCAGGGTGGTGGCGCGGAGCTAGACTGCCTGAACTTCAGGACTTCGCGAAAATCTAGTGTCACCTTTGCGTTGCCTGGATGTCACATCAATAGCGCCGTAGCGGCACGGGTACAAATCCCGTGCGCGATTGGAGCGAGGGTGGCACCAATGCGGAGCGACGAGGAACGAAAGAGTGAGGCCGGCGAGGCTCTGGTGCTGGAACGCAAGCATCTGCTGGCCGTGCGCTGGATGCACTGGATCAATTTTCCCGTGCTGTTCCTGATGATCTGGAGCGGGCTTTACATCTATTGGAATGATTCCATTCCGCCTGGGAGGTACGCGCATCAGGTGTATCGGCTTGGGCTCGGCCACTGGACGCTTTTCCGCTTCTTTCCTGGCTGGTTCTATCGCTCGCTTGACGTGCCTTACCACGTTACGCGCGGCCTTGGCTATCACTTCTTCTTCATGTGGGTCTTTGCGATCAACGGGATCCTTTACGTGTCCTATCTCCTCTGGTCGAAGGAGTGGAAGTTCATGGCTCCTACGCGTAACTCGATCCGGGAAGCGGTTCAAGTGACGCTGGTCGATCTGCATCTGCGCAAGGGTCTGCCGGAACAGACCAAGTACAACGGAGCGCAGAGGATTGCGTACAGCAGTATTATCCTGATGGGTGCGGGATCTGTGCTCACCGGCCTTGCCATATACAAGCCCACCCAGTTACGTTGGCTAACCACGGCGTTGGGCGGATACGAGATGGCCCGTTGGCTGCATTTCTGGTTGACCATTGGTTTCTGCCTCTTCTTTGTCCTGCACGTTGGTCAGGTCGCGCTGGCAGGCTGGAACAATTTCCGCTCGATGGTGAGCGGTTATGAAATCCGTCGCGCCGGTGAGCCTTCTCTCGAGGCGGAACGGAGGAAGTTTTGAGCGATCTTACGGACCACACCAATGAGGCAGTGAAACAGGAATCCGCACGGCGTACACGGCGTAGTTTTCTCGTGGGCGGTGCTGCGGCGGCGGGCGCTGTTGGTCTTTTTGAGTGGCTGCAACATTCTCCTGTCGACGATGGGTTGAGCGAACCTTTGCGCAGGGCAGTCAACTTCAACGCAGACGTTTCGCGTGGCCTGTTCCATGACCACGCCCTCGCGCCCACCTATGCAGTGAAGGATGCGTCTGAGTTGCGGGTGAACGGCAACTTTGGCCTGGAGCGTGACCTGAAACCGGAATCGTGGCGCTTGCGTCTGGTGGGGGTCGATCAGCCTCATAGGTTCGCACAATATACCGACGATGTGATGGGTTGGCAGTACCAGTACGACGACGGTTCCGACGCTGACCAACCAGCTGCTCCCGCGGAGAACGTGAAGGTTTCACCGGAGCAGGCGAAGGCTTTCGAGGAGCAGAAGAAAGCGCGCGGCAAGGCTCCGGAACGTGGGCAGGACGAAGCGGGGGAGAGTAGATCGACCGTTCCGCCCGGTACGCCCGGTCTTCTGCTGACGCTTGATGATGTTAAAAGATTGCCGCATCACGAACTTGTCACGCAATTCAAATGCATCGAGGGTTGGAGTCAGATTGTGCATTGGGGCGGCGTGCGGCTGGCCGACTTCATGCAGGCTTATCCTCCGGCAAAGAATGCACAGGGCAAGCTGCTGCAGTACGTTTATATGGAGACGCCCGAAGGCAATTACTATACGGGCTACACGCGTGATGTGTGCGAACATCCGCAGAGCCTGCTCGTGACAGAGATGCACGGCAAGCCACTTTCGCTCCCCCATGGTGCGCCGCTGCGCCTGCACATGCCGATCAAATATGGGTACAAGCAGATCAAGCGCATTGCGCTGATTGCGTATACCGACACCAAGCCGGACGACTACTGGACCAAGCTGGGGTACGACTGGTACGCGGGGCTTTAGCCGAATTGTAGATGGTGTAGAGGGTCTGGAAGGGGCGCGAACAAACGCAGATTCCCTTCGGGAATGACACCAGAAGACGGAAAAGCGTTTCTACATCCACTTACTACATTGCCGTAAACCCGATTTCCCATTTCTGCGATCCCTCATGCTGAACGGAGTGAAGGACCGCTGTATTCGCCCAAGGCCCACGCTGCACACCATTACGCAATCAGCTATACGATCTACACGCGCCAGGCGAGAGCGACACGTGGAATGCCCTGCAAATCATCTAGCAGTGTTGGGGTTCGCCACTGAGCGAGTATTGCCAGTAGATCGTCTGCCTGGCCGAAGCCAAATTCCAGCGCCAGCAGGCCGCCGGGTTTGAGCATGCGCTTGGCCTGCGGGATTAGACGCCGGTAAACGTCGAGGCCGGAGTTGCCGGCAAAGAGGGCTGCATGCGGTTCGAAGTCGCGCACCTGCGGGTGCAGCGTCGGTGCGTCTCCGCGTGCTACGTAGGGCGGATTCGAAACGATCGCATCGAACGGTTGTTCGTTTTCCATGGACTCGAGCAGGTCGGACTTCAGAATGCGAATGCGGTCGGAAAGCCCGTGTTCGCGGATGTTAGATTGCGCGATGTCCAGAGCATCGAGCGAAAGATCCACCGCTGTAATTGTTGCTTGCGGCAGATGCGTGGCCAGGGCGAGAGCGATTGCGCCGGAGCCTGTGCCGACATCGACAATGCGCAGGGCCCGGTCATGGGACAGATGCGCAAGCGCGGACTCGACCAGCAGTTCGGTCTCGGGCCTGGGAATCAACACGGCGGGCGAGACCTGGAGAGCGAGCCCATAAAAGTCCTGAGTGCCGGAGATGTACTGGATTGGCTCAAAGCGCAGACGGCGCTCAATCAGGCGCTGATACTCTGCCTGCTGCTCGCGATCTAGCAGACGTTCGGGATGTGCGATCAGCGTGGGACGATCCACGTCGAGGCTATGCATCAGCAGCGTGGCCGCGTCCGCAAGTGCCGTTGGACGCAGATCAGGATGTGCGGAGAGCTGGTCGGTGGCGCGCGTCAGAGCTTCGCGATAGCTGAGCATGGCGGATCAGGCAGAGACCGTTTCGCCCTTCATCTTCTCGGCAATATCGTGCGCGATCAGTGCGTCTACGGTGGGTTGCAGCTGGCCTTCCATCACCATGTTCAGGTTGTGGTTGGTCAGGCCGATGCGGTGGTCGGTCAGGCGGTTCTGCGGAAAATTGTAGGTGCGGATCTTTTCCGACCTATCCCCCGTGCCAACCTGCTGCTTGCGCGCCTTTGCTTCTTCCTGGTGACGTGCCTCTTCGGCGGCTTCATACAGGCGCGAGCGCAGCACACGCATGGCCTTCTCGCGATTTTTAATCTGCGATTTCTCGTCCTGACAGCTGACGACGGTGCTGGTGGGGAGATGTGTGATGCGAACAGCCGAGTAGGTGGTGTTGACTGACTGCCCGCCCGGCCCGGAGGAGCAGAAGGTGTCGATGCGCAGGTCCTTGGCTTCGATTTTGATGTCCACTTCTTCCGCCTCCGGCAGCACCGCGACGGTGATGGCAGAGGTGTGAACGCGGCCCTGGGTCTCGGTCGCGGGCACACGCTGTACGCGGTGCACGCCAGACTCATACTTCATCTGCGAGTAGACTTTGTCGCCTTCGAAGATGGCCGTGACTTCCTTCAGGCCGTTGCCGATGCCGGTCTCAGATTCGGAGAGTACCTGTACGCGCCAGCGGTGCTGCTCGGCGAAGCGCAGGTAGAGACGAAACATTTCGGCGACGAACAGCGCTGCTTCGTCACCGCCAGTGCCCGCACGCAATTCGATGACGATATTTTTATCGTCTTTCGGATCACGCGGAAGCAGCATGACCTTCAGCTCTTCTTCGAGCGGCGCAAGCTGAGGTTCAAGGGTGGCAAGCTCGTCCTGGGCCATCTCTTTGAAGTCGGCGTCGGACAGCATTGCCTTGGCCTCGGCGATGCCGTCGCTCACCTTGCGCCATTGGCGGTACTTCTCGACCACCGCCTCCATATCGCGGTGTTCCTTGGCAATGCTCTGATATTTCTTCTGGTCACTGACCAGCGTTGGGTCGGACATCTCACGCGAGAGCGCGTCGTAGCGTGCGTCCATCTGGGCTAAGCGGTCGAACAATGGGTGCTCCTGAAGTGGCTGAAAAGATTGGGCGTGAGCAGGGAAGAGCAGGGGGTAGGCGCAGCTAGGCAAACACGTGACGGGGAGTCACGGAGACGGAGACCGCCGGGCCGCGTTGAAAGCTGGTGCTCATCCTATCCACACTGTTTAGATGGTACTCCCGCCGCAGCGGGTGCGGAATGCATCTTTCGTTAGGGAGGCTTCGATGGCGGAGTTCAAGTTTCTTGCCAACCTGGCGGACGAGATGGCCTCGACAGCGAGCCGGTTGCAGAAACGCGCCGCGATTGCCGCCGCGATTGCGAACGTGCAGCAGGCTGGCGCGCATGACGTCGCCCTGTTTTGCCAATATCTGGCCGGGTTGCCGTTTGCAGAGTCGGACGCGCGCAAGCTGAATGCCGGTGGCGCCCTGTTGACGCGGGCTGTGCGTACGGTGAGCGGAGCCAACGATGCGGAACTCGGTGTGGCGTACCGGAGGCATGGGGATCTTGGCGCGGCGGCCGAAGATCTTCTTGCGGAACGAGGACACGTTAGCAGCGGCGGCTTGACTCTGTGCGACGTTGCCGACGCGTTTGCCGCGATGGCATCTGCAAAGACCACGGCGATTCGCTTTGCGCTGGTGGAAGGTCTGCTGCGCCGCGCGTCACCGGTCGAGGCGAAATATCTGCTCAAGCTAATGCTGGGCGACATGCGCATCGGTGTAAAGCAATCGCTGGTCGAGGAGGCGATTGCGTCCGCGTCAGGTGCCGATGTGAGCTCAGTCCGGCATGCGGTGATGCTTGAGGCCGATCTGGGCGATGCGGCCGCGCGTGCGTTCGCCGGGACGCTGGCCGAGGCGCGCATGCGTCTGTTTCATCCGCTCGGCTTTATGCTGGCGAGCCCGGTGGACACTCCGGAGGAGGCGATTGAACGCTTCACACCGCAATCGGTCAAACCACCAGCCGCGAGAGAGACCGGCCGTAGGAAGAACAAGGCCACAAATCAAGAGGCTGCGCCTGTAGCGACCCTGCACAACGATGCTGAAGCGGCCATGCTTGCCGCGGAGGAGCAGCCCTCCGAGGCTCGTGCGGAGAACTCGTCTGAGGCCACGCCGGAGACCACCGTGCAGGCGTTTCTCGAAGACAAGTTCGATGGCATGCGCGCACAGATCCACTGCGGCGCACGATCAGAACCAGGCCGCGTGGCCATCTACTCCCGCAATCGAGAGGACATTACAGAAAGCTTTCCGGAGTTGGTGGAAGCATTCTCCGGGGTCGCAACCGACGACGGTGAAGGTCTTATCTTTGACGGAGAAATTCTCGGCTGGGACTTCGCGTCAGGACAGGCTCTTCCGTTTGCGGTGCTGGGCCAGCGCATCGGTCGCAAACGCGTTGACAATGCGATACGCCAACAGGTGCCGGTTATCTTTATGGCGTTCGACCTGATGTTCGCAGGTGGTGCGCTGCTTCTCCATCAGCCCCTGCGTGCGCGCCGCATGCGTCTGGAAGCAGAGATGGAGCGTTTGTTCGAGACGGTGCGTGCGCCGCTGGTGCTGAGCGAAGCGGCGGAACAAAATAAAGCGGCTCAGGCGGTGATGTTTGCCGATGCTGGAACGCCGCAGCAGCTTCTGCCCCGTCTGATGATCTCGCCTGCCATGCTGGTCGAGAACGCCGCGCAGATTGATCGCGCGTATGCTGACGCCCGTGCCCGCGCTAACGAAGGAGTCATGCTCAAGGCGGCGGATTCCATTTACCAGCCTGGACGGCGTGGCCTCGCCTGGGTCAAGCTGAAGCGCCAGCTTGCGACGCTCGATGTAGTGATTACAGGTGCTGAATGGGGCAACGGACGCAAGGCAGGATTTCTCTCGGACTACACCTTCGCCGTGCGTGATGAAGACGGGGAGTTGAAGAATGTCGGCAAAGCTTACTCGGGGGTTACGGATGCTGAGATCGCTGAACTAACCGAGTTCCTGAAGGCCCACACGCTCGAGGACAACGGTCATTTCCGCACTGTCGAGCCACTGATTGTGCTGGAAGTCGCATTCAACAACATCATGCGTTCGGACCGCCACGCCAGCGGCTTCGCTCTGCGGTTTCCGCGCATTCTCCACATTCGGAGGGATAAACCGCTCGATGAGATCGATACGGTCGCGCGCGTAGAAGAGGTCTACCAGAGCCAGGTGGACAAACCGGCAGAGTGAGATGCTTGCGGCGGTATATCAGCCGCGTGTACAGTAAATCCAGCATGATGGATTACTTCAGCCCGACGTTTACCTACCGCTACTGGCGCGGTTATCCGCGTTCAGGGGCGGCATCGGCGGAGTAGAGACTCTTCGAGTTCAGGTTCTACGCAACACTCGAACGAACGATCGAAACAGACCAGATGAGCCGCTACCCTTCAGACGGGAAGCGGCCTTTTAGTTTTTTAGGAGAGCAACGTGGCGACGATGGTAGATCCGGCGGGTGCGGTCAAAGGGCGGTTCGGTGCGTACGGCGGCAGGTATGTGCCGGAGACATTGATGGCCGCACTTGAAGAGCTGGAAGAGGCTTATGAGCGGGCCGAAGCAGATGCTGCGTTCCACGTCGAACTGGATGATCTGCTGCATCATTATTGCGGAAGGCCCACGCCGCTCTATTTCGCCAAACGACTGACTGAGAAGTGCGGTGGCGCGAAGATTTATTTGAAGCGTGAAGATCTTCTCCATACCGGCGCACACAAGATTAACAACGCGCTGGGCCAAGGTCTGCTGGCGCGGCGCATGGGCAAGCAGCGCATCATCGCAGAGACCGGCGCGGGCCAGCACGGGGTTGCGACCGCGACCGTCTGCGCTCTGCTTGGGCTGGAATGTGTCATCTACATGGGCGAGGAAGATATGCGCCGCCAGGAGCTGAACGTCTACCGGATGCGCCTGCTGGGTGCCGAAGTACGCGGTGTCGAGGCGGGATCGGCGACTCTGAAGGATGCCATCAACGAGGCCATGCGCGACTGGGTCACGAATGTGCGGACGACTTATTACATCCTCGGCTCCGCACTGGGTGCGCATCCGTACCCGACCATGGTGCGCAATTTTCACCGCGTCATTTCGAAGGAAGCGCGCGCGCAGATGCTGGAGCTCGAAGGCCGTCTGCCGGATGCGATTGTTGCGTGCGTGGGCGGTGGTTCGAATGCAATCGGTGCCTTTTACGAGTTTCTTGAGGACAAGCAGGTGCGGCTGATTGGCGTTGAGGCCGGCGGTCGCGGGTCCGCACTGGGAGAACATGCGGCGCGCTTCCAGAAGGTCAGCGGAGGTTTGCCGGGCGTTCTACAGGGAACCTACTCGTACGTGCTGCAGAACGATGCTGGCCAGGTGAGCTCGACTCACTCCGTGAGCGCAGGGCTGGACTATGCCAGCGTCGGTCCGGAGCACGCGATGCTGCATGACTCAGGCCGCGCCGAATACGTCTCCTGTTCGGACGCGGGTGCGCTTGCGGCTACAGTTGCGTTATCGCGGCTGGAAGGAATTATTCCGGCGCTCGAAAGCGCCCATGCGGTGGCTGAAGCGATGCGTACTGCTCCAACGATGCGCCAGGATGAGATTGTCATGATCAACCTTTCAGGGCGGGGGGACAAAGATATTGCCATCATGGCACGCGAGCTCGACCTCAAGGGCGCAGCGGCGCGGAAGGTGACGGTCTAGTGCCAATCTCGTTCAAGCAGAAGCCTGGCCTGGTCGCGTATCTCACGGTGGGCGATCCTGATCTTGCCACCACCAAAGCGATCGCGCTGGCCGCGCTGGACAACGGCGCGGACGTGCTGGAGCTGGGCGTGCCTTTTTCTGATCCGCTTGCAGATGGTCCGGTCATTCAGCGCGCCAGCGAACGTGCAGTTGCTCGGGGTGTTCGACTCTCAGATGTTCTGGCGTTGGCGAAAGAGTTGCGTGCAGCGCGCCCGGCATGCGGTTTGGTGATCTTCAGCTACCTCAATCCCGTTGTCCGTATGGGGTTGAAAGCTTTCTGCAAGGCCGCCGCAGAAGCTGGGGCCGATGGTGTTCTGCTGACGGACATGATCGTCGAAGAGGCGCAGGAATATCTCGCAGAGATGCGTGCCAATCGGCTCGCACCCATTTTCCTTGCCGCGCCAACCAGCCCGGATTCGCGGCTGAAGGCAATCGCGGAAAGTTCACAGGGCTTTGTGTATGCGATCTCGCGGGTAGGAATTACGGGCACGCGCGACTCAGTCGACAGCGACGCACCGGAGCTGGTGGCGCGTTTGCGCAAACTGACCGACCTGCCGATTGCAGTGGGCTTCGGCGTTTCAAACGCAAGCCACGTAGAAGCGGTCTGCGACTATGCGGATGCTGCGATTGTCGGCAGTGCCTTGGTCGCATTGATCGAGAAGTCCGGGCCGGAGCATGCGGCCGAGGCAGTTGGGGAGTTTGTGCGTACGCTGAAGTCTGGAGCGACAATCAAGTGATTTCACAACGAGGTGGACGCGGTGGAGATTGAAGACTGGCGCATAAAAATCGATGCCATGGACGAGCAACTGGTCGAACTAATTAGCAAGCGGGCTGAAGCGGCCAAGGCGATTGGCGAGTTGAAACGGCAGAGCACGCTGCCTGTCTACGAGCCGATGCGGGAACGGGAAGTGTTCGCGCATGTAAAACGCATCAACCCCGGCCCGTTGGACGATGCCGAGTTGTTGCACGTCTACGAACGCATCATGGACGTCATGCGTACGCTTCAACGCCGCGATCTCTAAAGCGGACGCAATCAATTTAGAGTCAAACGGAAACAGAATCAGAACGAAAGCAGAGAGTCCAGTGATGATTGTGGCGATGCAGGGCGAGGCAACAGAAGATCAGATTAACGACGTGATCGAGCGCATGGTGGAGCTCGGTTTCAACGTTCATCGCACTACCGGCGCGACTCAGACGATTCTTGCCGGCGTGGGCACTCCGGGTCATTTTGAAGTCACCGAGTTCGGTGTACTCGCGGGAGTCTACGAAGCGTATCGGATTTCTTCGCCGTACAAGCTTGCGGGGCGCAGCTTTCGACCTGAGGGCACGCAGGTCAAGTTTGCCAACGGTGTTGTGGTCGGCGGCGAACAAATTGTGATGATGGCTGGACCTTGCTCGGTTGAAAGCCGCGAGCAGATTCTGACCAGCGCAAAACAGGTTGCGGCAGCGGGTTGTCAGTTCCTGCGCGGAGGCGCGTTCAAGCCGCGCAGTTCGCCTTATAGCTTCCAGGGCATGGGTCTTGAGGGGTTGAAGCTGCTGCGGGAAGTGTCGAATGAAACCGGGCTGCTGGTCATCACGGAAGTGATGGAGATATCGCAGATCGAACTGATGCTGCCGTATATCGATTGCTTCCAGGTGGGCGCGCGCAACATGCAAAACTTCAACCTGCTGCGTGAGCTTGGACATGTGCGCAAGCCGGTGCTGATGAAGCGCGGCATCTCGGCAACCATCGAAGAAGTGTTGCTGAGTGCCGAGTACATCCTCAGCGGAGGCAACTACGAACTGATGCTGTGCGAACGCGGCATCCGCACGTTTGAAACCTACACACGCAACACCATGGATATCTCTGCCATCCCGGTGCTGAAGAAGTTGACTCATCTTCCGGTCTTAGGCGATCCTTCGCACGGTGTCGGCAAGCGGGAATTCGTGGCGCCGATGGCGCTGGCCAGCGTGGCGGCAGGTGCAGATGGTCTGCTCGTGGAAATGCATCCGAATCCCGATAAGGCCATGAGCGATGGCGCGCAGAGTCTCTACCCGGAGCAGTTGGAGAAGTTGATGAGTCAGGTGCGGCAGATTGCGCCCATCGTTGGACGCAGCGTGGCGTAGATGATTGAGCGAATTGTGATCGTAGGAACAGGGCTGATCGGCTCTTCAATCGGCCTTGCGCTGCGGAGCGTCGGCTTCAGGGGCAGCATCATTGGTGTTGATACGAGCGTTGCTGAGGCTACGGAGGCAGTTCGTCGCAGTGCGGTAGATCGCTGCGTAAGCAGTGCCGATGCGATGCAGCTTTGCCGCGAGTCCGATCTTATCGTTCTCGCGGTTCCTGTGCTCGGCATCATGGACTGGCTGATACGCTTAGCCCCGGTGTTAATGCCGCAGCAACTGGTGACGGATGCAGGCAGCACCAAGCTTGCGATCTGCGATCTGGCGAGGTCCGCCTTTAATGGCGAGGGTCAGACGGCCTTTCTTCCGGGTCATCCCATGGCGGGTAAAGAATTGGGCGGCGCTTCCCTTGCGGACGAAGCCTTGTTCGCAAACGCAATGTGGTTGTTCACTCCGCTTGCTAGCGAGACCGAACGCATGACGGAGTGGAGGCAATGGGTGGCACGATTCGGGTGCCGCACGCTCGATCTTGAGCCTGCTCGGCACGATCGCATCTGCGCCTGGGTCAGCCATCTGCCGCAGATGGTTTCGACCGCGATGGCGGCAATGCTGGCCGACGAGTTTGCCCATGCGCCGGAACTGGCGGATGAGTTCGCAGCGATTGGTGGACGTGCGCTGCGCGAGATGACACGCCTTGGCGCAAGTCCGTACAGTATGTGGCGCGACGTTGCCATGACCAATACCGAGCCGCTTGCCGCAACCATCTTTGCACTGGAACAGCGGCTCAATCATCTGCGTGACAATCTGAAGACGCCTGAACTGCGGGAAGAATTTGCCAAGGCGAATGCATTCCGGCTCAGGCAGACGACGTAATGGCTCATCGCTGTAAAACAGACTTACTAACCGTGTATAAAGCCAGGAATAGCAAGAGCAAACGCAGATCCCTTCGGGAATGACACCCAGAGGGTGGAAGAGTTTCTTTATCAATGGCGGTCAATGTCCCATTGCTTCTTCGGATGGTGGAGCTTCGGCCCGCTTCGGCAGGCGCATCAGGAAGGGTAGTGGCATCAGGATAAAGATAATTGCGGACATGAGCGCGAACGCGTTTTTGTACGCCAGCATGGAAGCCTGCCTCAACATCTGCTGATACGCGTAGCCCACCGCGTACTGCGTCGCCTGAATTGCGCTCATACCCTGCACGCGAAATACGCTGGCGGCACGTGCGATGTACTGCGTGTAGGCTATTGAGCCTGCTCCGGTGTTGGCGGCCAGTTGCTGCTGGTGCGTCTGCACAGTGCGCGCCAGAAAGGTCGTTAGCAGGGCAGTGCCCATAGAGCCGCCAAGATTGCGCGCGAAGTTTGAAAGGGAGGAGATCTGGTTTGATTTTGAACGCGGTACGCCGACGTAGTTCAACGTTGAGATGGGAATAAAGATGAACGGGAGGCCGATCACCTGCAACATGCGCGAAATCGTCACCGCCCCGAAAGACGAGTCGAGTGAGAGCCGGGTGAGGTTGTAGATGCCCAGCGCCGTCGCAAAATACGCCAGCATTACCGTCAGACGTGGATCGAGCTTCCACCGCAGCGAACGGCCGGCAACAAACATGCCGGCCATCATTAAGAAGCCAGCGGGCGAGAGAACCATACCGGCACGCTCAGCGGTATAACCCAGCAGACTTTGCAGATACTGCGGGATGAGAACAGTGGACCCGAACAGCACCATGCCAAGAACCAGTTGCAGGAAGACGGCGGTTCCGAAGTTGCGATTTTTCAGCAGCCTAAGGTCGACAATCGGGTCTTCGTGATTCCACTCCCAGAAGACAAACGTCACCAGCAGAACGAGTGCAGCCAAGGCCACTCCGCGGATGGTGGGATCGCCGAACCAATCTTTTTCCTGTCCTTTATCGAGAAAAAACTCCAGGCAGCCAACCCCGGACGCTACGAGTGCAAGTCCGGTGAAGTCAATCCTTTTACTCACGAGGCTGCGTTGCTTTAATTTTGGAGGATCTTCGACCATGCGGTTCGAAAGGTAGAGTGACAGCAACCCAATCGGGACGTTGATGAAAAAGATCCAGTGCCAGTTGAAGTTGTCAGTAATGTAGCCGCCCAGTGTGGGCCCGATTGCCGGTGCGACCACGACCGCCATTCCGTAGAGCGCGAAGGCCTGGCCGCGTTTCGCTTCAGAAAAGGTATCAGCAAGAATGGCCTGCTCGGAAGGTGCTAGACCTCCTCCTCCCGCACCCTGGAGAATGCGCGCGAGAATGAGCAACGGAAGCGTGGGGGCCAATCCGCACAACAGAGAGCACGTGGTGAAGATGACCACGCAGGTCATGTAAAACCGTTTCCGGCCAAAGCGGTCCGAGAGCCAGCCGGAGATGGGCAGCACGATGGCCGAGCTGACGAGATAGCTGGTGAGCACCCAGGTTGCCTCCTCCTGCGAGGCACCAAGGGAGCCGCCGATATGAGGCAGCGCGACGTTGGCAATGGATGTGTCCAACACCTCCATGAAGGTGGCGAGCGTGACAGTCAGGGCAATCAGCCAAGGATTGTGCCGGGGATGCCACTTAACTTCGATAGCAGGGGTTGAACTCATATATCAGCTTGCTGATAAGATATCAGGAAGCTGATATGGATTCACAAAAGCCATCTCGCAAGCAAATGCAGGCCCGGCGCGGACTTGGTTTGATGAAACGCATGTTGGTCGGCGTTCGCGCGCGGCTGGATGAGGAGCTGCGTGGCGACGGCGTAACCACGGCGCAACTGCGCTTTCTGTATGAGCTGGGGCAGCAACCGGGCAGCAGCGGAGCGCACTTGGCACGGGCCTGTTACGTCACTCCGCAAAGCCTGCAAACGATGTTGAAGCGTTCGGTGGAGCGGGGTTGGGTGATGCGCGGAACGGACCCGGACAACGGACGTTTGGTCACGGCTCGTTTGACCCCACGTGGAGAAAAGCTGCTGGCAAAAGCCGATGCTGTGCTGATGCAACTCGAACGTGAGATATGGGCGGGGATTGGAGTCGAGCGGCTGGAAGAGATGAATGCGGTGATTGAGGCGGGCTTGTCCCGGCTGTAACTCAAAACCGGCTCTCCCGCGCCGCGGCTCACTTTACAATGGAATTGCTTGCGCCGCAGGCAATCGTTTGTGCGGGAGTTTTATGAAGCTGCGTCCGGTATTGCTCGTCCTGTTCTTGCTGGCTGCTTTCTACTACCTCACGACGCATGGTGCGCCGAGCGGCAGCGCAAAAGGCTGGCTGCACGCAAACCCCACACCACCTTCAGATCACGCCGACACGGCCGATATGAAGCTGGCATCTCTCGACGGTCCGCTGGGCGCCTTCACCTTGAATGAAGCGCAGGCCGCGCCCGCATTCGACGCGGAAGAGCAGCAGAACATCGGGGTCTACCACCGGGCGCTGCCTTCGGTCGTCAATATCACCTCAACGGCGGTGGCCTTCAACTTTTTCAATCAGCCGGTGCCGCAGCAGGGTCAGGGTTCCGGTTTTATCCTGGATAAGCAGGGACATATTCTCACCAACAATCACGTGATCGACAACGCCCAGCGGGTTGAGGTCACGCTCTCGAACAAGCACCAGTACAAGGCGAGCGTGGTGGGGATCGACAAGCAACACGACCTGGCGTTGCTGCTGATTCAGGCGCCGAATCTGACCCCGGCAACGCTTGCGCAGTCGAACAATCTTGAGGTTGGCCAGCACGTGTATGCCATTGGCAATCCGTTCGGTCTGAGCGGCACGATGACGCGCGGCATGATCTCGGCAATTCGCTCGATCCAAACGCAGAACGGCAATCAGATTGAAGATGCTATCCAGACCGACGCTGCGATCAATCCGGGGAACTCGGGCGGTCCACTGCTGAATTCCCATGGCGAGGTGATCGGAATCACAACGCTCATTGCCTCGAACGGATCGGATCAGTCCGCTGGCATCGGCTTTGCCATTCCGATCAACACGGCCAAGGCGGTGCTTGAAGATTTCGCACGGTTCGGCAGTGTGCGGCGGCCTACGCTAGACGTTGTGACACTGCCCATTGGACCTGACATCGCTGAGGAGATCGGCTTGCCTGCAGACTACGGCATCCTGATCGAGCGGGTTCTGCCGGGTGGTGCAGCCGCGAAGGCCGGTCTGCGCGGCGGCAGCCAGAAGATGTATGAAGGCAACATGCCCGTGACCTTAGGCGGCGATCTGATCGTCGGCATTGATGGGCAGGAGATCCAGACCCCGCAGGATCTAAGCGCGGCGTTGAACATGCACCGTGCCGGCGATACCGTAAACCTGAATGTTTTTCGCGGCCAGCAACCCATGCGCGTAAAGGTGGTGCTGGGCAATGCGAAAGAGAGCGCGGGACAAAACCTATGACGCGCATAGCGCGCCTCGCTGCTGGGCAGGAGACAACATGAGCATTCCGGATTTCAGCCGGGCAGAGTATCAGGAAAGTTCAGCCGCGCCGCGGGTCATCGAAGGCGAAGTGGTTGGCCCGTCCGGTGTTCCGATGCGTGTGCAAGCTGCGGGCACGCCCCGCTTTGCGCTCGCCCTGGCGTACGGTGCGGTCGCGGCGCTGGTGGGCGCGCTGGGTTACGCGCTCGTCGGAATGACGGGCTTTATGGTCAGCATCGTGGCTATAGGCGTTGCCTGGCTGATTGCGAAGGCGATGATGACGGCCTCTGGTGGGATTGGCGGCAGACCATACCAGATCGGAGCCGTTGCGCTTACGTATCTGGCGGTTAATTTCGGAGAGATTCTGGTGCCGCTCTGGCACGCACATCAGTCGGGGCTACCGTTCAGCGCGATCGCTAACCCGGCGGTGGTGCGGTACCTGGTGCTCGGTCCTTTCCTTGCGCTGTCGCAGGGGCTGAACGGGATTCTTGGAGCTGTGATCCTCGCCATCGGCCTGCGCTCGGCATGGCAGATGGCCGCCGGATCGCCGGGTTTTGGACAGCCCGGTGGACGTCGTCCGGGACTGTTCGGGATCCGCTAAGGTGGCAGATGGTCTGGCCGTCGAGCAGCAGCTGCGTCTAATCTAAAGAGATGGAATTGGCTGCGGATAATTCAGCGTTGCACACGGCCACCCCGCGCGTGCCTGACCCTATTTTTAATTGCAGGGAGTGTGGGCATTGGCTTCCGGAAGGGACGCTGGCCTGTCCGGATTGCAATGTTATCGTCTACGCCGGCCACCTGCGCGATATCGCGATCCTGGCCACCGAACAGGAGAACGCGCAGCAGTGGCAACAGGCGCGCGAAACCTGGCGTAGCGCTCTGTCTTGGCTGCCGACAAACACCACACAGGCGGAAGAAGTTGGCCAGAAGATACGCTCGATCGACGCACGCATGGAGGCGAAGGAGCAGAGCAAAGCAAAGTGGACGCGACGCCTCGGGCCGTTGGCGCCGTTGTTCTTCTTTCTGGCGAAGATCAAGACCGCATTGTTCTTCCTGTTCAAGCTAAAGTTCCTGCTCAGCTTTCTAGGCTTCTTTGCCATTTATTGGGCCCTGTTTGGCTGGAAGTTTGGATTGGGGTTCACGCTTGCCATTCTGATCCACGAGATGGGTCACTACTGGGCCGCGCGAAGGCAGGGACTTAAGGTGGACATGCCTGTATTTCTGCCCGGCCTGGGCGCTTATGTTCGCTGGTACTCGATGGGAATTTCGCTAGACAGCCTTGCCAAAATCGCTCTTGCCGGGCCGTTCTTCGGGCTTCTGGTGGCCGGAGTTTGCGGTGCGCTGGCGCTGGTCTGGCACTCGCCGTTATTCAGTGCTCTGGCCCACGTTGCCGCCTGGCTCAACGTTCTTAACCTCGTGCCGGTGTTGGGGCTCGATGGTGCCCAGGCCACCTACGCGCTGGATCGCACACAGCGCTGGCTGGTGCTGGCCACCGCGCTGATCTTTTTTGGAATGCTGCGCGAGTGGGTGTTCCTGTTCGTTGCAATCGGGATGGCGTGGCGGCTGTGGCGCGGCGGCTATGCCGATCAGCCGAGCAGCAGGACGATGGTTCGATTTGTGCTGCTGCTGTTCGCGCTGGGCGTGATCAGCTATCGCTTCCCGGAGATGGCTGGACGGTTCTAAACCCACCTGAAGCGGTTCATGGCAATTCGGCAGACTCGAAGCTGCTGCCCTGCGCGTCCTTCGCGCTGACGACGGGAGCAGTGCCTTCGAGCGGCCAGTCGATTGCAAGCATAGAATCATCCCATCGGATGCAGCGCTCTCCAGCGGGATGATATAAGTCGGTCGTCTTGTAGAGCACCTCAGCCGACTGTGAGAGCACGAGAAACCCATGGGCGAACCCCTCCGGGATCCAGAGCATCTCCAGGTCGCCTGCTTCCGTCAAAGGACGAAGATGAAACCCGGCGTGCTTGCCGAAGGTGGGGGAGTTCCGGCGCAGGTCGACGGCCACGTCCCAGATGTGACCCGAAAGTACCCTTACCAACTTGCCCTGGGGTCTGGCAAGCTGGTAGTGCAGCCCGCGCAGGACTCCGTGCGAAGAAAAGGATTGATTATCCTGAACGAACGTGGAAGGCAGGCCGATAGAAGCGAAAGTGGAGCTATTGAACACTTCGGCAAACCAGCCGCGCTCATCGCTGTACCGTTTCGGGACGACCAGCTTAACCTCAGGGATTCCAGACTCTACAATTCGCATCGTAGTATCCTAATCCAAAGTAACTTAGGTTAGGATGGCACAGGAACGAGGAAAGCTTAGAAGCTTTCTGCTCGAAAAAAGTTGCAAGTACGCTTCCGTTTTTCGCAAATGAGGCCAGAATGATCGAAGATTCGCCAGTCGCTGAGAGTGAACGTTTGGAGGCAATCTCTTCTGCGGACATCTTCGACCTGCCGTTCACAGCCAGGCCAGTTGGCCGCTCTCTTCGGGCTGAACGCCGGCGAACGCCTTCAACCTATTTGCGCTACCGGTTTTGGAAGCGGGTGATCGACATCCTGCTGATTGTCCTGGCAACTCCCATCCTGCTGCCGGCGTTGTTGATAGTGGCGCTGCTGGTTCGATTCTCTTCGCCTGGGCCCGTATTCTTCTCGCATCGGCGCATCTGTCGGGGCGGGGCATTCTTCTCGATGTGGAAGTTCCGTACCATGTGTGTCAATTCCGCAGAGGTACTGGAGCAGTATCTGAGCCAACACCCGGAGGCGCGGGCGGAATGGAATAAATCCCACAAACTGCGGCTTGATCCGCGCATCACGCCCGTGGGCAGGTTTCTGCGTCGCTCCAGCTTGGATGAGTTGCCGCAGGTCTGGAACGTCCTGAGCGGGCGCATGAGCCTGGTCGGCCCCAGGCCTATTGTGGCGGCCGAGGTGCAAAAGTACGGCACTTACTTCGATTGCTACTGCCGGGTCAAGCCGGGTGTGACTGGCCTGTGGCAAGTCTCCGGGCGCAGCACCTTGAGCTATGACGCCCGCGTGCAACTGGATTGCAACTACGTGCGCCAATGGAGCCTGAGCCGCGATTTGGCCATTCTGGTCCAGACTTTGCGGTCAGTGGTAAACAGCGACGGAGCGTTCTAAGCTCTTGCGTGTCGCGGTCGTTCATCATTGGTTCGTGACGCGCGGTGGCGGAGAGCGGGTTGCCGAGTGCCTGGCCTCTTTGTTTCCTAACGCTGAAATCTTCACCTTGCTCACACTCCCGGAAGGTATTCCGGAAAGTTTGCGCGATCGAACCTTCCACACTTCATTCCTGCAAAAGGTGCCGGGGGCTGCACGTCATCATCGTCATATGATGCCGTTGTATGCGGCGGCCACGGAGAGCCTGGATCTTCGAGCATTCGATCTGGTGATTTCTTCAGACAGCGGGCCCGTGAAAGGTGTGCGACTTCGCCCTGGGGCCATTCAGATTTGTTACTGTCACTCTCCCATGCGGTACCTGTACGACGGGTTCGACACATACCGGACTCAGATGAATGGGCTGATACGCGCCGCTTTCAATCTCTCGGCGGGCAGGCTGCGCCGCTGGGATAAGCAGGCCGCAGCGAGGGTGACCTACTTCCTTGCAAACTCGAACTATGTGGCTGAACGGATTCAGCGGATCTATGGACGCACAAGCAAAGTCATCTATCCCCCGGTGGATCTTTCCCTGGCGCGCAGGGTCGCTGAGCCGGGCAAGCATTATCTGTGTGCAGGACGACTTGTTCCGTACAAACATACGTCCTTGCTGATGGAGGCTTGCGAGCGTTTAGGTCGCACCTTGCGTATCGCAGGGACCGGGCCTGAAGAAGACAAGCTGAGAAAGATTGCGTCCAGCAACGTTCAGTTCCTCGGACAACTCGACGATGATGGTCTCTGGCAGGAGTACGCGCAATGCAGAGCGTTGCTGTTTGCCGCAGACGAGGATTTCGGGATGGTGCCCGTGGAGGCGCAGGCGTGCGGGCGTCCAGTGATCTGTTTCGGCGCGGGTGGGTCGCTTGAAACCGTACGCAACGGAGAAACCGGAATTTACTTTGCGGAGCAGACGGTCGAATCCGCGATGGAGGGCATTCTCCAGTTTGAAGCTGTTGAGGCAGAGTTCAGCCCGGAGCGCATCCAGCTTTGGGCGCAGCAGTTTTCTACACCCGTTTTCCTAAACGCTATCCGAGACTTTGTGCTGGAGCATGTCCCAGACGCGGCTGCATCTGCTGGTTTGCTCACACGGCAGAGTGACCGGGCTGGATGGACTAACCTGTAATCGCGATGGAAAAAATGCGCGATGTCTTAAAGCATTCGCTGGGACGCAGTCTGGAAGGTCTGTGCGATGAAGACCGCCTGGGCGCAGCGTGGACCGTCGCCTGCGGCAGCGCACTGGCGGGCCGTGGACACGTGATCGGTTTCGCGGGTGCCATCGTTAAAATCGAGGTGGAGGATGCGCGATGGCTGGAGCAGTTTGCGTCCATGCAGACTATGTTGGCGTGCGAACTGGGACGCATCGCCGGTCTGAAGGTGACCGCGATACACTTGAGCCTGCGAGGACTTCACAGGTGAGCGAGGCGGTTTCGATAGCAGAGGTGCGGCGCGTAGCCGACCTTGCCAGTCTGGAGTTGAAGCCTGAGGAAGAGGCACGCATGCAGCGCGACCTGAACGCAATTCTCGGTCACTTCGCCCAGCTTGCAGAGCTCGACACCAGCGCGGTTGAACCCATGGCCCAGGTGGGTGATGTTCTGGGAGCAGATTTTGACGGGTATGGACATGATCTCCGCGCAGATGATGTAGCACCGTCGCTCAACCGCAGAAGTGTCATGGAAGCGGCGCCCGAGACGGATGGCCGGTTCTTCAAAGTTCCCAAGGTCATCGAGCGGTAGCGTAACCCGGCACGAACAGGTTAGGGAGTCTGAATTTGGCTATGGTTTCATTGGAAGCTGCGCGTGCGGCGGTTGCGCAGGAGTCAGCTACTGCGGTCGCCGAGAGGCATTTTCGGCTGATTGCCGAGCAGGATAGCGTCGAGGCTACGGCCGGGCAGGGAATCAACAGTTTCCTCGCTCTGAGCCGCGAACGTGCCATGGCGCAGGCTGGGCGGGTAGACGATCTCGCCCGGCAGGGCATCAGCGCCGGTCTGCTCGCCGGTGTGCCCATCGGGATCAAGGATGTCCTGGCGATGACCGGCGTGCCCGCCACGGCTGGATCAAAGATTCTGGCGGGCTATCACCCGCCGTACGACGCCACCGCTGTCACCAAATTGGAGGCGGCGGGCGCGGTTCTGCTGGGCAAACTGAATTGCGACGAATTTGCGATGGGCAGCTCGAATGAAAACTCCGCCTACGGTCCCGTGCGCAATCCACGTGCGCTCGATCGTGTCCCGGGTGGATCGAGCGGAGGCTCCGCTGCCGCAGTTGCCGCAGGCTTCTGCGCGGCCACCCTGGGGACAGATACAGGTGGCTCCATCCGCCAGCCCGCTGCTTTTTGCGGTGTGGTCGGCGTTCTGCCGACCTACGGACGCGTGAGCCGATACGGCCTGATCGCCTTCGCCTCGTCACTTGATCGCGTCGGTCCTCTGACGGCGAATGTGCGCGATGCCGCCACGATGCTGGGCGTTCTGGCGGGCAAAGATCCGCTTGATGCCACCACCTCCAATCGTCCCGTAGACGATTACCCTGCGGCGCTCGCGCGTCCGGCCGATGGTCTCCGGATTGGCGTTCCGGAGGAGTATTTCGGCGAAGGGCTCGACCCCGAGATCCGCGCCGCCATAGAACGTGTGCTCGACGGTCTTCGGGCGCGCGGCTGTGTGCTGGTCAAGCTGAGTCTGCCGCATACGCGGTACGCGATCCCGACCTACTACGTGCTCGCCCCGGCCGAGGCTTCAGCCAACCTTGCGCGCTTCGATGGCGTGCGCTTCGGCCTGCGCTCGCCTGAGTCGAAGACGCTTTCAGCCATGTTCCGCAAGTCGCGCGAAGAAGGCTTTGGCCCCGAGGTTAAGCGCCGCATCCTGCTAGGCACCTACGCCCTTTCGGCCGGATATTACGACGCCTACTATCGCAAAGCCCAACATGTGCGCACTTTGCTGACGCGCGATTTCCTTCAGGCGTTCGCACAGTGCGATGTGATTATTGGCCCGGTCACCCCGACTCCGGCTTTCCGCCTGGGCGAAAAAGTGGACGACCCGGTCAGCATGTACCTCGCCGACATCTACTCAGTTGCGGCAAGCCTCGCGGGCATCTGCGCGATGAGCGTACCCTGCGGCGATACCAGGGAAGGCCTCCCGATAGGCGTTCAGATCATGGCCAAGCACTTCGACGAGGCAACCATGCTGCGCGTCGGGCTCGCTGTTGAAGAGCAGACCTCACGCAAGCCTTAGCCGCTGACCTAACAACCGCAACAGATTTCCCCCCAAGGATTGGACTTGAGCCTCATGGCAGAGCAGAAGGATAGTAACGTCATCGCATTTCCCGGCAACACCAACCAGGCCGAAGCCGCCGGACAGCCGCAGCCTGTGCCCCAGCAGCCTGCCGATGGAATCCGAGCGTTCGACCAGCAGGGTCGCGAGGTGATCGTGCCACGCGAGGAATGGCGGCAAAACGTTCTACCCGGCATGGTCAAAGAGGTGTGGAATTCTCCGGATCAGCTGTACATGATTCTGGTCAACTCGCTCAACGAAGGCTTTTTCACGGAAATGGAAGACGCGGCCCAGCGTCTGTACGAAACGGATCCTTTGCCCGCGCGCGGAGCCTGCATGTGGGGCATTGTGCTGACCCAGGCCGGACGTCTGGACGAGGCTGAAGGGGTGCTCACCGGATACGGAAAAAACAATCCTGCGGATGGGTCGGTGCTGCTGAATCTGGCGAAGGTATATGCCGATCAGGGGCATCGTGAACGCGCGCATGCGACCTTGTGGTCAGCGCTCGAAATCGAGCCGAACCTTGAAAACGGTCTGGGCTGGTACGCTGCCGACGCGCAGCAAAAGGCTGTCGCCGAAGCCGGCGAGCAGGCCGGACAGCAGGCTGCGCGCACAGCCCTTGAGCGCATCGCAGCCATGCCGACCAGTTGGCGGGCCCAGCTCTGGCTCGCGCGCATGGAACTGGTTGCTGGCACCCTCGACCGTGCAAAGCAGTTGTATGCAGAAGCGCTAACACGTGCGCCAAGCCCGGTTCCGCCGGACTTTTTAATGCAGATGAGCGGCGACCTGGGGGAAGGCGGGCACCTGCGCGAACTGATTGAGTTTACCCTGCCCACCTTCGTGCCGGAGGTGCATGGTCTGCCGGTGGGCAACAACCTCATCAAGGCGCTGGTGGACTCCGGAGACTACACAGCCGCAGAGGCCATCCGGAGTGCGCTCCAGGCACAGAATCGGCCCGACTGGCAGGGTCCGCTGGGCTTCTGGGAATCTGAAATAGCGCGCCGCCGTCCAGGCTCTACAGCGAGCCAGCAACAGATTGCGCAGCCGCAGCAGATTCAGGTGGGGATGCTGCGCGTGGACGGGCCGGTCTGGCTTCCGCCCAACTCGCCCGGCCGCAGAATTTTTGCTATCGCACCGCCCGTTGCGTCGGTCACCTTCCTGGGTGGAACGGCGGAATCGCCAGAGCAGCAGGCGCCTGAGCTGGCGGATGCGCTCGGCCGCCTGACCCGTGCACTGCCGCTTTTTCTTGCCGAGCAGGTCGAAATGCGAACCGCGGCGGAAGGCCGTGCCATGCTTCCCTGGGCGGTTGGGCCCACCAGCGGTTTTGTGGTCAGCGGAGCGCGCTGGCCGGAGGAAACTGCTGTCCAGGCGGTCTCGGATCCGGCTTCGTCCAGCGATTACGTCGTGTCCGTGCACATAGACGGCGAGGTGGATCCCTGGACCGCTGAACTTGCGTTTCTCCGCACCGATACGGGTGCCCGGATTGGCGAACTTTCGGTCGAATTTCCGGCTGGCAAGCCGGAGCAGGCAGTCGTGCAACTCGCCGACGAGGTGGTCGATCTGCTCGCGTCGATGGGCTCAGCGCAGACGCCGGAGGCCTACCAACTCCCAGAGGCATCCGAGCTCAGCAGCTATCTTATGCGTCTGGAGCAGCTGATGGCGGTGCGCTGCGCCACGATGGACGGCGTTCCCGCACAATTTCTCAGCGGCGAACGCGAGATTCTGGAAGCCGAACTCGAACTCTGCCTTGCGCAGCCGACCAACGTTCCGGTACGTCTGCTGCTGGTAGAGACCCTGGGCGCAATGCAGCGTGTGCGGCCCGAGGCAGTCGCCGAATTCCGGCCCCGCTTCGATCAACTCGTGGTGGAGCAGCCACTGCCGGTCGTTGACGCTGCGTTCTCAGTTTGAGTGGATGTAGAAACTCTCTTCCACGCTCTGGTTGTCATTCCCGAAAGGGAATCTGCGTTTGTTCTTACTGTTTCCAGGTGCTCTACGCCCGTTTATCCCGCAGCTTCAATCCAACGAAGTGCCTGAGCCAGCGAGTCGATCGGCTGGTAATCACCGGGACACGTGGCGTTCTCCGTTCCCGCCAGGAGAAAGGCCTGCCGCAGACCCGCTGCATTCGCTGCGGCGATGTCCGAACAGCGATCACCGATCAGGATGGATCGTTCAAGATCAAGGTCAAGATCGCGTGCGGCGCGCAGCAGCATGCCTGGACCAGGCTTGCGGTCTTCGTGTTCGCGGCGGAACTCGCCCTCTCCGTGGTCTGGATGAAACGGACAGTGATAGACGGCGTCGAGCGGTGCCTGCTCACGCTCGAACTGAACGCGGAACCAACTCATCAGCTGCTCGAACTGTTCCGTGCTGTAAAAGCCGCGCGCGATGCCGGATTGATTCGTCACGACGACCAGCTTGTATCCAAGCGAACGCGCCGCGCGGCATAACGAGAAAATGCCTTCTACAAAACGCACTTCTTCGAAGCGATGCAGGTAGCCAACCTCGTGGTTGATCACACCGTCGCGGTCCAGAAACAGCGCGCGTGCTTTCATTTGGGACGTCCGGTGCTGTTCAGAATCGCCGCTCCCGGCAGCGTGAACGTGTGTGGCGCGACGGTACTCTGGGGCGTGACGATTCGCGGTGGCGCAAGGAAGCCTTGGGCGCGCTCATCGAGCATCTTTATAGCTTCGGCCAGCACCAAGGCGGGTGAGACGCGGCCCAGGCACTCGTTCGCCGGACACGGCGCGAAGCTGCGGCCGTCGTAACACGGGCGGCAGGCAAAGCCTTCACCGCCCCAAATTGCCGCGGTTCCAGCGCGCTGCGGCAGACGTCCGCGCGGGTCGGTTGGGCCAAACAATCCAAGGACGCTTACGCGCGTAATTCCGGCCAGGTGCAATGGACCTGTGTCATGGGTTACGAGCAGGTCGGCCTTGTCCAGTAAAGCCAGCGTTTCCGGCAGAGACAGCTTGCCGATGAGATCGATACAAGCCACTGGATCAACGGACGCGAACAAAGGCTGCACCCAGGTATCCTCAGAGCCGCCGATGAGAACGACCTCAATGCCGCGCCTCAGCAAGCTCTGGGCGAGAGCAACATAGTGCTCAGCTGGCCAGCGGCGCAGCGCATCGTCGCTCATCAGATTACGCGCGCCGGCAGGGGCAAGCACCACGCGCGTTCGCAGGCTGCGCGGCAGCGGCGTCGACGGCAGTAAATCTCGCGCAGGCTCAACTGGCGCAAGCTGCGTAGGATTAACTTCGTCCGGCCTGCCGAGCAGCATCCGGGCGTATTCGTCCGTGTGATGCCGCCCAGGCAGCAGGCGCAGACTGCGTTCTGTGTGCGAGAGCATCAGCTTGCGCCGCGCCCGCACGGGCAGTGCAAGCAAACGGTAGCGGACGTCGAAATACAACGTAGCCGCGACATCATAGTGCTGTCCCGCCAACGTTCGCCAAAGCGCTGCTATGGCTCTCATCCGTTCGGTGGTAGAGCCTTTCAGGATGGCGCGCTCATCCGCCAGGATTGGATTAATCCAGGGGTAAAGCTGAAGCAGCGGCAGCACCACAGGCCCACAAACCCAATCCACCGTGTGGCCCGTTTCGTGCAGCTGCCGCACTGCCGGGATTGCCATCACGACATCTCCAATTGCGCCGAATTTGATGATGAGCGTTCGCGGCATACAGAGCCTGTCCCTTGCTAGCTACTTCTCGCGAAGATCTGAAAAAAGCACACTTTGGTTACGAAGGACCGCAATGTGAGCCAAATAACGCATCAGCAACTCGTAACGATTTGGACCCAGCAATCTAAGGGTGCGCCGCAGCAGTCTGTGTAACAGCAGGACACGCCGATCTTCAGGGGAGAATTGCTTCCACGTCGACTTCGGCGGAGAGATCTTGCCGGCGACCAGCTTCTCGCGCCGGCAAAACTTCAAGAAAAGTCCGTGAGCAGAAAACGGATCGGCTGCACCGAACTGCGTACGCCGTTGCGCATAGATGCGGCGCGCCAGACGTGTGACGGCAGTGCCGTCCGAAAAGTGGTCAAACCCGTATGGGACGGACGCCAGCAGGTCATTCTTGTTGTTCAAAACGGCTTTCTTATACTCCCCAAACACGCCAGCAAGATCGGGTCGAGTCGTCAGGGTGAATCGATTTGTATTTTGAGAAAGAGAGGCAGTGTCAGACGGGACGATCCCTGAGAAATGGAAGAAGCAAAGGGGAACTGAGTGATTGACCGTCGGCGCATCTACCGGACCAGATAACGTGCGGTCATTCAGATTCCAATACGCCATGTTGCATCCAGGATGCCGCAAAATCGCAATGTGCTCAAACAGTCCGGGCGCCAGGTTCATCCACTTCTGATCAACAAACAAACCTGTCCGACCTTCGCTAAAGCCAAGGTCGAGGCACCGTCGCTCCCACCATGACAGCAGGGCTAGCCCCTGCTCGGAGTTGCGTATTGCAATAAATCCTAGATTATAGGTGCCGTTGTACAGCATGTCCTGCTCAGCGGGCTGCTTCCCGTCGTCGTTCAAGGGTGTTGTGAGATGTGGTGTCAGCACCGCATCACAAGCTTTTAGCGCATCGAAGACCGGAGTGAGCGGTTGATAACAGAAGATGTCCGGGTCAAGATAAACAAGCTGATTCAGCGAGTAGCGCGCTAGAAGATATTTCATAAACGTCGGTTTGACGTTCGTATTCAACTCCAGGATGTCGTACTGCATCGCTGTGCTACGCACATCGTCAAGACCAATCTCATCGAGAAGAACGCACTCGTAGGGTTCAGCGTGGAACGGTTCCCGGTCTGTTATATCGGCGACCATCAGCACAAAAAATCGTTGGCCGGGATGTTGCTGGACGTACGACTTCGCCAGCGTCCTGGCGTATGCCAGGTAATTCGGCGAAATAATCGTGCAGGCGGCGCAGTTTGACTGCTCTGGTGATGCAACGGTGAATACACTCATCGTGCATAAGAATACTAGAACGGATGCACTGGGCTGCCAGGTTCTGCGGGCCTCAATCTGGGAACGATGAGTTTGCGGCAGCCCAAGGAGCGCGAGCCGGTATGACTCAGGCTAGCAGTTCAAATTCTTCGATCACCTGCGCCAGTGCAGCCTGCCAGTGCATGGTTCGAATGTCAAAGGTGGCTTCAAGCTTCTCTGAATTCAGAAGGCTGTTTACTGGCCGCGACGCTAAAGTTGGGTAGTCGCTGGTATTCACCGGAACCAGTTCGGCAAAATTCGCGTTCGGATTGCGCACGCGAGCCAGAGCGAGTGCCTGTCGCGCGAATCCGAACCACGTTGTTTCCCCGGCACAGGTGGCGTGGTAAACACCCTCAAATGCGCGAACCTTTTGCTCAGGCCCGTGCGCGCTCCGACCTGCTTCGCAGCGTTGCACGATTGCCAGGGCGACGCGAGCCAACTCGCGCGACCAGGTAGGCGATCCGTGCTGATCATTGACGATCGTCATCTGGCTACGCTCGCGGGCATAACGGAGGACCGTGCGCAGGAAGTTGTGTCCGGAAGCACTGTAGACCCAGGAGGTGCGCAGGATTATGTGGGCTGCGCCGCTGTCTGCCAGCGCCTGTTCTCCGGCCAGTTTCGAAGCTCCGTACAGATTAATCGGACTTGTCGCATCCTGCTCGGTGTAGGGCCGGTCGCAGGTTCCGTCGAAGACGTAGTCGGTTGAAAAATGTACGACCGCACTGCCGAGTCTCGCGGCTTCTTCACCCAGAACACGTACTGCTTCCGCGTTGATCTGGTACGCAAGCTCCGGCTCGCTTTCCGCGCGGTCGACGGCGGTGTAAGCGGCAGGATTCAGGATCCAACGCGGGCGCAGCGTACGTATCGCCCGGCGAATCGAATCTGGATCAGACAGGTTGAGGTCCGCGCGCAGCGGAGCATGCACCGAGCCGAATCGCTGTGCGAGCGGTGTGAAGGCCCGCACCAACTCGCCGCCTACCTGGCCGCTCGAACCTGTGATGAGGATGCCGTTCAGAGACTCAGATGACATTGCTAATACACCGGCTCTTCGAGCACTTGGTAGAGGTACTTGCCATAGCTGCTCTTGCCGATCGACGCCGCCAGCGCGCTCAACTGTGCCGCGTCGATATACCCTAGGCGGTACGCAATCTCTTCAGGACACGCGACCTTCAAACCTTGACGGTGTTCGAGCGTGTGAATAAAGTTTGAAGCCTCGAGCAGCGAGTCGTGCGTGCCCGTGTCCAGCCACGCGATTCCGCGTCCCAGCACCTCGGTCCGCAGCTGGTCGCGCTCCAGATACCACCGGTTGACATCGGTAATCTCCAGTTCGCCACGTGCGGAAGGTTTAAGGTTTGCGGCGATTTCAACCACCTGCGAATCGTAGAAATAGATTCCTGTTACCGCGTAGCGACTCTTGGGACGGGTGGGCTTTTCTTCAAGCGAAATGGCCTTGCGGTTGGCGTCGAACTCAACTACGCCGTAGCGTTCCGGGTCCATGACCGGATAGGCGAACACGGTTGCGCCGTGCGTGGTGCGGGCAGCGTCGCGCAGCGTGCGGGCGAAATCATGTCCGTAGAAGATGTTATCGCCCAGGACCAGGCAGCAGCCTTCTCCATTCAGGAAATCGCGCCCAATCAGAAACGCCTGCGCCAAGCCATCGGGCGTCGGCTGGACAGCGTACTGAAGCGCCAAACCCCAGCGGCTTCCATCGCCCAGCAACTGCTGAAAGCGCGGCGTGTCTTCCGGGGTAGAGATGACCAGGATCTCGCGGATTCCAGCCAGCATCAAGGCCGAAAGCGGATAGTAGATCATCGGCTTGTCGTACACCGGAAGCAACTGCTTCGACACCGCCTGCGTCACCGGGTGCAGGCGCGTGCCGGATCCTCCGGCAAGGATAATTCCTTTCATTCTGCTTCTCCCGCCTTTGTGTGAACGGATTCCATTGCTGTTTCAGAGATTGCACGCCTTGAATAATTTTGCTGCACCCAGTTCTGATAAGCGCCGCTGGTGACGTTATCGACCCATGCCGAGTTAGCGAGATACCAGGCGACCGTTTTTCTTAGCCCCGATTCGAAAGTCTCCTGCGCGCGCCATCCAAGTTCCTGCTCCAGCTTGCGTGCGTCGATCGCATAGCGCCGGTCGTGTCCAGGCCGATCCGTGACAAAGCGAATCAGTTGCGCATGAGGTGTAAAAGGCGACTCTGGACGCAGTTCATCGAGCAGCGCACACAATGTCCGGACTACCTCCAGGTTGGAACGTTGATTGCCGCCGCCCACGTTGTAGGTTTCTCCGGGCCGTCCGCCTGCCAGGACGGCGCGAATCGCCGAACAATGATCGCGTACATAGAGCCAGTCGCGCACCTGCTGGCCGTCGCCGTAAACGGGCAGCGGCTTGCCCGCGAGAGCATGAGTCAGCATCAGCGGAATCAGCTTCTCCGGAAAATGTAGCGGACCATAGTTGTTCGAGCAGTTGGTGATCAGTGTGGGCAGACCGTAGGTGTGGTGCCACGCGCGTACCAGGTGGTCGGACGCCGCCTTGGACGCGGCATATGGGCTGTTGGGCGCATAGGGCGTGGACTCAGAGAATGCCGGATCGTCAGGCTGCAGCGTGCCGTACACCTCATCGGTAGAGACGTGCAGGAAGCGGAAGCGTTCGCGTTCTTCCCCGGCCAGGGTGTCAAAGTGGGCGCGCGCTGCCTGCAGTAGCGTGAACGTGCCGTCGATGTTGGTGCGCAAAAAGGCGTCGGGTGCGCTGATGGATCGATCGACATGAGTCTCTGCAGCGAAATGTACGATTTCTGCCGGACGATGCTGCGCCAATAGACGAGCCACCAGACCGCCATCGCAGATATCGCCGTGAACAAAGGTGTAGTCAGGCCGTTCCCGCAAAACAGCCAGATTTCCCGCATTGCCCGCATAGGTCAACTTATCGAGATTCACAAGCGCAACCGAAGTATGCGTTTGCAACTCCGCATCACGATCAAGCTGGTCAAACCAGTCCAGCACAAAGTTTGAGCCAATAAAACCCGCACCACCTGTAACCAGAATGCTTCGTGGCGATCGCTCACCTGCAACCTGTGTAGACTCGCTCACGCAACTACCGCCTCAGTCGTTACTTCTGAAACTCGACTTTTATATTTAGCCGCAAAACCCAGGCCAAGCGCAAAAGCAGTCACGATCCAAGGATAAGTGAGATTCAATTGCGCTCCAAATAAATGAACTACCGGCTGTAACAGAGCCAGGTTGGCAATATGCTCCGGCACATGCAAACGATGCAACCAGAAATAAGGAAGAACCAGGTAGACGAAAAGAACACCTAACAAAGGCAGCCCAATTTCTGCTGCGAGGCCGAGCACCCCCAGGCCCGGTTCATCTGGCTCACCCCACGCGGCTGCCCCACGGTACTGTGGGTCGTTGCGTACAATCCCGTAATTCCCCCAGCCCACTCCGGTGAACGGATGAGCTGCGATCATGCGTGGAACCAGGAACAGACCGGCAATACGTCCTTGCACGACATTAGGATCACCGGCATGCAGATGTGAGGCGGTTTCGTACTCCTCCCCCGCCTGTTTATAGAGCCTGATCTTAGATCCGAGGTCGAATGTTTGCAAAAGTAGCAGAAGCAAGAACAAAGCAATGCTGATGGTCGCTGCTCGCTGGCGTAGACTGCGAGAAAACACGCTGCGCAGAACAAGCAGCGTCAAAAGCGCTACAAAAGCGGCTTTCGATTGAGACATGACAAGGGTAGTAACCAGCAGCAATAGGCTCACTTGTATTCTGCGTTTCGATTCCCAGCCAATCCGCATTAAGCTCCAGCCGACAAAAACCAATGTAATTACATACAGCCCGTAGGGGCCGCCTTCGTTATAGAAACCTCTAAAACGATGTAAATCGCCGTAAGCTCCCAAAGAAACGATATGCGCTCTATCCAAAGGATAGGAAACCAGCGAGTAGGCTGCGCTGGCTACACCTACCCAGTAATAAACCCGCATGGTAAAACGCGCAGTATCTGGTCTGGTGCGAAAGAAGTTTGCAAGGTACAACATCATGCCTGCATCAATCAACAGCTCAAAAACTCTTGAAAAGGTGATCAGCACAGGTTCCTGCAGCAACGTCACTTCCGCTGGCTTGTAAAAGGTAAATCGCAGTGCGGTAACAGCGAGCAGCAGCGCGAAGACAGCAACCACCACATAGCCGATGCCAAGCAGCAGCAAACGGCGGTACACATAAACTCTTAGGCGAGCCTGGTAGAACGCGAATGCAAGGACTATCAGCTGAACAACGTAGAGCAGCTCAAGATACTGAATAGAAGCAATCTTCAAGAGGATTGTTGAAGCTAATGAGCCCACCAGGAAGAGAAACACGGTCTCCCAGCGAGACCGCCGGGCAGAAGACGCCTGCAAGCTTAGATGTTGCACGGCTCCCAAGATCTATCCTTGCTCCGTGAGCGTGGATCCTTGCAAAGATCCGCGCATGCGCTGGAAAGGCTCCGCTGCTGCGAAGTACACGATGCTTGCAAGCAGCCCCAGTATTAGTCCTTCAAGTGCGAGCAAAGTTCGATGCGGTCCCGCCTTCTGTTCCGGAGCAACCGCGCGGTCTACTACCTGCAGTTGCGGTCCAGGATCGATAGAAGAAAGCCGGGCCTGCTCATACTGCTTCACCATCGCATCGTAGAGGGCGCTCCGCAGTTTCACCTCGCGGGCCTTCTGTTCGTAGGCAAGCGTGAGCCCTGGAAGGCTGTAATTGGACGCGAGGCCCTTGGAGTGCTCATCCGCCTGCTGGCGAGCAAGCTCTGCACGCAGCTGTGCAATCTTGCGGCGCTGCTGAATCACCTCAGGATTTTGCTCCGTCCCTCCTGACGTAAGTGCAGCAAGCTCAGTCTCTGCATATCCAATTTGCGCCTGCAGGTCTGCCGTCGCGTTGATTCCAGCCATCGCTTCTCCGGACGGCAGTACGACGCCAGAGGATTGTTGAACGTTCTTCAACTGTGTTTCGGCCTCGTCGAGTGCATGCCTTTGATCTTCCAATTGCTCCTCAAAAAATTTCTTTCGGAATGCTGAACCTGAGGTGGCCATCTGTCCATTCAACTGGAACAGGGCATCCAAATATGCGTTTGTAAGCTTCGCCGCCAGCTGTGGGGTCCGGGCCTTTACCGAGACTTGAATAAGCGAATTCTTACTCACTTTGAACGTCGAAGCACCTGCCAGCTGTATCTCTGCATCGATGCGTCGCTTGGCTTTGTACTCTTTCATCAAATCATTTCCATCGATCACCATGTCCGCAACGGTACGGCTGCCGAGCAAACCCAGGTAAACGTCGCTTTTGCTTGTTCCTCCGCCCATCAGGAGCGAAGAAGCGGAACCTGGCGATTGCGAAAAAGCAAGCATGTCGGTCTCCTTAGGTGGCAGGAAGACTGCATTTCCTTCGTAGTACAGAGGGAGCATCATTGCCAAAAGGATCCCTAAGGTTAAGCCGGCCAGGGACGCGAGTCCGATCCGCCAGCGATTCCGGTATATGGTACGTACCAGCGTGTTCAGGTCGATCGGGACCAGATCAGGATCGGACTCTTCACGATAGCTCGGCAAACTGGTTTGAAGCGTCTCAGCCACGTCACGTCTCCCATTTACCGCAATACGTTGACGGCAGCGGCTGCCAGGCCGAACTGGCCGAAGATGGAAGAAATATCCAGCAGACCGCGCAGCAGGTTGCGGCGGTCGATCTGCGGCGGCACTACGATGGTATCGCCCGGAAAGATTCTTGCCTTGCTGACATTACCGTATTGTTTGCTGAAAACGGATCCATCGGCGCGGAGAATGAATGCGCCTTGGCGGTCAGCATCCGGATCCGGGCCACCGGCTTTGCGCAAGTAGTCGCGCTCCTTGCGATCACGCTGGAAGACAAAAGCGTTCGCGCTGTATACGCGGCCCTCCACCTCAACCGTTGACGGTACTTGCGGGACCAGGAAGCGATCTCCGTCTTCGAGCGGAATGTCCGGCAGGGTGTCGATGCTGCGGCTGTCCGGTTTGAGCTCAAGCACGATGCGCCCAACGGGGACGGTCTGGCGCAAGCGCGCAATGGACTGCCGCGCTTCGGCTGCGGCTGCGGCCGAAGCCGCCGCGTCGCGATCGGAGATGGCCCGCGAACTGCTGGCTGCCGAGAACGCGGAGACCCTCTCCTCAAGCGTGTCGGCGTACTCGGATAAACGCTGCTGTTGCACTCGCCGCGTGGATTCGCGCGTAAACTGCGACCCATACAGGTAAGCGTCGGGCGTAAAGCCGCCTACCCGCATCAGCAGGTGGCGCAGCGTCTCGCCGGGCTCAACGCTATACACGCCCGCAGCCGCAAACTCACCTTCCAGGTGAACGAAACGCGTTTGTTGCGATGTCGGAACGCTGATGTCCGCAGTCGAAAAGAAAGTCACTACGTCGCCCGGTTGTAGGGCTAGATTTTGTAACGGATCATTCTTCTGATAGAGCAACTGCGGGTTGAACGCCAGCAGCGAAGTCTTCAACGTTGATTCATTCAGCCGCTCTATGACCGCGTAGCTCCAGTCCAGGTCAGGAGCCGAGAGCACAACATCCGTTTTTGGTCGAAAAGTTCCGTTGGATTGCGTCAGCGCCGCGCCCACTGAGCCTCCACCCTGGCTGCTGGTGCTGCTTCGCGTTCCGGGCGGGAGCTGCTGCATCTGCTGGCTCGCACCCAGCGCAGCCCCCGGAATCTGCTGCGTGTACTGCGGATTGTTCGGATCGACGGGAACCGTTTGCCCCATCTGAGCATAAGGAACAGGCGGCGTGTTTTGTCCGCTCAAGCCGTTCTGCGGATAATTTCCATACGGGGTGTTCCCGTTCGCTGGATAACTAGGGTTCTCTCCATTTGCAGGATTTAGCTGACCCGCTTGCCTGTATCTTGTCTCATTCCGCGTCACCTCGGCGGGATCGCGTGGCGGGTTCCCGAGCGCGTTATGACCACGGTAATAATCAGTGGAAATCAGCTGATCGGCCGCAGGCACAAGGTCCTTGATTCTCATGCCTTCCTGCCAGGCGTACCGCCCTGGGAATGAAACGTTTCCCCGTAGAGTGACCGCATTCTTGTAGCGGTCGAGGATCGCCCGAACTACCACGATATCTCCGTTGGCCAGCGCAGGATCGGTCTTCTTCAGGTCGACTTCGATCACGTTGCGTTCGCTGTGCTGATAAATGCGAGTGACCTGCACGTTGTCGCCCAGCGCCAGGCTGGTCTTGCCTCCGGCCAACTCTATGACCTGTGAAAGCTTCTGCCCCGGATGAACCTCGTAAATCGCAGGATTGTCCACGCTCCCATAGACGGCCACCTGAGCGCCCACGGGTGGGATGTAAATGACATCCTCAGGCTGCAGTACAACATCCGACGCCTTGTCTCCGCGCAGCAGCAGATCGTAAAGATCGAAGTGGGTGACGATGCGTCCGGCGCGCTGCACCTGAATGTCGCGCAGACTGCCCTGCGGCAACGGTCCGCCGGAGGCGAACAACGCATTCAGCAGGGTGCTGAGCGAACTGATCGTGTAGGCTCCCGGCGAGCGCGCCGCACCCACCACGAAGACCTGCATGCTGCGCAGTTGGCCCAGGTTCACGTTCAGCTGGAAGTTGCGGTAAACGCGGCTGAATTGGCTGGTAAGAAAAGACTGCAGGTCGGAGTAACGAACGCCCGCCACGTGGATCGTTCCGACCTGGGGGAAGGCGATATCGCCCGTCCGGTCGACCGTATAGTTGCCACTGCGGTTCACCTGGCCAAAGAGCTGAATGCGTACCTCATCGCCCGGCCCCACCACATAGTTGGCCGTAACAGGAACATTGTCCACCGGCGCAAACGTCGAAGGCACATTGTCAAACAGGGAAGCTCCGAAGATTGGCAGGTTGCGCCCGACCGAAGCCTGGACGAGACGCTGAAACTCAGTTGGACGGTCCGGCACCCGTGGCCGGTTCCGGGCCAGCGTCTCGGCGTTCTGGGCTGCTGTCTGTTGCCGGCGGCTGCTCTGGGTCAGGCTGTCGTTTGCCTGCGAAGTTGGGGACGTGTTGTTGTTCTGGTCCTGTGAGCTGGAAGGCGTCAGAACGTCTGGATTCGGACCCACGGGTTGCGGCTGCTGCGAAGCCGGAAGCTGGAACGGCGTAGCAGTTGCAGGCGTCTGATAAGGATCGGTTTGCGCCCTCGCGCCAGTCGAGGTGCCCAGCATACAAAAAGTGGTGGCGACCAGAAACAGAACGTGCTGCACACGGGACAACCACCAGCGAGGGCGAGAGACAGCGAAATTCACGTGGACTTCAATCCTGTCGTGCGGCGAGCCCGTGACTGAAGGCGCAGCAATTGAGTTCCGCGGGGTATCGGCCCGCCAAACTCGTTTCAGTTTATAGGAGAAAACCTAGTTCTTTGCAGCGAGGCAACCGACAGCTAACCCTGTCGCTCTCAATTTGGACGGACCCGCGTTCTATTCTGGGTTTCGAGAGCGCCAGGCCAGCTTCTGTAGAGTCCCCCGAGGAGATTAGAAATGAGTGATCAAGGTCCACGTCCGGTTCCAGCCGCCCGCACCACAGGCACAGATCCAAAAGCGGTCGAGCCCTCCGGTCCACGCGGTAATGATCCTTCGACCGCTGGACCGGGCGCGACCGGTGTCGTCTCCTCAACGCCTGAAAATAAGCAGGGGCACCTGAATCCCTCGGCTCCTGAAGACTCCAACACCACGCCTAACACCACATCGAACAAATAGATTGAGTAAGCTCCGGGGTTTCTCCCTGGCAGAAGTGCGTTTCGCAATTTCCGCAGCTTGAGGGTCAGCATTCAAGACGGAATTGACTGGCCCACCATTACACTGATCTGGACGGGCCTATAGCTCAACGGTTAGAGCAGAGCACTCATAATGCTTTGGTTCCAGGTTCGAATCCTGGTGGGCCCACCACCTGCTCTCCGCACTCATTCTGGGGCGCCAGTGACTAAAGCCTGTCATTTGGCCCTTGGGGAACGCTTGAGGATACTCCAGGTGTGTATGGCGTTGTAGAACCGACTTCTTCACTGGCGCTTTGTCCATCCGGCGCGAAATTCCATTCCAGCAATTGCCTCATCTCAAGAAAGCTTATCGACCTCGCCCGCGGACAAGACTTTTGGCGTCCTAACGAAAGATGCGCGAACTTTCAGCGTAGGTGCCCGGTTGCCGATAAAGCCGGGAGGGTGAGGGCGAATCCATTTCGAATCGGATGCGTCAAACATATGATTATCTCATTGGGGAACACTCAACATGGCAAACGATTTTGTCAGCGTCATTAAACCCTCGTCCAAATCGGGCGAAGTGATCCACAGGATGGAAGGCAGCAACGCCGCCGTTCCGGTGCTGCCGGTGCGCGATACAGTTTTGTTTCCACACGCTGTCCTGCCCCTGACCGTTGGCCGCGAGAGCTCGATTCAGCTTATTCAGTCGCTTGGGGAGGAGAAGACTATCCTGGTGGTGGCCCAGCGCGACGCCCGTCTGGACAGCCCTGAAGAGACCGATCTGCACCAGGTTGGCACGCGTGCGACGGTCCACAAGGTCGTTAAGATGCCTAACCAAAGCCTGTTTGTCTTTACCGAAGGCAACGAGCGTGTGCGCCTGGGTCAGTTCACCCAGACGCAGCCCTTTCTGGTCGCCGGCTACGAGGTGATCGAAGAAGTTGAGCCGGACAAGTCGCCTGAGCTGGAAGCGTTGCAGCGGAATGTGGTCAGCCAGTTTCAGCAGATCGTCACCTCGTCGCCGACGCTTTCAGACGATCTCCAGACCATTGCGATCAACATCGACGAGGGCGGTCGCCTGGCGGATTTCATCGCCTCCAGCCTCCCGTTCCTGACCACGGGAGACAAGCAGGAGTTGCTTGAGATGCCCGTTGTCACCAAGCGTCTCGAGCGTATCAACCAGCATCTTGCCAAAGAACTCGAAGTGCAGCAGCTGCGCAACAAGATTCAGAGCGAGGTGCAGGATTCGGTCCAGTCGTCCCAGCGCGACTACTATCTCCGCGAGCAGTTGAAGGCGATTCAGAAAGAACTCGGCGACCTGGACGATACCCAGAAGGACATCGCCGAGCTGAAAGAAAAAATCGAAGCTGCCGGGATGCCGGAGGAGACCAAGAAAGACGCGCTCAAGGAACTCGGACGCCTGAGCCGCATGAATCCGGCTGCTGCCGACTACTCGCTCACGCGCAACTACGTCGAGTGGCTGGCCGTTCTGCCCTGGTCGAAGACGAGTTCGGGCGAGGTCGACATCCTGAAGGCCAAGGAGTGTCTGGATGAAGATCACTATGGCCTGAAGAAAGTGAAAGACCGCATCCTCGACTACCTTTCGGTGCGTCGCCTGAAGCCCGACATGAAGGGTCCGATCCTGTGCTTTGTCGGACCTCCGGGCGTGGGCAAGACGTCGCTGGGCCGGTCGATCGCGCGCGCGCTCGATCGCAAATTCTCACGTATTTCGCTGGGCGGCATGCACGATGAGGCAGAGATTCGCGGCCATCGCCGGACCTATATCGGCGCGCTGCCCGGACAGATCATTCAGCACCTGAAGCGTGTGGAGGTGAAAGACCCGGTCTTCATGCTGGACGAGATCGACAAGCTAGGCCGCGATTTCCGTGGCGATCCAGCCAGCGCACTGCTCGAAACGCTGGACCCGGAGCAGAACAACACCTTCCGCGATAATTATCTCGACCAGCCGTTCGATTTATCGAAGGTGCTGTTCATCTGCACGGCCAACCAACTCGACACCATTCCCGGGCCGCTGCTGGATCGCATGGAGATTATCGAGCTCACCGGCTACACCGAGGAAGAGAAAGTCGCCATTGCGGAGCGCTATTTGATTCCAAGGCAGATCAAGGAGAACGGTCTAAAGCCGGAGATGATCGAGTTCCCGCGCGAGTCCGTGTCTCTGGTCGCGCGCCACTACACCCGAGAGGCGGGGGTGCGTAAGCTCGAACAGCAGATCGGTACAGTATGCCGTAAGCTGGCACGCAAAATTGCCGAAGGACGCACGGAAAAGCTTGTTATCACGCCCGAGATCATCCATGAATTCCTGGGTGGAATCAAGGTGCGGGTCGACACGGAAATTGCCGAACGCACGCGTCGTGCAGGCGTGGTGGTTGGGCTTGCCTGGACTCCTGCGGGCGGCGACATTCTCTTCATCGAAGCCAATAAGATGAAGGGCAAAGGCGGCTTCAACATCACCGGCCAGATTGGCGATGTGATGAAAGAATCCATGCAGGCCGCGCTCACGTGGGTACGGTCAAACGCGCTTTCACTAGGGCTTGACGAAGATTTCACTAAAGATGTGGACATTCATATTCACGTTCCGGCCGGGGGAATCCCGAAAGATGGTCCCAGCGCCGGTGTCACCATGGCGACCGCGCTGGTGAGCCTGCTGACGGACAAACCGGTGCGTCCGCTGCTGGCGATGACCGGTGAGATTACGTTGTCAGGCGATGTACTTCCTGTTGGCGGCATCAAGGAGAAGTTCCTTGCGGCTAAACGTGCCGGAGTGCGCGATGTCGTCATGCCGCAGGATTGTAAACAGCAAGTGGATGAAGATTTGACCCCGGACCAGATCGACGGAATCAACATCCACTATGCGCGTCACATCGAAGACGTGCTGGCGGTCGCGTTGCCTAAGGATCACCGCGAAGAAATCAAAGATGAAGAGGTTCGCGAAGAAGTGCTTGCCGCCGCAGCGGAGTAGAAGCTTCGGCTGTAAAAATCTCCGGCGCGAGTGTTGCCGCAGCTTCTGTAAGTAAGGCCGGTGCAATTGAACCGCACCGGCCTTTCTCTCTTTGTTCTCAGCAGATGCTAAGGACAGGTGCAGCCCGTGATGGTATCGCTATCCAATGTGACGGCACCATTGCGTGCAAGAGCCCTGCCTTGCAGGTTGACTCCGGTCGTTACCGTAATCGAGGTTAGTGCGAGAATGTTTCCCTTGAATACGGAAGCGGTTCCCAGAGTTGCAGAACTACCTACCTGCCAGAAGACGTTGCAAGCTTTAGCTCCGTTTGCCAAAATAATATGGCTGCCGCTGGAGGTTGTAAGAGCTGATGCGATCTGGAAGATAAAGACGGCGTCGGAGTTCCCCTGTGCATCGAGCGTGAGATCTCCTGAAAGGTCAAGCGATGAGGCGGACGTATACACGCCCGTGGTTAATGTCTTCCCAGCCAGATCACCCGACTCTGGGGTACCGCCAGAACGTGTCGAAGCATCGACATAGGCGTTCGTTAGCGTAGCTTGAGCGTTGGCTGCGGCAGTGTCGGCGAGATGAATTGTTCCACCGAGTAGGCCAGGAGGAAATCCTGTAACCGCAGTTCCAGGGCTAATACCAACATCACCCGATATCACAGTTGGACCGGTGTTGGTGACTGTGGATCCGGCTAATACTGAGAAGTTTCCTATGTTCGGACAAAGAGCGACCGTTGCTGGTCCGGTACTTGTCCCAGAACCGGTCGTGAACGTCTGTGTGAGTGGCGCGGCAAGCGGAACTCCTCCAGCATCCTTGGAATTTGTCGTCACGTTGAAGGTGTACGTAGTATTCGGAGCTAAGGGCGCGGAGGGCGTAAGCGTAGCGGTTTGAGTTACAACGTCATAAGTGACGGTTGCTGTCACGCCGCTGATGAAAAAAGTAAATGGATTGAGGGTAGAGGAAGACATCTGTTCATCAAATGTCACAGCGATTTTCTGATTCAGCGGTACCCCAGTGGCACCCGGTGTTAGATTGACCGCTGAAACATACGGCGCAGAGGTATCTGTCGTTGAACGGGTGACAAAAGAAAAATTGAACGGCGCTGCCAATCGCGAACCATTGGTGTCGCGGGCGTCCGTGGTGATCGTAGCCTTGTAAGTGGTGTTAGAGGTGAAGTTAGGGGAAGGAGTGAAGGATCCGATCTTGTTGAGCGGGTCATAACTGACTGTGCCAGAAGCCCCCGCCACCAAAAAGCTGTTTCCGTTGATACTTGCCG
>JAABUJ010001051.1_pt1 | contig 44288 bp, 43 predicted proteins | sample 5559131 | NCBI WGS metagenome assembly JAABUJ01 (sample SAMN10711875, study PRJNA513366) | rock metagenome | isolation source: Antarctica rocks | place: Antarctica: Victoria Land, Mt New Zealand nord | collected 2016-01-07
AGGAGGGGAGGGCGGGGCGTGATGGGGGGGGGGACGGACCTTTCGCGCTCATAGGCTTCGGACATGGTTGGGTGCTTGTGTTGGTTTGGTGGGTTGGTTTGGTGGGTTGATTGGTAGTTAGGCGCGTCCGGGTTCGGTGGCTTGGTCGTAGAGGGTGAGGTAGTTGCGGGTGGTTTCGTTTCGAGTGGTTTGGATGCGGGTTTGAATGAGAGCATGGCGTATCTGGTCTGCTCCGTACCTTGACGTATTTTAGGGCTAAGCGAGATGCGTGGCGGATTTAGCGTCCAACCCTCCGGAGTTATTTTGTAGGCTATCAGATCGAGATTAGATTCGCTATAGAACAGACGAGATATTTTCAGACTCGCAAGACAACAGGCATGGATCTATACCAGTTCTACGATCATTCCTGTGTTGAGATTTCGAGGGTCATGTCAGTTTACTCTAAAGTTTGTACTGATTACATTGAGGGAGAGTTCTCGGTATTTGCTGGTCTCGATACAGTACGTGTGGAGAAAAGTGAGTGAAGTCTCTCCATGCAGAACTGCGGACCAACGACAAGCAACTATTAGAATGAGACCACCAATGCCGCGATCTGTATGAGGTTAACCGGGCATGAGCTATAAAACATAGCCGCCTTGATGCCTGGTACTGATTATGGTGTAAATTGACAGTATGCCAGCGGGGCCGGTTGATAATGTGTTTGATCATACCTAAGGTACTTTGCACCGTTTTGGCTCCAATTCTGAAAGTTGGCCAGAACCTTCAGTACTCAAGTGCGGTTGTGATGTAAGAGATCATCTCAAAGAAGTCAATGGCCTGGCTAAGGTATTAATATTGTACTTAGCAGTGAGCCAGTTCCAACCAACGTTTTATAAAGGCAGCTAACTCAACATAGAAGGAGGTTCAAGGTACCTACCTAAGGTACTGTACGGTACCTTACCTAGTACTGTATCTGCCGGTGCACACAAGATCTACATTTTAGCTTGGACACCAAGGCGGGCACAGCACCCCTACCTATAGTTTACCATGGTTGACCCCATGAAATCGGTTGAAGAGGGGTGGTTCCTAGATGACTTGTTAGCAGGATGGCGGTGTCAGACTATCCAAAAGATGAACGCGCTTCTTCATGCAAGCTCATAAGCTTGCAAGCTTCAGCAAACCAACAGACGGAATCCCCAGGAAAGGCTTCCCGCTCGGATCCTCAAATTCCATCTTCTACCTTACCTGTCCATCAGCAATAATAACAGCTCCTACGACAATGTCAGGCCATCAGCAGCAGCAGCCACGTGGGGTCCATCTGGTTGGCAGTATTCCCCTCCCCTCAACCGAACAGGTCTTTCGTGAAGCCTGCAAGACTCTTCCTGGACGCCTTCGCCGACTCCCTGACGGCGAGACTGGCCACCGCCAAGCCTTCACCACCTTCCAACGAGACGCTTTTGCCCCCAATCCTGGTGTTCTCCGATCGTTCGGCCCTCAGGATGGCAGCCACGAGGAAGCCAAACCCGCGGCGGGCGACATCCAGGTACTTTCGACAAAGTACGACGAGTATGCACTGTCGTCGTACACCAAGTTCTGCCAATTACGTACCGAGGGTATCATCCCGAAAGGAACACGCTTCCAGGTCTCCCTGGCCACTCCGATCAACACCATCTGCCCCTTCGTTGATCCGAGCTACCAGGCAGCCGCCGAGCCGGTCTACGAAAAGGCGTTGCTGAGGGCCTTGCGGCGGATTCAAGACGAGATTCCAGCCGAGGATCTGGCGATTCAATGGGATGTGGCGGTGGAGTTTGCGATGCTGGAGAAAGTCGGCTTCTCATTCATCTTCAAACCGTGGTTCTCTCCGGTGAAAGAGGGCATCATGGAACGCATCGTCCGCTTATCCGCCGCGGTAGATGACAAAGTCGAGTTGGGATACCACCTCTGCTACGGGGACAGAGAACACCAGCATTTCGTGCAGCCCAAGGATGTAGGGCTTCTGGTCGAGATGGCGAACTTGATTGTCGAGCAAGTGCAGCACCCTGTCAGCTGGATCCACATGCCCGTGCCGAAGGACAGAGACGACGCCGCGTATTTTGCACCGCTCAAAACACTCCGGCTTCAGGGGAACACCGAGCTCTATCTCGGAGTGGTACACTATAAGGATGAAGAAGGGACTCGGCGCAGGATCAAAGCTGCAAACGAGGTGGTGAAGGAGTTTGGAGTGGCTACAGAGTGCGGGATGGGACGAACTCCGGCTGAAGAGCTTGGCGATATCTTGGCCATCTGCGCGGCCGTGACAGCGCCCTACTCGTGAGCATGATTGATCTTTTGCATGGCTTGCATCCGTTCAGGTGGATACGAGTTCTAGACGAGCTTGCCAACGTTTCCCAAATATGATATGATAGTATTGCTCCATATGAGTAATGTTCATTAGGAGATCAACCTTGTTGCTTCAGTTCTCTTCTTCCATACCTAAGGTACCTTATTCCAGAGGAATGACTAAGTTACCCAAGCGGCCACGAGCTACCTTACCTTACTGTAACTAAGGTAACACCGAGATGAAGTCCCGAGCGTGGTAGGCGAAGGTATGGGTTCCTGGTTGCCGGGAGGTCGGAAAAGCGGAGACCGGAAAAGGTAAAAACCCTTTACTCTTTCTGACCAAGGTAAGTTAACTTACGCTTCGTACAGTAAGGCACGAGCAATCAAGTTACAATGGAAAGTACGAGGTTAACTTAAGGTACTGCAATTGATGCCTGTCGAGCACATCCTCTACTTCAACCACACCGTCTTTAACGGGCCTGACGATCTTCTTCAAGTCAAGTTAATTCAAAAGCCGGAAGCACTGACTACTCGTGCTTGTGCTTGTGCTTTTACTTCGTATAGTACTCGTACCCTGCTACTGATCAACGGTCCGCAACCCGAAAGCCGTGAGAAGCGTTGGCTATATTTTGCTGCTGGCAGAGGAAGTCGGGATCTCCTTGATCAATGGTCACGATGATACAATAACTTCCATGCATCAGGATCCTTCATCGGCCAACCCCCTAGCGCAGCAGACACGAAAGATCAAATTGCCGCTGCTCCTCGAAAAGTCAGAGCTCAGCATCCATCACTTTCATTAACATTTCTTCGTCATCTTTACTTGTCCTGTCTGCAAAGATGGGCATGCCTACTCTCGCTCAGATTCAGTATATGGAAGCACATATCACTGATGACAAGAGACCCAATCTGATTGCCGCATTCACCGTTTCTATCGCTCTAGCTTACATTGCCGTGATCTTGAGGTTCGTTGCCCGACGGCGGAGAGGGGTGCAATTGCTGGCAGATGACTGGCTGATCTTCGTGGCGTCGGTGAGTTGTCCTGGTGATATCACTGCAATCGAATGGGCTTCGTTGAGACTCAGAAAGGCTGATGAGGTCTGAGTGAACAGACACTTGTCACCGGCCTCGTAACAGCTAGCTTGTGTATGGTACGCTATGGCTTGGGACGACATGTGATCCTGGTGACAAATCCGGCAGCTCTCACGAAGGTAAGTCATGGTTGGACGGTCATACATGATAAGGTCTGACCGATCTTCTTCTATCACAGGCAGTCATCGCGGCGGAGGTCCTTTATTGCTGCAGTATCGTGCCCGTCAAACTCTCCATTCTTTACCTCTATCGTCGGATCTTTCCCTCGAAAAACTTACACATCGCCACCATTGTTGTCGGTGCCACTGTCGTGGCTTATTCCTTCACCCAGGCCGTGGCCATGATCCTTCAGTGCATACCGCTTTCGTCTCTTTGGACGGGTGCCCCAGGGCGATGTATCGACATTGATACTTTATTCACCGTAATGGCGTGAGGCTTCCTGTTCAGATGATCCCCGTGAACAGTGTTGACTCCAGAGATAGCGTTCTCAATGTCCTTACAGACTTTATAATGTTGGCCATGCCGGTGCCATTCCTGTGGCGATTAAATGTCTCGCAGACTCGCAAAGTCCAGGTTTTTGGTATATTTGCGCTCGGTGGCTGGTACGTCTTGTGCTCGATTAAATCTCCAGATCATCATCATCCATAACATGCTAATCAACCGATGCCTACAGTGTCTGCGTTTTCGCCATCATCAGATCAGCTTATGTTGGCACCGCCTCGCCCACTGATCCGAGCTGTACGTCCTCGCTCAGAGCAGGTTGTATAGAGTAAGCCGCAGGCTGCGAGCTGACCACCTTACAGGGAACGATATCAACGGCGCCACTTGGTCCGTCATCGAAGTCTGCGTCGGCGTTGTCAGCGCCTGCTTGCCCACCCTGCGCCCGTTATTCCACAGGGGTGGCCAAGATACCCGGTCGGCCCCGAGCAAGGGTGCCAGCGACTACGACGGATTTTCCTTGCCATTGTCCAACAAACCTATGCAGGGCTGGACGACTGTGAGCTCGGACACCATGGGAGCTCATGACGACACGAGACCGTTTGCACGGCTGGATGAATCGTCAAATATTGCGGGCGGCAGGCAATCTGCGAAGTCATTCTCACAGCCGAGCAAGCAAGGTATCGCGGTGACGACTGAACTTCATCAGGAGTATCATACCGAGCGCTGATGAGAGCCTTGGTGGGGATTCGTTCCTAGATCGTGATAGAGTGGCTGGCGTTTTGAAACATCGAACCAAAAGTCGATGGGCTCACAAGAGTTGTACCATATCAGATTCGTTTTTTTTACTCCTGGAGCTCAGATTGACGGCGTGGTGATGCTGGCTAAATTGCGAGTTGAGAGCGTTGACGGCGTCTATACACAGGCGCTGAGTATATATCATGCGGCCATGGCAGCCGAGTGGGTGCTATGGCGATGGCAAGGCCGTTACACTTGATCGTATAGCGAGTACGCGGGGATTGAAGTTGTCTGTACCTAGATGGTGAAAGCTACGCTTCTAGATATCGAGGTGCAACCTTGGACCCAACTCGGTGAGTGGGTTGGTTTATAATGAATACAAAAGGGTAGCCGGCTGGCCGGCTTGAAGGGCACGACCACTACATCCAGAACTCTGAAATCAAGACGTATATGAGAGATATACTATCTTTATGGATCTTGATATACCACATGAGAACGCCATAAGCTGGACAACCGCGCCGCCCTCATCCTCAAGTGGCCACGTCAATCATCAACACACCGAGTTGGACCCCACCATGGTCCGTGTCTGCACTGGGCAAAGCGGGTCTCCCTTAGTAGGAAAGGTTACATCCTGTAAGGTAGGTCTGAGACCTACCCGATGCGGCGTGAAGGTGCACACAACACCTTTATATGCACTTCTTCACGGCAGTCGGGCTCCATTCCTTATCTGCCAGAACAACGACGCGGGACGGACTGTCGGAATTTTGGAGGCGAGTGCTTCGTTCATGGGATGATGGACAGCGAGGCCTTGTATATCTTGGTGACGGAAACGTTTGGGGATCCGCGCTGCGATGAGATAGGCAGGACATGTTTCCAACCGAGTTGTTCCATCGTAATAGGCGTCTCTCGAGTCAATCGATTTCGTACTCCTTGCCTTACAGTATGTAGTCGCTGCAAGATGTAGGGCTTGCAGATAAGTTATCAGAAGCTGTGTTTTTGGCTTTAGAGAGGATTACGCGTTTTAAGACGGCGCAGGGTATCTTAGCAGGTTACGTGTGACGGCGGCGGATGCTTAGCTAAGCAGTTGGTCGTCATAGGTATGGTATCACCGACCTTCTGTCTTCTACGCCGCCATACTTCGAACGTTCAATTCATATTGTCTTTCCAAGCGTCCTTCCCCGGAATAGAAAACTTTTCTATACCGGTCGACTCCGGCGTGTGCGAACGATTCATCTCCGACCTTTTGTTCTCCCACGAATAGCTATCAAGATGGTGTTCGGAATAAATAATCCTCTGCCGTCCACTATGGGAAGTACGAAGCTGCCCTCCACATACATGCTAGAAGGAATTTAGCTAACTTCCCGCAGACGAGTGCAAGAAGGCTGGCAAAGTACTCGCATCGTTCGTTGATCCGCGGCAAGCTTTTGGGCCTGATAAGATAATACCTCCGGAGATCTTGGCAAACGCAAAGGTAAAACAGATCATGGGGGTTATACAAAGTATGCGTATGCTTATAGGATCGGTAGGGCCTGGCCATCCTTACGGTCTTCAAATTCGGGTTCATAGGCTCAGCACGAGGGGGATCCGGAGTGGTGGTTGCGCGACTGGGAGATGGGACATGGTCTGCTCCGTCTGCAATCGCAACAGCCGGGGGCGGATTCGGTGGCCAGATCGGGGTCGAGTTGACGGACTTCGTCTTCATCCTCAACGACGCCGCCGCAGTGCGCTCCTTCTCGCAAGTCGGTTCCCTCACCTTCGGCGGCAACGTTTCCATCGCCGCCGGCCCAGTCGGCCGAAACGCAGAAGCGGCAGGTGCGGCGAGTCTGAAGGGCGTGGCGGCGGTCTTCTCGTACTCGAAAACAAAAGGCCTCTTTGCAGGCGTGAGTCTGGAGGGGAGCGCGATCATCGAGCGGAGGGACGCCAACGAGAAGCTCTACAACAGCCGGATCACCGCCGCTCAGATCCTCGAGGGTGGAGTGCGACCACCGCCCGCCGCTGAGCCCCTGATGCGCGTGCTGAATTCCAGAGTGTTTGCCGGAGTCCACTCGCACGGTGGGGAGACCATGTACAACGACATACCCGTCTACGACGACCGTCACGACGACGTGGTGTGGGACGGCCGGAGAGATGGGGCTGCCTCCAACACCAACGAGAACTATTCGTACAGCGACCAGCCCAAACGGTCGAGCACGTGGGCCGACAACGTCTACGACCGACAATCCGGCAGCGGCGGCGTCAACCGGTCCTTCAGCACGCGGGCAAACCCTGACGCCACGTTCGACACCATGGACGGACGCGATCGTAAACCGAGCAGACCCACGGCGCCGAAACCGAATTGGCTCAAGAACAATGCGGCGGCGGCGGGGGGAAAGGATCAGGCTATTGCTCTTTTCACCTTCGCGGCCGACCAGCCCGGGGATTTGGGGTTCAAGAAGGGCGACGTCATTACCATCACGAAGAAAACAGAGAACGCGGCGGATTGGTGGACGGGGAGGATTGGAGAGAGGACGGGTATCTTTCCGAGGTATGTCGCGTTAAGATTATGGCTTTTCCCATTGGGCTGGGACATGACTGACGCCACTATAGCAACTACGTAAAATCTGTGGAATGAGAAGTTATAGCGTGGTGGACTCTTGAGTGCTGCAGTGCTGGTCTGATTATATGAGTTGATGCCGACATGGGAAGCGTCGGAGTCCCGGAGGCGTTCTGAATATTCTGTTCGTCCTCTGACTGTTTTCCACATCTCACCCGTTTCTACCAAGTACAAAAGTGCCTTCTCACAAGATATGCACTGGCATCGCCCGACTCAGCTTCATTCGGCTTGCCAACAACAGCGACGTAAACTATACATCTTGCCAAAATCGTGCATCGCACGTTCACCGCCTCCGCCACACCCACCCCCCCGCGCCCCGCGCTATCTACGTCCTCAAACCCTCCCCTGGCCCCTCCTCCCCAAACCTCAAACTAACACTATTAACACAATGCCTCTCATCCGTCGGCGTCGGATACCCCTCGCCCTTAAAAACATGCCCCAAATGGCCTCCACAGTTACTGCACACAATCTCCGTCCGCTGCATCCCAAACGCCCCGTCCACGTGCCGCGTCACCGCCCCCGGGATGCTGTCGAAATACGCCGGCCACCCGCAGCCGGACTTGAACTTGTGCGACGCCTTGTAGAGCGGTGCGGCGCAGCCCGCGCACGTGTAGACGCCCGAGGAGGGGGTGTGTTTGTCGTAGCTGCCGGTGAAGGACGGCTCGGTGCCTTTTTGGCGGAGGATGCGGAATTGTTCTGTTGTGGAGCGCGGGCGGGTTAGTGGGAGGGGGTTGGGAAGGCGGGGAGGGGGTATGGGGGTGCGGTACCTTTACTCAACACAGCGCGCCACTCGTCGTCGCTCTTCTGGATTGGGTACGACATGTTTTTGTCCGAGCTCGAGCTGAAGAGGGAGCCGAGGAAGGGGATGGTGGGCATGGATTTCAAGAGGGTGGCGCGCGCGAAAGGCTGGAGGGCTCGTGCGCGTTGCGACGGAGCGGGGAGGGTGTAGTTGGATAGAGCGTGGAGTGTACGGAGGATGTTTGGGAAGGACGGGATGCGCATGTAGGTTGGTGGTTGGTGGCGGGGGGTTTTATATGTGAGAGGAGGTGGTTGGGTCGAGGGATTGTTGGAAGGGTAGGGTAAGATGAGTTATCAGTATATCGATGACGTCGGGCATTTGGAATCGCCACACGCAGAAGCACATTACATAAGCGGTAGCGCAATGGGGCTGTGGACGGTATTTGCATGTTCCGCTTGATTACGGATCAACAGCAACGTTTGTCAAGCGCAATGATTGAGCATTGAGTATATCTTTATATTACGGAAAAGTCTTTGGAGCCCACCCCGCAAGCTCTCTCAAGAGCCCAATGCATATCCAATGCGTAACGCTGGAAGGCCTGTCTGTACTCGTACAGCCTTCCCATGCTGAAATACCACAGAGTACATATACCAATCCCTAGACTCGGGTATAACCATATCAACTTCAAATCCGAATTGTAGATGCCCAATCAAAGTCTCCTAGCAACCCCTCGTACGACCAACACCCCCTCGCCAATCTCGACTTTCCATCCTTCTCGTACAAGCATCTTGCCCACAGCTGGCCCCAGCTTGCCTCTACCGCCCTCACTGTGTTTGCCCATGCCGGTGACGATTCTGAACCCTCCTTTTGGAGCCGAGCCCGGTTCTGTATCCTTCAGTGCAGCCCACCATGCCGTGACCCTCTCCCTAGCGATGCGTACGGCATCCTTGACACCAACGCCATGCAAGTCTAAATCGAGTCGGGTAGACTGTGAAGTCACAAGGGCATCGGCAGCCGCGGCAGAGTACTTCTTTGCGATAGCGTCGTGATCTCGGCCGATGGAACTGTAGTAACCCGCCGCAGCGCCCATTAGCGGGTCGGATTTGCTCTTACGATAGGCAGCTGAAGCTTGGTTGAATGCAGTCTGACGTGCCAGTGTGTTGGTAGCTGCGAGCGCTGTAGCAGTAGAGAGGTCGAGGCGGAGGTTCTTAGCTGCAGAGCGCTTTACTGGTGAAGACAGGCCTGTCTCGTTCAAATCAATGGTAGAGTACTTCGTGATGATTTCGATACCGCCGAGCTGTTTGCTGCGGAACGGTTTCGCGGTCAGAATTGTGGCCAGTTCGTGCGCGGAGGACGTCGAAGGATAGGTAAGACGAATCAGTGCAGTGAGATGAAACATTGAGATAGTAGGAAAATCTCCACCAAGTTCAGAGGCATGTGTTTGAACTGTCAGCTCGTCCAGTGCGGTAGTGGAAACCTCGCTGCTTGCCATTTCGAGTAAAGCTCCGACTGTAGCTGGCATTGATGCACCATGTGCATGATAATGTGAGGAGACGGTCTGCATCGGTAGCCCAGTCCTCTGACAGATGAACTCAACGTCTCTTCTGGCGGCCTCCCACGTACTGATTCCTTCTTCAGTATTGACATCTGTGAGCTGTGCAGGCGTCGAACTTGCCCTCCTCCCATTTCTCAGCTGCTTCTTCTTCTTGCCTTTGCCTTGTCGACCTCTTCTGCCTACGGAATCCTCCACGAAACCGTCAACACCTTTCAGGAGAACCCCGACCTCACCCTGCTCTTCCTCAAAGAAAACCCGACTCAACAGCTCCTCCACTGCTCGCCCTAGATTCTCGCCAGACTTCTTCAACGTGTAGCTGATCCTGAACTTCTTGACGCTTGGGAACATCTCGTGTAACACCCTTTCTTTACTCTCCACATCCAGCTCTTCTAAGCCCATATCGTAATGAGTAGACGGAAATCTTTCCTCGTCTTCTATTTCCGCGCCCGAGTAGCCAGGGTCAAGTGCTAGCAACGATAGCGAATGCGACGTGCTCGTAAGATCGGTGTCGTCCGATCTAGAAGCCACTTCCCCGTTCCAAGACTGCGCGCGCTCTGATGTCGCCTGCGTGCCTGTGCTTGTATCATCTTGAACGCCGCTGCTGGCGGAAGGATCAAATCCAGTAGCCTCTTCTATTGCGGCGTGGGCCTGTAGTGCATCCAGTGTCGCACGTGCATCCTGGATCCCGCGGCCTGTAGAAAGATCGTAGTCGGACAATATCGCAAAGCAGAGCGCCGAATCAATAGGAGGACAATACTCTCTCTAGTCGAAGATGGTGCGATCAGCTTGCCGCTCTTGGAGGTTGAATGGCATGGGACGTACCTGTAGCTGGGCGATAGTGTCATCCATTTTTGGAATCTTGCTGTATTCGTGTGCCGGTTGCGCTTCTTAGATTTATCATGCTCAAACTTAACATACAATCCATTGAGTAGTTGCGATTTCGAGTGTGGTGTTTCGATAGACTCAAATGCCAAGGGTAGTTGTGCGCTGGAGAATGTTGGTTGGGATTGTTCTGATGTGTTTACCTGATCCATGACTCGACGACTTTTCCAGCTACGCTTCTTTGAGTCAAGCTCGATTAAGGTCACAACTGAAGGTTGAGTATCATAAAGTCACTCAAAATATAAAACTGATATGCTTCATCGAGCTTTATGTCTTCGCTATGGGTACGTATAGAGCATACATTCATCCTGCCTGTTTTGAGAATCACCGACACGCCTTAGATGTCCGCAATCCATGCGGGAGCGATCAGAGCAAATGTAGTATCGAGTGGACTCGTAGCAAGTTATGCTAAGGATCGATCAAGATTAGCACAAGTAAAGAAGGCATACTCTAGATGCAAGCTCGTAGAATGCAAAAACACCCCATGTCATAACCCAAGATCTCAGGCCGGCAGCTGTGCCGTAACTCCAGTCGAACATGGTAGAGGGAGTTCAGCGTGCGTCAAGTCATCAGTAGATTTCGATATCGTACGGGGAGGTCAAATCTCAACCAGCTCAGGACAGGTGGAATGCACCCTGGCCTTCCCTGATGGCTGTGCTCAGCCGCTCGCGCATCACATCGAGGTCGGTATAGTCCGGAAGCTTCAGATAGTTGACGCACGTCATAACACTGGGCAAGTAGTCGTCCGATGCATACGGCGGCTCGCTAGGTTTGCAAACGACTGTGAACATCGGTGTGAGGCTTTTGAAGCCTGTCAAGAATTGTTAGCTTACCACAGTCACCGATCAGAGAGCTTCGAGAAAGCAACTCACCTCCGATTGGTAGTTTCGGACTCCCAGTTACAAATTGGAGGAAATCACGTCTCTGCGGGAGAGAAAGCTCGCTCATAGTTTGTAGTAGGTTACGAACGCTCTTGCTGTCCATGTTGAAACCGTGATCGGCCTTGATAGAATCCATAAGAGCTAAGGTATGGGTTAGCGGTGTGTGTTACAGTCAAGTAGACGGCGTAATACATACTTTCGATGGTCCAATCCTCGTCAACTCGTCCGAACAGCATGACAAGCTCGTTCGGTGTAAACGCTTTCAAAGCGGAATAAGGAAAGACTTGGGAGAAGCCGACTCTGAATGCATCTACCTGCCTCTGCACCCCGCTACCAAGGGTAAGGTCAATCACTTTGTCAAGATATTGACCCACATTGTCCATAGTGACAGGAATGTTGGAGCCATTGGGCACAAGCTCGATCGCGGGATATCCTGGAAGGGTGAAGTCGAGGCCCAGGTCGTCGATACGGACCCCTTGTATCTCAATATCATGACCGGCATGCACCTTCTGAACTGCAGTCAATCGGCCATTCTCGTTGATTCTCTTCTTGGCCTGTGCAAACTGTCTGACCAGCCTCAACGATTTAGCAAGGGCACTGTCCACAGTCTTGATAGCGCCCAACGATGGCACGACCGTCGTCGGACCATCCCCAATTCGGAAGAACGTAGGGTTGAACGAGACGTCGATAATGCGGGAGTCTAGCATGGATCGGGCAACAAACTTTCCCAACATCTTGAACAGGTGAAGTACTTTCCTGCCATTCTCGTGATTTGCTTGCTCTGCACTCATCGGAGCTGGGAACAATCCTAATTTGCCAAATGCATACTCATCATCGTCGTTGAATTCGTTCTCGCGCCAAAGTTTGAGTTTCTTCTTAGAGAACTCCTTAGACACCGTAGAATAGAATTCCAAAGTGGGTCCCAAGCCAGTTCCGACTTCTTCAAAATATTCCACCTCGAGGACACTGGGCGAAGCGCCATAAAGTTCCATGACCTTGACGCCGGATTCTAGGATTCTCGTACGTGAGATGCGTACCTTTTGACGTTGCAGTCTTCCTAGGAAGGGTCGGTCATCGCGATGGCGATGCCGAGAATCCTCGGTCGATTGAGCGTTCTGCCATCTACTCATGGATCGAGAGTATCCGAAAGATGTTGATTGCAGAAAGAGATGACGTGTTTCGAAGGGAAAGAGGAAGGGATAAAGGCGGGCTAGATCCTCGCTCCATGTTGGCAAGCAGTTGCTCGCGACAATCAACGGCTCTTCCAGTTGCCTATTCAACTTGGCCGTAAGTTTTGTGTTCACGAATTGAGACAAAGGCTCCGCATTGAGCTTGATAGTATCCTTTTTCTCTCCCATGACATCGTCAAGATTGGCGTTTAGCTCATGAAGCATATTGAGAAGACGGAGAATTGCTGAGGTTGTCGGATTCTTGTCCAGAGATACAGGCATTCCCGATAAAGTCGTTTGTGCAGAAATCTCAGGTGGCGGTGACAGGGTGGAAGGTTCAGCAGGTGGTGGCCCAGGCACACGCTTGAACTTTATGGTATGGATTGCAGACCACAGGTTCCTACCAATTGGTTCTTCAGGTTGAAATTGGTTGTGATGAACAACCCGGTAGATTGTGGTTTCGTTAGCGATGGGTCGGTCTCCAATGCTAAACTCAATGTGCCAATCTTGTGGAACTGCCTGAATGGCTGCAGCATACGACATTGGACGGTTGGCAAGTGCCGTTGCGATGCCTGCTGCTGATGAACCGGTAGTTTGTACGGACGGTGGTATTCTAGGGACAGACGTTGAAGATTGAGAAGGTGTAGCAACTCGGGTCCCGTCTTCTTTACGAGCTGTCACTTTCCCGGTAGATGCCACCTCCATGTTGACGGCCGTGGGATCCGGGATTGGTTCTTCCCCCATAGCATCGTCTAGTTCATCAACGATTGCATCCAGGGCGCTGCTGTCACCTAGATCGTCGTCATCTGTAAGTTCCCTCTCATCCGGACACTCCAATGGGTGTCGTAGCTCCTCATCGTCCTGGGGTGGGGGCGGAGGTGCTTGAGATTGAAGCTGTTGTCTACGGCTCGATCTTCGTGCTGTCCCAGCTTTGTCTTTCGTGTTACTCGAGCCTGGCTGCTGGGGCGAGGTCGTCGCAGCGGCCTTGGTTTTGGACGATTTGCGAGAGGTACGGCCAGTAGTACCAGCAGCAACCGGATGTGTGGGAAGAGAAGGCGGGTCTCCGGTACCTAACAAACCACGCTCAACCAATTTCTGATGAGGGCTAGGCAAACCGGCTGCGGCGGCGAAGGCGGCAAGGGCGTGTGAGACACCTTCACGATGTCTCGGACCCCGTGGCCGCTCCGCGAGACTGATCCTTGGCCGGAGATAATCATCTAGAGCTTTGAACGTTGCAATGGCGTGGATCGAGACCATGATATTACGGTATGGTTTGGGGATCTCCGATTCTTCGTCAACAACGAGCTTTAGACGGAGCTGCTTCGCCAGCATTGAAGCGGCACTGCTTCTATTACTGTCAAATGCATTGTGATGGACGGTAATGACTTCGAAGTGTTCGGCTCGGCTTAGCAGGTCTTGGAGTTTGTGCACTAAGACGCTGAATGGTGTGACTGGCGCGAGGTCTCCGGATGATTTCGATTGACTGAATATCGACGTGCCCATGAACGCCTCCAAGAATGCGGTTTGCGCCTCTTTGCTCACTTGTTCTAGGGGCATACCAGTTAGTGATATCATCTTAAGTTTACCCGGAATTAGCTTACCGTCGGGGTTGTTGAAAACATCCAGTAAAACTCGCACTATTTCCGAATTAAGAAGCTCAAAGCTTGTGATACTCTCTAAAGCATCTCCTTCAAAATACTTCGCCAGGCGATTGAAAAGGTGGACTCCTCTGCTGCTCTCGTCTTTCCGATAGCAATCCTCGATATCCTTCGCTAGATTTCGGAGCTCATCAAGTGTTTTCGAAGCTTTCTCATGCATCCCTTGACCGACAGCTCGATGATATGTCTCGAGGAATTTCTTCGCGCGTACAGTGATATGATCACGCACATTTGGCGCCACCGGAGGGACAGGATAATTTCTCTCCGATGAGGAAGAAGAGCTAGGTGAAGCGGAGATATCATCAAGGATCTCATCATGGTCGTCGTCGTGATCTTCACCGTCTTCATTTTCTTCCTCAGATGCATCATCCTCGTCGTGCTTCTCACTCAGGCTTCCCTTTTGGTCGTGATCCTCGATTTTATTTACGGATATTGTGTTCGACAAAGGAGTGTCGTCGATGCTAGGCTCGATCTTGATTGCTTTACTCGTCTCTCCGGACTTCTGTGGCTGTTGGCTTGCTAGGTTGGTGATTTCGGCGATAACACCTTCTCGATAGAATTGATACTCATAGATCGCTCCAAGTCTCTGAAGCAATAGCTCGGCAGCCTGCAAAGCAAAGGTCACTAGTGTGGGATGGTCTTGCTGAGACAGAATGGACGCCAGATATGAAGCGTAGGGGACCGTGCGCAGCGCCTCTTCAAGGATGCTAGTGTCCAGATTAGAGAGCATCTTCAGCTGAGCAGTCAGTACTTTCTGCCGGACATTGAGGTTAACAGTACTCGAGTAAGCGTCGGTTAGAGTTGGGAGGAGAATTATCGCAAAGCGCTTCAGCTCGTCTCGACACCCTTTGAGAAGCTCAATCCTCTTCTCATTCGGTGAATTCTTAGCTTTTGAAGGTGGGAGGGTGACCAAGTCATCGCCAGGATAGCCAGTCTCGAAGATATCATCCAAATACGACATTCCATCACCTGCAATCCCCGGAAGTAGCTCGCAGATTACGTTTAGCGTCTCGTAAACCTGTTCCCTTGGGCGGTGAATGAGAGCCTGCATGATAATCACAGTGTCGATCTTGGAGGCCACGTCGTCGGTCCCGCTCGGCGGTGAAACTCCCGTTAAGATCTGGTATAGCGTATCGACAACTTTCATCTTGAACAACTCGGCCGACAAGCGAGGGCTTGCCCGCGCAGTAATTGCTAGGAGGCGGAGAAATTGGGTATGGATACTTGGACCGATAAGGTTCGTAGTACCTGGAAGTAGAAGACGCAGGATTGCTTTGAGCATGTCAGGACTGACCAGCTCTTCAAGCTTGTCTTGCTGATACTTGAAGCTTTCGACCACTCTTGAAACACACAAACACCCCTGCTCGACAACCTTTTGATCGCTGCTGGTCAAGACGTTGAGTAGAATTGGCATGACGTCTCTAATCACAGGGAAGGAGTCCTCGGGGATGTTGCGACAGCAGTTGGCCGCGGTAGTGACCGCTGTCCTCTGGGTACTAGTGGCAAAGAAGTCCAAGTAGGTCAAGCAAGCAGTGAGACCCCCTTCGCGGACAATAGATGCTGGGAATTCAACGGATATCTTTTCCAGGGTCTATTACAATCAGGTCAGAGTATGTAGCTCGTCAAGATCAGACAGACTTACACTCAGCGCTTGTTCAGCAAGGTCAATGAATTGAATCTCCAAGAGCTTCTGACATAATATCGGGACGGCACCACCATAGACCACATTAGCCGTCGACGCCGGTAAGGCTTCCATCAAATTAGCTATGCAGCGACAGGCAAGAAGCATCATTTCTGGATTCTCCTCTCCCAGCTGGCTTGGTTGCATCAACGTAACGAGCTCTTTCACAAACTGATCTGGTGAGAAGTGTCCGGAAAGATTATCTTCAGTCGACACAAGCAGAATCTCGGAGAGCTCTTGCAGCGCGATAAGCTGCACGGACGGGTCATCTTTCTGTCTCAGGTTGTTCAAAATGTCGCGAAGACGGGTAGAAACACCGGACATCATGCCGCTCAAAGCTCGGAGAGTGCTCGAGAGGCCTGCTGGAGGTCCACCTAGTCCACCAAGGAAACCGCCTCTGAAAGGATCGTCGTCGTCTTCGTCGTCGTCGTCGTCAAGATCCCGTGACTGTCCATCACCTTCACTGTCACCGCTCTGGCCTCCATCAACCCGACCTTTCCGCTCAACCGTTGCCCGCCTCGCTTGGTTGTCTTCGACGTCCTTCATGCTAACATCTTCGTCCAGTTTCGTAGAGCCTTTCTTTGATCGTCTAGTTGAGGCCGCGGGGGTTGATGCAGATGGATCTGACACCAAGTTAGCGCAGTCGAGGCCTCAGAAACCTACGCGATATTGTGAAACTCACCACTTCGCTTGGTTCGACTCGATTTCCGTTTGGAGTTGCCAGTAGATGCAGTCGAAGGGTTGGGAGTCTCGTTCGGTGGGTTGGTAGGTTGTCTGACGCTAGTTCAGCATGCACGATTAGATAGAGAGAGAAAGGTATCAGGTGGTTCATACTCCTGGTTTGACATGGCAGTTGACGTCTTCCCTTTCTTTCGCCGGGAAGAGGCGGCTGGCTGTGGAGCCGGCTCTGGGTTGGAGACCTTCTGACGTTTGGCACGTCGGGGTGGTGATACTAGTACAGGTTCTGGAGTGTTATCTGGACTCGGCTCACGAGCGGTTGTGGTCTTGCGTTTTCGAGAGGGTTGTGTAGGCGGCGGAGCGGTGGTCGTCGTGGTCGAGGGTTGACCGGCCGGCGTTGTCGAATCTGCTGCGCGTCTCGCTGAAGAGCGAGTCACTCTGGAAGACATGAGAAACTATTTCTTCACTGAATCGCCCAAAGCGTCCATCAAAAACAGCTTGACGTGAGTGCAAATGTGGCTGGATGGTGGAGCAAGGTGTAGGTCTGACGAAGGTTCTGTTGCTCAGATAGGCACGGATGTATGCGTTACAGAATAAGACGATGGTAGCTACCTTGATGAGAGTGTAGGAGAGAGAGTTGAAGTAGAGGCGGGAGGTGTAAGGAGGAGTGGATGGAAAGGTTCGGCCGTGGAATGGGAAGGAGCTCTTCGCTTGGATCGTTGAGTGGCAGATCTCTCCATAAGTTAACCCGCCATAGGCGAGATGAAGGTCCGCAAAGCTGGGAGTCGACTGCGGGATCTAGGTGTTATGATGATAATGAAGTGTTGAGGTGATGTGATTGAAGAGTATTTTCTATGTTCAAGTGTTGAAGTGTTGTTGGTCCCTCGACATCGGGTCTGATGGACTGGTTTGGGAGACCCTTCAGGGCAACTTAACATATTCAGTTCGGGTACTTCCGTGGTGATGATCACGCCGGGGCTGATTGCACTAGGCACTTTATAGAAGTGCTATGACCGTCGACAACTCATCTGAATTGAATATTATTATCATTTACCTTCACTTCAGTATTAAATTGATATCAAGTACTCCAGATTCCATCCACAGGTGTATCTTAACTTATTAACTAACACATATGCCTTCCAAGCAATCTTCACATGCGCAGCGCACCTCGCTACAGCCCCATCTCATGGGTAGAGGTTCCTGTTCAACTGCCTACATTCTCATCGTCCGGTTCATTCTGCTCTCTCGTGGGTCGAACAGCTAACCTGAACAATCATACAACTATACCTCTACATACAAGACTTTTAAATCCAACAGCCCGTAAATTCATGACCTTCCCTCATATCGTAGCGGCGGAGATGCTTTACCTTATGTAAGCCGCCCCCCCACCAACTATGTAATGGAAGGTCTGAGGTACAAACACCACATCCAAAACAATGACTCAGTGCGGATTAGACATATCATCAGCTCTCCCCTCCTGAACCCCATCACTCAGTATCAGTATCACCTCAGAAACAACGAACGAGCCGTTTGGCCTAGTGGGCAACTGCTTTCCCCCCGCTTCAATAGCCGACGCATTGCTGCTACCGACTCTTCTCCCTGCGTCCTTGCGGCGGACACCTGGAATTAGTTACCGATTGTCCTTGGCACTCTGGTGCCTGGTCAGTCCAAGTAACCAAGATATTTTGATTCAAAGGCGCTGCTTCCGACGGTCTGTGTTGCAGTGCTTTAAAACGCCCGGGTCGTCGAAGATGCAAAGGCCCCAATCCATGGACCTTGAGACCAGCACACCGGAAGCCGTCCCTGAATCGCAAACAAATGGTCAAATCGATACATCAGCTGCGAGCGACATGAGCAGTTACACATTTCCTCAACATCGGCTGAAGAGGTTGATGAGCGACTCCTCGAAAACGCCATTATTACTGGTGGCATGTGGCTCATTTTCACCCATCACCTACCTGCACCTGCGTATGTTCGAGATGGCCGCCGACTACGTCAGATTCAATACCGAGTTCGAGATCATCGGAGGGTACCTGTCACCGGTCTCAGATGCATATAAGAAGGCCGGATTAGCCAGTGCGGAGCATCGGTGAGCTAACCAGTTCCGTTTCCACCGGTATTGCTACAATGTTGACTCTCCCTCTTAGAGTCCGCATGTGCGAGATCGCCGTGGAGCAGACATCAACTTGGCTCATGGTAGATCCTTGGGAAGCAGTTCAGAAAGAGTACCAACCAACAGCCGTCGTTCTTGACCACTTCGAGGAAGAGTTAAACGTCGTCCGTGGAGGCGTTGAGACCCTCAATGGCGAGCGAAAGCCGGTGCGCATAGCACTGCTGGCAGGAGCGGACCTCATTCAGACCATGTCAACACCTGGCGTCTGGAGCGACAAAGATCTCGACCACATATTAGGACGATATGGTACATTCATCGTTGAGAGGTCCGGTACCGACATCGACGACGCTTTGGCAACTCTGGAACCGTGGAAAGAGAATATAGAGGTCATTCAGCAACTGATTCAGAACGATGTCAGCAGCACCAAGATCCGGTTGTTTCTCAAGCGAGATATGAGCGTGCAATACCTCGTTCCGGCGCCAGTTATAGAGTATATCCACCAGCACGGCCTTTACGAAGACGATGGAGTAGCATCTAGCGTCCACGAACGCGAAAAGGAGAACAAGGGCAAAACTGCGACGAAGAGCTCGGCAGCCGAGAACTCTGAAAGCTAGAGCTCTGGGGAATCGTGATCGGCATGTTTCAACGGCGTTTTTGAAGGGACCATGACGTTGGTTCATGCCATTGGTATACGGGATTGCGTGTAGCGCTGCAATGTCAGGTTAGGCCGCAAAGGGCCAACTGCAGCACGCTCCATCTTGGATGTACTCTCTGCATGATTTTGGCCTACTTTCATAGATCCCTCCGCTTTCTAGAGGTGCGGTTTAGAGATACGAGGTTCAAACCTGGCTTTCCATTCGACTTTGAGGTTCTTGTACCGGAGTTCGTTCGTCCACCGTTATAGCATCACTTGATATCCTACAGAGGATGGCAGGGATTTACTGGCCCACGCCGACCATCATCTGAAAATAGATTATCGTCCTTCGATCTAGTCCTTGACTGCAGTTGAATTACACGAGAGTGTCATTGGCACTGCGTTCACTCAAAAGCCCAGTTTATCAACCCTAGGTAGCTTAGCGGGAATTAGTTCTTAAAAGCTCAGGAAACCATGAACACTGAAATGTAGTGTAATGGTTCCGAATTGCGAAATGTGCATGGTCATTAGAGAACTTTTGCAAAGTGTAAATAATTATTTACACTTCAAGTGAATTTGCACTTTCAGCCAGAATATTGATTCTTTCAGTCACTAAATCTAATGAGACAATATAAAAATTCATAAACATCTGATATGTAATTTCATCACTTAAATTCTTCATCTTAATATATCACTTTACCTCACTATCATCACAACATAAATAACTCATTGCTTATTGCTCTGCTTATTAAGCTTATTATAATGCATCTTAAGATCTTCAACAATCAGTCTCAGCATCAATATATAGCTTTGATGAAATATAATTTCTTTGAATTTTAACTTAATGATATAAATGACAAAATACAGCATCATTATATGCAGTAAAGTATTTAAATATTTACAGTACAATTGTTTAACAATAATGTATAAATTTACAATGTCAGATATTTAACAACTTCTTTTATTTCTGAAGCTTAACATCATTTTATAATGAATATAATATCAGTCTTTCTTTAAACTGACTTTGTTATGATGCTGGTGCCTTTTTTTCTCTCACTACACTAATTCACCATTATAGTCTTTTCTTGTTTCACCATTTCTTTTCATTTAGGCATTTGTTCTTGCTTTATTTGCCATTATGGGAAATTGCTTCTGCCTGCCTGCCCTTATGATGTAATAGTCAGACAACTATATAGCTGAGACTTCTCACTTACTTAGCAAGACAGCCTTTTACCTCTTGACATTATCAGACAGTAACAATTTGATAGTATCAAAGATGTTTTATCAGAACAATTATCAATTATTTATTAAGGTTCTAGCTTGCTAGACTGTCAGTTTTACAGCTTGACTTCTGTGCTGCATCAGATAACAATGAGGTCAATAGGCTAAATCATCAAGAAACCTCACTACCTTACTATTACATCACATCATTCTTTTGCTCTGTGACTTCACCTTATAGTCAAAACACCTCTCAACTCATCAAGCTGACAAAGATCTTCAACAAATCTTCTTTGCCTAATCTATTAAGACTACCTGACTGTACAGTAACTTTAGCTTATCAGCTTAGAAAGTACAAATTAATGAATCTTAATTTTGCCTCATTCATACCTAATGATATTGTCATTCTTATTCACAAAGTTACAACTCTATATGAACAGCCAAGTATTCAAGAAATTCAGGCTGCTTTCTTGACACCTTCTGACATATTTTCTTTTGCTTAAGCACATAATCAGACTCTATTCAATTTGGCACTACAGATCTTTAGTCAGAATGCAGCAATACTATGTACAGACTCATTCTTTCTTCAGTGAGCAGTCAAAACAGTCAGTCAGCAGCTAGAGATTGACAGTATATCTGATTCAGATTCATTAAATCTCTTTATGACTAAACAAAGACTACAACATTTCATCATTATCTCATTAAAAATTGACCTAAATATCTTAGAACATTCTATCATATTGTAAGCATCTCAAGTTGCTGAGTCTGAGTCTAGCTTCAACACTATTAAAAAAATTCTCTGAAATTCATCACAAAGCATGATAGACAATGATTAGAATGTTGGTTCACAAGACAATAATGATAATATATCTTTCTTAACTGATATGAATTCTGCTGTTTAAGCACAGATTCTGCAGATCATCACTGCATTAATTGCTTAATTACAAGAACAAGATGTCTTATAGCAAAGTATACCTGAGCTACTTGGTTCATTCAGCTCTTCTGACTCTCACAGAGGTGATGTTAATGGCAATAATAACTTTTATGAAGGTAACTTCACTTGAAAGTCAGTTAATATTGGCTTATTCTACTCAAATTTGCTTAAGAAGTGAGAAGACAGTGATATCATTGATAAGAATAACAAGAATTATTATTGAAATATCTATGTCTTTATTAATCAAGTTAAAGTGACAGCTATCACTTAAGACATCAGGCAAATACACTAAAACCTTGACACTAATCTACACAGAGAAGTGAAACTGTAATGAAATAGCTAGCTGTCAGAGATCATCTGTCTTGAACTAGTAGCTCATCTTAATGATGTTGAAGAATGATGCAAGGCACTAGAGAAATGCTTTAAAGTATTGCTCAGTGAGGCTTGAAATAAGTTTAACTTGATTAGATACACTGTTAAAGACATCAGAAATTGCTGTAGCTCAATAAAATACATTATCATTCTTATGACTGCTGTCAAAAGCTGTGGCCAAGGTGAATCAGAATTTGGCCTGATAATTCAGGCATGAATGCATATTGATATGCTTCTTCAGCAAGACATCAATGAATCTAAGAATGAAACATCTGTTAAAGATTTTATCAATATTCTTTTAGTTAAACAGACAAATTGATACAATAGCTATTTGTGCAATTCTCAATCTGATAGATTCATTCAATGAAATCAGCAAGGTCAGTATGATTGCAGTAATCATAGTCAAGATAACTATGATCATCAATCTTTCTCTTACTCATCATATCTGTCATTAAGATATGGCAATTTCTCATATTTACTCAGACCACAATGACAGTCTAATAATCAGTCACAACAGTTTCAACTCTATTCACAAGATGCTTTGTCAAACACTCAATTGAGCTTCAAGACATCTCTTTAAATTATCTCTGAAAACAAAAGATTGTCATCTGAGACAAACACATCAAATCAGAGATTTAAAAATCAGATTAAAAAACTGTTTAACTGTCTAAACAGAGACAATAAGTCTTCATGATGAGACAATTACAATGAATACAGCAATTAAGTGTACTTTACTCAAGAAGCAAATTCTTCTGAGAACAGATCTTCTGCTGATGATCAGACTGACTATTAAGGATTTGAGAATGCCTATTACAACAGTACATATTAGAAAGTCAATATACTCAATATTCAGAAAGAAGAAGAGATCTATGAGCCAGATTAAGAGCAAGAACTGAAGAACAAAAAGAATAAAGAAGAAGCTGTGAATGTGAGCCATATGACTGAAACACAAAATGGCTGCCACAGCTGCTGTAAAATCTTTCTGTTCAACAACAAATTGCACAAGCATGTGCATGATGAGTACAATGACAAAAAATTGACCAAACAGAAGCTCAGTAAAGCAATTCAGAAGGCAAAATCCATTAAATTGCCAGAATCTACACTGATTAGGTCTATAGCTAGCCTGTTTTCTTATGTGTCTATCAATTATGGTTTTTGAGGCTGAAGATACACCACTGCCTTAGCAAAACTGACACTCACAATAAAAGAAGAGCTGATCTGCCTCAACACAGACTGCATCATGAGCCTAATTAACAGAAGCTTTCTAAAGAAACAGATTTCAGATATTCTGATTAAATGAACCTCATCACTCATTGTGATTCAAGAATTGAGAACTGAAACTCACTGTTATGATAAATATATCATTCTGATCATCTACCTGCCTGACAATAATGATCAATTAGCAGTAATCATTAAAGAGATGCATATCATCAATAACCTGAAGGTCAAGATGCTTGTAGACATCAACATTCTCATTTTAGAGAATATTTCTATTATGCTTTCAAGCAGAAAAGCAATTGTGAGTAGTTGTGACAACATTGAACTATCATTAACAGTCATTACATAGTCAATTGATTCAGTGCAAAAAGTCATAATAACTCATAAAAATACAACCATACAGCTCAGAAGCCACACAAATGTACTAATAGTTAAGACTGCTCTATCTCAAAATTGCAATCTTCTGTTCAAACCAGATTGTCACACAGAGGACACAGCAATATATGCTTACATCATTGATCATACTCTATCAGCAGTATAAGTGCAAAATGACTCAGATGTGCCTCTTGTCATTTCACAAAAAATCCATCTCAGCCATGTTGTGAAATATGAAGTCAACAGATGTTATCTAGTCAATTCACAGAATTCAGAACTTGCAGCCTTCACAATCAGAAAATGAGCAAATTGAGTCAGAATATGTTTCTGAAGCCTGTTGACCACAGTGATGGCATTTTACCTGAGAATGACAACTAGCTCTGAGAGAAAGATCACACATGAAGTAATGGTTTACAGGTCTAATGCCATAGCAGCTTAAATTGCAACAATTATGCACTCATATTCTCACCTTTGAATGAATCAAGGCAACTTGATAAAGGTCTCAGAGAAAGAATGAATGAATATTTTGCTCATTGATGATTAGAAGACTCAGTACAAGTTAGAACAAGCATGTGTATACTCAGTTGAGCAAAAGAATTATGAAGTAATTGATACAGCATTTGACAAGTTACAGGCACAAGGCCACTTGAAGTGAACTACAAGCTTCATTTCTTTCATCTATTTCTGTTTTGTGATATGGAAAAACCTACTGAATGGGACCCAAAAAGACAGAGTAGTAGTTGACATCTGAGCACTCAACAAAATCATCATGCTGAATACCTATTCAGTATCTAGTCAGGCTAACATTTTGACTGCAGTTTAAGAAGTCAAACACATCTTCACAGTTAACTGCAGCTTCTTCTTCTATTAATGAAGAGTAAAACAGACACATCAGCACTGCTTGACTGTTGTCTCACATTAAGGTTAGGAAATCTTCAAGGTTGCAGTTATAAGATATTGAAACTCATCAGTGTATGTTCAATGAATGATTGACAGAATTCTACAACAACAGAGGTCATACATTAGAGTTTATGTTAATGATATTGTCATTTTCTTCAATATGCTAGAAGAGCACTTAAACCACCTTCACAACATTTTTGACATATTAAACAAAATGAAAATCTGTCTTTCATCAAAGAAGTTCTATCTAGCATATTCATTCATTCAGCTGTTGAGCCAACAGATAGATGCTTTGAGCCTCATGACTTCAAAAGATAAGTTAGTCACAATATTCAGAATTAGGTTCCCTTTGAGCCTGAGTCAGTTAGAAAAGTATCTCAGCTTAACTGACTATCTGCAACAATATATTCTACATTATGCAGCTATCATCAAGTCACTTCAGCAGCAAAAAATCTTCTTAAATCAAGGTCTTCAAGCAAAAGAAACAAAAGAAAACACTAGAAAGCAAATAATCATTATTATTAGACTGAGTAAGTCAACTCTAAAGAAGCTAAACATCTTTCATCATCTTCAGTCTCTATTCTCTCAGCCAATCATTCTGATGCATTTCTTGCCAAAACAGCAACTCTACATTGATCTAAATGTGTTCAAAGAATTCAGTTTTGAAGTGCATGTATATCACACAAAAGAGTTCACTGAAGACAATACTTCAAAACAAAAGTTCATGAAGCCTGTTCTGTTTCTAAGCAGACTGCTTCAAGATGCCAAAACACAATACTGATCAACTGAACTTGAAGTGGCAGAATTGGTCTGAGTAGTTAAGAAGACCAGACACATGATAGAAGTGATGACAAAAAATGTGATTATCTATACTGATCATGCAGCCTCAGTAAGGATCAGCTGTCAGTTCAGCCTAAATATCACTGCAGTGAAGAAGCTTAACTTACATCTTATTTAAGCATCTAAATATCTTCAGCACTTTCACCTAAATGTTTACTATAAGCCTGAGAGATCAAACATAATATCAGATGCTCTGTCTTAATTGCCTAGCAATAATGATATCTGCAAGTGTTTAGCCAATCAGAAGAATCAATTAAAAACAGACAACTTTATATTGAAAGCCTTGCAGGCTGACTTGAGAATGGCTGCCTATGTGAAAACCTTGATGAAAGTCTCAGACCAATTGTGGCAGGATATCAAGCATGAATATAGTGAAGAATCAAAATGAAAATGCATCTTATGAATATTAGAAAGAAACAATGCTCTGAGGCCTGACACCACAAGACTCTTATATGAAATAAGAGATGGTCTTATCTTCTACAAAGATCTTGAGAAAGAGCCTTACCTATGTATATTAAAGAGCCTTTATGGCAGAATGTTCAAGATAGTTCATGATGACATTGATCACTCAGAATATGCATAAACTCACAAGAGATTGATCAATTTACTTTATTTCTATGATCTATCAAAGAATCTTCATGAGTACATACAACATTGCCCACAATGTCAGCTCAGCTAAACATCACATCACAAGTCTTATGATGTCTTACAGTCAATAATTACACCTTCTTGCCCTTTTCATACATTGACAATCAACTTTATCCTGGCCTTACCATTATCAAAGCCAGATAAGTATAACACAATCATGTCAGTCACTGACAAATTCAGCAAAGCTATCACTTTTATACCTGGTCAAGACATCATAACAGCAGAAAATTGAGTGATCACATTACTAAATCATTTAGCACTGCTAAACTGAGGTTTGCCTAGAGCAATCATATTGAATCAGAACTGCAAATTTCTAGCAAGTCTGTGAAAAGAAGTATTCAAGCAACTTAAGATAGACTTGCTCTACTTAAGTGCCTATCATTCACAAATGAATAGTAGCTCAGAAGCAACCAATCAGACAGTCAAAATTGCACTTTGATACTGACTAATGACTTTAAAAGAGCCAGATCTCTGATCATTTGTACTGACACATCTACAAGCTGCTTTAAACAACTTAACTAAGTACAGTTTGATCAGGCTCAGTCTCAACCAGATTATTTTTGACATGTAAATGCACAAAGCCATGAACTTGCTCTGAATAGAAGAGTCTGACACAGAGTGGATAGACTTTAACTATAATGAAGAACAGATAAAAAGAAAGTCAGTTACTCTTACAATGATGAATCAGTACTGGCCAGTGCATATAGACATCAAAGATGCAATAGCATACACTGCTATGACAATGAAGTATTACTACAATCAGAAACATAAATCTCTTTACTTCAAGGCAGAAGATTTGATAAATCTACATTTACACAAGAACTATATGCTACTCAGTCTAAAAGAAAAGAATAAGAAGCTGAGACAGCAATTTGTGAGCCTGCTGAAAGTTCTGAATTGTGTTGAAAAACTGGCATATTGACTAGAATTATCATCAAATTGACACATTCATGATGTTATATCAGTAGCACACCTGGAACCAGCTCATACCAATGACCCATATTGGTGACCAAGACCAGAAGAGCCAGAAGAAGTTATAGTGAACAGCAAGAAGAAGTAAAAAGTTGAAAAACTGCTGTTTAAAAGAATGTATCAAAGAGACAGAGACATGACTACTGAATACCTAGCTCATTGACTAAAGTATAGCTCAGAATTTGACAGCTGAGTCAATATTAGAGATTTGGGAAATGTTAAAGAGCTAGTGTGACTGTATGAATTGAGGCAAATGCCTGATGCATAACTATATGGCAGCATTTCTTATTCAAGCAGTGAATTCCACATACATGACCTAAACTGAAACAGCAAAAGTAAATAAACATTTAGAAATAAACAACATCATCACTCATCAGAACTTTTATCAACTACTACTCTTTACATCTTTTATACAATTTCAGTTCATCAACCATTTCTACAAGACACATACAACACCCATTCACCCTTTCTATCACAAGATGCCAAAATGGTTAATTGAAAGAAAAACCCAGAGTTAGTGAATCATGAACTATGATGTAGTGAAGAATCAGGCAAAAAGATTAATACAGCTGAAGTAAGCAATATTTCTCAGGCAGTATGAAAAGAATGAAAGCTATACACTGAAATGTCAGATTACTCAGATGAATCATTATCAGATAAAATAAGACTCAATGACTACAATGTCTACATGATTATATGAAAGATGCAGAGAAATGAGAGAGATGCAGTGTGGTCTGTGAACTTCAATCAGCAGGGAAATATCAGAGCCTTAAGGGCTAACTATGACAATGAGGCTGTTATGATGAACAATGCTGATGAGGACTGCTATGCTGTTTTTAAGGGCTATTATTAGTTATGTAAAGAAGAGAGAAGAGAAGCAGATGTAAAGACACATTACAGCATGCATTAAACTGAAGATGACAAATCACTTCAATTTAACAACAAGGTCATACACCTTAATCTACAACCAGCCTCTAAATCAAAGAAGACTGCCAAAGGCAACAAAGCAGAAATGTCTATTATGAAAGTCACAAAAGTCAGATCATTGAATTAAGCCAGCTCATTGTGTCAAAACATCAATATTGCTTCATCTACTGCAACAGCATCATCACCATCACCAAACCTGACTCTGTTCACTATAATGATGTCATCACCTACATCAAATCTAGCAACAAAATTCATCTTTAACTTTTCTATTCAATCAACACTGTCATTAAAGCCAACACTTCAAGGCTTAATTGCATTCAATATCACTGTTGCATCTACTGAAATAATCACATCACTGTAAATGAACATCAGCTTCAATGTCTCTACATCACTTACTATACTTCACACATCTAAGCAGAAGACAGACAAGACAGAACTCAATGTTTTCTTGATGAATAAACAATGACTGATGAATCTACTTGTCTCAAGATCAGCCACAACATCAATTAAGTTACAATCTCTGCTCATTGCAATTCTTATCATCAACATATCTCTTCTACAAGTCATAGTACAAAAGTTACTTGATAGCTTCACTCAACTAGATGCATGTCTGAATGAATAAATGAAGACAGTGACTGAGATATGAAGCTATATTGCTGAAGTAGAGAATTGCATCATCATTTTGAAAAAGAAACTGAACATCATTGAAGATTATGCAGTGAGAATTCAGAGCACTCTGATGAAGATGATCAATATATCAGGCTTCATTGTTGAATATCTAAGAAAGAATGACAGAACAGCAGATGCAGAGGTGATCAAGATGATGAAAGATGAATGAATAGTGCTGAATGTGAAGAATGAGAGAATCTTGGTGAAGTGCAAGAGCAAGAACAAACAAATGAAGTAATGTCAGAACAGATGAAGTAACATCAGAGACTGACATCTTTTTTGTGATTAGCAACTTGTTATGGTGCTGGTGCCTTTCTTTCTCTCACTACACTAATTTGTTGTTATGACCTTTCCTCATTTCACCATTTCTTTCCATTTAGGCATTTGTTCTTGCTTTATTCACCATTATGAGAAATTGCTCCTGCCTGCCTGCTCTTATGATGTAATAGTTAGATGACTATATAGCTGAGGCTTCTTGTCCACTTAGCAAGACAGCCTTTTACCTCTTGACATTACCAGACAGTAACAGACTTTATATCTTATTTTAATTTAATAATTATTTTCACAACAACTTTTTTAGCTTTTTAATCTTTTTAAATGCTCAGAGTTCTATCTATTAACTGTTTACAATGATATTATTGAGTATCTGTGTCTTCAATATTGACAAATGCTTTAATGATATTTAAATCTTTAATATTAATGACTTCAACAGTATGTCTGCATGATCAAGAAAGTTGAAGAATAAATAGATAAAGAAATAATTTAAGACTTTATTAATTAATAAAGAATTAATAATTCTTTTATTTAAGATATAAGAAGTATTATAACTTTAAATATTAAAATATTGTGTATTTAAACAGTCTTATTGAATTAATCACTGAGTCTTATAAGAATAAGATAAACAATCTTCAGATTATGAAAAAGTTTTAGATGCAAAAAGATCTTTATTAAATTTATCATGATTATTTACAGCTCTATCTGTACAGCAATTAGACTTATCAGCAACTTTAAGATATCATAAAATTTTATTGAGATGATTAAACTCTCAATAAGCAATAATAAACATTTAATAAGACTTTTTTCAATGTTTAAATTGCTGTAAAGCAGACATTTAAATAGATTCAGAATCTTTAACTATTTAATGTCTTTAATATTTAGCTTTAATCTCAGCAGCAGTCTGTTACTACTTTTTATATAATATTTATCTTATTTATTAACTGTTTTATGTGTTTAAAAAAAAACAATGCATCTGAAAGTTAATTTTTTTTAAAGTCTCTGACTTTAAAAATATATTTATCAGCTATTTAAATAAAATTCTTCTTTAACTTACTCAACATAATTAATATCTAATTTGTTTATATGTTTAATTAAGTTTTCAATTAATTAATTTAAGTAAAAATCTTTCTTTCTGTTATTCATTCTTACTCAGTCTCATTAATTCTGATCTGAATCTTTAACAATCTCATTTCTATCTTTAAAACTCTTATTCTCATCTCTATAACATACATCTCTGTGTTTTAACTTGAATTCTCTTGCTAAATATAACTTTCAAACATAATGATAAGAATTTAAACTGCAGAGAACTCAGTATGAAAGAAATTTTATCTTAAATATTTAATGAATCTTCACTATCACTGTTATAGTTCAATGTGAACTGCTGAAGTGCTGAATTGATTGTAAAAGAAAGTTATAAATGATTGTTACTGTCAGGTAATGTTAAGAGATAAAAGACTGTCTTGTTAAGTAAGTAAGAAGTCTTAGCTATATAGTTGTCTGACTATTACATCATAAGAGTAGATAGACAGAAGCAATTTCTCATAATGATGAATAAAGCAAGAATAAATGTCTAAATAAAAAGAAATGATGAAATGAGAAAAGATTATAACAGTAAATTAATGTAGTAAGAAAAAGAAAGACATCAATATCATAACAAGTTACTAATTATAAAAAAGACATCAGTCTCTGATGTTACTTCACTCATTCTAATGTTACTTCATTTATTCATTCTTGCCCTTACACTTCATCAAGATTCTCTCATTTTTTATATTCAGCATTATTTATCTATCTTCTATCATCTTAATTATCTCTGCATCTACTGTTCTGTCATTCTTTCTTAAATATTTAACAATAAAGTCTAATATATTGATTATCTTTGTCAAAGTGCTCTAAGTTCTTGCTGCATAATTCTTAACAGTGCTCAGTTTCTTTTTTAAAATGATGATGTAATTCTTCACTTTAACAATATAGCTTCATATTTTAATCACTGTCTTCATTTATTTGTTCAGATGTGCACTTAGTTGAATGAAGCTATTAAGTAACTTTTGTACTATGACTTGTAGAAGAGATATGTTGATGATAAGAATTGTAATGAATAGAAATTGTAACTTAATTAATGCTGTAGCTAATCTTAAGATGAGTAGATTCATCAATTATTATTTATCTATTAAGAAAACATTAAGTTCTGTCTTGTCTGTCTTTTGCTTAGATGTGTAAGATATAGTAAATAATGTAAAGACATTGAAGCTGATGTTTATTTATGATGATGTGATCATTTCAGTAAATGTAACAATGATATTAAATATGATTAGATCTTGAAGTGTTGACTTCATCAAAAGCTGATGTTACTTCATTTGTTTGTTCTTGCTCTTACACTTCATCAAGATTCTCTCATTTTTCATATTTAACATTATTTATTTATCTTTTGTCATCTTAATCATCTCTGCATCTGTTATTCTGTCATTCTTTCTTAAATATTCAACAATGAAGTCTAATATATTAATCATCTTCATCAGAGTGCTCTGAGTCTTCACTGCATAATTCTTAATGATGTTCAGTTTCTTTTTCAAAATAATGATGTAATTCTTCACTTCAACAATATAGCTTCATATTTTGATCATTATCTTCATTTATTTGTTCAGATGTGCATCTAATTGAATGAAGTTATCAAGTAACTTTTGTATTATGACTTGTAGAAGAGATATGTTGATGATAAGAATTGTAATAAATAAAGATTGTAACTTAATTAATGCTGTAACTGATCTTAAGATGAGTAAATTCATTAATTATTATTTATTCATTAAGAAAACATTGAGTTCTGCTTTGTCTGCCTTCTGCTTAAATGTATAAAGTATAATAAATAATGTAGAGATATTGAAGCTGATGTTTATTTATGATGATGCTGTCATTTCAGTAAACACAGCAGTGATATTGAATGCAATTAAGTCTTAAAGTGTTGACTTTGATGACAGTGTTGATTAAGTAAAGAAGTTAAAGACAGATTTTGTTGCTAGATTTGATGTAGATAATGATGTCATTACAGTGAATGAAGTTAGATTTAATGATGATGATGATGCTATTGTGATAAATGAAGTTATATTGATGTTTTGATGTGATGAGTCAACTTAATTCAACAATTCAGCTTTTGTGACTTTTGTAATAAATGTTTTCACTTTATTGTCTTTGACAGTCTTCTTTAATTTAGAGACTGATTGTAAATTAAGATGTATGATCTTGTTATTAAATTAAAGTGATTCATTATCTTCAGTTTAATGCATATCATAATGTGTCTTTATATCTGCTTCTCTTCTTTCTTCTTCACATAACTAATAATAGTTCTTAAAAACAACATAGCAGTTCTTGTTAACATTGTTCATCATAACAGTCTTGTTATCATAGTTAATTCTTAAGACTCTGATATCTTTCTGTCAATTAAAGTTTACAAATTACACTGTATCTCTCTTGTTCTTCTGCATCTTTTATATGATCATGTAAACATTATAGTCATCAAGTCTTACTTTATCTAATGATGATTTATTTAAGTAATCTGACATTTCAGTGTAAAGCTTTCATTCTTTTCATACTGTCTAAGAAATTTTGCTTACTCTGACTGTATTAATCTTTTTGTCTAATCTCTTATCACATCATAATTTATGATTCACTGACTCTGAGTTTTTCTTTTAATTAATTATTTTGATGTCTTGTGATAGAAAGAATGAATGAATGTTGTACACATCTTATAGAAATGATTGATGAGCTGAAATTGTGTAAAAGATGTAAAGAGTAGTAGTTGATAAAAGTTTTGATGAATGATGATGTTGTTTATTTCTAAATGTTTATTTACTTTTCTGATATCTGTCATTTTGATTTAAATCATGTATATGGAATTCACTGCTTAAATAAGAAATGCTGCTATATAGTTATGCATTAGATGTTTACTTCAATTTATACAGTCACATTAGCTTTTTAACATTTCTTAAATCTCTAATATTGACTTAGCTGTCAAATTCTGAGTCATACTTTAGTTAACAAGCTAAATATTTAATAGTTATGTCTCTATCTCTTCAGTACATTCTTTTAAACAGCAGTTTTTCAACTTCTCACTTCTTCTTATCATTCACTATAACTTCTTTTGACTCTTCTGATCTTAATCATCAATATGAGTCATTGATATGAGTTAGTTTCAGGTATGCTACTGATATAACATCATAAATGCATCAATTCAGTGATAATTCTAGCTAATATATCAGTTTTTTAACACAATTCAGAACTTTCAGCAAATTCATAAATTGCTGTCTTAGCTTCTTATTCTTTTCTTTTAGACTGAGTAACATATAGTTCTTGTGTAAATGTAGATTTATTAAATCTCTCATCTTGAAGTAGAGAGATTTATGTTTTTAATTATAGTAATACTTTATTGTTATAGTGACATATGCTATTGCATCTTTGACATCTATATGTGCTGACTGATACTGATTCATCATTATAAAAATAATTAACTTTCTTTTTATCTGTTCTTCATTATAATTAAAGTCTATTCACTTCATGTCAGACTCTTCTACTTAAAGCAAGTTCATAACTTTATGCATTTGCATATTAAAAATGATCTGATTAAAACTGAGCCTGATTGAACTGTACTTAGTTAAGTTGTTTAAAGCAACTTATAGATGTGTTAATATAAATAATTAGAGATCTAACTCTTTTAAAATCATTAATCAGTATTAAAGTGCAATTTTAGCTATCTAATTGATTGTTTCTGAGCTATCATTCATTTGTAAATAATAAACACTTAAGTAAAGCAAGTCTATCTTAAGTTGCTTGAATACTTCTTTTTATAGACTTACTAGAAATTTGCAGTTTCAATTTAATATAATTGCTTTAGGCAAACCTCAGTTTAGCAGTGCTAAACAGTTTAATAATGTGATCACTTAATCTTTCATCATCATAATGTCTCAATCAGATATAAAAGTGATAACTTTGCTGAATTTGTCAGTGACTAACATGATTATGTTATACTTATCTGACTTTGATAATGATAAGATCAGGATAAAGTTAATTGTCAATGTATAAAAAGAATAAGAAGATGTAATTATTGACTGTAAGACATTATAAGACTTGTAATGCAGCATTTGACTGAGCTGACATTGTGAGCAATGTTGTATGTACTCATAAAGGTTCTTTAATAGATCATAGAAATAAAGCAAATTAATTAATCTTTTATGAATTTATGCATATTTTAAGTAATCAATGTCATCATAAACTATCTTAAACATTCTGTCATAAAGACTCTTTAATATACATAGATGAGGCTCTTTCTCAAGATCTTTATAGAAGATAAGATTATCTCTTATTTCATATAAAAGTTTTACAGCATCAAATCTTAAAGTATTGTTTCTTTCTAATATCTGTAAGATGCATTCTCATTTTGATTCTTTGACATATTTATACTTAATATTCTGTCACAATTGATCTGAGACTTTTATTAAGATCTTCACATAAATAATTATTCTTAAGTTGATCTGCAAGACTTTCAATATAAAGTTGTCTGTTTTTAATTGATTTTTCTGATTGACTAAATGCTCATAGATATTGTTATTGCTAAACAATCAGGACAGAGCATCTAATATTATGTTTGATCTTTTAAACTTATAGTAAATGTTTAGATGAAAGTACTGAAGATATTTAGATGTCTGAATAAGATATAAGTTAAGCTTCTTCACTGCAGTGATATTTAAACTGAACTGATGACTGATTCTTACTGAAATTACATAATCAGTATAGATAATTACATTTTTTATCATCACTTCTATTATGTGTCTGATCTTCTTAACTACTCAGATCAATTCTGCCACTTCAAGTTTAGTTAATTAATATTGCATTTCAGCATCTTGAAGCAGTCTGCTTAGAAATAGAACAGACTTCATGAACTTTTGTTTTAAAGTATTATTTTCAGCAAACTCTTTTGTGTAATATACATATATTTCAAAGTCAAATTCTTTGAACACATTCAGATCAATGTAGAGTTGCTGTTTTGATGAGAAATGCATTAAAATGATTAATCAAGAGAATAGAGACTGAAGATAATGAAAGACATTTAGCTTCTTTAAGATTGACTTATTCAGTTTAATAATAATAATTATTCACTTTCTAATGTTTTCTTTTGTTTCTTTTGCTCAAAGACCTTGATTTAAGAAGATTTTTTGCTGCTGAAGTGACTTGACAATAGCTGTGTAATGTAAGATATATTATTATAGATAGTCAATTAAACTGAGATACTTTTCTAATTAACTCAGGCTCAAAGAGAATCTAATTCTAAATATTATAATTAACTTGTCTTTCAAAGTTGTAAGACTTAAAGCATCTACTCATTGACTCAACAGCTAAATGAATGAATATGTTAAATAAAACTTCTTTAGCAAAAAACAGCTTTTCATTTTGTCTAATATGTTAAATATGTTGTAAAGAAAATGACAATATCATTAACATAAACTTTGATGTATAATCTCTGTTATCATAAAATTCTATTAATTATTCATTAAATATATACTGACAAGTTCTGATATCTTATAACTGCAATCTTGAAGATTTTCTGATCTTAGTGTGAGACAACAGTCAGACAGTATTGATGTGTCTGTTTTATTCTTTATTGATAGAAGAAGAAGCTGCAGTCAACTATAAAGATATATTTGACTTCTTAAATTGCAGTTAAAATGTCAGTCTGACTAGATATTAAATAGGTATTCAGCATAATGATTTTGTTAAGTACTCAGATGTTAACTACTACTCTGTCTTTTTAAGTCTCATCTGATAGATTTTTTCATATCACAAAACAGAAATAGATGAAAGAAATAAAGCTTGTAGTTCACTTTAAGTAATCTTGTGTCTGTAACTTGTCAAATGTTATATTAATTACTTTATAATTCTTTTATTCAACTAAATATACACATACTTGTTCTGATTTGTACTAAGTCTTTTAATTGTCAATGAGTAAAATATTTATTCATTCTTTCTTCAGAATCTTTATCAAGTTGTTTTGATTTGTTTAAAGATGAAAATATAAGTGCATAATTATTGTGATTTGAGCTGCTACAGTATTAAACTCATAAATTGTTACTTTATACATGATCTTTCTCTCAGAACTAGTTATCATTCTCAGATAAAATGTCATCACTATGATTAACAGACTTTGAAAACACATTCTGATTTAATTTGCTCATTTTTTAATTGTGAAGACTGCAAATTTAAAATTCTGTAAATTGACTAAATAACATCTGTTGACTTCATATTTTACAATATGACTGAGATGAGTTTTTTGTAAAATGACAAGAGACACATTCAAGTCATTTTGCACTTGTACTGTCAATAAAGTATAATTAACAATGTAAATATATATCACTGTGTTCTCTGTGTGGCAATCTGATTCAAACAGAAGATTATAATTTTAAGATAAAGCAGTCTTGATTATTAACACATTTATGTGACTTCTAAGCTGTATAATTGTATTTTTGTAAGTTATTATGACTTTTTGCACTAAATCAATTAACTATGTAATGACTGTTAATAATAGTTCAATATCATCACAACTATTCACAATTGCTTTTCTACTTAAAAGCATAATAGAAATATTCTTTAAAATGAGAATATCAATGTCTATAAGCATCTTAATCTTCAGATTATTAATGATATGCATCTCTTTAATGATTACTGCTAATCAGTCATTATTGTCAGGCAGATAGATGATCAGAATAATGTATTTATTATAATGATGAGTTTTAGTTTTCAATTCTTAAACAACAATGAGCAATGAGATTCATTTAATTAAGATATCTGAAATCTGTTTCTTTAGAAAGCTTCTGTTAATTAGACTCATAATGCAGTCTGTATTGAGGCAGATTAACTCTTCTTTTGTTGTAAATGTCAGTTTTACTAAGACAGTAATGTATCTTCAGCTCTGAAAATCATGACTGATAAATACATAAGAAAATGAGCTAGCTATAAATCTAATCAGTGTAGATTCTGACAGTTTAACAGATTTTGACTTTTAAATTGTCTTATTGAGCTTCTATTTAATCAATTTCTCATCATTGCATCTGTTGTGCACATACTTGTGCAATTTGTTGTTGAACAGAAAGATTTTACAGCAGCTGTAATAGTCATTTTGTGTTTTAATTATGTAACTTATATTTACAGCTTCTTTTTCATTCTTTTTGTTCTTCAGTTTTTGCTCTTAATCTAACTCATAGATCTCTTCTTCTTTCTGAATATTGAGTATATTGACTTTCTAATATATATTGTTGTAATAGATGTTCTCAAATTCTTAATAGTCAGTCTGATCATCAACAAAAGATCTGTTCTCAGAAGAATTCACTTTTTAAGTAAAGTACACTTAATTATTGTATTTACTGTAATTGTCTCATCATAAGAACTTATTGTCTCTGTTTAAATAGTTAAACAGTTTTTTAATCTGATTTCTAAATCTCTGATTTGATGTGTTTATCTTAGATGACAATCTTTCATTTTTAAAGATAATTTAAAGAGATGTCTTGAAGCTCAATTAAGTATTTAACAAAGTGTCTTATAAACAGAGTTGAAACTATTATGATTAATTATTAGGCTGTCATTGTGATCTGAGTAAATATGAGAAATTGTTATATCTTGATGACAGATATGATGAGTAAGAGAAAGATTGACAGCTATAGTTATCTTAATTATAGTTGTCATGATCATACTGATCTTACTGATTTCATTGAACAAATCTATCAGATTAAGAATTACACAAATAGCTATTGTATTAATTTGTCTGTTTAACTAAAAGAGTATTAACAAAATCTTTGACAGATATTTCATTCTTAAGTTCATCAATGTCTTATTAAAGAGACATATTGATATGCATTTATGTCTAAATTATTAGGTTAAATTCTAATTTGTCTTGATTACAACTTTTGATGACAGTCATAAAAATAATAATGTATTCTATTGAGCTACAGCAATTTCTAATGTCTTTAACAGTGTATTTAATTGAGTTAAACTTATTTTAAGCTTCACTGAGTAATATTTTAAAGTGTTTCTTTAGTGTTTTGCATCATTCTTCAACATCATTAAAGTGAGCTACTAATCTAAGATGAGTAATCTTTAATAGCTAACTATTTCATCTAAAGTGACCATCAAGTTAAGTCTGACTCAGATTTTAGAACTTAACCTGACTCACTGAGCTTAACTTTGAAACCTGACTCAACTCATAATATTAGGTAATTTTCATTGTTTCTCATGTAATTTTGATAATTTTTACATCATTAAAAAGCTCTCACAATTCTCTACAAAATGAGGCTAAAATTGCAAAAACAAATCACTTTCAAGCTCAATGCACACAACTGAAGTTTTGTTCAAATTCTTGAAGTTTCTGCACTATGATTGCTCATGACTAACAAGGCATGCAAAATAAGCAAAAAATCAGCTTTGAAAAAAACCTGACAGCCACTCTAATTTCATCATAGTTTTGCTTCTCTGCATAGATTAACATTAAGATTTTAATGTATTTACCTAATGTCTTAAGTAATAGCTGTCACTCTGACTTAATTAATGAAGACATAGACATTTTAATAATAATTCTTATTATTCTTATTGACAATATTGTCATCTCCTCACTTCTTAAGCAAGTTTAAGTAGAATAAGTCAATATTGACTGACTTTCAAGTCAAATTATCTTTACAAAAGTTACTGTCACTGTTAACATTGCCTCTGTGAGAATCAGAAGAGCTGAGTGAATTAGATAAATCAGATGTATTTTGCTGTGAGACATTTTGTTTTTATGATTGAGTAATTAACACAGTGATGATCTGTAGAATCTGTGCTTAAACAGCAGAATTCATATTAGCTAAGAAAGATGTATTATCATTATTGTCTTATGAATCAACATTCTGATCATTGTTTATCATGCTTTATAATGAATTTCAAAGAATATTTTCAGTAATGCTGAAAATAAACTCAGACTTAATGACTTAAGATGCTTACAATGTAATAGAATGTTCTAAGATATTCAGATCAATTTTTGATAAAGTAATGATGAAATATTGTAGTCTTTGTTTAACTGTAAAGAGATTTAATAAATTTAAATTAGACATACTGTTAATCTCTGACTGCTGACTAATTATTTTGACTGTTCACTAAAGAAAGAATGAATCTGTATGTAGTATTGCTGTGTTTTAATTAAAGATTTATAGTGTTGAATTGAATAGAATCTGATTATGTGCTTAAGCAAAAGAAAATATATCAAAAGACACTAAGAAAGTGACTCAGATTTCTTAGACACTTAACTGTTCATATAGAGTTGTAACTCTGTAAATAAGAATGACAATGTCATTAAGTATAAATGAGACAAAGTTAAGATTCACTGATTCATATTCTTTAAGCTAATAAGTTAGAGTTACTGTACAGTCAGATAGTCTTAATAGATTAGATAAAGAAGATTTGTTGAAGATCTTTGTTAGCTTAATGAGTTGAGGAGTGTTTTGGCTATAAGATGAAGTCATGAGATGAAAGAATGATGTGATGTAATAGTAAGATGATGAGATTTTTTGACAATTTAGCTTATTAATCTCATCATTATCTAATGCAGTGCAGAAGTTAAGCTGTAGAACTGATGATTTAGCAAGCTAGAATCTTAATGAATAATTGATAATTGTTTTGATGAAATACTGTTAATGTTATCAAATTGTTACTGTCAGATAATGTTAAGAGATAAAAGACTGTCTTATTAAGTAAGTAAGAAGTCTCAGCTATATAGTTGTCTGACTATTACATCATAAGAGTAGATAGACAGAAGCAATTTCTCATAATGATAAATAAAGCAAGAATAAACATCTAAATGAAAAGAAATGATGAAATGAGAAAAGACTATAATGATGAATTAGTGTAGTAAGAAAAAGAAAGACACCAGTATTATAACAATGAAGCAACAGATAAAGTGATGAATGAAGTGATGAATGAGCTGTAAATTTGTAAGAATGCAACAATGTAATGAATAAAAAAGCTGCATAAATTAAATAAATCTTTATTATTACTGTCTTCTGTATCAAAGTCATTTAAGAACTTTAATTATCATCTTTTCTTTTCTTTTCTATTCATTTAAAGCATCAAATCATTTCTTATACTTTTATCTTAACATTTTTGTTTTATCAGTTCTTCTACAATCTTTTTCTTTACTTATTTCTTTACTTTATCTTCTTTCATCATCTTAATTCATGCATTAAGAACTTTAATAAAATTAATTTTCAAATTCTTATTATCAATAATAAGATCAGTTAAATACTGCTTTCTTTTCTTTATTAATGATTTTACATAACACTTTAAAGAGTTATAAAATCACTTTACTTTACAGATAAACTTTACATTAATTTTTTGTCAGAACTCTATTTTCTTTTTAAGAACACTATATGCTGACTGCTTTTACAGACAGATTTACAGCAGAATAGTGTTTTTTTTCTTTATTAATTGAGAATTATGCATAGTTATGAGATCTGCATGAAAGATGATGATGATGATAAGAGTAATGAAAATGATAAGAAAGACAGCAGAGTGAATAAGAACAATGATGAGAGTGATGAGATGAATAGAAATGATGATAAAAGTGATGAGAAAAATAATGAAATGAATAAAAGTAATAAGAACTGCAGTTAGAGCAGAATTAATGAGCATTAAAACATTAAAGATAGATAAAAAAGACAGTATAACTGCAGATAATGAGTCTGACAGTTAATTAGATTTAAAAATGAAATTTATGAAGTTTAATTAATTTATATGATCAATTGAATAATCTGTATAACAGTAAAGTATAAAAGATATAATATTAATATATAAATTTAATGTCTAATTCTTAAGTCTTCATCACAGCATGAAGTCATAATAATCTATTAAGCTAGATCTAACTAGATTAGTTTCATAGTGTAAATGAAGTGTTAATGATTTTTATATTGTGAAAATCATTAACACTTTAGAACTCTGTCTAAAGTCAAATTTATAAAAATCTGATTCACTAAATCTATTCTAGAAGTGTAAATAATTATTTACACTTTGCAAAAGTTCTCTATTCTGTCTGATGAGCTGAAAAAGTTTTTGCTATTTAAAAAGAGAACTTTTGCAAAGTGTAAATTTTTATTTGCACTTCTGACATAGATTTAGCTCAGATTCAAAGTGTTAGTTATTTACATAAAGTGAAAACAGCTAACACTTCAACTCTTGTTTTGCCTGCAGTTTATACTTTTTACACTTCATTTACAGTTGATGAATGCTGAACTGATTACTTTTGGAAGATAATTATACACTAGTATTGTAAATTCTGAAGTGCAAAAAGTTATTTGCACTTTGCAAAAGTTCTCTATTGAATGATTGAGGGGAGAATCGAGTGCGGCTTGGTAGCTGAAATGTTCATGTGTTGTCCCCTTCCACAGGGTTAGCGTAGACTTGTAGCTTGTCTTTTGACGCGCCTCGGATCATAGATTTTACGCTCCGACATCCAGCCTCGGCTAACTACCAATGATGGCATCCAATGCGATAACACAACCAGAAAGGCGGTACTTACCGTCTACCTTTGATAGCTTGAGTGGAGCTCCATCTTCACAATCATCGCAAGCTGTCCCTCCACTTCCCACCCTCCTTGTCACCTCACCATGGGGTTATGTGCATGAGATTCTCCGACCCGCTCGCCGCACAGCGGCTAGGTTGAGCCCTGCAACGATCCGTCGTTTGCAGGCGGCAAGATATGCAGAGAGCCCTCAGGCAACTGCATCTTCTCTTCTGAACGAACAAGAAGAGCACGTAGCTGAGGTACAAAAGCTCCATTCCCACTCGTGAATCTGGCTTTCACTTAAACGTCGCTTACAACCAAAAGGCGCCCGGAGCAGCAACGTTCGGAGCTTCTCTGAACCGAAGCGCCTTCACCCACTCGCCGTTCCGGTCAATTGAGGCGATGGACGAGTTCGCGCAGACTAGAGCGCCAGACGACCTCTTCGATGACGATTTCACGCCGCTCTCGGGTTCAACTCCACAACCAGCTCCACAGACCAGTCATCATGCGAGGGGCGACTACCAGCGCGGTCGAGGCGAGAGAGGTGGCAGAGGTAGAGGACGTGGGAGAGCTGAAGTCTCAGCTGAAGCGACGAGAGAAGGTCAAGAGCCGAATGAGTCTATAGAAGCGGTGAAAGAAAGCGTAAGAGAGCCAGCTGTCAGGGGAGACCGGAGTGGCACTGGAGGTCTGAAGAAGGTAGCATCTATTCTCACCTTATTTCACCTATTATTGTACTGACGAACAAATTTCAAACAGCCTAAGCTCAGCGAGGATGAACTCTCAGCACGCATGGAAGCTGTCAAGCTCAACAACGTCAAACGCGAAGCCGCCCACGCCCGTGCGGAAGCAGACGAAGCCTCTTTCCAGCAGCGCGAACAAGTAGCCCACTATAAACGTCTCGAGGAGCGCCAAAATCGTCGTGTCATGGACGGGGAGCGTGAGCGCAATCGGTTGAGAAAGCTGAAAGCCGTGGGAGGTCGGGAGTGGGACGCTGAGAAGAACGAAGATGACTTTGTGGAGCCGAGGGGACAGTCCAGCCAGTACAGGAGAGGAGCGCATGGTGGAGTGGCGTTCAATGGTGAGTCTGGTGGACGGCGAGATGATGATGCGGGGAGGCCGTATGCGAATCCCGACTTCGATAGCCGTGGAGGTGACTATGTGCCGAAGGGACCACGAGGCGGAGGGGGTAGAGGACGTGGGAGAGGAAGAGGTAGAGGCGGTTTCAACGGTCAAACCTCGAGAGATGACAACTCCGCGTCTCACCCGCCTGTAGGTGAGACCGAACTCCCAGCGCTACCGAGTGGAGGGAAAGGCGAGAAAGAGGCCAAAGGCGAGAAGGATGGTGTCGGCAGCAGCAGTTGGGCTACTCCTCAGGCTACAGACTCATTCCAATCTCCCGTTGGCGAAAAACTGTCCTGGGCAGATCAGCTCGAGTCGACGGTGCCGACGCCTCCTGGAGGGTGGTAGTCTCATTTTGAGTTCAGTACAAGCAAAGGATCTGTGGCGGCGGCTTGCAGTCTGAATAGTTGTAATATTTGCAACTTCACCCTAACGAGTAGTAGGATAGTGTATCACGAAGATAGAATAGCAAGCAGTTTGCTACCATAGAGACCTTTATCACCCCGGACGCCGTGCTACCAACCCAACCGCAAAGAAACCGACGCGACCAAATCTACCACCTCCCACCATACCCCCCTCTCCCTCTAAACCCGCCCCTAAACCCTCCACCCCCCCGGAACCCTCCTCTCCCACCAAATCCCCCCCTCCCACCCCACCCACCACCATCATCCCCATACCCGCCCTCCCCCCTCGGCCCCAACGGACTCCCCTCCCCACCCTCCTGCCTCACCGGCGGCGGCCTGCCCTTCAAATCCTTCTGCAAGGCCTCCCACGTCTTCCGCATCTGCGCATAGCCCAAATGCATCTTCCCGTAAAAATGGTCCGCCAATCGCCGATCGTTATCCAACCGACTGAGATAGGCGCCACAGACGTCGCAGACCTGGAGCTTCTGGTGGCCCGAGGGACCCGACGTGTCGGAGAGCGACTTCAGTTCGCGCTCTTTCTCCTCCTTGGCCTGCTTGGCGGTGCGCACTTTGAAGAATTCTGTCAGCGCGCTCGATACGCTGCCTTCTTCGCCGAGGATGGAAACTTCGAGGAGGCCGCTGTTGACGGTGCGGGAGAGGTCGGAGATTTGTTTGAGCTGTGGGGAGGGGTCAGAGTGGGCTTGTGGGCGAGGGGGAGAAGGAGGATGACGCGGCGGGGTTGTAGGGCGTCGCGGCTGCTCGGCGGGGCCCACTCACTAGGGCGTTGGTCTGCCTGATCTCGTCGGGCGTCTTCTCCAGCCGCCTCTGGGCCGAGTCGATCCTCCGGTTGCATTCGTCAATGTACTTTTGCATGTCCCGCGCGTAGTCGTACTCGAACCCGTACTTGCTCTTGTCCGGCGCGCTCTCGTACTCCGTTTTCAGCGGCTCGCTGTGCACCTTGGGGCAGGGGCCGAGATCTTGCTTGGTGTTTGTGAAGAGGTCGTGAGGGCAGGTGCCGACGAGGAAGGAGCGGCAGACTTTGGGGTCCGTGATGGAGAGTTGGGCGTGTCGCGAGGAAGCTCCGGCGCCCATGAGCTGCTCTGGTGGGAGGTGAAGGAGTTAGTATAGGCCGGAGAGCAGATGAGAGGGGGAGATACCGCCCATGAGCTGCTCTACGGGCAAGGTCCATGGGGGTTAGCTATAACTTTGGGGGGGGGGGTAATGAAGCTTGTATAATTACCAAGCAGCTTCCTCTGTTCTGCAGCCATGACCTTGGAGCTTGAGTGAGATCACCGTGTTTGCTGAGAGACCCTGGACAGAGGTATAGTGGTAGCGCTGGAGCTCGAATTGTTGTTCAACATGCGCACGGAGGATAAGTTTGCGGCGCGCCTACAGTGCCGGTGGTAATTCTGGGCCACGCAGAACGCTCACGAAAAAAGAAAAAGACCACTTTTTTTTGAAAGCTCAAAATCCTTAAAACACATAAATACTGTAATTACTCCACAATCACAGTGTATACAGACATTCTGAATATGCAGAATAATAAATTATATAAATCTCTAATATTTGTGAAAGTTCTGGGTCAATTAATACATAAATGATGTTATTATTACAGTATTTACTGAGTTTTTCAAGTTTTGTTGCTGTTTCATCATCAAAACACACTTTTTTAATAACTACACATACAATTGCTTAATGATACATCTAA